>Ga0310811_10000119_pt1 | contig 119187 bp, 111 predicted proteins | sample YCmetagenome_FD_207642 | JGI IMG/M metagenome (GOLD analysis project Ga0310811, IMG submission 207642) | Soil microbial communities from experimental microcosm in Duke University, North Carolina, United States - YC | ecosystem: Engineered > Artificial ecosystem > Soil microcosm > Unclassified... | reverse complement strand
GGCGTCCTCGATGACCAACAGACCGCGATCCGCGGCAATCTTCATGATTGCGTCAAGATTTGCCGGCCTGCCGTAGAGGTGGACGGGAATGATGGCGCGCGTCTTTTTCGTGATGGCGGCTTCAACTCTTTCGGGATCAATGTTTGCGGTTGCCGGATCGATATCGGCGAACACCGGCGTCGCGCCGGTGTAGCAGACGGCTTCGGCGGTGGCAAAAAATGTATTGGCGGAGGTAATGACTTCATCGCCGGAACCAATGCCAGCGGAGAGCATCGCAAGGTGCAGCGCGCTGGTGCCGGAGTTCAGTCCGACGCAGTGCTTCACGCCGCAGTAGTCGGCGAATGCTTTTTCGAATCGTTCGACTTCTTCACCCAGGATGAAGGCGGCTTTGTTGCAAACCCGATCAATCGCCTCGCGGATCTCATCGCGGAGATCGTGATATTGGGCGGTCAGATCGAAATATGGCACCTTGACTTCTGTCTTGGTCGTTGGCATCGCTAAAAGATTCTAACCGCAGAGTGCGCAGAGTTGGCGCGGAGATCGCAAAGAAAAACCGGATACAGGCGCGAGCTTGGGAGGACGTGGGCTGGCCTGACACCGTTCTGCTTCGGCCATCCCCTGGACAGGGAAACGGTAAAAACCTGTGCCGTCCTCCCAGGTGCGTTCAGCCTAGAAGGATGGTGCGCGCTCGACAATACGGTTATTCCTGTACCGCCGGATGATTCAACCCAAATCTTGCAGCAACGCAGACATCTCTGATTCGGCGTGCGAGTCGCCTTTACGCTGGGCCGCGACGATGCCGTTTTCGAGTATGGTTCTTGCTTCCTGCGCGCGGCCGGCTTTGACCAGCGTCTGCGCACACATGTGATAGCCCGGAACATAGTCAGGATTTGTCGCCAGAAGCTTGCCGAACTCTTCGAGGGCGTGATTAAAGTCGCCGGAATTGGAGTATTCCATGGCAAGGCCATAGCGGGCCAAGGCGTTGTTGGGGTCCTGGGCTAGGAGGTCGGTGAGGGCGGCGATTCGATCCATACAGATATTCTTACCTGAATTGAGTTCTTTGCGCTCTTTGCGGGGCCTTGGCGTACTTTGCGGTTAAAGTCTTCTTGATCTCTAACCGTCAAAGCTTGTAGCCGCAAAGGTCGCGAAGGCCCCGCAAAGTGCGCGAAGAAAATCTAAAGACTGATGGGTCCTTGCTGGATACAATCGAGCAGAACCTGAATTGAGGAGTTGACTTTGGCTTGTCCATTTTTTGCGCCGATTGAGCGGGCGAATGATCTGGCGCTTCCACACCCTGCGAGATTGCCTTTAGGCGCGGCCTGGCGCGGGACGTGTGCGGTCCCGGGCTGCGGCGATGTGACGCCAACTGCTGAAGAACTGGAAGGCTGTAATCTCGGATATGCGAAAAAGTGCTCGCGGCTGCCGGCGCAGCGCGCGCATGATGCGGTGCGCTTCGGCGTGGCCAACGATTCAGGTGAGCGAGTCTCGGTGCAGTTCGTTTTCGAGGTGGATTATCGGCCGGCGGGACAGGGGCTGCTGCAGTATGATGCGACGCTAAAACAATGGACTTCGCCACACTCAGACGTGGGGATACAAAAGCTGGCGGATTGCTTTCTGCAGGCGTATTTGGGGCGCAAGAATTTTTCTGTGTGATCCTCTGGGTTCTCGGTGGCTAAAAATCAATCAACCACAGAGGGCACAGAGAGCACAGAGGAAACCACACAGAGACGATGACTACCAACATGACAGAAAAGCATGATCTGATACCGCGGCCGGTGCGGGAATCGCAGTCGGAGATGAATGAGATCGTGTTACCCAACGACACCAACCCCCTGGGCGCGCTGCTTGGCGGACGGTTAATGCACTGGATTGACATGGCGGCGGCAATGGCGGCGCACCGGCATTCGCATCAGTACGTGGTTACGGCAGCGATTGACCATCTGGATTTCTGGACGCCTGCACACGTGGGAGATTTGGTCGTGCTCAAGTCATCGGTCAACCGTGTGTTCACGACCTCGATGGAGGTCGGCGTGACGGTGTGGGTTGAGAATTACCTGGCTGATGAGACGCGGCAGGTGAGCTCGGCATATCTGACGTTTGTGGCCGTGGATGGGGCGGGACGACATCTGAAGGTTGCGCCGGTGATCCCCGAGACTGACGAAGAGAAACGGCGGTACGAGGATGCGGGCCGGAGACGAGAGCTCAGGAGGGTGGAGAGGGAGAGGAGAACGGCGAACTTGAGGTGAAGGCTTTGCGATGTAACCTTACTTTAAGCACCAGCTGATCGGTTTTGAGCGATCGCAATTTTTGACAGTTTGAGGCACCCGTCAGTGTGATGATTCGTCTGTTGTGTGCTTTTTTCGAGTCCACGGTTCGCCGACCGCGTCCCGTTCTGCATACCAGCCCAACGGCAGATCAGCTAGTTCAGTGATACTTGGATCCCTGTCAATTGGGTGGTGAAAGCAAGAGGTCACGGGGCCGCCTCCATCGGACATACTGTGACCCAAAAACTGCCACGCACCATCTTCAGCGTCGTGTGAGACGTATGTAACTGTCTCAGTTCCCTTGTGAACCGTGTCGGAAAGAAAAACTCTCGTGTGCGGATCATCTAAAAATTTCCAGTTGAAAAGGCTGCTCTTCGGATCAACTGAAGCCCAAAAATCATTCTCGGCCCTCGTCATCGGAGCATCAGGTTGCATGAGTGGCTGCTCAAAAGACTTGTCAAAACCTTGGTCCTCCGGAAACCGATTTTGCAAGTCGGGATACACAGCCTGAAGTACCGGAAAATCCTCGCCACCGTAATACCAGACCGCCCAGCCCATGAGCTGTTTGACCCACTTAGGGTCAACAGGGCGAAATTCACAATCCACTTTTCCAACGAGATCATGGTGTCGGCCGTTAGTAAGATCAACTCCCGCTCGTAACAGTTTTGCGGCTTCGTTTAACGCAAAGTGCGCTGCTTCTGGTGACAGTCCGACCGTGATGATTTCTGGTTTGCCGCTGGTATCAAAAACACCGATGGAGTACGACCAGCCGTGGCCGTAGTTTGTCCGCTTGACGTTGACGATTGAACAGCCAAATTCCTCGATGTGGCTGATAGTGCGTTCGTCCTCTTTTGACAACGCAATCGCCCTGAACCCCCGAGTCCGTGAGGTCTGAAACCATGTCTCGCCAGGAAGCATGTCAGGCAGAAGCCTACCACGATCAGCTGTTCTTAAAAGTCACCCTGCATGTCACCTATAATTACCCTTGGACTCTTCCTTTCGGGTGATCTCTTGAGCCACCAAATGCCGCCACGTCCTGGACCGATGCCCCCTGCTCCTCAGCCGCTTCCCGGAGTGAGTGCGATTGTTGCGGTCGGATCGGGCAAGGGCGGCGTTGGCAAGACCACGCTTGCGGTGAACCTGGCTCTGGCCCTCGCAAAGCTCGGGTATAGGGTCGGGCTGCTGGATGCGGACGTATATGGCCCCAACGTGCCTCTCATGCTGGGAACGACTGCGCAGCCTCGGGTGCTGGGCGAGAACCGCATTGAGCCGCTTAGCGTGCATGGGCTCAGAGTAATTTCGGTTGGGCTGCTGAATCCGGGGGACAAGCCGTTGATCTGGCGCGGGCCGATGCTGCACTCAATCATCCGGCAGTTTTTGGGATCGGTGGAGTGGGGGCTGTTGGATTACCTGATTGTTGATCTACCCCCAGGGACGGGCGATGTAGCTCTGTCGCTCATTCAGACCGTTCCGCTGACAGCCGCGATTGTGGTCTCGACTCCATCTGACGTCTCTCTTCAGGACGCGCGCAAGGCGATCGAGATGTTCCGGCAAATGAAGGTGGACATTGCGGGCATGGTCGAGAACATGAGTTACTTCGTTTGCCCACACTGCCAGCATGAAGTCGATATCTTCTCGCGCGGTGGTGCGGAGAAGACGGCGCGGGAATTTAACGTTGACTTTCTGGGAAGCATTCAGCTCGATCCTGAGATTCGGAAGGCGGGGGATGGAGGCAAGCCGACGGTGCTCGATGGAGAGGAGTCTGCGCATGCAAAGCCTCTTTTTGACTTTGCCCGGCAGGTCATCGGGCGGGTGGATGAGATCAAGTCGCAGGCGCCGGAAGGCGTGATACAGATCCAGTAAACCTTAAACAGACAAAGCCTTGACCCAGACTGATCGCAACCATGCCATCGCTTAATGCGATTCCGGTCGTGGATGTATTTGTCATTCTCTTCCAAGAAGGCAGGGCAGAATACCCACATACGTTGACGCCTACGATACGTGCAGGGAAGTACCATGACGCCAGATCAGCGGACCGACCAACTCAGGGCCAAGTGGATCAAAGATAACAAGGCTACTTGGCGCGTCTACGTCTTGGCAGGATTCTTCGCACTGATTGCGCTCCCAGCCGAACGATGGATGCCTGGAGTAACTCGGCCGATCGGGGCAGCAACGGCTGCTGTAGCAGCCGCTACAATCGTAAAACGACGCTATTGGGCATTCTGGTGGTTCTGGACGAGCTTGGCTATTCTCACGATTCTGCAAGTGCCCCTGATGATCGTTCTCAAACCAGCGATTGATCAGCTTAAGTTCTTCTTCATGTGGGCTCTTGCGATCGTCGACTTATTCGCAATCAGTTTGGTTATTGAGGTAGCAGCAGAGAGGTTCAGCTCAAAGACCCATCCGAGAGAGTGAATTTGGAGGGGTTGCGAATGGACTTGCGCTGGTGCAACCGCGAGCAAACGCTTCCCCCTTGCGATAATCCCTAGTTCTTTCATCTGAGCCAAAGGGGCCGCTCTGGATCCCTCATCTCGTTTGACCCCCGCCATTGAACCTCTTAAACTTTTATAAAGACACCTGCTCTCCGTCCATCCAGGGAGGATTTCCTGACTTCGTTTTTCATGCCTTGCAAGAAGCTGATGTCTGGTTGCGCTTTGTTTTTGGCCTTTGCGTCTGTTCGTCTGCTGGCGCAAGGTGGCGTACAGCTTCAAAACAGCGAGACTCTGTTTACGGTACTGACCGCGATCAACAATTGCGGATACGATGCGGAAATTACAGCGTCTGATCCGTTGCGTCTGGCCATTCGCCGGGAAGCGGGCAGCAAACTGGAAAACTCCGCAGAAGCGAAGTCGTCTTCGGACGCGCTCTGCGCTTTTTACCACGATCACCAGCAGGCGACTGATGCTCGCTCGCTTTCGAATTATGTTTCACTGGCGCTGTATTTAAATCCGCCGCCAGAGCTGACTCCAAGGGTTAAAGAAGCAGATTTGCCTCCCGACGCAGGCGGAGTGCTTGGATTCGTTCCATTGCTCGTGAAGTTCTCGGCTGCAGCCGGGCTTCACGAGATCTGGCAGCAGCACGAAGCTGCCTATGCAGCCTTGAACACTCAATACCGCGAGCCTATGGTGCAGATGATCTCTGCTACGGAGTTTTATCTGCGCCTGCCGTCGGGAAACTACCAGGGACACTCGTTCACCGTTCTGGTTGACCCTATGGGCGCGCCCTCGGAGATCAACGCGCGCAGCTACTCGAACGACTACTACGTCGTTGTTACGCCTGCCCCCGGCGCGGGACCGAGGATTGACGCGGTTCGGCACACGTTTCTGCACTTTCTGCTCGATCCCATGGTTGGGAAGTTCGCGGGGAATCTAAAAGGACTTGATCCTTTGACTGATGCGCTTCGCCTCGCCCCGATGGATGAAAGTTTCAAAGAAGACCCAACCCTGCTGGTTACCGAGTGCCTGATTCGCGCAGTCGAGGCGCGGACAATGGCAGGCGGCAAAGCTCCTCAAGCAGAGCAGGAGCGCTCGCTGGCGGAATCTGAGCAGCAAGGGTTCACATTGGTCCGGTATTTCTACCAGCGCCTGATGCTCTTCGAGAAAGACAGCGTCGGCTTCAGGGCGGCGTTGCCGCCTATCATCGGCGGGATCGATGTGCGCGCGGAAGAAAAGCACGCCGGGCAAATTCAATTTGCGGCGGCTGCGGAGCCGGAGCTGCTGCACCTTGCGCGTCCGAAAGAAAGCAAATTGCTGCTCACGGCCGAACAGCGCCTCTCGGCTGGGGACGTCCAAACGGCGGAGAAGCTTGCCAGACAAGCGCTGGCGGAGAAAAGTGAAGACCAGGGTAGGGCGCTCTTTATTCTCGCTCAAACTGTGAGCGCCAAAGATGCCAGCGGATATTTTGAGCAGGCCCTGAAATCAACCAGCGATCCCAAGGTGGTTGCCTGGTCCCACATCTACCTGGGAAGAATTCTGGATATGCAGGACGACGGGGACGATGGGCCTGATCGTGCAGCGGCAATTGAGCACTACAAAGCGGCGATGGGCGCGAGCGCGTCCTTGCCGGAGGCCAAGTCGGCCGCCGAGGAAGGATTGCAGAAACCTTTCATGCGTCCGAATCGCGCACAACAGGACCAGCAGCCTTCTCAAGAGGAACAGAAGCAGTAGTATCGAAAGTGGAAATTCGGCACATGAAACTTAAAACGGCAATCGTGGCGCTCTCCCTGATGGCAGCGGGATCGCTGGCATCGGCCCAGTCGACGGCACAAGCGAGTTCGCAGGCTGGGAGTTCCCAGCCATCCGCCCGCGGTCCGATTCAGACGAAGACCGCAGCCGAGTATCAGGCGTACCAGGCTGCCATCGCCAACGAAAAGAATCCCGAGGCGATGGAGAAAGCCGCGGACGACTTTGCCGCTAAATTTCCCGACAGTGCCGTGCGCGTGCTGCTTTACCGCATGTCCATGAATGCGTACCAGACGACGGGAAATGCGGCAAAAATGATGGACGTCGGCCTTAAGGTGCTCAATCTGGACAAGGATGATCCTGAGGCTCTGATTGGAGTCGCAGAAGTATTGGAAGAGCAGACGGCGGCCACCGATCTCGACAAGGACAATCGGGCAAAGCGCGCGATCGAGTATGCGCAGCACGCCCTTGAGACCATTGACACGGATTTGGCGGTTCCTGCCGGGACGCCACCAGATAGGGTAGAAGCGTACAAGAAAGGCCTTCGGTCTACCGCGTACGCGGTCGTCGGAACCGTGCAGTACAAGCAACAGAACTACGCGGATTCGGAAGGCAATCTGCGGAAAGCCATCGATGCGGATTCGGGGAATCCGGACCCCGTCGTCGTTCTACGCTTGGCGCTTGCGCTCGATCAGCAGCAGAAATACCCGGAAGCGCTGCAGCAGGCAAATAAAGCGGTTCAGTTGACGCAGGAAGGCACCGATGTCGGCAAGATGGCCCGCAACGAGCGTGACCGGTTGGTGACCGTGACCGGCGGAAGCGCGCCGCCAGGTTCACAAACGCAAGGCTCGAATTCCACCCACTAGTTCCAGCATGAACCCCGCCATAACTAAAGATCGAGATGTTGCGACGCTTGAACAATCGCTCGGCTACACGTTTTCGTCGCCCGAATTGCTGCAACGCGCGCTGACCCATAGTTCGCAGGCCCGCGAGTCGGACGCGCTGCGCCCAGGCTCGGCAGAGCGCAGTAAGGACAATGAGCAACTTGAATTCCTGGGAGATGCCGTCCTGGGACTGGTCGCAACCGAGGAGCTATTCAATCGGTTCCCACAATTCAGTGAAGGCCAGCTTTCAAAATTGCGTGCACACCTGGTCAGCAAGAATCATCTTATTAACGTTGCGGAACGGCTGGAACTTGGAAAATATCTGCGCCTTGGGCGAGGCGAGGAAAAGAGCGGCGGCCGCAGCAAGTCGGCGCTGCTGGTTGACGCACTGGAAGCGGTGCTTGGCGCGATCTACCTGGATGCTGGCTTCGATACCGCCCGCTTGCTGATCCTGAAGCATGTCTTGTCGCAGGAACTGGAGGCGTTCGTCACCAGTGGCCGCGCGGCGCGGGTAACCGATTACAAGTCTGCTTTGCAGGAGAAGTTGCAGGCGGCCAGCCGTCCCCAGCCGCTTTACGTGATGGTGAAAGAATCAGGCCCGGAACACCGCAAGACCTTTACCATTGAGGCCCGCCTGCTGGCTACAGGAAACGGCCAGGTGGAGTACGTGGGGCGCGCGGAAGGCCCCACAAAGAAGAATGCCGAGCAGGACGCCGCCCGCCAGGTGCTGGAGCATCTTGGCCGCGAGGAGAATGGAGCGGAACTGTGAATGCCGGCATTCAGCGTTCTTCGGGACTGCCGGAATCCCTGCAGTGGCTGATGGGAATCGTTGTCATCGCGATCTTTATCGTCACTTTCATCGTGCAGGCGTTTCAAATCCCTTCGGAGTCCATGGAGAACACGCTGCTGACCGGCGATTACTTGCTGGTCGATAAATTCCACTTCGGCACCGATGATTTAGTCGGAAAGGCCCTGCCTTATCGCAAGGTGAAACGCGGCGACATCATCGTGTTTCACTACCCGATCGATCCCCGGCTGCATTTCGTGAAGCGCGTGATCGGCGTCCCCGGAGACCACCTCCGCTTAATCAATCGGCAGGTGTACGTGAATGGCTCGTCTGTTGCCGAGCCGTATGTCCATTACTTCCGGCCCCACGACAACGGCCCGGAGGCCATGTTTCGTGATGACTTCCCGCGCGTCGATCTACCCGTATCGGGCCTAATCGGTTCCTGGTGGCAGGAGATGAGAAAACTCGTCCAGGACAATCAACTGATCGTTCCAGAGGGCAGCTATTTTGTAATGGGCGACAACCGCGACGACAGCTCCGACAGCCGTTATTGGGGCTTTGTCCCCCAGGAGAATATCGTTGGCCGGCCGTTGGTTATCTACTGGTCCATGCGCAAGCAGGAAGACGGTAACAGTACGGAAAATGATAAACTTACGCGGTTCATCTATGCGATGGGCCATTTGATGCAGATCACCCGCTGGGACCGCACGCTTCGCCTGGTAAATTGACTTCCAAATTATTCCCCGAGGAAGAGCGATTGGCAAAGAAAGAGCAAGAAAAAAAAGACGAAAAACCAAAAGAGACTACCGTCGAATTCCTGGCGTCGTTGGCCGGAGTTCTGGTTACCGGCCTGTTCATTATCACTTTCATTCTGCAGGCATTTGAGATCCCGTCAGCTTCCATGGTGAAGACCCTTCTGATCGGGGACCATGTTTTCGTCAATCGCGTTCAGTTTTCGCCGCGCAGTAAGTGGTTGGGCCCGCTTCTTCCCTATCGGGAAATTCATCACGGCGACATCGTGGTTTTCCTGTCTGTGGACCCGCGAACGCCAGAGTTGTACATCGTCAAGCGCATCATCGGACTGCCGGGCGATCGAATCCACCTGCGCGACGGATTTGTGTATCGCAACGGCGAGAAACTGGACGAGGCCGCGTACGTACAGCACAGCCAGGGAGTTGGTCCAGACGCTTACCGTGACAATTTTCCCGCGGTTCCGCCAGGAGAGGAGAGCAACGTCATTGACGACTGGAAGCTCACGATGCCCACTCACATTGAAAACGGAGACATCGTGGTCCCTCCCGACAGCTACTTCGGCATGGGCGACAATCGCGATGTCAGCCTTGACAGCCGCTATTGGGGATTCATTCCAAAAGAAAACGTAATCGGCCGGCCGATGTTCATTTATTGGTCGTTTGAGACACCGGAAGACCAATACCAGCAGAAGGAAATCGGGCAGAGGGTTTCTTTCCTGGCACACGTGATCATTCACTTCTTCGACGAAACTCGCTGGAGCCGCACGCTGAAGGCGGTGAAGTGAATCGCTTTTTGCTCAAGTCGTTTTCGCGGCGCGGTCTGGTAACGATCGCAGTCATCCTCATTGCGCTTCTGGTTGCGCGTCCGGGGGCGGGTCGCCTCCGCTGGAGGATTTCGAACTCCATAAGTCTTGCGATCGGCAAGCGAGTTCAGATCGGATCGGTGCATCTCCGCTTCCTGCCGCGATTCGGGTTCGAATTGGATGACTTCCTTATTTATGACGATCCGGCTCACGGGTCCGAACCTTTATTGCGCGCCCAGGACGTAACCGCGACCTTGCGCTTGATATCAATGGCACGCGGAAGGTTTGAAATATCGAGCTTGTCGCTTAACGATGCCAGCCTGAATCTGACTCGCGATTCCGACAGCAGATGGAGCTTGGAAGATCTGTTTCAGCGAACTTCCCAGATCACCACTGCTCCAACCGCAGCGGGCTACCGTGAATCTCGCCCTGAGTTCCCCTATATCGAAGCCACGCACGCCCGGGTGAATGTCAAAATTGGCGACGAAAAGACCCACTTCGCTATGACCGATGCTGAGTTCGCGCTCTGGCAGGAATCGGAGGCGGTTTGGGGCCTGCGGTTGAAAGCGAGGCCCATTCGCACGGACGCGAATCTGACGGACACCGGCGTTATTAACATCAGCGGAGCATGGCGCCGCGGCCCCGCAGCCGAGACTCCAATTGCGGCTACTTTTCAATGGAAGCAGGCGCAGGCAGGCCAAATTTCAAGGCTGATTTCCGGAGAGGACAAAGGCTGGCGCGGAGGGGTATTGATCTCCGGCGAGCTTTCCGGCACTTCGAAAGACCTGAAAATCGTAGCTGACGCCTCGGTTGACGATCTTGGCCGCTACGATATTTTCAACAGTGAAGCTTTGCCGATTGCGGCACATTGCGTGGCGCTGTACAACTTGCCGGCCAACAGTTTCTCCGATATCGATTGCTCCTCACCCGTGGGTCCCGGAAATCTCGAATTGAAGGGCGCAGCGCGAGGCTCAGGTTTTTCTACCTACGGCTTTACCCTCGGCGTCAGTCAAGTGCCTGCGCAGTCGCTCGTAACCGTGCTGCAGCACATCGCAGCCTCCGTGCCTCAAAACCTGAATGTGAAAGGCCTCATAAATTCCTCGATCGAGATCGGACGATCTGCGGCAAGCGATCCGGTTACCTGGCGGGGCGATGGGGAATTGCTCAACCTTGCCATCGTTCGGGGCAGTGGATCTCCATTTCTGCTCGATCGAGTTCCCTTCAGTCTTGCTTCGGGTACGAAGCCAGAAGTAAAGCTCGGACCTGTTGACATCGCGCTCGGCCGTTCCTCTACGGTGCAGGCGCGGGCCGCGGTGTCGTTTACGGGGTACATGGCGTCGGTTCGCGGTGAGGCAAATGTCCCGCGCTTACTGCAGTTTGCTTCCGCATTCGGCGTGTCTGTTCCCACGGTTGCTGCCGAAGGTGCTTCGACTGTGGATCTCACGCTGGCGGGAGATTGGACTGGCAGTCATTCACCGGTAACCGGCGCCGCGCAACTTCACACCGTTCGGGCCCAGGTACGAGGATTGAATGCGCCGCTCGAAATTCGGGCAGCGAACCTGACGCTGGCGAGCGATTCGGTGCACGTGCAAAATATCAATGCGGTGGCGGGTGGCATGCAGTGGCGCGGCTCCATGCTGATTCCGCGCCCTTGCGCAACTCCCAAAGACTGCACATTGCAGTTCAATATTCACGCCGCCGAAGTCAACGCGGCGTCGCTCAATACCTTACTGAACCCCGCAGCGCGGAAGCAGACCTGGTACAAGCTGCTTTCCTTCGGCGATAAATCAGCTCCTTACTTATTGCAGGCCCGCGCTACCGGCAAACTTTCGATCGACAAACTCGCACTGGGGACGGCAAATGCAGACCGGTTTTCTGCAGACGTCTCACTCGATCAGGGGAAGCTCACGCTTTCCGGATTTCGCTGTGCGGTTGTGGGCGGGAAGATCAGCGGAGACTGGAAGGCTGACTTTTCCTCCAAGCCGCCTCAGTATGCGGGGAGCGGCAACATCGAGGGTGTAGCGCTCGAGCAACTTTCCGATCTCATGCGAAACAATTGGATTGAAGGAGCTGGATCGGCGCGCTATGAGTTCAAAAGCGCAGGATGGGGGCTTCAGGACGTGATCGCTGACGCCGGCTTGAGTGCGACCTTCGCCTTGAAAGACGGAGGATTTCCTCGAGTGGTGCTGAACAGCAAAGCCGGACCGCTTCGTGTGAGGTCCTTTGAAGGGGGACTAAGCCTCAAGGACGGCGATTTTTCTTTTGAGGACGCGAAACTTACCGCCCAGGACGGCATTTACACGATAAGCGGGACGGCATCGGTGAGAGGCGTGCTTAACCTGAAGATGGTGAATGAAGGAGCTCCGGGATACGACATCTCAGGCACTTTGACTCGAACTCGGGTTTCGCAGCTTGCAACCACCTCGGCCCGCGCCTCTCTGAAGCCGTGAAGAAACTTGCCTCGATTGTTCTGCTGGGTTGCTTCTCGCTTGTCTGTTCGGCGGTCAGCTCTCCCGAACTTGTCATTGCCGAGAAGAAGATGCGCCACATTGAGGCGAATGGCGCCACAGCCCACCCTGATCCGACTCCAACCGTCCTGAACGAGAAAGAAGCAAACGCCTACATTGCGTCGGACAATGTGAAGCTGCCGGAGGGAGTTAAATCAGTCCGGCTGGTTGGTGCCGCTGGAGTAATCACAGGGACCGCGCAGGTCGATTTTGACAAGGTGCGGGAGGGGACACACTCGTCAAGTCCATTACTGGGGATTTTCAGCGGCGTGCATGAGGTCGTGGTTGTCGCCCATGGGCATGGAACAGCAGGGAAGGGCTACGTTCACACTGATTCTGTATCGCTCGACGGTGTCGAGGTGCCGCATTTCGTTCTCGAATTGTTCGTGGAAAAATTTCTGACCCCAAAAAATCCGCAGATCGGGATCGACTCGCAGTTCGCCCTGCCTGACCGGATTGATGCGGCTGTGGTGGGCGAGCATCAGTTGACGATCGTTCAGAAGTAAGCAGGCCCCGTCGTGGTCCTAATTGAGGGGTGTACGAGCACTTTCTCCGCGAACTCCGCGATTTTTCTCTGCGCTCTCTGCGGTTAAAGGCTTTTGACCGCCGAGATAAGCTGGAGTTCGCAGAGAACGCGTCATGCTCCGGTTTTGCGCCCTCCATCGATCCATGATCACTACTCCTATGTTATTTTTGACGCTCTGCACCGAGGTCAAACATGCCGCGATACGAATATCGAAAACTGGGCCCAACCCCTGAAGCGGAGAAGCTTTTCCTCGAATGGATCGAGTGGCTCGATACGGAGTTCATTAAACCTGATCCTGAGCATCGCTCGCTTGTGGTCCGCGATGCCTTGCACGAGCTGTATCTTGGGAAACCGTACTCCGCTCCCGACGGAGGCTTCGCACAATGCGCCACTGTGCATTCGTTCGACCCGCGCAATGCTACGCTCGAACCCGAGTACTACGGCGACGCGGACGCTGCGAAATATGCCGAGCGCAAGCCGCTCATCTGGTTCTGGATGATGTACGACCGCTCGCCCGTGGGCCTGAATCACTGGCTGGGATTTCGCATGCGTGCCATGCTGGCGCGCCATGTTTTCAAACATTGCGGCAACAACGTGAAGATTTTCCATGGCGTCGAAATGACGTTCGGCTACAACCTTACCGTGGAAGACAACTGCACGATCCACAAATATGTTTTGCTCGACGATCGCGGGGAGCTCATTATTCATGCCGGAAGTTCGATTTCTGACTACGCGAACGTTTATACGCACTCACACGACTTGAACGACGGAATGATCATCACCAATCACAAGACCGAGCTTGGCCCGAAAGCGCGGGTCACATATCACGCGACGGTTTTGAGCGGAGTGCGCGTCGCGGAGCACGGGCTGGTGGGCTCAATCGGGGTCGCATCCAAAGACGTTCCGCCGTATCACATTGTCGGTGGCGTACCGGCGAAGACGATTAAGGTTAAAACTATTGCGCCGGGTACCCAGAACGGTTAAGTGTTGTGTGGCGCGGGCGGCTCGCCCGCGAAGCTCAAGGTTCGCCGCTCATCACGCGGGCGAAGGCGCCCGCGCCACACATGTTAGTATCAAGCCAGCCTTCGCCGCGAAAAGCGAATGACCCTTGAACACGTTTACATCATCTTTCAGGTTATCGCCTTTCTGTTTGCGATCAGCGTGCACGAATCCGCCCATGCCTGGATGGCAAACCTGCGCGGCGATCCCACAGCGCGCATGTTGGGACGCATAACGCTCAATCCGATCAAACATATTGATCCGATTGGCACGGTCATACTGCCGCTCGTTGCGGCATTCACCGGAATTCCCATGCTGGGGTGGGCCAAACCAACGCCTGTGAACCCTCGAAACTTTCGAAATCCAGTCCTGGACGACGTCTTGACTTCAGTCGTGGGTCCGATCAGTAATTTCGCCGTCGCATGCAGCGCGGTTACTGTTCTCATGATTTTCAAGCTGACCTCAGCAGCGGGCAGGCAGGTTGTAAACGAAATAGCCGGCCCGAACCCACTGCACTCGCAGTCGGCACTGGTGCCCTTCTGTGTGTTGTTCTATCAAGTCATGGTTGTGAACGTCGTGCTTGGTATCTTCAACCTGATTCCCGTTCCGCCACTCGACGGAAGCCATGTACTCCGGCACTTTCTGCCTGAGCCGTTGCGCCGTGCCTATGACATGCTTGGTATTTTCGGCCTGTTGATACTGGTTTACTTCGGCGGAAGCTTCGTCGCGCGGTTGCTCAACCCGGTTTTGGCATTCTTTGATACGGTTCTGTACAGAACATGACCAATTCCCGCAAACGCGTTCTCAGCGGCATGCGCTCAACCGGAAAGCTGCATCTCGGCAACTACGTCGGGGCGCTGCAGAACTGGGTGCGCATGCAGGACCAGTACGAATGCTTTTTCTTTATTGCGGATTGGCATGCGCTCACGACCGATTACGCCGACACCTCACAGGTAAAACAGAACTCGATCGAAGTCCTGCTCGATTGGCTCGCCGCCGGCCTCGATCCTGAGCGCTGCACCATGTTCATCCAGTCGCATGTGCCGCAGCACGCGGAGCTGCATCTTCTTTTCTCGATGGTCACGCCGCTTGGCTGGCTGGAGCGTGTGCCAACTTACAAAGAGCAGCGGGAAAACATCACGGAAAAAGATTTGGGCACGTACGGATTTCTGGGATATCCACTGCTGCAGGCTGCCGACATTCTGATTTACAAGGGCGATTTCGTGCCGGTCGGCGAAGATCAGGTTGCGCATGTGGAGCTGACACGAGAGGTCGGGCGGCGGTTTAACCAGTTTTATTCGAGGGTCTTTCCCGAACCACAGGCTCTCAAAACCAAAGCCGCCAAACTTCCCGGCACCGATGGCCGCAAGATGTCGAAATCCTATGGCAACACGGTACTGCTTACCGATCCCGAGCTGGTTGTGCGGCAGAAGCTCAAGACCATGGTTACCGACCCCGCTCGCGTGCGCCGTACCGACCCGGGCAATCCCGACGTCTGCCCGGTTGGCGATCTGCACAAAATTTTCAGCAACAAGGAAACCATGGCAAAAGTTGACGCTGGCTGCCGCTCCGCCGGTATAGGCTGCATCGAGTGCAAAGGCTGGGCGGCCGATGCCCTGGTTAACATCTTGAATCCCATGCAGCAGCGTCGCAAAAAATATGAGGAGAACCCGCGCCTGGCCTGGGATATCCTTGAGGCAGGTTCAGCGCACGCACGGGACGTCGCTTCGCAAACCATGAACGAAGTTCGCGATGCTATGAACATGTCGCTGGATTTTGAGGCAGCGGGCGGGGCACAAGGGGCCAAGTAGCGGATGCCAGAGCAGAGACAAAATGTAGAGACGTTGCTTGCAACGTCTCCGGCCGGCAACGACAATGTCGTAGAAGGAAACCTGGCACGAAAGCCCTTCGCTGCTCCTCTGGCAGAAGAACGGACTAGCGACTTTCCTTTCGCAGTCGCCCTCGCCAATGTTTACGAAGGTCCGCTTGATCTCCTGCTCGACCTCGTCCGGAAGCAGGATATCGACATCTACGACATCCCGATCGCGAAGATCACCGCGCAGTACCTGGCCTACGTCGAATGCCTGCGTGAATTGGATGTGAACGTCGCCGCCGAGTTCATCTATATGGCGGCAGTACTGATTCACATCAAGTCGAAGACGCTGCTGCCGCGCGACCCTGCCGCGAGCTCAGAAGAACAGGAAGATCCGCGCGCAGAACTCGTAAACCGCCTGCTCGAACACGAAAAGTTCAAGTCCGCCGCACAGATGCTCATGCAGAAGCAGCAGATCGAAGACGCCGTGCGATCGAATCCCGCCATCCGCGACTTCATGGATGCCGAAGGCACCGAGCCGGAATTCGCCGCCGACGTGATCGATCTGGTGAAGACCTTCCAGCAGGTTCTGGAACGCGTGCGCACGCGGCCGGTCCTGCAAGTGGATGAAGAGACGGTCACCGTCAGCCAGATGATTGACTATCTGCGCCGGCGCCTGTCGTTGGAAGATCGGCCGATGCGGCTGAAACCGATATTGCAGAATGTGCAGTCGCGCACGGCGCTGGTCTGCATGTTTCTGGCCTTACTGGAACTGGTTCGCCTGCAGGCCATTCAGTTGCGCCAGGACCGCTTGTTCGGCGACATACTAGTCCGCAAGCACGTGGGATTCGACGCGGTCATGGCAGAGCAGTCGGCGGTGAGGGACGACTGGAAGTGAGCGAATCATGGTTTCAATCCTCCCAACTCTGTCATCCCGAGCGAAGAAGATCACCCGCGGAGCGGTGATCTTCGCAGTCGAGGGACCTGTTTTGTGCCTGGGCCTGGCAAACAGCAGGTTTCTCCACGCGCCGGTTGATCGCTTTGCGATCAACCAGCTTGGGCGGAATGACAGTGGTTGGTAATTCAGACATATCAACATGAGCTTAAAAGCACAAATCGAAGCCATCATCTACGCGGCGGAAACGCCGATTACGCTTGACCAGATTGTCGAACTGGTCAAAGACCCTGCGGGCAACGAAAACGGCACGCAGCTCAAGTCCGCTGTCCTGCTCGCCGTCGGCGAACTCAAGGCCGAGTACGCTGTGGACGCGCACGGGATCGAGATCCGCGAAGTGGCCGGCGGGTTCCGCATGTCCACCAAGCCCGAGCAGCACGAAGTAGTGCGGTCGTTTGCCAAGAGCTTGAAGCCGCCGATTCGCCTCTCGCTCCCGGCGCTCGAGACGCTTGCAGTCATCGCCTACAAGCAGCCGGTCACCGTTCCCGAGATCAGCGAAATTCGCGGCGTCGATTCAAGCGGCGTCATCGCCACCCTGCTCGACCGCAAGCTGATCACGACCTCAGGCCGCAAAGACGTCATCGGCCGTCCCATTCTCTACAAGACCACGAAGGAATTCCTCCTTCGATTCGGGTTGAAGGACGTAAACGAACTTCCCAGCATGGAGGAGTTCGAGAAGCTGGTGGCGCAATCGTTTCAGGGGGATCTGCTTGCGGAGAAATCAGGTGAATCTACCGAAACAGAGCGAGATCAATTAGAACCAGGGCAGGTTGAGACGAGTAAAAGCGCTTAGAGGACAATTTTCACGTCAGCAGTCATTATTGATACTGATAGCTGCCTTCCCCCCAGAGGAACCGAATTCCAATCTGACATGACTTCGCAGTCACAAGGTAACGAGCCTCTCCAGCCTTCTTTCCTTTTACAGTTGGTAGCAGTGCCGCGTTGTAAGTGCCCTCCCCATCAGCCGCAGCTTTTGATTTCCCGCCCTCATTTTCCGAGCTTAGTTCGATATCGAGACTTTCTCTTGCCTGAAGGCCAGTCACACGAATGAGCACGCCTCAGTAGTAGGGGCCCGTCTCAATCAGCGAGAGGTGGCACGGTCCGACTGTGTCTTCAACTGGAAACGGAATGATCTCCGCGAAGGCTCGCAAGTTTCGATCATCGGAGACGAGCGCAAACTGAATCGGTTCGCCCTTGCCTCCAAAGGCCTTGGCGTTGATCGGATCTTCCTTCACTCCACGTGCGGGATCTGCCAGAACGTTTACAACCTTGCCGTCCTCATTCAGATAGGCATCTGTCACACCCCGGGGCTCGCTACCTATATTAAGAACGCAAAGGACATAATGCTGATCCTTAGGCAGGCCGGTCGCGAACAGGCTGTATGTGATCACAGTCCGGCCTTGCATTTTGGTTCTGTCGATTTCCTTGTAGGTTAGTTTCGCGCCGGCTGAATTAAACTTCTCCCCCCATTCCTCTCTGCGCGGAACCTGTGCCGCGGCTGATGAAGAAGGGATCAGAATGGTTAAAATCAATGCTAAAACGATAAAAGTTGATGTCCGAACCGACATGGTCGTGGAAGTATAACTGATTTTAGAAGCCAAGCAATACAGGTTCCCCGGAGGCTAAACTTGCCCAAGCTCAAAGTCTCTCCTGCACTCAAGAAGCGCGCCGCCCAAATTCAAGTGCTGCTAATGGATGTGGACGGCACCATGACCGATGGCGGTGTCACGCTTCTGTCTCAGACCGAAGAGGTCGCGATCGAAATAAAGACCTTCGATGCGCACGACGGCCAGGGACTGACTCTGGCGCACACCGCGGGAATCAGGACTGGCTGCATCACCGGCCGGCAGAGTTCGGCGCTGCTGCGCCGCGCGCGCGAAATGCACATGGAATTCATCTACATGAAGCAGGCGATGAAAATTCCAGCCTATGAGGAGATTCTTCAGAAGGCGGGAGTGCCTGAGTCCGCCGTGGCGTTTATCGGAGACGATCTTCCGGATCTTCCCATCATGCGTCGAGTCGGCCTGGCGGTCGCGGTGGGCGATGCAGTTCCTGAGGTCAAAAAAGCTGCGCACTACACGACCAAAGCACTCGCCGGCCACGGTGCCGTTCGCGAGGCGATTGAGCTCATTCTCAAATCCAAAGGCATCTGGGAAGCGATGATCGACAAGGCTCGGGCTTAAAACCCGGTTCACCAAAGAGACACAGAGGCACAGAGGCACAGAGAAAACCACGAACCAATTTCTTAAAAAGAGAGATTTTCTCCGTGTCTCCGTGCCTTCCGTGGTGAAAAAGAAGTGGCGCGGCCACGCGTCCTGACAAAGTGGTAGACTGCCGCAATGCCAGCCAAGAAGAAAGCCAAACGCAAAGCCCCGAAATCGAAAGCCAAAACAAAAAAGAAGAGCAGCACGAAAAGAGCGTCATCGCGCAAAATCGCGAGTAAGACCAGAAGCAGCAGCAAGCAATCGCTGAAAAGAAAGCCCGCTGCGCCGAAGAAAACCAAGAAGACCGCGAAACGCCGCGCTCGTGTGAAATCGCCTTCAGTAAACGCAACTCGCGAACTGCAGCAGGAGATTCGCAGTCGACGACTGACCGGCACCGAAACCGGTCAAAGCCGGCAATCAGATTTCCAGGGCCTGTCGCGCAAGGAGTACGCAGACTCTGAAAGCGTGGACGAACTGGTCGAGGAAGGGAACGTTTTCGAGGCCGGCGCGGTTGCAGGCGTAGAAGAGGCCGACAACTCGGATGAGCGGGAAGTCCACACGCACGAGGTGTTAGAAGACGACGTTCCAGACGAGTATCTCGAAAAGGACGAATAGATGCGGCCTCTGGGATGTTACGCGCGGAGAGCGGAAAGATCGGGTTAGCCAATGAAGATGCTGTTGACAATATCAGCGTTCGCCCTCATCGTGTTCGGGTTTATAGAAATTAAGGTGTATCACCGTTTTTCGCCCCTCTATCATCCGGCAATAAATTCAAAGTAGCCCACTCTATCGACCTCAGGCGCTTCGCGCCGTGCATCATCGGGAGTGTATAATTCCTCGCATTCGGGCCTTCCAGGGGGCGCATGGCTGACGAAAGTTCGACTGTCTGGGTTCCTGTGTGTTGTGGGCGAGTGATGCGCTGCAATCTGTTTAGGCAGGCCGATGGGTCCGTGCTGGCGGCGCTGATGTGCACGAGCTGCAGCAAATCCATCACCCTGGAGCAGGAGCCGCTTGAGGCAACGCACCAATATGGCGAAGGGACAAACCTTCTCCGCCTGCTGGGAACGCCCAAACCACCGAAAACCGACAGACGAAAAGCGGTCAGCGCGCCGGCCGGCGATGAACCGACACTCTAGCCCGAGTGAGGGTGCGGACTGATGCCTCCAACCATCGGCGAGACCGTCTCGCACTACCGCATCACCGAGAAACTTGGGGCTGGAGGCATGGGGGTCGTCTATAAGGCCGATGACACCCGACTCGATCGACCGGTCGCTCTGAAGTTCCTTCCCGAAAATGTAGCCCGGGATCCCCAGGCGCTCGAGCGTTTCCGGCGCGAGGCGCATGCGGCGTCTGCGCTGAATCATCCTGGCATTTGTACGATCTATGACGTCGGCGACCACGATCGGCCGTTCATCGCCATGGAGTTCATCGATGGCGAGACTCTGCGAAATCATATTGGCGGAAAGCCGCTGGCGCTCGAAGAAGTCTTGACGCTTGGGATTCAGATAGCCGATGCGTTGGACGTGGCGCATTCAAGCGGAATTATTCATCGCGACATCAAGCCGGCAAATATTTTTGTGAACAGGCGGGGCCAAGCCAAGGTGCTCGATTTCGGTCTCGCAAAGCTGGTTCCCAAAGGAGTAGCAGTCGGCGATGGCAACTCGAGTGAGGCGGCGTTATCGATCGTGGGCATCATCAGCGGGACGCCATCGTATATGTCACCGGAACAAGTGCGCGGCGACGATCTCGACCCACGCACAGATATTTTTTCGATCGGCCTTTTGCTCTATGAAATGGCGACGGGAAAGCAGGCCTTTCCCGGCAACACCGGTGGCGTGATCATTGAAGCGATCCTCACACGTCCCCCAGCGCCGGTTCGCGACCTGAACCCCGAAATTCCGCCGAGGCTCGAGGAGATCATCAACAAGGCGCTGAGTAAAAGCCGGGACCAGCGATACCAGACGGCCTCGGAGATTTGCGCAGACCTGAAGCAGCTTAAGCGCAATATTGATTCGGGACATTCCACCGCGGGGTTGCCGGTTACGGTGAGCACTACGCTGGTCGTGCCGCAGCCGCGGAGGGGTAAATGGATGGTCCCCGCTGGAGCATTCGCGATTCTGGTTCTGTTGTCGGGAGCATGGTGGTTGAATTCGCGCCGCGCTCGCGGGCTCACGGAGAGCGACACTATCGTGCTGGCGGACTTCAACAACAAAACCGGCGATCCGGTTTTCGATGACACCTTGCAGCAAGGGTTGGCGGTGCAGCTTGAGCAATCGCCTTTTCTGAGCCCGATTTCCGAGCAGCGCATTCAGCAGACCTTACAGCTCATGGGCCGTCCACGGGGGACTAAGCTGACGCCCGAGATCGCCCGCGATCTGTGCACACGCACCGCAAGCAAAGCTTATCTGACGGGATCGATTTCAAGTCTGGGCAGCCAGTATGTAATCGGTATCAAAGCCGTGAATTGCCAGACAGGCGATGACCTTACCCAGGAGCAAGTCACGGCTGACGGCAAGGAGCATGTTCTCAAAGCCCTCGGGGAGGCGGCAACACAACTGCGCGAGAAGTTGGGAGAGTCGCTGAAGACGGTGCAGAAGCTTGACGCGCCCATCGACCAGGCGACCACGCCTTCTCTTGAAGCTTTGCAGGCGTACAGCCAGGGCCGAAAGTCAATTTTGCTGAAGGGAGACTATCCGGGCGCAGTCATGCTGTTTCAGCGGGCGATCACGCTCGATCCGAATTTCGCTATGGCGTATGCCTCCATGGGAACGAGTTATTACAACCTTGGCGAAAAAAATCTTGCCGCTGAAAATACTGCCAAAGCCTATGAGCTGCGTTCACATGTAAGCGAGTGGGAGCGGTTCTACATCGAATCGCATTATCAGCAGTTCGGGACCGCCGATCTCGAGAAGGCGCGCCAGGTTTACGAGCTGTGGGAGCAAACATATCCTCGCGAGCAGGTCGCGCGCAATAATTTGGGGATTGTGTATCAGAACCTGGGGCAGCATGAGAAGTCGCTGGCTAAATTTCGTGAGGCGGGCCAAGTCTCAGCCGCGGACGCTTTGACTTACGCAAACATGACGCACGCCCAGATTCACTTGAACCGCTTCGACGACGCGAGCGCCACGGCGAAAGAGGCGCTGAGCAAGAACATGGATTCTCCCGATCTGCGCCTCTATTTGTATGAGTTGGCGTTCCTGCGCGGCGATGCCTCGGGAATGGCGCAACAACTTGAGTGGGCCGGGGGTAAGCCAGCAGTGCACAGCACGTTGCTTCACTTCGCCGCTAATACCGCCGCCTATTCTGGCCAGCTGACGCAATCAAGAGAATTGTTTCGACAAGCAGTAGCTTCGGCGCAGCAAGCCGGAGAGAAAGAAGCGGCGGCGGGGTGTGAGGCGGCTGCCGCCACGAATGAAGCTTTTCTCGGCAATGCGGCGCAGGCAAAGCAACACGCAGCGGCGGCGCTGGCACTTTCAAACGGCCGAGACGCGCAGTATCGGGCGGCGTTGGCATTGGCGAAAGCGGGAGAGGGCAGTCGCGCTGCGAGTCTGGCGGATGATCTGGCTAAGAGATTTCCGGAAGACACAATTGTGCAGTACGTATATCTGCCGACGATACGGGCTGAACTTTTGCCAGGCCGCGATCCCGCGAAAGCTCTGGAATTGCTTCAGCCTGCCGCCACTTATGAGCTGGGAGTGCCGAGCACCAGCAATTTTGCAAATAACCTTTATGCGGTGTATGTACGGGGCGAAGCGGCACTGGCCGCCAAGAACTGGCAGGAGGCGTCAGTGCAATTCCAGAAAATCATTGATGCGCGCGGCATTGCTGTAAATGAATCCATTGCGGCCCTGGCTTACCTGGGCAGGGGCCGTGCCGAATTTTCCGCGGGCGATGCAGCAAAAGCCAAGGCTTCCTATGAAAGTTTTCTGCAGCTGTGGAAGAGCGCCGATGGCGACATCCCTGTTCTGAAGGAAGCACGGGCCGAATTTGCAAAGGTTCAATAGGTAAAGCAGAAAATGAAGAGGCCGGATCGATTGATCCGGCCTTTTTCCGTGAACTTTAAACTACTTGGTTGCGTTGTCGGTTGCAGGCGCGCTTACTGCCGGAGCAGCGGCCGCTTGGGTGTTGCTTCCAATCCGGGTTAGTCGCGGGAAGAACGGCGTGACTTCAAACGGCATCTTGTCGCGCACCGAGGTGTAGGACACGGCCGCAGCCTTGATCATCTCCACGTGGTCGCCCCAGGGATCGAGCTTGATGCGTCCGCCTAGCGGCAGAGCAGCAATCTGATCGAGTTTGCTCTCATCCAGCGCCGGAGCAGAGCCCATCAGTGCTGAAAGGCGTGTGATCTGGCCCTTGGTGTCGCTGAAGCCATTGCCCAAGTGCGCAGTTAACAACGCTGAGAGCATCGGACCGCGGGCCTGCAGTTGTCGCAGATACAAGCCGGCTGAGCCGAGCTTTTGCGCGTAAGGAGAATTCTTCAGCAATTCGACCGCTTTCGCGTCAGCGGCGGTTTCTTCGTCCGGGTTATGGCGGAAGCCGAAGTTCTGATACGTGGATTCATCCGAGAACAACATGCGGTCGTTGAAGGCGAACTTGCTGCCAAGGTTATGGCCGAGCACGATGTGCGCCAGTTCGTGCGAGAGCACTGCCGCAAGGCTGGCCTCGTCTGGTAACGTATCCAGCAATCCGCGGCTGATGATGATGGTGTTGCCAACGCTGAAGGTCTCAAGCGGATAAGTGACCATCACACGGGCGCGTACCGGACGTGGCAGATCGATATTGTTTGTGATCTGAATGTTGTTGACGACGGTTTGCAGGACTTTGTCCACATCTCCGGCAGGCGCAATCAATGCTGACTTCTGGAGTCGCTCGACTACGTTGTCCTCTGCCTGCTGCTGCCATGCGCGCTGCGCTTCGAGGGGAGATAAATCCTGCGCGACCGGGCTTTCGTCTTTTACCGCATCAACTTTCAGGTCGGTAAGTTCGTCGTCGCGATTGTTCTTCATCACGTCGTAGCCCCAAATGCGCGACTGGGCTTTGAATGCCTGTTTGTCCTTGGAGCCGTAGCTGAAATCGCCTTCTTCGCTGTAGATGTAAGCCGGAATCCAGTAACCAGGCACCAGATTCAAGCGCCAGCTATCCATGTGGAAGTAGTAAGCGTTCTTCGGACGCGGCTCGTAGGTTCCGTTCAGGCGGACGATGTTGTAATCCTGATCTTCAACCCAGATTTGCCCGTGGAAGAGTCCTGTGCCGGCGTTTTTCTTCGGCGTAACTTCGAATACAAGGCAGCGGACTTCACCAAGGAATTGACGCTGCACGTAGTGAAAGTCATAGTGGCTGCGATCAAAGTTCTGACGATCGGCGAAAACCATCCACGAAAAGCCCATCGGCTGATACTGAAAGCGGAAAAGCTTGGTTACGCCGCCCATCAGGTTCTGCTGGAAGCTCATCTGCTTCGCGAGGTAGTCGCGGCGGTCGACGATGTCGCCCATATCCAGGCGTCCGAGGAAATAGTGATCTTCTTTGGGGACAGCGCCGAGCTTCTGGTCAGGCGTGAGGTTCTGCAGATAGGTTTCGACCAGCGGAGTGCGATCTTTCAGGAACGCCATCAGCGCATGTTCCCGCTCGATGATCTGATCTACGACCTGGTCGATGCTGACCGGCGTGCGAGCGGTGGACTGCGGTGCGATGGCCAAGCCGGGTGTGGTGGAGACCGGCTGAACCGTTGACGATTGCTGGCCGAGCGCGGCTACGTTGACCAGTAGTGAAGCAGTTAGAAACCATCCCCAACGTCGCATAATCTTTTCCTCTTAAGCTCTTCCTGAGAGCGGTGGGCCAAGCCCCAATCCTCACAACGCGTATGCAGCGTGAAAGCGCCGCATATCCCCTGAACAACTTACACGCGGTCGCGAACCGCCTGAACTACCCCGCTAACTGAAACGTAACTGTAACCGTTCCGGTGAAATCTACCGCCGCGCCTTTTCTTTGCGCTGGCTTGTACCTGATCTTGTTAGCTGCAGCCACGGCGGCTTCATCCAAGCCATGACCAAGGCCACGGACCACCTTATTCACATGCAACTGGCCGTCCGCTCCAAACATGACTTCCAGGAGCACCTGGCCTTCGAGGTTGAGCTTGCGCGCCTCATCGGTGTAGATCGGTTTCGGCTTATAAATAATTTCGACCTGGGTGGTCAGGGCAGCTGTATCGTCCTGCACCCTTTTGGTTGCAGCAACCTGCTGTGTCTGGAAGCCGGCTGCTTGCACGCCCTGCCCAGATTGGCGTCCATCGCCGTGGCCGGGTTGGGCCACGCCGTTGCCGAAGCCCGCACTGGAAATTGTCCCCTTGATTCCCTTGGCCCCGCCAGTGCCGTTGCCGGTTCCGGCCCCTTCCGGCAAATCAAACGAGCCGAGTTTGGCGGCCACCAGCTTCGCACCCTGTTTGCCTTCGCCGGGCAGACCGTTCGGATCTCCGAAACCACCCGTCTGAACTTTTTCGATCGGCGCATTCACTGTTGGCGTGGCAGAGCTCCCGAACGATCCCGTGTGAACGATATTGGCCGGCAGGGCTCCTGAAACCGGCTGCAACTTTGGCGCCTCGAAGTTCGTCGTCTGAATCTTCGGAGGCTCGATTTTCGCCTCTTCTATTTTCGGTCTCGGCATTTCCTTCGGAACCACCAGCTTGGGTTGCTCGAATTTCACGACGGGAAGCGGCTTCAGCGGCTTAGGCTGCGGCTTGGGCGCGGGGTGCTCCTGATTCGGTAATGGGATGATTTCTGTGACTGTGTATTTTTCCCAAACACTCATGCGGTCCGGCCAGACCAGGTGAATGCAAAGCAGAAGCAGAACGACAATCGCACAGCCGGTATAGCTGACGAGGAAGGTGCTCCACTTCCGTTTCGGCTCCGGCAACAGACCGAGAGTTAGAGTTTCACGCGGCATTTTCTAGCTCCAAAAAGACACCCGGGGCTGGGAGGAGACAGACCGGACGCATGCCTAGAGTAAGAAAGAATGGTACAGGGGTAAACGTCCCCGGCGCTCGTGTACTTCGGTAATCAGTAGCAAACCGAGGGAGGAAGTTTCCCAAAATGAAATGCATACTGCTCATACGGCCCTACGACGAAGAGCGAACGCGAAATAGACCGGAACACCCGCCAATATGACGAGGCTCCCCAACGCTGAATTCTTCAGATTGCTGGTGAAAGTGTAGTAGAGCAGGGGAGCGGAAGCCAGAATAAAAAGGGCAGGAGCTAGTGGATATCTCCAAAATGGCACTGGATGAGTAACAGGCGCTTGGGACCGGAAGACAAAAAGGGAGACGCTGGCGGCCACGTAAGAAAGCCATTCAGCGTAAAGAGATAGCGTGAAAAGCTGCTGAAAATTACCGCCCACGAACAGAAACGCCAGCGATAGGCCGCCTTGAACGGCGATCGCTACGTGGGGTGTATGAAAACGGGTATGAACGCTCGCCAGAGATGAGAAGAAGTTGCCGTCGCGCGACATGGCAAACGCCATACGGGCGCCGCTCATGGCGATCCCATTAAGCGAAGTTAAAAGTGAAATGATGATGGCACCGGCCATCAGCGCCGCTCCGGCATTTCCAAAGCCGACCCGGACCGCATCGGACATTGGAGACGAAGACCTCGCCAGCGCATCTACCGGAAGCGTGTATTGAACTGCTGCGTTCACCAGCATGTAAAGAGCGGCAATGACAATCAGGCCGCCAACCAGCGCCAGCGGAATGTTGCGTTCAGGCGCACTCACTTCTTCGGCGACCATGTTCAGATCGCTCCATCCGTCATAAGCCCACAGCGCCGCTTTGACAGCGAGAATGAAACCCACAATCCCGCCGGTTGCCGCGATATAGCGACCCTGAAAGTGTTGCCAGGTGCCTGAGGAACTGAAAGCCATGGCGGAAATGACTAAGACCAAAACGATCTTCAAAATGGTGAATGCCAGCTGGAAATTCCCCGCGCGGCGAACTCCGATGTAGTTGAGAGCCGAGATCAATAGAATCACGGCAAACGCAATGAATTGCCCGGATAGAGTCAGATGGTTGCCGTCCGTGACTAGAAAAGAAAGCCGGCTAAAGCTGCCAAGAACTTGCACGATTCCGGTCGAAACCGCGGAGAGCGATGCAGGTTTTACGACGATGGTCCAGGTCCAGCCGCACAGGAACCCGGCGAGCGGGCCGAAGGCGTCGCGGATGTACACGTACTCGCCGCCGGCCTGCGGCTTCATGGCGCCGAGCTCTGCGTAAGTTACTGCGCCACAGAAAGAGAAAATCCCTCCAACGATCCAGGCAAGGTAGACCAGCTTGGCGGAGCCGGCCGCGCGCATCATTTCCGTCGGGACGAGGAATATGCCGCTGCCAATCACAACTCCGATGACGATTGAGGCAGCGTGGGCGAGGCCAAGATCGCGAACCAGCCCACGAGGGCTTCGTTCTTGCTGAACCGTCTGCTTGCTCGTCGAGAGCATGCGAGAGATTTTAATCGTTAAGTTGATACGTGGGGGTTACTTAGCGTACGCGCGGCAGGCCGGAAACTGGATTCAGCAAGACGATCCACCCCAGCGATGGCTGGTCGCTGGGCCGAGGTCAGGAACTGAGAGATGAGGGATCTTTACAACTGGCTCATCTTGGCCAGGAACTCGCTGTTGGTCTGCGTTTTTTGCAGGCGCTCGATCAGCAGTTCCATGGCTTCGACCGGCGAGAGCGGGTTCAGCACTTTGCGCAGCACCCAGATACGCGCCAGATCATCCTTAGGGATCAGCAACTCTTCTTTTCGCGTTCCAGAGCGCTGAATGTCGATGGCAGGGAAGGTACGCTTATCGACCAGCTTGCGGTCAAGGATGATTTCCGAGTTGCCGGTACCTTTGAACTCTTCGAAGATCACATCGTCCATGCGGGAGCCGGTATCGATGAGTGCGGTCGCGATGATCGTGAGCGATCCACCTTCTTCGATGTTTCGCGCTGAACCGAAGAATCGCTTCGGGCGCTGGAGCGCGTTTGAATCGACGCCGCCAGAGAGCACTTTGCCAGAGGGCGGAACAATGGTGTTGTAGGCGCGGGCGAGCCGGGTAATCGAATCCAGCAGAATGACCACATCGCGCTTGTGCTCTACCAGGCGCTTCGCCTTCTCAATCACCATTTCGGCGACTTGCACGTGGCGCGCTGCAGGTTCATCGAAAGTCGAAGAAATAACCTCTCCCTTTACCGAACGCTGCATATCCGTGACTTCTTCCGGCCGTTCGTCAATCAGCAGCACCATGAGCACGACTTCCGGATGATTGGTGGTAATCGAGTTGGCGACATTCTGCAGCAGCATGGTCTTGCCGGCGCGCGGCGGTGAAACGATCAATCCACGCTGGCCTTTGCCGAGCGGCGTAAGCAAATCCATCACACGAGCGCTGACGTTTTCGCGGACGGTTTCGAGCTTCACGCGTTCCTGCGGATAGAGCGGGGTGAGGTTGTCGAACAGAATTTTATTGCGGGCTTCGTCAGGCGATTCAAAGTTGACCGCCTCGATTTTGACCAGCGCAAAATACTTTTCGCCTTCGTGCGGAGGCCTTACCTGGCCGCTAATGGTGTCGCCGGTCTTGAGGTCAAATTTGCGAATCTGCGAAGGCGAGACGTAGATGTCGTCGGGGCCAGGGAGGTAGTTGTAATCCGGCGAACGCAAGAATCCATAACCGTCAGGAAGGATTTCGAGCACACCTTCGGCGAAGATGTGGCCTTCCTTTTCGCTCTGCGCCTGAAGGATCTTAAAGATCAGGTCCTGCTTGCGCATGCCGCTGGCGCCCGGGAGATCGAGCGTGCGGGCGATCTTGGTCAATTCGGTTATGTTCTTTTCTTTGAGTTCTGCAATGGTCATGGGTTCACCTGCGAGGAGATTTCAAGATTAGGGAGGGTGTCTGGGAGATCGGTTACGACAAGGCAGGAGGGCTGGGCTGCCTTGTGCTAAGCAGCCCGCCGTTGTGCCTCAACAAAATGTTCCGGTTCGGACAGAACCGTTTGCTTCTCGGAGCTTGCAATCCGATCCAATACTTCGTTCATGGTTTCCTGGATTCGGGTGTTAGGCTTGTGAAACTTGCGCGTGGCCTTCGAGGCAAGCTGACAGAGCATATAACGGTTCCGCAAAGTATGCAATGCATCAAAAACGCGATCAGAACGCATGATGGTTGATGTCCTTTCTCTAAGGCCAGAGCTTCTAGACGGTGCGCGCTTCGCTCAGACAGCAACTTTCGTGTTGCGACGAGGCAAACCGAAAACCGCCGAGCCTAACCGTAAATAACTGAAAACAGATGAGTTCTACAGGAAAGCTCTGGTTACTTCTATAGATGCTCCGAAGGGGCCGAAAGTTTCTCTGTGCGATTGACCTAGCCCGGTCGAGCGGAAGATCGCGAGAACACCGGTGAAAATTGGCCTTCGGAACGCTCTAAATTACAAGGAAACGGTCCGTGCGTCAAGAAATTATTTGCACAGTGCGTACAAAGTCACCCAGAACAGAACCAATCTGGGCATAAAGCTCAATCGGCAACCTTTTCTGCACTGAATCGATAACTGGCAGATTTAGAAAGACTTCGTTGGGTCGACGGCCAATATTGGCCTGCTGGGCCTTTCCGCTTACAATTGCCTTCCTTCCCCTAGCCGTGTGGTGAAGTGTTTCTACGACATTCTTGAAGTGTCGCAGTCGGCGACCTCCGATGAGATTCGTTCCGCCTATCTGACGCTGGTGCGTGAGTATCACCGGGATCGGGTGCTGGAGCACCTGACCAAGCTGTGCGCACACGCACACCGGTGCTTCAGGGAACCATTCCTTTCAGTTCCGCGTCCAATTCCATATGGTTCGCTGCGTCGTGCTTGGCTTTCTTCTGGCGAGTGAGTTTCTCGCGGCGCAAAACTCTCCGGCTCCCCCAATCTCCTTTTCATCCGTTAGTGGACAGGTTGTTCTGGAAGCCGCCGGCACACCCTTGCGCAAGGTCAACGTCACACTTGTGCCTAGCGAAGGCTCGATAGTTTTCTCCAATCAGCAGGGCAGGGAACCGAAAACTGCCATTACGGACTCAGACGGCCGGTTTCAAATCGAATCGGTTCAGCCGGGAGAGTACCGAGTCACGTTGGAACGCGTCGGATTTTTGTCCACAAACCGCAGGTCTCGCCGCTATTCCCCGAACCTGTTGTTCATTGCTCCTGGCCAAGAACTGCAGGGATTGCTGTTCCGCATGCGTCAGGCCGGCGTAATCAAAGGCAAGGTGGTAGACGAAGATGGCGATCCGGTGCCTGAGATGAACGTGTCGGCGATGCCGGCATCAGGTCGCGCCCAGGAGGGGGACTTCAGCGGGACCACCAACGATCTGGGCGAATTTCGAATTGCAGGCTTGCCCGAGGGAAAATTCCTGGTCGTTGCCCAGCCTCAATATGAGGTTGCTCGATTCGGCCGCAATCAAAACAAACAGGAGAAGATATACGCGGCAACTTACTATCCTGGCACTTCGGATCAAAATCAGGCGGTAGGGGTCGAAGTCCACGCCGGTGACGAGAGCGCGGCCGACTTTAATCTGATCGCGTCTCGTGTGTTCACGGTGAGGGGCAAGGTGTTCGGCCTTCCTGCGCAGACAAGACCAACCTCGGCCGGGACATTTCAAGGATCTGGCCAGCCGACGATGGTTCTCGAAAGGGCCGATGGCCAGAATCTGCAATCGCGTGGCGCAGCAATCGCGGAGGATGGAACGTTCGAAGTCGCGGGTCTTGCTCCGGGAACATACGATGCGCGCATCACTTTCCAGCGCTGGAACCGGATTCACGCAAGCCCTTCCATTGAAGTCCGCGATGCGGATGTCAGCGGCGTGCAGTTGGCGGTCGAACCGTCCGTTGAAGTACGAGGCCGTTTTCGCATGGACAACGGGCAGAAGATTGACTGGCGGCAGCTCCAGGTTGTTTTGGACCCTGAAGATCGGAAGCATGCGGACAGCGCCCGGGTGGCGCGAGTGCAGCAGGATGGATCGTTCGCGGCGGAAGACGTTCAGCCCGGAAACTACCACATCGTCGTGACCTCAAATTCTTCGGCTCTACGCGATTACATCCTCAAAGAAGTGAATGCGAACGGGAAGGATGTGGGCGATTCGGGTTTCACGGTCGGTAATGCCGCACCTTTTCTTGACGTAGTGGGAAGCGCAAAGGGATCAACCATTGAAGGCGTTGCAGTCGATGACACAGGCAAGCCCATTGCCGATATGCAAATCGTCTGCGTTCCCGACGCTGGACGCCGCAACCGTCATGACGTGTACCAGCAGGTTCAAACCGACCAGCGCGGATACTTCAGCTTGCGTGGATTGAATCCCGGCGAATATCAGGTGTTCGCGCTGGAAGACAATGTGCCCGACATCACCGATCCTGACTTTGCCGCGGCGCACGAGGGCCAGGGCGAAACGGTCACAGTGGATAGCGGTGAACGCAAGGCGATTACGCTGAAGCTGCCGTCGCCGCAAGATTAAAGGCAATCATGGCCTGATGTGTTGCGTCCTCAGTCTTTGTTTTCACCAACATTGTTCATTCCCAAGCTGGGCATCGACTCGTTTACAATGGCATCTCACCGTTTCGGTCGCAACGAATTGCTGCAAGCCACGAATGCTCTCGCCCCTTCCAATTCACGGAGTTTTTCTGGCCCAGAATGGGGTTTCGCATTACCTGCACCAGCACTTTTTTGACACAACCTTCAAGGGCTTGTACCACGCCAATGCTTTCGATATAGCATTGCTGGTTCCATACTTTACAGTCCTGATTTTGCTGGCTTCGTATGGTTTGCACCGGTACACGCTGGTTTACCTCTATTACAGGAAGAAGAAAAACGCGGTGGTCGAGTCGGCTGCAGAGTTCCCGGAACTACCCCGCGTGACTGTGCAGCTGCCGATATTCAATGAGCAGTACGTGGTGGGCCGTCTGCTGCAGGCGGTCACGCGGCTGGACTATCCACGCGAGAAACTGGACATCCAGTTGCTCGATGATTCCACCGACGAAACGGTAGAAGTTGCACGGGGGTTGGTGGAACACTACGCATCCCAAGGCTATCCGGTTACGTACCATCATCGCAGTAATCGGTATGGATACAAGGCGGGTGCGCTGCAGGAAGGATTGCAGGTCGCAAAAGGCGAGTTCGTCGCAATTTTCGACGCTGATTTCGTGCCGCCGCCCGATTTCCTTTTGCGCACGATTCATCACTTCACCGATTCAAAGATCGGCATGGTACAGACGCGCTGGACGCACATCAATCGCAACTATTCTTTTCTCACCGAAGTTGAAGCCATTCTCCTCGACGGCCACTTTGTGCTTGAACATTCCAGCCGCGCACGCCACGATGTCTTTTTCAATTTCAATGGGACGGCTGGCGTATGGCGCCGGAAAGCGATCGAAGATGCGGGTGGCTGGCAGCACGACACGCTGACTGAAGACACCGACCTTTCCTACCGCGCCCAACTCAAGGGATGGAAGTTTATTTATCGGCAGGATGTCGAGTGTCCAGCCGAACTGCCTGTGGAGATGACCGCATTCAAGACTCAGCAGGCGCGTTGGGCCAAAGGCCTGATTCAGACGGGAAAGAAAATTCTTCCGCGTGTGCTCAAAAGCGACCAGCCGTTTCGCGTGAAACTCGAGGCGTGGTATCACCTCACCGCGAACTTGAGCTATCCGCTCATGGTGATTTTGTCAGTTCTGCTTTTGCCGGCCATGGTGATCCGCTTCTACCAGGGTTGGTTTCAGATGCTGTACATCGACATTCCACTCTTCCTGGCATCGACGTTTTCGATTTCAAGCTTTTATCTTGTCTCGCAACGTGAATTGTTCCCGCGAACCTGGCCGCGGACGTTTCTTTATTTGCCGTTCCTGATGGCGTTGGGAATTGGACTGACGGTCACGAACACACGTGCGGTGCTCGAGGCTCTCATCGGCAAGCAGAGCGCTTTTGCCAGGACACCGAAATATCGCGTGGAATCCCGGAAGGACAAAGTACAGGCGACGAAATACCGCAAGCGCCTGGGATGGGTCCCCTGGGTGGAGCTTCTGATTGGAGGCTACTTCGCTGCGACCGTCCTTTACGCCTTGCAGAACGAAAACTATCTGACCGTTCCCTTTCTCCTTCTCTTCGTGGTTGGTTATTGGTACACAGGATTGATGTCCCTGCTGCAAGGCCGCTTCTCAGGTCTCTCGCTGCGTCCGGCAGCGGAAGATCACACCAAGCCGTTCCCGGTAGGAGTTTAGCTCTTCCGCTGCCCTTTCTTTTTCTTCGAATCAGGAGTTAGAATTCGTTCGCCTTGTTGGACCTCTTTTCTGGAGGGCTCCATGAAATACCGAAATTTACTTGTTTACGTTCTGCTGCTCGCATGTGTGTCGCTGATCAGTTGCGGAGGCGGCCACAGCGGCGAGAACTATGTCCTGATTGCCGTTAACGTAAAAATCCCGTACTGGCAGAGCGCGGGCTCGGGCTTCTCGCACGCGACCCAGGAACTGGGCCTTGGCTTCAACTTCACCGGGCCGGACACCTATGATCCGTCCGCCGAGCGCGATGAACTTGAGCGCGCAATCGCGAGCAAGCCTGCAGGAATTCTGATCTCGGTCGCGGACGCGGGCACGGTGAAAGACAGCATCGATAAGGGCGTCGCCGCCGGGATCCCGATCGTGACCATTGATTCCGATGCGCCTACGAGCAAGCGGCTGTTTTTTATCGGGACGAATAATTACCAGGTCGGCCTCAGTGGCGGCAAGAGACTTGCCCAGGAATTGAAGGGAAAGGGCACAGTCGTGGTCTTCACCATGCCGACGCAACCAAACTTGAAAGAGCGGCTGCACGGATACCAGGATGCGCTCGAAGGTTCGCAGATCAAACTAGCTCATATCGAAGACATCAAAGGCGATCCGCGGGTGGCGTTCGACACCACCACCCAGTACATCGCCAATGACAAGAAGGAACACATTGATGCCTTCGTTTGCCTGGAAGCGCTTTCCGGCAAGGAAGTGGCGAACGTCATCAACAGCAACGGGGTGAAGGGTAAGACGATCATGGCTATGGATGCAGAGCCAGAAACCTTGACCTGGATTCAGAAAGGCGTGATCGCTGCGACCATTTCCCAAAAACCTTACAGCATGGCTTATGTTGGCCTGAAGATGCTCGACGAACTGCATCATTCGGGTTTAAAGAATCTGGATTCCGACTGGACGCATGACAGCTTTGCGCCCGTTCCCGCATTCGTAGATACTGGATCGGCTCTGGTCGATAAGAGTAATGTGGATGCTTTTGTCGCCGCCGCCAAATCCATGTCGGGAAAATAGGCCTCATGTCAAAGACAGTTAAGCGGGTTTGTTTCTGCTGGCTTTTGTTTTCTCTTTCGGCAATTGCTCTTGATCGGCAACCATTCTCCGACTACCACGCCCGCCGTCAAAAGCTGGCAGCGAAACTGCAAGGCGGGTTTGCGCTGATCTTTGGGCCTTCTGAAGCTGAAGGCCCAAACGACCTTTATGGATATCGCCCGAATGACAATTTCTATTACCTCACGGGATGGGCCGAACCGGGTGCAGCCCTGTTGGTGGCGTCGGCGGCAGATGCACAGGGAACTTCGGCAGCCTGCCCATACACCGAGATTCTTTTCCTCCCCAACAGGAACTACTCGCAAGAGCGCTGGACGGGCCCGAAATTGGGCCCGGATGATGCTAATGCGGCGGCGAAAATCGGAGTAGATCGAGTGGACGCCCTCGATAACCTTCGCGCCGTCCTGGTGAAACTCCTGCCGATCCTGCCATCGCCTAACAACGCCAAGATCTATACCGACGTGCCCGCTCCCGGGGACGACTCAAACTCGAGCGAACCCCTGGCTTGGCTGAAGAACGCCAACGCCTTCCCAGTCGGAACTTCCTATATTGACATCCGGCCTCTGCTTGCGTCCTTGCGCACCGTTAAAGACGCGGGAGAAATCGGACTCATCCGCAAAGCCACGAATGCATCGGTTGCGGCCCACCTTGCCGCAATTCGCGCGATCAAGCCGGGTGCCACCGAGCGCGAGATTTCAGCGCTCATGCAGTATGAATGGGGAAAGCGTGGATGCGAGCGCCCCGCCTACGCGCCGATCGTTGGGTCGGGGTTTGACTCCACGGTATTGCACTATTCGGAAGATTCCGCAACCATGCAATCCGGCGATCTGGTGGTGATTGACGCGGCCGGCGAGTATTCGATGTATGCATCGGATATCACGCGCACCATGCCCATCTCAGGCAAGTTCACTGCTCGTCAACGCGAGATTTACGACATCGTTCTTGGCGCGCAGAAAGCCGCGATTGCGGCATTCCAGCCCGGGAAGTCCCACCTGTCACGAAACACGTCTGATTCGCTCTACCAGGTTGCGTATGACTACATCAACTCGCACGGGAAAGACTCGCACGACGAACCCTTGGGCAAATATTTCATTCATGGGCTGAGCCACTGGGTGGGACTGAACGTCCACGACGAAGGCGATTATTCAGAGCCGCTCGGACCTGGAATGGTCTTCACCATCGAACCAGGAATCTACATCCCCGAAGAAAAGCTTGGCGTCCGGATCGAAGACATGTTTCTGGTGGAGAACGATGGGAAGTTGGTCCGACTCAGCCAGGACTTGCCGCAGAGCGCTGACGAGATCGAACGACTGATGTCTCAGAAGTAGAACCCACTTCTCCAGCTTTTGCTGAGTGCCGTTCTGTTATCCTTACCTGTCGTGCGGATGTTCTGGTGGTTTCTGATGGTTGCCGTTGCCGCCGGGGCCGTGCTGTGGGCCGCGCTCTCCGCTTATGTCAAGGTACGCGAGCGTTGGCAAAAGACACAAAACCAGGTTGGCGACGCCGGACGTCGGCCGGAAGTTCACGGTGAGCATTCTCACAACGAAAACTAAAGGGGAGGGACGAAAATGTCAGCATCGGTGAGTCAAGTTGCAGTTGTCCGCAGTCGATCGGCTGAGGCCGCGCTGCAGGTTGGAATCATTGTGGCGGCCAGTCTGTTCGTGGCGGTTTGCGCCCGCTTTTCTCTCCCCCTCCCTGGGACGCCGGTACCGCTGAGCATGCAGAACTTCGCCGTGCTTCTGGTTGGTCTCGCTTTGGGCAGTCGCCGCGGTTTTATGGCGCTGGCTTTGTACCTGGCCGAAGGCGCTGCTGGACTGCCGGTGTTTGCACCGGTCGGAGCGCCAGGCATTCTACGCTTCGCCGGGCCGACTGCAGGATATCTGCTCGCTTACCCGTTCGTGGCCGGACTTGCCGGATACATCTTTGAGCGCGGGAAACAGACCTTCGCGCGGGCTTTCTCGGCGGCGATCGCAGGCGAGGCGCTGCTGTTCGCCGTTGGGATCTCCTGGCTTTATGTCCTTACGCATTCTGCCGCTCGCGCCATCGCGTTTGGCCTCTATTGGTTCCTCTTCGCCGAAGTGATGAAAGTGATGCTGGCGGCAGGAATAGCAAGCATGTGGCGGCGTTTCGTTCCGACAAACTAATCGCATAGGCGCGGCCCTTCGGGCAGGCGCACCCGGAGAATAACTTTGACCACTCTCACTGCCGCCGCCACTCGCGAGATCAGCATTGCCCACAGCCCTGATTCGGACGACGCATTCATGTTCTATGGGCTGGCGACAAACCGCGTCACCGTTCCCGGCTTGCGATTCACGCATACGCTTTCCGATATACAAAGCTTGAATCAGAAGGCAATCGAGGATAATGGCGTTTACGACGTGACAGCGATTTCATTCCATGCGTATCCCTACCTGCAAGACAAATACGCGTTGATGACGTGTGGCGGGAGCGTGGGCGAAGGCTATGGGCCGATGATCGTGGCGCCGCGCGCCTACTCGGAAAGCGAGATCAAGCAGAAGAAAATTGCGGTTCCAGGCAAGCTCACGACTGCTTATCTGGCTCTCAAAATTTTTGCGCCAGAAGTGGAGACCGAAGTCGTTCCTTTCGATCAGATCATTCCGCGCGTGATGGCCGGCGAGTATGAAGCCGGGCTGATCATCCACGAGGGCCAGCTTACTTACGATCGATCAGGACTGTACCGGATTCTGGATCTCGGTAGATGGTGGTCGCAGACCACTGGCCTGCCTCTTCCGCTTGGCGGCAATGCGATCCGGCGCTCGCTTGGTCGCGAGTTGATCTCCAGTATTTCCGTCGCACTGCGCGACAGCATTCAATACGCTCTCGACCACCGCGAAGAAGCGCTCGCTTATGCCATGCAGTTTGCCCGCGATCTCGATCCGCAACTCGCGGATAAATTCGTCGGCATGTACGTTAACGAGCGCACGCTGGATTACGGCGAGGATGGCAAAGAAGCGATCCGAAGGCTTCTAGAGATGGGGTACGAAGCTGGGGTTATTTCGGTTCGAGCGAGAGTTGATTTTGTAGATTGAACATTCTCTTTTCTTCCAGTCTTCCAGGTTGTGACTTAGCCCGTCACCAAGGCAACGCCCAAATCGCGAGCGGCGTTCCGTAGTCCATCGTCAACGGTAGCCAGCGGCAACGACTCTCGTATTGCCAGTTCCAGGTACGCGGCATCGTACTCGGTGAGGTTTTGTTCGCGGGCTAGCGACAGCACCATGCCAAAGGCACGGGAAGTCTGCACCGGCTCGACTGTGATGGGCAATAACATGAGCTGATGCAGTTCAGCTGCCGCTTGTGCTTGAGTGATTCGTTTTAGCCGTTCGGCCTGCAGTAATGCATTCGCTATTTCGAAAGGCCAGATTGAAGGGACAACGGCTTCCAGTCCGGTTGCGAGCCTATCGAGTAATCCTTCGGCAAGAGGCGTAGTTTCATCTGGAAAACACCAGGCCGCGGATACCGAAGCGTCGAGTACCAGCCTTTTAGTAGCGGTGACCTTCATGGATGAGCTCGCGAATTTTAGTCCCTTTGAGGTTGGCGCCTTCACGGATTCTGCGAAATTCCTCGACGACTTTTTTCAAGTCTTTCTTTTCAGTCTCATCGTCTGGAACCAGTCGAGCAATGGGCACACCACGATGCGTGATTCGAATGGTTTCGCCGTTGGAGACTCGGGATAGAAGTTTGTTCAAATGGGTTTTCGCTTCGAACGCTCCGACGGTCTTCATACATACTAGTCTATCAACTAGTTTGTTACGTGGCAAACGTTAATTTTCTCACTCGACCTTTCTCGGAAACGAAAACACTGGATCCACATCGACCGGCACGCTCTTGCCCTTTTCCAGCGAACTCTGCAGCTCCGGCGAGATCACGTCGTATTTTGTGAACCAGGCTTCCGCCTTTGCTCGATCGCCTGTCGCTTCCATGACCAGAAGTTCTTTTGCCAAGCCAGCAATCACGCCAGGCATTTTTTCGAAATCCACTGAATACTTTCCTGAAGCATCGCGCCGCACGACTCCCTGCTCGACGTAGTAATTGAACTCCATCATCTCCGCCTGGCCGTGGGCCTCAGCGGCGCCAAAGCGGAGCGTGCGGAAATTCCCCGCAATGTACGACGCGTAGTATTCGTTCAGTTTTTCTTTTGGGAGCACGCCACGATCAACCAGCCACTTCAGGCTGAACATGCCCACGACGTCAGCTTTGGCCTCCTCAAGCCCGCCAAAGATTGGGCCTACGGCTGTGCGAATTTCGACCTTCTCTCCCGAGGCATTGTGCGCAAACGCGGGCCCAAGCCCGTGGCAGATTTCGTGCATGATCGTTCCCAGCAGATATCCTTCGGCCGAAGCTATGGAGGCCTGCGACTCCGGCATCATGTAATGCGCCAGCGGAAGGATCACGTAGTTCACGCGGGCATCCATGAAATTCTTGAAGAACAGTTTTTTGCTGCCTTTGAGTTCGTGAATCTTTGGATCATTCGGGAGATTGTCGGCGACCGCTTGATATCCGTGGCCTAGATCGCCGGTGCGGTAGGGCGCGTCCATGACTTCCATGGGTGTTTCGAGGCCTCGTTTGGACGGCCGGTCGCGTTCAGGGACGGGCAAGGCATCTTGTATTTCGGCTACGTATTTCCTGAAGGTTTCGAGTTTCGAGCTCTCAGCCTGGTTGCGAACCAGAATCGAAGCTCCATAACTTGCTTTCACTCCCAGCAGTGTGTCGCTGTAGGTCTCGTAAGGCGCAAAGATCAGATCGATCTTCGGGTCTTTCAACTGCATCCAGGCGACGTCGCTCTCAAAGTAATCGTCGCTGAGAAGCGCGTCGGCGCGCAGACGAAGAAATTTCGCGAAGCCTTCATCGTTGCTTAGTTCGGCAGCGTCGCGCAAGTCGCGGGCTGCAGGTTCGAGGTAAGACCGGTAGGCAACGTGGTACGGGACAGCTTCCCAATCGCTACCATTCGAACGAATGATCGTTGTCGGACTGTAAATTTCCGCGCGCTTCTCCGGATGTGCCTTAACGTACTGCTCAATCTGCTCGCGAGTCAGGCCTTCGGGATAGAACCCGCGCCCCGGCGACATCGGCGTGTTCCCGACGAAGCGTTTCTCTCCGTCCAGCAGATCGAAGCGCGATCCGTTGATCCAGAGGTAGCGGCGCAGTTCGACATCATGCTTGCTGGTCTTGTCCTCAAGCGAGCGGTAGAGTAGCAGTCCCTCGGAATCAACCTGTCGCCAGAAAATGTCGTCAAGATAATGGCAGGCGTCGACGAGTTTCTCGATCATCTTCTGCTCGCGTGCGGATAATCCTGAGCGATCAAACGGCATCTGCACCTCGCGAAATTTCGCCAGGCGATGCTCAAGATCGGGTGCTACCTGCATATGTGCTGATGAAGAGTGACCCGCAGCGTGTGAAGCTCCGGTTTGGCTGGTTTGGGCGCTTGAAAGAAAAGAGACTACTACCAGTAGAAATCCTACCCCTCGAGTGTTCATTGTCCCCGGATTCTAGCAGCAAAGGTTTTGGCAACGCTTTTCTGATTTGGTTCGCGCCGCAGGCGGGATGAACTAACGATTACTATGGACCAGGAGTACGTTTTTAGTGATGCGGCAGACTCTCCTCGTCGACGCGGATGATACGCTGTGGGAAAACAACGTGTACTTCGAACGCGCGATCGCGGAGTTTATTTCTTTCCTGAACCACCGCGAGCGTTCGCCGGCGGAAGTTCGCGAAATTCTTAACGATGTTGAACGCGAGTGCATAATCAGCCACGGCTATGGCTTACACAGCTTTACGCACGCGCTGGTGAAGACCTTCGAGCGATTGTCTGTGGAGCCGATCACGCCGGCGCTGCACGAGACCATTCACGGTTTTTCGAGGGCCATCGCCGAGCAGCCCGTGCAGGTCCTGCCGCGCGTGCCCGAAACTCTGCATTATCTTCAAGCCCGGCACAAGTTGATTCTCGTGACCAAAGGCGATCTCAAGGAGCAGTCCGGCAAGGTGCATCGTTCCGGATTGAAAGAATATTTCTCGTCCGTCGAAATTGTGCCGGAAAAACATGTGGACGAGTATCGCGCAATCGTGTCCAAGCATGACCTCGTTTCGCAACAAACCTGGATGGTCGGAAATAGCCCGAAGTCAGACATCAATCCTGCCCTCGGAGCCGGGCTGAATGCAGTGTTCGTGCCGCACGATGACACCTGGGTGCTGGAGCATGAAGAGGTTGCTCAGCCGAGTCCGCCAAGCCGGTTGTTAATTGTGAACCAGTTCTCGGAACTGACAGATCATTTTTGAATTATCCGCACGGACTACAATTTCGTGAACGTAACGACGTTCTCTGCGCACCTCTGTGTCCTCTGTGGTTAAGGTCTTAAAACTAGCCACAGACGAGGGAGCCTCTCCAGGAAGCGTCTGATAAGCTTCTCGCAGCATGGCCTCTGAGCGTCTTCAAAAAATCATCGCTGCTGCTGGAATCGCTTCGCGACGCGCTGCCGAAAAGCTGATCGCCTCGGGTGCGGTAGAGCTCAACGGACAAATCGTTACCGAACTCGGCACCAAGGCCGACCCCGAACGCGACCACATTCGCGTGAACGGTAAATTGTTGCGTGGTCCTGAACGCCAGATTTATTTGCTGATGAACAAGCCCAAGGGATATGTCACCACGGTCCATGATCCCGAGGGCCGCCCTACTGTGATGGACTTGTTGCGCGGCATTCGCGTACGAGTCTATCCCGTCGGGCGCCTCGACTACGCCAGCGAAGGCCTGCTGCTGCTGACCAACGATGGCGAACTCGCACAGGGGCTAATGAAGGCGGCATCGCACGTGCCCAAAACGTATGTGGTGAAGGTGGCCGGGACGCCGGATGAGACGGGTTTGGAGAAGCTGAGACGGGGTCTGATGATCTCGGATGAAAAACGGTTTCACCGTGCGGGCGAGGACACTCGCGGCCCTAAGAATTTGAAAATGGGGAAGTCGCGCAGAGTGAAAACGGCGCCCGCAAAAATTCGCCTCATTCGCGAATCCGACAACCCGTGGTACGAAGTCACGCTGATCGAGGGCAAGAACCGTCAGATCCGGCGAATGTTCGAAGAGATCGGACATCATGTTGAGAAGATCAAGCGGGTTCGGTACGGGCCGCTGAGTCTGGACGTACCGCCCGGCGAATTTCGGCGATTGAGCATCGGAGAAATTGAAAAATTGAAGTCGGCGGCAGTGAAGAGAGTTCGAAACACGAGGTAGAGACGTTGCTTGCAACGTCTAATGCCGGGAGTGTTCCGCCATTTGGGTCTGCATAAACGACCTGCAAACGACGTCGCAAGCTACGTCTCTACGTCTGCAGATAGAATCTTTAGCGATGCCGGACTTCACCACCTTCGTTCCTGCGCACATTCGCAAGCTGGTTGAAAGCAATCCGCCGAAGCCACTCAAGCAGTCCCAAAGCTCGACCAAGCCGATCGCGCTCAATCTGAACGAAAATCCGTTTGGCCCGTCGCCCCGCGCCTTGCGGGCGATGGAAACCGCGCTTGCTGAATCGCACCGCTATCCGGCCATTCACGCCATGGATTTACATAATGAATTAGCTGCCTTCCACGGCGTGCAACCTGACCAAGTCCTGGTCACCGCGGGCGCTACCGAACTCCTGTGCATTATCGCCCGGGTTCTGCTTGCACCCGGCCTTAACGCCGTAACCAGCGCGCGATCGTTCATTGTGTATAAGCTCGCGACCCAGGTCACCGAGGGCAAGCTGATCGAAGTGCCGACGCGCGACAACGGCTACGATCTTGATGCGATTGCCCATGCTATCGACAAGAACACACGAATTGTTTTCGTTTCAAACCCGAACAATCCCACCGGAACGCTGTTACCGGCGGACAAGATGGATCGCTTCGTGCAGAAGCTGCCCGGTCACGCGCTTCTGGTGCTGGATGAAGCCTACGGCGATTTTGCAGCGGACTTCGCGAGACACCGTGGAGTCGAGTACTCGCATGTGATGGACTACATTCGTGCTGATCGAAATGTCATCTTGCTCAAAACCTTCTCGAAGGCCCATGGCCTGGCCGGGCTTCGCGTGGGCTACGGAATTGGTCCTGCTGGTCTGATCTCGGCGTTTGCTCAGGCGCGATCGGTATTTTCGATCTCATCAGTCGCGCAAGCAGCCGCTATGGCCGCGCTGCACGACCAAGAGCACATAGCACAAGCGGTGAAGAACAACTCGGAGCAGGCTCAGCCTCTTATTTCCAACTTGAAACAGCTCGGTCTGGCGGTTGCTCCCACCTGGGCCAATTTTGTTCATTGCGAGTTAGAGGAGGATGCCGCGCAATTTGCGGACCGGTTACTTTCGCGCGGAGTGCTTGTTCAGCCGTTGGGAATGTGGGGCGCTCCCCGGGCGGTGCGGATCAGCGTGGGAACACCGGCGCAAAATGCTCGGCTGATCGAAGTGCTCAGTGAGGTGGTTCGGGACGTCAAAAGAGTTTAATCGCGAAGGCGCGAAGACGATCCGCGAAAGGCCCAAAGAAAAACTTTCGAACTCGAGGTTTCCTTTGCGACCTTTGCGCAACCGTCGCGACCTTTGCGGTTAAGAGCTTTCCCTTGAAGATCGCGCCATCGCGATGCTTGCGATATATCCGATAGCGAATGTAAAAGTAGTGCCAATCATCACCCACCACGTGAAAGGCACCGCCGTAAACTTCCAAAGATAGATTTCTGTCGCGAGTCCGCATAGCATTCCGATGGCAACACCAACCTGATTCGCGCGTCGTGTCAGAACTCCCAGGAGAAATGCGCCGAGCAGGGCGCCATAAGCGACCGAGGCGATCTGAAGCCCAACTTCAACCACGCGCGACACGCGATGGAGACAAAGCACGGCGAGAACGAAAAGCACAGCTGCCCAAACGATCGTGACAACTCGAGATAGCCTCATCCGTTGCTCATCGGCACCTGAGTTGTCCTCTGCGCTCTCGGTGGAGGCTGCGCGATCTCTGCGGTTAAAGGCTTTTATCCGCAGATAGAAATCCATCACTGTACTCGAGGAGAGTGAATTCAAAGCGGCGCTCAAGTTCGACATAGCCGCGGCCAAAACCGCCGCAATCAGCAATCCGGAAATTCCATGTGGCATGTGGGTGACGATGAAGGTTGGATAGATCCGGTCCGCCTTGCCAAAGTGCGCAGATGGCAGCATGTAGTAGGCAAAGAGCATGACACCTAACACCAGGAACAATGCGAACTGAAAGAAGATCGCGGCGCCACTTGAAAGCAGAGCAGTTTTCGATTGCCGCAAATTGCGCGCTGCCAGCAGTCGCTGGACGATGAGCTGGTCCGTGCCATGGCTGGCGGTTGTCAAAAATGCGCCGCCGATCACACCTGCCCAGAATGTGTATGGCTTCCAGAGTGTCGGCGTGAAATCGAATACACGAAATTTGTCGGTGGCTGCGGCGATGTCATGTATGTGCGTCCATCCGCCGGGAACCAAGTGGATGATGGTGATCATCCCCACCAGCGTCCCGCCGACATAGATTACAGTCTGCACCACATCGGTCCAGATCACGGCGGCCAGTCCGCCTTCGAACGTGTAGACCACCGTCAGTATCGTGATGATCGCGATCGAAGCGATTTCACCCGTACCAAGCGCGATCGAAACCACGATCGAGACCGCATAAACACGAACACCTTCGGCAGCCGCGCGCGTCAGTAAGAAGGTCCCGGAAGTCAGAGTCCGAAGGTGCGGTCCGAACCGTCGTTCGATGAGCTCATAGGCCGTGTAAAGATCGCCCTTGAAGTAGTGCGGCAGCAGCACAAACGCGATCACGAAGCGCCCAACCACGTACCCCATCACGACCTGCAGGAACGTGAGGTTGCCATCGTAGGCGAGGCCGGGAACGCTGATGATGGTCAGCGTGCTGGTTTCGGCGGCGACGATCGAGAGCGCAATGGCCCACCAGGGAATGTCGCGTCCGGCGAGGAAGTAGTCACGCAGGCTGCGCTGGCGTTTGCGGAAGCGAAGCCCAAACAAGGTGATGCCGACGAGGTAAGCGGCGATGATCGCAAAGTCGAGGCGGTTGAGGCCCATGGGCTGCAATCAGCGTAGCGCGAGTGGGGGTGGAATGTGGGAAGAGGTATCTAGGGAGTGATGAGTTGGCCGGACACAGATGAGCGGTCGAGCAGCGCCTGGGCGGTGCGCCGGGACTCAGCGTCGAGACCGGTGTCTGCCACCAGGCCTTTCAGGACGGAGGCAATCGCCTGTAGCTCGCGCACGAAGTGCCGGTCTGCATCAGTCTTCAATGCCTTAAGCTGAGCCGGAATTCTGCTCTTATCATGCTGTTCCAGGTAGGCCAGCCTTCTGCCGTACTCCACGGTTTCGGAAACCTCTTCAAAAATTGATGTGAGTTCCTCAATGTCCGAATTGGAGGAGTTGCTATATGCAAGTTGCGTGCTGAAGCTCAGGTCGTGATAGGTCAGCGTGCGAGCCGTGTCGTTTACGGTGGAGACCGGTTGCACGGGAACCTCGCCTCGAAAAAAATCAAGTCCATGAACCACGTTAAAGATCGTCCTCCGCGTCCGGTCGCTGACGTGGAACTCAAGGGTATAGGGCGCGCCGGTTCGCCCCACAGATTCAGGCGCGGACTGGTACGTAGCGGTGCCGGCCGCATCCACCGCGATGGAGTAGGAAGCAGGATCTGCGCTCCAAAGCACGGACGTGTAAATCACCGTGGGGAAGCGCGAACTGGTTCTGCTTCTCAGTTGCGGGTTTTGGGCGGAGAGTTGACCACAAAATGCCGCCAGAACGACTACAACGAACTGGCTCGAACGACCTGCTATGGACACGCCTACTACCTCAGGAGATAGAGTATCTGGAATGGCGTCTCTTTGGGGCCGACGCTCTTCGGGGCTTTTCCACAGCGAGCTTGGTTGACGTGAACACAGATGCTACTGCGGAGATGACTCGTGAAGGAATGATACGGGGATTTATCGCCAAAATGAGGGGAAAGTCAGTCGGGGCTATCGGAACGCAATTCCTGCAGGATACCGCGCAGTTGCGAAAGAGCATCCTGGTCAATCGGATCAGGGCAGTTTACAAGTGGGTCGAGCTCGTAGCATCGCTTCCTGTATGCTTCGACAAATGGGTCAGGTTCGTGGCGCTCCACAAAATCATTCCATTCCTGTGGATAGGCGAGGCGGTTCTCTAGGAATCTCTCGATCAATTCGGCAACCTCAGATTTCGTTCTCTCGCGCCTCATAATGTTTGCATCAAGAACCACCACCCTCAATGAGTGATATGGAGATTAATGAGATGGTCCGCCGCCGAGTAGGATGACTCGGCAGTTCACATCAGGAGGATCATCGCAATGCATATCGCTTCGGTTGGCATCGATCTGGGCAAGAACACCTTTCACCTGGTTGCATTAGGAGAGCGCAGCAAGATTCTGCTTCGCAAGAAGTTCTCGCGTGCGCAACTTCTGGCTTACACCGCCAACCTGCCATCCTCTTTAATCGGTCTGGAGGCAGGTGCGGGAGCGCATGGTTTGGCATCTGTGCTGCGCGAGCAGGGACACCAAGTGCGACTGATCCCGGCGCAGTTTGTGAAGCCTTATCGGAAATCCAACAAGAACGACTTCCTGGATGCCGAAGCGATAGCTGAGGCGGTTACCAAGGAGAATATGCGCTTCGTGCCGATCAAGACCGAGGAGCAGCTCGATGTGCAAGCCATGCATAGGGTCAGAGATCGGCTGGTACAGCGCCGCACCGCCCTGATCAACGAGATTCGCGGATTCCTGCTGGAACGCGGCATCACCTTCGCGGTGCGGCCGATCCATCTTCGCAAGAACCTGCTCGCGGTCATCGAAGATGCCGAGCAGAACCTGAGTTCGCGTTTACGCTGGCTCCTCGAACGCTTGTGGCTGGAATGGAAGCAGCTGGAGAGCGACATCAAAACCATCACAGAGGAGATCGAGCGCATCGCCAACGAGCATGCACTTTGCCGGCGGCTACAGCAGATTCCCGGATTCGGCCCCCTGGTCTCTACCGCGACTGTGGCCGCCATCGGTAATGGAGCTGCCTTTCGCCGCGGGCGTGACTTTGCCGCCTGGGTTGGCGTGGTGCCACGGCAATACTCCACCGGAGGCAAACAGAAACTGCTCGGCATCAGCAAGCGCGGCAACATCTATTTGCGTCGCATGTTGATCCACGGTGCTCGCGCAGTGCTGTTTCGCGTCAAGTACGACACCGGAGGATTCGGGCAATGGGTTCACCGGCTGATGCAGCGTGCACCGCGCAACAAAGTCGTGGTCGCAATCGCCAACAAACTGGCTCGCATGGCCTGGGCGGTACTGTCCAGTGGCAAAGATTATCAGCACCAGGGTTTGCAGATGAACGCAGCCTAATTGGCCGTGGAAAAGACGCTGGGCTTGGAAAGCACAAACCGCTTTCCACTTTTCCACTGCCACTTCGGCTGACTAGAGAGAGTGCCAATCAAGTTCTGCGGAGGAGAGAAGACGACGAAACAACAGTCCCACGGCGTGCCGGAAAACCTGCTGGTGATAATGCGTCCCTAGTGACCGTGAGATTTATCAGGACCAGCACGCGCGGATCATCATCGAGGCCCGGAGAGCGACTCTCCACCAAGAGGCCGGATACATTTACGCAGACTCGTTGCTTCGCTCAACTTCAAACCTCTTGCAGTCAGGCGGCGGACCATACATTATCACCCTGTTACCCCGTAATGTTCCGCTGTACATCGAACTCGGAATGGCTTCCATTTGCGCACGGTCTGCGTCTATGACTGGGGGAACTTGTGTTCGGTCTCAATTCTACGGTCGTTGCGAAATGGGTTCTTGTGACACTCTTTCTTAGCTGTAACTCTCTTTGCCAGGTAGAAGGTGGTACTGCAAAGGCGAGTTCGATGGCCTTCGTGCCTGGAGGCACGTTCCAAGTCGGAATTGATGCGAGCGAGATCCCACGCTTTCAGAAGATCTTCGAGATCAGTACATCGCAGCTATTTCAAGATGAGATCCCCAAGCACTCGGTCACTCTCAATAATTTCTACATCGACAAGACCCTGGTCACCAACGCGCAATTCCGAGTATTCGTTGCCGCCAACCCTGAATGGCAGCCCGGACGCATTGATTCCGAGCTTGACAACGGAAATTATCTTAAGCAATGGAAGACTCCAGATCAGCCTCTCGCGAGGCCAGATCACCCGGTAGTGAATGTCAACTGGTACGCCGCCGTCTCCTACTGCAAGTGGGTCGGGAAGCGTCTGCCTTCGGAGGCCGAATGGGAGTATGCAGCTCGCGGCGGCAAGGATGTGTTGTTCTCTTGGGGGAATGAGCCGGCGGATAAAAATCATGCTAACTTTGCCGCTAGCGAGATCAAAACCACGACACCGGTCGGCTCGTATCCACCGAATGAATACGGCATTTTCGACATGGGCGGGAACGTTTGGCAATTTCTGCTGGATGAGTGGAAGCCCTACTCTTCGCTCTCGCAGAAGAACCCAGTCGCGGTTGAAAATAGTTTCGATCCTACCGCGTTCCGTCAAGTGAAGACGCGGCGGACCATTCGAGGTGGCAGTTTCGAGGGAGCGCCGGTAAATCTTTGGGTGGAATATCGGGACAGCCATCCTCCCGACGGTTCACGTGATTTTGTGGGGTTCCGCTGCGCCAGTGAAGCGTCTGTACCCATACCGCCGAACCTCGGATCCCATCCATGAATGATATGGAGATATTTCAAGTTTCGGGGCGGAATCTTACCGGCTTGGATCGAAGGCGACTAGACGGGATCAGCAGCGATGGCACGAAATACAGTTCATGGTAGGGAAGATGAGTGATATGGCGATGTTAAGCCAATTGTGATTCTCGATGTTTTGTTGAAGACGCCTAGACTCCTACTCCTCCGGCGCCGCGTATAATCGGCAGCACTTCCTTTGATATGAGTGACGACAAACATCTGGGAATGGATCGTTCCATTTCACGTCGCGACTTCCTCAATGGAGTTGCTCTCAGCATTGGCGGCGGGCTGATTCCTCCTGCGGCGCTGGCTCTTGACGGAGCAGTTTACGCACCCGAGAAAGTTGCCGGCTACTATCCACCGGCGCTCACCGGCATGCGCGGAAACCACGACGGCACCTTTACCTATGCGCATCGGTTACGTGACGGCGAATCGTGGACCGAGTCCGGAAAGCCGGAGGCCACTGCCGAGGTTTACGACCTGGTCATCGTCGGAGCAGGCATCAGCGGTCTCGCAGCCGCCTACTTCTATCGCAAGATCGCTGGCGACAAGGTCAGCATTTTACTTCTTGACAACCACGACGATTTCGGGGGACACGCCAAACGCAACGAGTTTCGCGTCGGTAATCGAACACTGGTCGCGAACGGTGGAACCATGGCCATTGAACATCCCTCTCAATACAGCAAGGAGGCGATGGGTCTGCTGATCGAGTTGGGTATCGACGTACAACGCTTCTACAAAGCATACGATCGGAAGCTTTACAGCCGGCTCGGTACCGCGATGTTCTACGATCGCGCTACCTTTGGAGCTGATCTCATCGTTCCCGGAATGGGCAAGATCCCGTGGCCCGAATTCCTTGCCAACTCCCCGCTATCCGAAAATGTTCGTCGCGACATTGCCCGCATCTACACAGAACAAAAAGACTACCTGCCCACTCTGAGTCGCGAGCAGAGGATCGAGCGCCTTAGCCAGATCAGTTACGCGGATTTCCTGACGAAGGTCTGCAAGGTCACTCCTGACGCGCTGCCCTTTTTTCAGACCTACACCAACGACTTGTTCGCCGTAGGCATTGATGCCGTGCCCGCATACTATTGTTATGCAGCCGGCGACGACTACGGTGCCATCAGCTATCCGGGTTTCGATGGCCTGAATCTGGGAACTGAGCGCGAGCGCCAAACAGAACCTTACATTTTCCATTTTCCAGACGGCAACGCCTCGATCGCCCGCATGCTGGTCCGTACCCTGGTTCCAGGCGCAATCCCCGGCCACACCATGGACGACATCGTTACCAGTCCGACAGACTACAGCCGTCTTGACGATTCGGGTTCTGCCGTTCGTATCCGCCTCAACAGCACGGTTGTTCACGTCAGCCACGTCGGACCAGCGGAACGCGCAAAGGAGGTTGAGGTCGCTTACCAGCGGGGAGGAAAACTGCAGGTCGTTCGTGCGAGGAATTGCCTGCTCGCCTGTTACAACACCATGATTCCGTACCTTTGCCCGGAACTCCCGGAAAAGCAGAAGGAAGCGCTCTCTTACCTTGTAAAGGCTCCGCTGGTCTACACCCACGTTGCCATTTCCAAGTGGACCAGTTTCGATAAACTCGGAATTCACCAGATCGTCTCTCCTGGAAGTTATCACTGCTTCACCATGCTCGATTTTCCGGTCAGTCTGGGCGACTACCATTTTTCTTCTAATCCGGAAGAGCCCATTGTGCTGTTCATGCTTCGTACTCCATGCAAGCGCGGGTTGCCAGAGCGCGATCAGCATCGTGCAGGACGCTTTGAACTGATGAGCACCCCATTCGCGACTTTTGAGCGCAATATCCGAGAGCAACTCGGATCCATGCTCGGTCCTGCGGGCTTTGATCCTGTGCGCGATATCCACGGCATCACCGTCAACCGCTGGGCGCACGGCTATGCTTTCTATCCCAACCCCCTCTTTGATCCGGACTGGAAAGAAGACGAAAAGCCATGGGTGATCGGACGCAAGCCCTTTGGACGAATTACCGTCGCCAATTCCGATTCCGCAGCCGACGCCGAAACCGACGCGGCCATCGATCAGGCCTATCGTGCGGTGCATGAAATTCGGGAAACCTAAAGATGGGAGCACCCTTCGGACGCCAACGGCTAAGGTATTTCTCAACACGTTGCTGATATCGTGTTCGACCTCCGAGCCTCTCTGCAGGATCAATGAGTGATATGGCGATTTATCGCCACTTCCACCTTTCACAGAAATCGTGTATAGGAATGCCCGTGAGGTACGTCATGCCCACGTTCATCCTGCTTTTTGCTACTAGTGGCTGCAATGGCTGCTCAAAGTCCAAAGGGGCCTTCAGGACTATTGGGAGAATTCCCCTAGTATTCATTGGCACGCGACAACGAGGTTATCGTTGTTCACATTGCCTTAAAATCGAGGGTCACTGGCTCGATGCGTGAAAACTCGCTATCATGGCTCCTTCGCTGGGAGAAGGTTATGGCAAATCACGCCGTTGCACTTGGAGTGGCCCCGTTTCTGCGTATCGAATGCAAGTTTTGGCTGACGGACGACGGCTGGAATGGTAGCTGCGAACAATTCCAGATCACTGTTCAGGCGGGCAGCTTTGAATTTGCAAAATCTGAAATGGAGCTTGCGTTGGGAAAACATATTGAGCGTCTTATGCGCGAAGCACAGCAATCAAGTCACGGGCAGGCCGCTTAACCAGCCGCTGACCTCGAGTGTAAGGTGATCTCGAACGGTCCCGTGTTGTCGCGCATCAGCCCAATCGCTGCAAGAATTCGTCCCACTTCGAGAATGGGTCGAAATAGCCGGTGCTTTCTCCGAATCGCACGAGTTTCTGCCGCTGCTTAGGGCAGCCCTGAACCCGCACTGCACTTCATGGCGCAATCCCATACACGGTCAATTGTTTCGCGCCGCCCACATACACATGTCCATTGGCGACCGTCGGGGTCGTGAACTTGATTGCTAGACCCGCAGTATCACGCGTGCCAGCCTGACTGCTGTTGTATAGCTCCACGTTGAGGTCGTCCGCGCGATAGGCATGCAGGATGGCCGGACCGGCAGTGTTCGCGACTCCGCCTCGAGCGCCGCCAACGAACATCGAGTTATCCAGAACCCAGACGATTCCATTCGACGTGTTGCTGGCCGAAACGGTAACGCTCGCGCCGGGATACCCAAAGATGTTCGCAGTTTGCGAGGAGGGCGAAGCAGGTAGCAGCCCATTCGCGAACTGGAACGCCATCAGCGATTCGTCCGTTCCCCCGAAATAGACATAGCCATCCCAGGTCGCTGGAGTGAACCAGTTGCCATTGATCGGGGCCGGCTTGCCGATCGTCAGCTTCTGCACGGCCGGGTCGGTCGTCGCGTTGTAGTGGCCCATGTTGGAGCGATTGACGACATAGATGATGCCGTCCTTACCCCCGCATAGAATCAGGTTTTGAATAGCGGCGCCGGTCTGCGTAGGTGCGATCATCGGCCCGCCCGAGCCGAGGTCCTGGTCAAGGGTATTCAAGGTATCTTGGTTGCTCGGTGTGTAGAAATCGAGGATCTGGAAAACGCCGTTCGATAGCGTGAGCTTCAGGAATGAATCGCCGGCATTCAATCCGGCCGTATTGAGGTCGAAAGCGCCATTCGAAGTCACGACGAAGATGTTGCCCTTAGTGTCTGCCGCGGGACCGCCTCCGCTGTTCCATAGGGCTGCTGCCCCATTGCTGCTGGGTGCGGTACTGAACACACCCGCAGGGTGCAACGTGCCCCCACTGGCGCTGTAGGCGAATAACCAGCCTTGGTAGGGCAGCGAGTCGCCATGCGAACCAAAACTGACGATCACGTTTCCATTCACTAGCAATAGCGCCGGCCTTTGCAGGTGCCGGGCAGGTGCAAAGGTAATGCCTCCATAGCTGCCGGAGATCGTCACTGGCCCGCCGTACTTTTCCGCTCCTGTCGTCAGGCTTAACGCGTGCAGTTTGTGCTTCTGCGCTCCACTCTCAACTGTCGTCGCGACCACATAGAGAGTCTTGCTCGATGGGTCGATGACCGGGGTTCCGGTGATCCCGATCTCCACCGAGATCAGATTAATGCTCGTTCTCGGCACGGTCGTGATGTTGGTGCCAAGAAAATTCTTTTTCCAGATCGGCGCCGTGGATTTGCCATCCGCGTTGAATGCATAGACACTGTCATGCTGGGTCGCGACGTAAACGACGTTCTGGTATGAGGTGCCGATGAGGAGATCGGCCACGTACAGCGGTTGCGCATAGACCTGTCCGTCCACCGAGCGTGTGAAGAGCCTTTGGAATGTTGTGGCGTTCACGCGCGAAGGCGCGAGTGCCCGCTCCTGCACGTTCACGCCGCTGCGGGATCTGTCTCCATGGTAGGTCAGCGTGCCTGGGTAGTTGGTCACCCAAATCGTCGCTGCCGCGCTCACGTTAGTGTTAGCTTTGCTGCGTGCTTTGATGGTATGGGTCCCCGCGGTCGAGGGTGGCGTGTACAAGCCGGATGTGGAGATGGTCCCAACCGTTGAGCTTCCGCCAACCGTGCCATCGACCAGCCAGGTGATACCAGTATTGGTGGTGCCGGAAACGGTAGCTTTGAATTGCTGTTTTTGTTTCAAAGTGAGTGGTGCGCGCCGGGGGAGGATGGTCACCGTGATCGCGGCAGCAGACGAAAGTGTGAGGCTGAAAAGTGTGAGTACAAGCGGCAGCTTGCCTACTGCACATCGGGTGACCATTTGGAACTCCGGAATGGGTGGTTGGATGAACACAACTGGCGAGGGTTGTCTGGGAGCACGAGACAAGCTGGAGGGCTGAAGCCAATTGACATTAAATCTCCGTATCACTCATTGAGAGGCAAACTCAATCGAGATATCTGAGACGGCCGGAGTCCTAGACGACGCTGGCGTAAGGCCTCTCCCACCAGACTTTGGGATCGTCGGGGCGATCCAGCATGCGAGCTAATTCCTTTTTGATTTGGAGAAGGCGGGCGGCGCGCATCTCCAGCGCCGACTGGTCGAGCGGTGAGTGCTCGATTCGGTTCGAGTAGCGAGCGTTCATCTTCTGCAAGTCTGCGATTTCCTGACGCAGGCTGGACAGGTGTTCGGCAAGATAAGGCATCTCTTTGATCATACGCTCGTTTCGAATCTCAACGGAGCCGCGTCGGATGAAGATCGCATCCACGGGCCGCGACATGAACAACCATAACCTCTGCTCACTCTTTAACTCCCAGTATTCCAGGTATTATTCACTCTTCGGCCACTACATCGAGAAGCTAATCGCGATTCCGACGTTGGGATACTTGTGGTTGTACAGGTAATACCCGTTGTCGACGAACGCGATATAAACATCATCGTTGTCGTACCAGTCGTTTCCCCAGTATTCCGGCCACGGGTCAACGGCAGTGATCCAATAGCCACCGTACTGGAAGCGCGGGTATCCGCCGAGTTGAAGTTATGGGATGCGGCCGTTTGATCCAGGTGGTGCGGCGCAGAGCTTACCGGCAGCCCGACCTTCATTAACATGAAGAACGTTCTAAACTGCGGTATTTTCGTAACGCTAAAACAACCGCGAATGGATTTTTGTCAACCCTATACACCGAGTGCGCCTTCATCCAGCGGGAGAACTGATCGATCAGTGAGTTTGTCACCGGACAGCGTCGCGGGGCTAGTCTCCGAGATGCCCCGCTTCTCCTTATTAATTTGAACCGGCTTTTCGTGGCATGCGGCGGAACGTCTCTTCTCGCTCCAACTCGCTGTTAAGTAACTCAACAATCGCCATCAGTTTGTTCGGGTCGGCTTCCTTACTCGCTTGCTCGGCGAGAACGTACCAATCTGTAGGATGGGGTGTCATGGGGACCGCCTCTGTTTTGTTTCGGGGTTTCTCAAATTTACATTCGATCAAGAAATGAGTCTGTTCAATAATGCTCATCCTTTAGGCTTTTGGGTTGTCAAAGTGATAATTCCGAATAAATCTAAAGATTTCCGCCCAGGTTCTCGGGATGTTCTTGGTCTATTCCCTTTCCCTTCGCCGAACTGCGCACGAACAGACGTTGGACTATTTCAGATGTCCAACGCTGAACGAACTTTCCCTCGTACTTTCTCTCAAAGTGTTCAATCTTGAACACACTGCGAACGGGTCTAGCGATTAGCCTAAGCACTGTTCGGGGAGCGAATTGCAACTTCGCCGCGGTCCGGCAAGATCGGCGCTCACGTAGTTGCACCTTATAACGCCAACACCCGGCAACACGGAGAAGTGTATGTCCACGAAGAGCATTATCATTGAAAAGCAGCCGACAGACGCACCCATGACTGGAGGCGAGAAAATGTCCGACACAGCCGGGCAGGTGAAGCAGAAGGTCTCGGATCCAGGCCGTACGGCTGCAGACAAAATCGACGAGAACCGCGGTGCTGCTGCCGGAGGGATTGAAAAAGCTGCCTCGGCACTGCATGAAAAAGCCGACAGCCTTCCCCGGTGGCGAGCGCAACGAAGGCTAAGCCATTAAAAGAAATGGCTCCTCAGGTAGGACTCGAACCTACAACCCTCCGGTTAACAGCCGGATGCTCTGCCATTGAGCTACTGAGGAGTGTGATGGTGCGGAACTGTCGCATTCATCATATCATCGTGTGGGGCCGAACGAAACGCTGCAAAGAGAATTGTAGTGGTGCGGTTTGAATCTCCACCACGAGGAGAAGAACGTCGGCTCAACCGATTGAGGGTTTGGCCCGCGTCCCGATGCAGTCAATCTTCAGAACCGGCGAAGCCACGCCGTGTACCAGACCGCATAGGTTGCCACACCGAACAATATAGGTTGCCACACCGAACAATAAGGCCACCCACCAGAGCAGCAGAGTGATACGCATCCCTAATTTGTAGTTGCGGAACCTGAGTTTGATAGGGAGGAGGTCGGTCCCGGCAACAAGCAGGACGTATACACCAGCCGTTTCCGAAACCATTCCGAGCGCCGCGTGAGCGGTCGAAATCAGGTAAGGCAGTCTATCTAATCTCGCGGGCAGTTTTGGGAGAATGCGGGCACTGAACGCCGGCAACATCAAGAATACGATGAGAGCTGCATTGAGAAGAACAATCGCGGTTTGACAAATCGCGTGCCATTTGACCTTTCCCGTGCGCGCAAGCCAGAATCCGAGCAACAACGTCAGTCCCATCGCAATCTCAGTGATTAGGAGCGCGTCGGCATAGAAAGGCGCCGCTGTCCCCAAGAATCCTCGATGAAACTGATTCGGCATCACATTACAAGAACTTGAATACGGTGGTTTTATTCCGGCACGCTTCTCAATGTGGTGGAGGACAAACGGGCGAAGAAATTTTGTTAAGCTAACTGGGCTCCGCCATTTGCAGTCCTCGAGGTGTTTATGACAGGAGGCGTTCGTTTGCTTCTGGTTTGCTTGTGCGTCGTTCTTTTTGCCGCAGCGGTTCTCGCCGGCGACAGCGTGTCTTCCGCTCCGAACTCGGCTGGACCTCCCGTTGCCAAGCAGGCGCCGGTGACAGATGAGATCCAGGGCCACAAGATTACGGACCCGTATCGTTGGCTGGAGGATGCGAAGAGGCCAGACACCCAGAAGTGGGTGGAAGAGGAGTTGCAGTACACCCGCAGCTTGCTTGATCCCCTGCCGGGCCGGGAGCAACTGCACAAGCGACTCACGGAACTGCTTTCGATTGGAACTATCAGCGCACCGGAACTTGGCGGTAAATACTACGTCTATACCAAGCGTGAGGAAACGCAGAACCAGCCGGTGCTGTACTGCCGTGAAGGACTCAACGGAAAGGAACGCGTTCTGGTTGACGTAAACACGCTTGCAGCGGACGGAACTATTGCGCTCGATTGGTGGAATGCGTCTGAAGACGGCAAATATGTCGCGTATGGCACTTCGCCCAGCGGTTCGGAGATGAGCACGCTGCACGTGATTGAAACTGAAACGGGAAAATTGCTTCCCGATACCATCGAGCGTACTCGCGCCGCCAACATTGCCTGGAAACTCGACAACTCTGGTTTTTACTACCCGAGATATCCGAAAAAAGGCGAAGTCGCCGACGGCCAGGAAATGTACAACCGGCACATCTTTTATCACGCTCTAGGGACTGATCCTGCCAAAGATCCTCTGATTTTTGGCGAAGGCCGCGATCCTGCTGATTGGCCGGACGCGCAACTCTCGAACGACGATCGCTGGCTGATTATTACCGTCGCAGAAGGATGGACGAAGACGGAAGTCTACCTGCAGGATCTGAAAGCCGGCTCGGCACCGGTGCGCATCACCGAAGGCAAGAATTTTCTTTATGGCGGCGAAATTGTTAATGGGAAGATTTATATAACTACCAATGAAGACGCGCCGCGATATCGCGCGTTTGTGGTGGATGCGGCGTCTCCCGCGCGCGCGAACTGGAAGGAAATTATTCCCCAGGGCGATTCTGTGCTGCAGGGTGTGGGCGTCATCAACGGCCTTCTGCTCGCCCAGTATGAAAAGAACGCAACCTCGCAGCTGCGCTTGTTCGACACGGATGGCAAATTACTCGGGGATGTTCGCCTGCCGGCGATCGGGAGCGTTTACGGACTTGGCGGCAAGTGGAATCGCAAGGAAGCGTTCCTTGCGTTCCATTCATTCACCATGCCCGATTCGATCTATCAAATCAATCTTGCCGACCGCAGTACCGCGCTCTGGAGCAAAGTAGAAGCGGCGGGAATCGATCCTGAGAAGTACGAAGTCAAGCAGCTCTGGTTTAACTCCAAGGACGGCACTCGCGTGCCGATGTTCGTTTTTCATAAGAAAGGCCTGGAACTCAATGGGAAAAATCCGACACTCTTGACCGGCTATGGTGGCTTTAACGTCAGCCTGACGCCGAGTTTTGTGGGTGATCGTTATCTGTGGCTTGAGCATGGCGGCGTGTTTGCTGTTGCAAACCTTCGCGGAGGCGCCGAGTTCGGCGAGGACTGGCACCGCGCCGGCATGCTCGACAAGAAGCAGAATGTTTTCGACGATTTTATCGGCGCAGCGGAGTTTCTGATTTCGCAGAAGTACACCGACAAAGATCATCTTGCTATTCGCGGAGGATCGAACGGCGGGTTGCTAATGGGGGCTGCGCTCACGCAGCGTCCTGATTTGTACCGTGCGGTGGTGTGCCAGGTGCCGCTACTCGATATGTTGCGCTATCAGAATTTTCAGATCGCGAAGCTATGGGTCCCGGAATACGGTTCGTCAGAAGATCCCAAGCAATTCGACTGGCTGTACGCCTATTCTCCCTACCATCACGTCAAGGCTGGGACCGAATATCCGGCAATCCTGTTCATGACTGCGGACACCGATACGCGCGTCGATCCCATGCACGCAAAGAAAATGTCGGCGCTGATGCAGGCCGAGGCTGAAAACGGAAAGAGCCGCGAGCGGCCGATTTTGTTGCGAATCGATACCAAGGCTGGACATGGGGCGGGCAAGCCGATCACCAAACAAGTGGAGGATCTGACGGACATATATTCGTTCTTGTTTTGGCAGCTTGGGATGAAGTAAGCAGCGAGCGATGAGCTACGAACGATGAGCAATCTATTTGTCAGAAAGTTTGCTCGCAACTCATAGCTCGTCGCTCTCTGCTCCGCTACGCAATCGCGTAGCTTTCATGATTCAATTCCATGCCTGAACTCCCCGAAGTCGAAACCGTTGCGCGTGGCCTGAACCAGCGGGTTGCAGGGGACGTGATCGAGTCCGTCTGGCTTGGTTCAAAACCTGAGCCGCTCAAGTCTCCGGCCCGCGAGATCGCCGCTGCGTTGCAATCGAAAAAGATCGCGCGTGTCCGGCGCTCGGGCAAGCACATCGTTTTTGATCTCGAACCCCTTGCCAACGGTTCGTCGTCGGTTCAATGGATTGTTCATCTCGGGATGACTGGCAGCATGCTGGTGAGCACTCCGGAGGCCGATCGGGAGAAGCACACGCATGCGATTGCGCAGTTAGCATCCGGGCGCGAGCTTCGCTTCGTTGATCCGCGGCGCTTCGGCCGACTGAGCGTGATCGAGAAGTTTTCACCGCCCGGGGCAGAGCCTCTCGATATTTCCTTCGAAGATTTTGCCAAGCTGTTTCGGGGGCGCAAGACTCCAATCAAGAGCGCATTGCTGAACCAAAAGCTGTTGAGCGGCGTGGGAAACATCTATGCAGACGAGGCGCTCTTCCGCGCGGGCGTAAGGCCCCGGCGGCGCGCGTCATCGCTCACACGCGATGAACTTCGCGGGCTGTACTCGGGGCTGAAACGCGTATTGACGCAGGCCATCAAGCTCGGCGGGTCGAGCATTTCGGACTACGTGGACTCGAATGGGGACGAAGGCTTCTTCCAGTTGAAGCATCGGGTTTATGGACGCGAAGGCAAGGTGTGTCTGGTTTGCAAGGCGCCGATCAAAAGGATCGTAATCGGTGGCAGGAGCAGCCACTACTGTCCGAAGTGCCAGAAATAAAGGTTACGACGCCACACCGAAGTAGGTGGCAAGGACCGCGAATGTATCGATAAAACCGTGTGCCAGAATGCAAACCCAGAGATTACGCCCTGAGAGCAAGAATGCAGTTCCCAAAACAAGCCCAGCCATTCCAGAATCGATGATGCCCGCGGGTCCCTTGTAGTAATGCCCGTAGCCGAAGAGAACTGAAACAGCCAGGACTCCGATCCAGTACGCCAGCTTTGAACGGCCACCAACATCGGCAACTCGTGTGAGCAAATAACCCCGATATCCGATCTCCTCACCCACTGCGGCAAATGTCCAAACGATCGCAAGCCATCGCAGGGCTAACAACGGATGACCGCTGATTTCGTTGAATCCGCCGGGACCGACTGCTGCTGGCCAATAGTGGGAGGTGATCGGATCGACTACCAGGTCACCGAGCAGAATCCGAAGTGCTGCCGCTGCAATCGCAAACATTAGCGTTCGCCGCCAAGCGACTGGCCAGCGCAATCCCATGCTCGCCCAGTTGCCGTCGCGCAAGCGGAATGAAATAAGACCAGCAAGAAAAAGGATTGGGACTTCGTTCGGAACCCGGTGATAAACGTTATGGCCAATTACGATTGCGCCGCCTGCCGTGAATTCGAGCAAGGAAACCCAGCGCGATAAGTTCTTCGAGGTCGAATGGACAGCAGAAGCCTGGGTAGTGGTTGTGGTCAGATTGGGCTCCATTCCTCACTAGGAAGGTTTCGTTGCTCCCTGATCCATAACGAACACCCTCCCCGGTCCGGGCGATTGCACGTTGTTCTTTTCGAAACATTCTTTGATCTTGCGGCGCAATTCCCTGCTCACGCGGTACTGTTTGTTCGGCCGAGTCTTGATGAGCATCAAGTATTCCACTTCGCCGTTCCCGACCCGATCGATTCCGGGGACATCAATATCGCTGACGATGTCGCTCTCGAACTCGGGGTCGCCCCGCACTTCGTTCCCGATTTCCTTCAACAGTTTTACGATCTTGTCGCTGGGCTCGCTATACGCCACGACCACACGCAGCGGTAATTGCGCCCAGTCGCGAGTGGTGTTCGAAACGATTTGAATCGCACTGTTGGGGACGATGTGAATGGTCCCATCCTCGTCGCGCAAGACTGTCTGACGAAGGCTCATTTTTTCAACCGTGCCCTTCACCCCGGCAATACGAACCATGTCGCCAAGGTCATACTGGTTCTCAAACAGAATGAAGAAGCCATTGATGAAGTCGTGCACCAGCGTCTGCGCCCCAAAGCCAATCGCCAGGCCTGCGATGCCGGCACTGGCCAGCATCGGGCCGAGATTCAGGCCAAGAAGCGAGAGCACTTCGAGCAGAGCAACGAAGAGGATTACGAACACGCCCACGCTCGTAATCACGCTGGTGAGAGTTCGGATCTGCTGCACTCGCATTCCGGGCGGCAGCTTGCGAATGTGAAGGTCGGCCGTTTTCCCGGCGATGCCGCGCAAGATGCGGATAAGAATGTACGCGACCACAACTACAAACACGATCTTGGGCGCGTCGTGACGCAGAAAATTCATGGAATCGTCACGCCAATCGTGCAGTAGTGCGCGAATGTTGGCTTCGCTTGGCAAGTTGATATTTTGCAAAAGCAGAGTCGGCATACGCGCCGATTATAGCAATCCGCATCAGCGTAAAGGACTGTGAAACTGTGCATATAATCAAGGTTTGTTGAGCAGTTTTCGAGGTCAACTGTGCACTCCAAATTCGCCTTCGCGTTTTTTGTTTTTATATTGATTGGCTTGCAACCGTTTTTCGCTCAGGGACTTCCAGGACAGTTTCCGCCACCTCCAGGAAGTACGAACCCGGACATCCCCTCCCGCGAAAAGAAAGAAATGGAAAAGAAGGCGAACGAACAGCGCCATGCCGACTTGAAACGCGATACCGACAAACTTCTCCAACTCTCTACCGAACTCAAGCAATACGTGGACAGGAGCAACGAGAACATCCTGTCAGTGGACGTTGTGAAAAAGGCCGAGGAGATCGAGAAATTGGCGCACAGCGTCAAAGTCAAGATGAAGGGCGACAATTAATGGTTCCCCGGTGCGCTGGATTTCTCGTAGTTTGATAAGCTATTGCAACTGGGTTTCATCTCATGCCCCTACCCCAAACTGAGGTTCCAGGCCGCCTGCAAGCCGAACTGATGTCACGCGGCTTGCGGATGACCCATCAGCGACGAACCATTCTTAGCGTGGTTGAAACCGCGAAGCAGCATCTCGATGCCTCGCAGATCCTCCGTCAGGCGCGGCGACTCGATCCAGGCATCGATCGAGTCACCGTCTATCGCACCCTGAATCTTCTCAAGCGTCACGGCCTGATTGATGAGCTCGACCTCATGCACATGCAAGGGGAAAAGCACTTTTACGAACGGCGCCCGCAGCGGGATCATATCCACATGGCATGCCTTCGCTGCGGCAAGATTGCAGAGTTCGAAAGCGACCTGTTCGACCGCCTCAAAGGACAAATTCAACGCGAGTGCCGGTTCCACATCGTCGTCAGCCGGCTGGAAGTTGGCGGCTATTGCGCCGAGTGCCGCGCTGCAAGCTGATCTGTTGCAACTGGTTGCAATCTCACTGAAACGGAATTTTCCTGTCTAAGCTTGACGAACTCATGGCTCCTATCTACGATTGTCTTTCACTATAGTATTGCAACTCAGTTGCATCTAAATGATTCGATTAGTCACTTTGTCGTTCTGGCTGGCGTGCCTCTGCGCTACTGCTGCGGCGCAGGAGTCTCCCTTTTTTGTTACGTACACCCACTACATGGAAGAGCCGGGGAACCTTGATCTCGAGGTCTCCACTACCAATGGAATCCCTCGCAGCGGGCAACAAGCGTACATTGCACCTTACATGGAATTCGAATATGGCGTAACCGCGCGCTGGACCTCGGAGATCTACCTGGAAGGGCAATCGACCATCGGCGACAGCAGCGTTTTCACCGGGTGGAGATGGGAAAACCGATACAAACTTTTCGCACGCGAACATCGCATCAATCCTGTGCTCTATCTCGAATACGAGAACGTCAACGAAGCCAGCCGAATTCAGAAAGAGATCGAAGGCGGGGGCGCGGATCTGGTCTCATCCAATTCTGTTCTGAATGGGCCACGCAGCCACGAGCTCGAAGGCAAATTGATTCTCTCCAGCAATTACCGGGATTGGAACATCGCTGAAAACTTTACGCTGGCGAAGAATTTCTCTGAGTCGGAAGGCATTGAGTTCGGATATGCGTTTGGCGTTTCACGTCCTCTTTCGAGCCTTGCGTCGGCAAATGAGTGCCGGTTCTGCCGCGAGAATTTCGCCGTCGGCGCCGAAGTCTATGGAGGACTCGGCAGCACGCTTGATTTCGGGCCCCACGGGGCGGCGCACTACTTCGCGCCGGTACTTTCATGGACCGTCAGTGACAACTCGACGCTACGAATTTCGCCGGGTGTGGGACTAACCCCCGAGGCAAGTCCGGTCCTGATTCGCTTTGGGCTCACCTATGAAGTTCGTGGCTTCGGAGAACGGGTTTCGAGGCTCCTTGGGAGACGGCCTTGAGAGCGGTGGCAATCTCGGCGCTGTGCGTCTCGCTTGCGATAATGGGATTCGGACAGAACCCGCGCTACCAGCAAGATCCCGAGTGGCGTGCGCCCACTGAGGCCGCATCCCGCGAAAATCCGCTCGCCTCGAAACCCGAGCTTGCCGCCGGGGGAAAGAAGCTTTTCGTCCGCAACTGCGTCGAGTGTCACGGCCGCGAGGGGACTGGAATGGAAAGCAAGCATTCCGCCGATCTTCAACTGCCCATCGTGCAAGAGGAAAGCGATGGAACTCTGTTCTGGAAAATAACGAATGGCAACGCCAAACACGGCATGCCATCCTTCAGCAAACTTCCGGAGCTACAGCGGTGGCAGGTTGTGCTTTACATCAGAACATTGAAGCCGTTGCCGCCGGAGAGCAGCATCAGAACCAATAACCACAAAGGACACGAAGTGCCACGAAGGAATTCCTTCGTGATCCTTTGTGTCCTTCGTGGTTAAGAAATCAGCAAGGACTTCTAATCAGCTGCGCCCGAACTTCCTAAGCGCTCTTCTCAGCCCCAATGCGCATGCTGTAGAACGAGCGATACACGAAGACGAATGAGATCGCGAAAAACGCCAGCGCGAGAATGTGCGCCAGGCCCGCGCCTTTCGACGCAGTCAAAGCTACAGCCAACTCGACCGCGAGCAGCCCGAACAACGTCGTGAACTTGATTACTGGATTCATGGCGACGGACGACGTGTCTTTGAAAGGATCGCCCACGGTATCGCCAATGACAGTCGCGTCGTGCAGCGGAGTGCCTTTCTGCTTCAGTTCGACTTCTACGATCTTCTTGGCGTTGTCCCAGGCGCCGCCGGCATTGGCCATGAAAATTGCCTGGTACAAACCGAAAATTGCGATCGAAATCAGATAGCCGATGAAGAAGAACGGCTCGACAAAGGCGAAGGACAACGTAGCGAAGAATACGGCAAGAAAGATGTTGAGCATGCCTTTCTGCGCATACTGCGTACAGATTTGCACCACCTTCTTACTGTCTGCCACCGAGGCTTTCTCAACGCCTTCAAGTCGAATGTTGGCCTTGATGAATTCAACCGCGCGATAGGCACCGGTGGTTACAGCCTGTGTTGATGCGCCGGTGAACCAGTAGATCATCGCGCCGCCGCTGATGAGTCCGAGGACAAACGGCGCGTGCAGCAATGACAGCTTGTCCACATTTATCGTAAGCCCATCCGTCAGCGCCACGATGATTGAGAAAATCATTGTGGTTGCACCGACGACAGCGGTACCGATCAAAACCGGCTTCGCAGTCGCTTTGAATGTGTTGCCCGCCCCGTCGTTGGCTTCGAGCAGGTGCTTGGCGCGGTCGAAGTTCACATCAATGTTGAACTCACGCTTGAGTTCGGACGTGGGAACGTTCTCTATCAACGAAAGTTCATAGATGGACTGCGCGTTATCAGTTACAGGTCCGTAGGAATCGACGGCGATCGTGACCGGCCCCATGCCGAGGAAGCCAAACGCAACCAGACCGAAGGCGAAAACTGCCGGAGCAATCATGTTCGCGGCTTTATCCAATCCCATGGTGCTGACGTAATAGGCGATGCCCATCAGGATCGTCATCGAGAACCCAAGATAGTAAGCGGAAAAATTTCCCGCGACGAACCCTGAGAGAATGCCGAGCGATGCCCCGCCCTCGCGCGCCGAAGTTACGACTTCCTTTGTATGACGTGACTCAACCGAGGTGAACACCTTCACCAGTTCGGGGATAATCGCGCCGGCCAGCGTGCCGCAGGAGATGATGCTCGCAAGTTTCCACCACTGCGAACTGTCCTCACCCAACTGCGGAATGATGAGGTAGGAAATCCAGTAGGTTATCGCTATGGAGATGATGGACGTCAGCCACACCAGCGAAGTGAGGGGCGCCTCGAAATTCATGTCATTCGCATTTCCGTATCGCGCTTTGGCGATGGCGCCATTTAGAAAATACGCGCCTGCGCTCGAGAACAGCATCATGACGCGCATCACGAAGATCCACACCAGAAGCTGGACTTGGACGGTGGGGCTCTTTACCGCCAGCAGAATGAAGGTGATCAGCGCGACGCCGGTCACGCCGTAGGTTTCGAAGCCGTCAGCCGAAGGCCCAACCGAGTCACCGGCATTGTCGCCGGTGCAGTCGGCGATCACGCCGGGGTTGCGAGCGTCATCTTCTTTGATCTTGAAGACGATCTTCATGAGGTCGGAGCCGATGTCGGCGATTTTGGTGAAGATGCCGCCGGCAATTCGCAACGCGGCCGCGCCCAACGATTCCCCGATGGCAAATCCTATGAAGCAGGGGCCGGCGTACTCCGCAGGAACAAACAGGAGAATGAACAGCATGATCAGCAGTTCGACGCTGATCAGCATCATGCCGATACTCATGCCCGCGGAAAGCGGAATCCGATAAATCGGATAAGGCTTGCCGCCCAAACTGGCAAAGGCAGTACGCGAATTGGCGAAGGTGTTTACGCGAATTCCAAACCAGGCCACGCCATAGCTGCCGGCGATTCCAACCACGCTAAACAGCAGGATGATCGGCAGCGTCGTACTCACAGGGTGCACAGGCGCCAGCACGCCAAAATACAAGAGAATGATGATCGCGATGAATATCCACAGAAGGAACAAGAACTTGCCCTGCGTAACCAGATAGGTCTTGCAGGTCTCGTAAATCAGTTCAGACATCTCGCGCATGGCTCGATGTACAGGCAGGTTTTTCAATCGCGAATAGGTGACCAGCCCAAAAGCAAGGCCGAAGAAACAGGCCAGAAGCCCGATCATCAGCAGCTTGTGACCGTCTATTTCGTGAAAAAACACGCTGGAGAGGTCGGGAAGCTTCAGGTTGGCTTCGCCGCTCACTTGTTCGGGCTGCGCCATGGCAGCAACGCTAAAACTCAGGATAGAAATCAGGATTGAGGCAGACTTGAGCCAGCTTGGGCACGCAATTCTGGAGAGCCAGTTGCGCATGGGAGTTCCTCCGATATGAGTACGATGATGACTACGCGTTCAGGCCAATTTCCAGCAGCGCATCACTCGCGCTTTGCGCAAGCGGCACGCCGCATTCCGAACACGCTTCCACCGCGCAAGACTGTAGGAGTGCTGAGCTTGGCCGCGTCGGACGTTTGATGCAGACTGCCCCTGAGGTGGGAGCTTCGAAACCTCCCTGGGCAAGCCACACGAAACTAGCTTTTATAGCATTCGGGTGGGGAAAGCGTCAATCCCCGCTGATCGGAAGACGATGCGAACAATTGATAAAAGCGATTCGCGTTTCCTGAATGAGCGGTTTATGATTTTCCGTACACCTCCGCCCGTGAATCCCTGACTTGTAAAATCTGTGTTCGTGCGGCAGAGTGTGCAATGGCGTGGATGAAGCGCAGTCACACGACATCAAGGAGCGAGATTTGAGCAGAGGCAAGACCGCCGTCGTGGTAGGCGCACAATGGGGCGACGAGGGCAAAGGCAAGATCGTTGATGTGCTGTCGGAGCGCTTTTCTGTTGTTGCCCGGTATGCGGGCGGACACAACGCCGGCCACACCGTCATCATCAACGGCAAACGATTCGTTTTGCAATTGGTTCCGTGCGGTGTGCTGCGCGAGGGCTGCCGGAGTGTGATCGGCAACGGCGTGGTGCTTGATCCCATCGCGTTCCTGAAAGAGGTCTCCGCATTGCGCGATGCCGGCGTGAAGGTTGATGGCAACCTCTTTGTGAGCAACCGCGCGCACGTGATTCTTCCCTATCACCGGATGATCGAATTGGCTTCCGAAAATGCTCCCGGCCGGGTAAAGATCGGAACGACTTCGCGCGGAATTGGGCCCAGTTATGAAGACAAAGCCGGACGCCGCGGCCTGCGGGTAATCGACCTGCTGGATCTGGAACTTCTTCAGAAGCACATCGAGAATGCCTGCCGCGAGAAGAACATGATCGCGCATGCGCTGTTCAACTCTGAGCCGCTCGATCCTGACAAGATGTATGCAGAGTACGCCGAGGCTTCACGCAAACTGGCTCCATTCGTCTGCGACACAGGCGTGCTGCTGAACCGCGCGATTTCGGACGGCGAGTCGGTGATGTTTGAAGGCGCGCAGGGGACGATGCTCGACATCGATCATGGCACCTATCCGTTTGTCACCTCTTCAAGTGCAACTTCCGGCGGCGCAGTGATCGGGACAGGTGTCGCTCCAACCGCGATCGATTCGGTGATCGGAGTGACTAAGGCCTATTGCACGCGAGTTGGAGAAGGTCCTTTCCCGACGGAGCTTTTCGACTCGGTCGGCGATCAGATTCGCAAAAAAGGCAACGAATTCGGCGCGGTCACCGGCCGTCCGCGGCGCTGCGGATGGCTCGACCTCCCGCTGCTGCGATACTCGGGAATGATCAATGGCACATCGTGGCTGGTAGTGACCAAGCTCGATGTGCTCGATGAACTGGCGGAAATTCCGGTCTGCGTCGCATATAGGATCAACGGCAAAGAAACCGCCGAGGTTCCGGCAGAAGCCAGTTGCTGGGACAAGATTGAATGCGTTTATAAAACAATGCCGGGATGGCAAACCACGACACAAGGAATCACGGAACTTGGGAAACTTCCGAAGGCGGCACGTGAATATCTTTCGTTCATCGAGAAAGAGGCCGAAGCACGGATCGCGATGGTCTCAACCGGGCCGGGCCGCGACGAAACCAGTTTTGCCGACGCATTTATTGCAGAGTTGAAGTCGATGGCCGACGGCAAAAGCCGGGCGCAAAAGCGGAGTTAGAAAGATGGTCGTGCTGGCAGTGACCTGGGTTGCGAAGAACGGGCGCGAAGCTGAAGTTGCTGCGCTGTTCGCAAAGCTGACAGAAGAATCGCGCAAAGAGCCGGGCTGCGCGATGTACGTAGTGCATCGGCATCGCACCGAGCCCCGCCGGTTTTTCATCTACGAGCAATATAAAGATGACGCCGCGCTTGAAGCGCATCGCGCCGCGCCGCACTTTCTGCAGTATGCGAAGAAGGAATTGCCGAAGATTGCGGACCGGGTTGAAGGGCAGTTGTACGAGCCGCTAGGCTAGGTTCTCCAGCTTCGCTGCACCCGAGGAACCCGTCCCCTCGCGAATATATTTATTGCGCCAGTTCGTATCCCGCGAAGAAGAAACTTAACTCAAACCGCGCGGTGTCGTCGGCATCGGAGCCGTGGATCGCATTGTGCTCAATGCTGGTGGCCCACTTCTTGCGGATCGTCCCTTCCTCGGCGTTGGCGGGATTGGTCGCACCCATGAGCTTGCGCAGGTCGGCGATGGCGTTTTCTTTTTCCAGGGCCAGCGCCACAATGGGCCCGCTCGACATGAATTCCGTCAGTGAGTTGAAAAATCCCTTGTGGGCGTGAACCGCGTAAAACTGCTCAGCCTGGTGCTTCGTGATCTCGAGCATTTTCATGGCAAGAATGCGGAAGCCGTTCTTCTCAAATTGCTCGATTATGTCGCCGATCGCGTTGCGGCGGACGGCGTCGGGTTTCACGATGGTGAGGGTGCGTTCAAGAGTTTTCATATTTGGTCGTTGATCTTCGGTCTTCGGCTCGGACTTCGCGCCCTGTGCGGCTTTTCTTTGCGTCCTTTGCGGTTAAAAGCTTTTGACCGCAAAGGTCGCCAAGGCTTCGCAAAGATCGCTAAGAACAGCCTAAGCGGGCGCTTTTACTCCCATTACCGAGGCTACGGTTTCTCCAATATCTGCCGGCGACTTGCACACGCGAATCCCGGCTGCTTCCATTGCCTTGATCTTTTCGGAAGCCGTTCCATGGCCGCCGGAGATGATCGCGCCGGCGTGGCCCATACGGCGTCCCGGTGGCGCGGTCTGGCCCGCGATAAATCCGATCACCGGCTTCTTCATTCGCGTTTTCACGAAGTCGGCCGCAATCTCTTCTGCGTTGCCGCCGATTTCGCCGATCATGATCACGGCTTCGGTCTGCGGATCGCGGTTGAACAGATCGAGCGCGTCCACAAAATTTGTGCCGATAATCGGGTCCCCGCCAATGCCGATCGCGCTCGATTGTCCGATGCCACGCGTCGTCAGCTGATGAACTGCTTCGTAAGTCAACGTGCCCGAGCGCGAAACGATGCCGACATTGCCTTCTTTGTGAATCCGCGCCGGCATGATCCCAATTTTGCATTTTCCGGGCGAGATGATGCCCGGACAATTGGGGCCAATGAGACGAGCGCGGCGCGCCTGCAGGAATTCCCAGGCGCGCACCATGTCGAGCGTTGGAATGCCTTCCGTGATGCAGATGATCAACTCGATCTCGGCATCGGCCGCTTCCATGATGGCGTCGGCGGCAAACGGCGGCGGAACAAAAATGACTGACGCATCGGCGCCGGTTTTGTCCACGGCTTCCTGCACCGTGTTGAACACAGGCCAGCCCTCGTGCGTAGTACCGCCCTTGCCGGGGGTCACACCGCCAACGATCTTCGTTCCGTATTCGGCGCAAGCCTTTGCGTGGAACGTGCCTTCGCGCCCGGTAATGCCCTGCACAATGACGCGCGTCGATTTATCAACCAGAATGCTCATGTCATTTGTAGAGACGTTGCTTGCAACGTCTCCCTGGAACTCACCACAGAAACGCAGACGTAGCAAGCTACGTCTCTACGCTATTGTTTTGCTGCTGCCACAACCTTCTCTGCTGCGTCTTTCATCGTTTCAGCGACGATAAAATTCAAGCCCGATTGCTGCAAAATCTCTCTTCCCTGCTCCACGTTCGTTCCTTCCAGCCGCAACACCACCGGAAGCTGAATCTTCGTCTTGTTTGCGGCCTCGACTACTCCGCGCGCTAAAGTGTCCACGCGAAGGATGCCGCCGAAAATGTTGATCAGCACCGCTTTCACATTCTTGTCGCTCAGCAGAATCTCGAACGCATGCGTAACCTGCTCGGCATTGGCGCCGCCGCCTACATCGAGGAAGTTTGCGGGCATTCCGCCCGCATACTTAATAATGTCCATTGTCGCCATTGCCAGACCTGCGCCGTTCACCATGCAGCCCACGTTGCCATCGAGTTTGATGTAGTTGAGGCTGTACTTCGAAGCTTCAACTTCGAGCGGGTCTTCTTCGGTGATGTCCCTCAGTTCTTTCAGTTCTGAATGCCGGAACAATGCGTTGTCGTCAAAGTTCATCTTCGCGTCAAGCGCGAACAGACGGCCGTCACTGCAGGTAATGAAAGGATTGATCTCCATCAGCGAGGAGTCTGTTTCTTCGAACGCCTGGTAAAGGCCGCTCATGAACTTCACGGCCTGATTGATCTGCTCGGGCTTCAGGCCGAATTTGAATGCCAGTTTGCGCGCTTGAAATGCTTCCAGGCCCAGGCCAGGCGTGACGTACTCCTTCAGAATCGCGTCGGGATTTTCCTCCGCAACCTGCTCGATCTCCATGCCGCCGGCTTGCGACGCCATGAAAACCGGCTTGGCCTCGGCCCGGTCGAGCACGATCCCCAGATAAAGCTCACGTTCAATCGGCAGCGTCTCTTCGACCAGCAGGCGGCGAACAATTCGGCCTTCAGGGCCGGTCTGGTGAGTTACCAGGGTCATGCCAAGGATCTTTGAAGCAAGCTCGCCAGCTTCTTCGACGGACTTCGCAATCTTTACGCCGCCGCCTTTGCCGCGGCCACCAGCGTGAATCTGGGCTTTGACCACAACGCCGCTCGCGCCGGAGTCGAATAGACTCTTTGCAGCGGCGATCGCCCCGTCGCGACTGTCCGCAACTTCGCCGCGTGGCACAGCCACACCAAACTTCTTGAGAATCGCTTTTGCCTGGTACTCGTGAATTTTCATTGTGCTTCCCGAACTGGGGCAGGACGCGCTTGCGGCTGAAATGCTACCGGCAGCAAACTTCTGATTTTATAGAAGTGAATGGAATCGGTAAAGCGGCGACCGATTATCTCTGGATACCCTCAAGTTCCGCTGACAGTGTTTCAACCATATGCTTCGCATAAGCTTCGGCATTTGGCCGGGAGAAGACTGGCTTTACGACATCGAGGTCTTTGCGCGCAGTTGTGTAATCTTTTTTCTTCCATGCGATCTGCGCCTGCATCAGGGTCACGCCCGCGCCCCAGTCAGGATCACCGGCAAGCTGCGTGACACTCGGAATGTCAATTTGATCCAACAGTTTGCTGGCTTCGTCGAGTCTGCCAACCCCGATCAGGCAGGTCGCAACTGTCGCGGCGACGCCTCCAGTCAGACCGGCTTTGGGTCCGAATGCTTTCATAGACGCTTCATAGGCTTTGCGTGAGTTCGTTTCTCCCTCGGCAAACTGGCCCGAACGGCACATCGCCTGTGACGCATCTGACAAAGTCGCAATAGCAAAGAAAGAAAGCGGACCCTGTTTCTTCACCGCCAGGTCGTGGATAGCCATGTCGTCCCGAATGGCATCACTCCACATTTCCAATGCGCCTTCTGATTGCGCGCGCGTGGTCAGCAATTGCATCGTGAGTTCGTGGTCCGGGCCAAGGTGGCTCACAAAAGCGGGATAAACCGCGTTGGCCTCCTTGACCGCGTCCGCATGCTTGTTCTGGATCATGTAGGCCTGCGCCAGGTTCAAGCGCACGCGGAGGACGTTGGGGCTGTCAGGCCCCGTCACGCGAGTGAAGGCGAGAATCAGATCGCGAAACGTCTGCTCGGCTTTTGCGCCTTCACCCAGGCGTATGTAGGAAAATCCAAGTCGTTGTTTGAACGTGAGCCGTGCACTTTCATCGAACATTGGCAGTAGTTCAGCCTTTTCGACCGCAGATTGAAAATTCTCCGCCGCGGCCTTCCCATTGTTGTCGATCAGCGCGATCATTCCTCGGGCCGAAGCCAGCCACACGGGAACGTCCGATCGCGGCTTGGGCAGCTTCGCGATTAACGCCTCCTGGTCTGCCAATGTGGATTTGGCCAGAGCCAACGAGCCCTTTTCGTAACTTCGCGCTTCCGCCGTGGCGCGCTGCAGTTGCACAATGATCGCATCCTGCGAGAGATCTCCATCCACTTGGCGGAACAATGTGGCCGAGTGATCGTATTCGGCGCGCGCGTTGGTGTAGTCGGTGCGGTTGTCGAGAGCGCGGGCGATGGTCTGGTGCAAACGAGCAGCGACTAACGGCTCGTCTTTGAACTGACGGTCAATACCGGGAGAAGCCTGTTTGATGGCATCGGTCAGCGACTCGCTCGCCTTGCCGCTCAAAAACGGATTGCTGCGGCCGAGCAGATCGTCCGACAGAAATTGATTAATCGAAGTTGCAATCGCGGTCTGCCGGCTGGCATGATCGCGTTCCTGCGCTGCTCTCCTATATAGGATCAAGCTCACTCCCAGCCCCAGCGCCAAGGCCACGACCGCAAGCGCTATCCATGGCCGCCGGGCGCGAGCCTCGGCAAGCTTCCGCTCCGCGACTTGGGCGCGAAGCTTCACGGCTTCGAGTTCATTCCGTCGAGTGCGACGCGTTTCGAGCGTCGTCAACCGCTCGGACAGTTCTGCTGCGCTGTTCAGTCTTTTTGCAGGATCACCCGCAGCGGCTTCTGCAATATCCTCACGAAGCAACAGATCTTGTATTTCGGATTCCCATCCGGGCGCGAGCGGCTTGCGAAAATCTCCAACCACTAACTGATAGAGCAGCACCCCCAGCGCATATACATCCGACGACGCGCTTGGCGACTGCCCGCCCAACACCTCGGGCGCCATGTACATTAGCGTGCCGGTGAGTGAAGCAGCCTCGGGCGAAACCGTCTGCGTAAATCCCAGGTTCGTGATGCCCAGTGCCTGAAGGCGGGAGGGATCAAATAAAGATGCGCTGCCAAAGTCAGCGATCTTGACCTGCCAACCTGCCCCAGCCTTGGCAGGCACAATAAGGATGTTGGCCGGTTTCAGGTCCTTGTGCAGAACTCCGATACCGTGCGCAGCAGCAACCGCGTTGGCAACGTCAATCAACAATTGCAGCCGGGCAGAAAACGGGACCTTCTGCAATCCGCCTCGCGCTTCAGCCCATTCCGCCAGGTTCGGGCCCGCGTACTCGCTCTCCAGAAAAAACGGCGCAGTGTCGAAGTTCCACTCAAGAATTTTGACGAACTCCGGGCGCTCACCCAGCGACTCACGCAGAAAACGCGAAACGGTAATCTCCCGCTTCAACCCCTTCAGCCTGACGCCATCCGAAGCAAACTTGAATACTCGCTCCTCATGCGTCTTTGGGTTCTCCGCGGTCCACACCTCACTCGATCCCGAACGTTCCAGCGCCCGCAGCAGCCGCCACTGTTCCCTTCCCGGAACCAGGTCGCCGGCTTTGAATCCGAGTTCGGGACCTGCTGGCGCCGCGACCGATTTGCAATAAACCGGAACCGCCAGGCGGTATCCAATGCGCGGGACGGTTACGACAGCCGGGTGGTCTTCGTCACCCATCGCCTTGCGCAATTTCGAGACGGCGGTGGCAAGCGAGCCGTCCACAACCATCACGTCGGGCCAGACGGATTCGAGCAGTTCTTCTTTGGTGACGACCTCACCGGCATGCAACAAAAGTTGTAGAAGGATTTCGAGCGGCTTCGATTCGAGATCTGCCGGCTTGCCTTTGACGCGCAATTCGCGCCGAAGTTCGTCAAATTCGTAGTCGGAAAACCGCCAGAGCCGGCCAGAAGTCTCTTCGACTTCACCCAGAGTCCCCTTGAAATTCATATACCTAGCCCGCCTTTAGAGTTCTTTAGAACTCCGTCAGGACACGAAGGAGTGATTGGGTGCAGGATGGCGCGCATAAAGCCTGCACCGATTGAGCAAACATTCTGCCACAAGGGGCAAGCGCAGAACAGGGAAAGATCGAGATGGCGTCATTGGGAAATTTCGGTGGGATTAGAGACCTCAATAGGAACCATGGGGGCACGGGCGTCTCGCCATTGCAAGAAAGGCAAGGACGACCGACCCTCCACGGTCAAGATTCGCAAGGAGGAAACATGATCAAACGCGGCAAAGTGTTACGCGACGCAAGCGCAGGACCGGGGCTGCTCGCGGTTGATGGCCAACACTATCAGTTTTCACTCGAAGGGTTTTGGCGATCGGACGTTCCGCCGGCGGCGGGAATGACTGTCGAGGTCGAGTTCGCCGGCGATGCCAGCATTGCTGGAATTAAGCAAGTGCCGGATTCCCAGATCGCCAAAGAACAAGCCGACGCAGTGGTCCAAGCCGCTCGCCAGAAAGGCGGAGCCCTGATTTCTGCGGCGATCGCCAGATTCGGCTTGCCTCTGCTCATAGCGACCGGATTGACGATGATCTGTTGGTTTTTCCTGGGCGCAGTTTCCATTCAGACGCTTTTTGGAAAACTCAGCTTCACCTTCTGGCAGGTTCTTGGGTTTTTGAATGCCGATAGCCCCATGGAAACTGTCATGTCCGGACGTGGTGGTGCGAGCGCCGGATTCTACGGTTTTCTGGCCATCGTCGCTCTTGCAGGCCCATTCCTTCCTTACTTCTGGAAGGACAAACGTGCGGCACTGGCCGGAGTGTTACCGCTGGCCTTCATGATCGCGGTCGGAATCATGGTGCGGAGCAGCATGCACGCCGCCGTGGGAGGAACGCTCGACGGACCACTCGGTGAAATGCAGCGCCAGGCACAGCAGGAAATGATGAGCGCAGTGTCGTTGGGCTTCGGTACTTATCTGGCGCTGTTGGTGAGTTTGTATCTCGCGGCTATGGGGGCAAAACAATTCTTACTGGCTCGGCCTAGTGAGACTCCTGTGGCGGCGAAGTCTCAGGCAGCTGCATAGGAATAACCTGCGGCATTTTCGGCGCTGCGGGCAAGACGTAGCTAGCTACGTCTCTACAGAACGATTTTCACATTGGAGGATTTGAAATGCGTCACTTAAATCTGCGCAGTCTCTTCGCGTTGTCCGCCGTAACCATTCTCGCCATCGCCTTGAGCAACATCGCAACCGCACAAATACCAGGAACCACCCAAGCACCGGCTGCTCAGCCAGCAGCGACCGACCCACAGGCTGCCGCGGCCCAAGCGCCAACAGCGCCGCCGCAAATCTGCGGCAACACGGCCTTCTGTTACGAGACCAACGACTTTGCTGCAACCATCACCAGCTTCCGCATCACGACGGATGCTGCCAAGCGCCAGATTCTGGACCTGAGCGTCCGCTTCCAGAACAAGACAGCCCAACAACTCGTCCTTGGTTATGTAAATGGATCCGGCAACGCCAGCGACGATCGCGGAAATCGCCTGGTTCCGTGGGGGCCGAATGCTTACCGCGGCCTCGGCCTGGTTTACGGAGCGACTTTCGATCCCAAATTCGCCGTGCGCCCGGCCGGAGTCGGCGACGCACAATTCGAGTTCTTCCCGCAGGGATATCCGCAGGTCGTCGGCTTCACTTATACGCTCGACCTCAGCATCGCCGAGATCAACACCTTCGAAGGCAATCAGCACACGCTGGGCGAAGAGTTTCCGATTCACTTTCAGGGACTGAGAAACGGATCGGCATCAGTTTCTCCGGGATTCTCTCCCGGCGCCGCATTTGGGCAAGCTTCGTCATACGCGCAGGGTGGAATGGGCAATGCCATGTCGAATCCGTGCGCAGCGGCTGGAAACGCCGGAGGCCAGGTAGCTTCGACAGTTTCCAATGCGGCGAACACGATCTCCAGCATCGGATCGTTGTTCAAGAAAAAGAAAAACGCCCCGAATGGACAGGCGGCGAGCATTCCGGGATGTGATCCGAATGCCATGGCAGGAGTGCCAGCGCCAGGGACTCCAATGACGAACGCGGCCACCGCTGGTACGACCGCGACTCCCTTGCAGCAGGCGGTGCAGAAAACGGCCGTGCCGCCGACCGCTTCTGCGAATCCTTTGAACCCACTGGCAAGCACTCCAGCGCAGCCGGTTGTGAACGCAGCCCAGACGTCCACGGTGAGGAGCGCACCGACCACGACTGCCGCCGCTAAACCTGCTGTCGCCGCCGCAAAGCCTGCAACCGCCGCCAAGCCTAATCCGGCAAAGCCGGCGAAACCGCAAACCCAGAAGCAGCCGAACGCGGCCGCGAACACGAATTAAACGAGGACTGGCCCTTCCTTCGGAGGGGCCTTTCGTTCTTATCAACGCTGAATGATTGGCAGTGCGATTTAGAGGATGCCGATGTACAATCGCCAACACTTTTCGAGCGACGGTGTTTCGCGCCACGAGCCGTCCGCGATCGGGGGATTCATGCGCCGCTTCAATGCACGTATTGTGCTGTCGTCTGTCTGCCTGACCATAGTTCTACTCTGCCTCACTGTCAACGCTCAAACCAAGAAGCCGAGTGTCTGGGACAAGATCAAACAAGCTGCCCAGCAAGGCCAGCAGCAACCCGGACAACAACCGCAGCAATCACCGCAACAACCACCTGGTCAGAAACCGCCCAAGCCGGGGCAGCAGCAATCGGGTGGAGGCACGGTAAATGACTCCGGCCCCTTCAAGCCTCCGGCCGGAACCAAAATTGAAGAGAAGATTCTGGCGCCGGTGCAGGACCGCGCCAAGTTCGAAGTCAGCCCGCACGGCGTTCACGTCGCGACGATTGAGAGCGACGGCAGTCGCGCCGTGGTTTGGTATGACGGCGTTGAAGGGCCGAAGTTCGACGAGATCCTGCCCCAGAACGGTTCTTACAACGTTGCCTTCAGCCCCGACGGAAATCGGTATGCCTACTGCGCCCGACTCGGCAATCAATTGTTTGTGATGGTGGACGGCAAGGAACTCAGTCGTAGCTCGCAGACGGTTGACGGCCACTACGATGCAAACAATTGCGATCTTGGTTTCACCGTGAATAGCAGGCACATTTACTACAAAAGCTGGGTCAACCTCGGGACCTCGCGCGGACAGAGCTTTGAGCGGTTCGTGTTTGACGGGAAGCCGAGCCCGCCGGGAAGCGTGGACAAAGACTCAATCGCAATCAGCCCTGACGGGGAGCACTTTGCATACACTCTGACCATCAGCCCGCCCCGTGATCAGGACCATTACGAGTTCGCCATCGACGGAAAGGTTATGCCGTATGTCGCCGGAGGCGCGCAATGGACCAGCGACAGCAAGCATCTGTACACGCAAAGAACCGCTCCGCCGAACGGCACCGAGTTGCTGTTTGATGGCAAGCCGATCGCGAAGGCATTCGGCTTCAAGGTTTACATACCGCCAATGGGGGACATGGTAGTGGTTGCCGTGACTGGCGGAACCAACTTCCATCCTTTCTCATTCCTGGTGGTCAACGGCAAAAAGGTCCCCGGAAGCGACACAGTCGAACGCGGGATGATCGACAAGGTCATTTTCAGTGCTGACGGCAAACACTATGCCGCTGTCTTTGGAGACCTGAACAGTCATCATTACGTCTTTACCGACGGCAAGCGCGAGCAGGAGTATGTCTCGGTTGACAAGCTTGCCTTCACTCCCGATTCCTCAACCCTTGTTTATACGGCCTACGTTAACGGCAAAAGTTTCGTGGCTGTCGGAGAGCAGGAGTTCGGCGGGGAGTTAACGGCATATGAACCAGTCTTCGCGCCAGTTGGAAATCGCGTCGCGGCTTTCATGAGGGTCAATGGGAATCCGGGCCTCCTGCTGGATAGAAAAATTGCCGCCCTCAATGCTCGAGGTGGAAGCAATTTCAGTTTTACTCCCGATGGCGTGCACTATGCCTATCTCGCAGTTGAGGGTTTGGGCGGACGCCTGGTGATTGACGGAGCGCCCCAGCAGCAGTCTTCTCTTAGCGGCGACATCATCGATATGCAGAACCCTTCGGCGTTGAAATACACCTTTAGCGCCGATAGCAAGCATGTGGCCCACTTCGCAGTCCCGCCCACCCCGACCGGCGATTATCAGAGGGGAGTCTTTCTCGACGGCAAGTATGTCCAGATCAGCTCGGAAGGCGTCAATACCGACTTGACGTTTTCTCCGGACAGCAAGCATGTGTTCTGGATCCACCAGTATGGCGATCGGCCGCTCCGGCTCTTCGTTGATGGAAAGCCGCTGGCGGATTTTTATGCTGCGGGAAATTCTTTATCCAGCGTGCCGCGCTGGTTGGATTTCGCGCCTGATGGCAGGCTATCGTTCCTGGAGCAGGATGACAATTCGCTGAAGCGCATCACCATTACCCTGTCTCCCGAGACGAGTCTGGCGACGATGCTCGGCGGGGGAACTACGGTCGCGAGCAGCCACTGAACCAGCGGAAAAGTGAGGAGAGTAGCGCGTCTAAGGAGGCAAGAAAGCCAATGATGAAAAAACTCACTGTAGGAAAGGCCCTGATTGTGACCCTAATGTTGGTGACGGCCGGCTGCGGCGGCAAGGTCGAGGGCAATACGTACGAAGACAACGGTGGCGTCGTCAAGGTGGAATTCAAGTCCGGCGGCAAAGCCTATGTTTCGACCGGGCCGGTCACCAACACCTGCACCTACACCGAGAGCGGAAAGAGCGTCACGCTGGTGTGTGAGGGCGATAAGAGCGTATTTACCGTTGATGACGACGGCGCGCTCAACGGGCCTCCGGGCGGATTCTTGTCGCGTTTGACGAAAAAGAAGTAGGAGTGGGTCAACGATGAAGACCAATGTGAGCATTTCCACGCTGTCCGCAGTTGCTCTCGCAGCTCTGACTGCGAGCGCCCAGCAACCGCCTCCCGTCCAGATCAACGCGCCTTACCGCTGCGAGAACAACATGGTGATCGTGATCAAGCACTGCGAAATGCGCGGCGGAACGGAAATGTGTTCGCTGGTGAAAGGGCCGGCCAACGGCCCGCTTGGCGATGAGATCTCTATGCCAAAAGCTCAAGCGGCTGCCATCGGATTGATCTGCCAGCCGCCAAGTGGCGGCGCATCGCAGACTGGAGCCAGGGGACCGGCGACCAACGCGAAGGTACTCAATCCCCCTTATCTCAGCGGAATGCCTTCGACCGATCTGGTCAAACGGGAAATTCAGGGCAAGGACGCTACCGACACGCTGGCGCCGCAGGTAGCAGTGTTCAACATGCTGCCTGAGGTCATCACGCGCTTCATGCTCGCCGACGGCAAGCGCTATAACCTCACTCCCGACGAAGCGCAAGTCTCAGGGCAATACACCCGCGCCGCCTACGACCTCGAACAAGGCTACAAGACGGCTCACACGCCGGCCGAGGCCCAGGCATTTGCTCAATTGCATGGGCGCTACGAACTGGATTCAGCGCTCGACCGCGAAATGCACGTCAAACTCTTTTCACCGGCATTCCTCCAGCAACTCGGATACGCGGACAAAACCAGAAATCAGGCGTACCAGGCGCATCTCGATCAGGAGAAGCAAGTCAACGAACAGGCGAAAGCGCAGGCCAACGCCGGAGCCAATGGCTCTCCGTTTGTGAGAAACGATGCCGGAACGGTTGCCGCGCGACGCTGCGTCGAATCCGGACGGAGCGAAATGGAGTGCATGGGTGAGGGTCTGAAGGTCGGACTTAACGATCTTGCCGGCGGCGACTTTCTTGGTGGCATCACCGGCGAAAAGGCCGCCAAGGGCTTGCGGCTGAGCGGCAGCTACTCGACTGCGGCCGGGAAAAGCATTCATCTTTCATTCAGCCAGGACAAAGTGTTTACAGGCTGCGGCAGGCTTGACCCTGTGGGTTTCCCCTACGAAGTCACGCGCACTGCAAGTCAGATTCTGGTGAAGATTCCGATTGCACCTCAGCCGCTCGTGGTCGCTTTCAGACCTGACAACACCATCTCAGGACCTTCGGACGTGGCCGTGAGCGGGTTGGTGGTGAAAGGTGGCGGTGGAAGCGGCGGAGCCGCAGCGCCCGGATATCAGGCACAAACCCATACCGAAACTCGCGAGCGGCAAATTGACGCCGCCGAAGCCAGCAATTACGCAGGCACCGACGCCGTTCATCAGAACGGGATGGAATACTCCGTCACCGAGCAAGTGAACTCGACGACTTACGAACCGACGCCGGTGGCAAATTACCGGCTGCCGCCCATGGAATCTAAGACCGAGCGTTGCACTGTCGGAGTCATGCAGGGCAAGAGCAGCTACGGAACGATGACGCAAGCGCTTACGCAGCTCGTCAATCCGTCTGTCAAAAAAGGACCGGAGGTACCTCCCGGTCTGCGGCTTGCGGGAACGTATGCCGGTTCGAGCGGCCTGCGCATCGAGTTCCGAGAAGACCTGGCGACGGTCGAATGCGGTGAAGCTCATGTGGCCGAACCATACGTGCTTCAGGATGCGGGCGGGCAAATCTCCGTCAAAGTACAAAATGGCGCGACGCCGTTCCTGCTGTCGCTACAACCTAACGGAACGCTTGTCGGGTCAGGCTCGATCGACGTTGCCGGCCGAGTGGTCACAGGATCAACCCAAAACGCGCTCACCTACGCGTCGAGAAATGCGCGTTGCACAATCGGCACGCTGGCACTCAATTAGGCTGCACATTTTCTACTGTTGGATTGCCTGCTTCAGGCTTGGTTTGATACCGACCGCCGCTATGCTGGCCGCGTCCCACCCGCCGCCGAGCGCTTTGATCAGCAGGACCGAGGTCACCAGGCGCTGGCCCTGAATCTGGGTTGCGAGGCGCTCGTTGGTGAGCATTTGTTCTTGCGCAGTGATGACATCCAGATAGTTGACGAGACCGCCGGTGTAACGGGCGTTGGAGATGTCAAGCGAGCGTTCAGCGTCGGCGACAGCGCGCAGTTGCGATTCAGACGCGGCGTTCAACGCAGTAAGTCCGGCCAGCGCATCCTCGACCTGCTGAAACGCGGTCAACACCGCTTCGCGATAGTCGGCCACCTGCTCGTCATAGCTGGTTCTCACTTGCTCCAGGCGCGCTCGATTTCGTCCTCCGGCGATCACTGGCTCCAGCGCGGCCAATCCCAAAGACCACAATGCGCTTGGCCCGTTTAGAAGCTTTGCGATGTCGGCAGCTTGAAATCCTGTGCCGCCGCTCAGAGACAAGCTTGGATAGAAAGCGGACTTTGCAACGCCGATCTGCGCATTGGCCGAGGCCACCTGGCGCTCGGCGGTGGCGATATCAGGGCGTCTCTGTAGCAATTCCGATGGCAGAGACACAGGCACCGCGGGCGGCTGCGCGTTCAAGGCACGAACAGGTGCGATGAATTCCGGCACTGCCAGGCCCTGAATCACAGCCAAAGCATGCTGGAACTGTGCGCGCTGCTGCTGAAGCAACGAGAGTTGCGTGATCGATGAATCGAGCACCGTCTGCTGCTGGGCGACATCCAGGCCCGAAACGGCTCCGCCGTCGTGCCGCTTTTGGACAAGATCGAGCCCTTTCTTTTGGTAATCAATCGACTTCTGCACCACGGCCATTTCGGCGTCCAGTTCACGCAATTGGAAGTAGTCAGCAGCCAATTCAGAGCTGACGAGCAGACGCACGTTTTCGAGATCGGCGGCAGACGCTTGCAGCGAAGCGTTCACCGCCTGGACGCCGTACCGCACGCGCCCGAACAGATCGATCTCATAGTTCAGGGTGAAGGGGATGCTGAAGACATTTTGCGTGACCGCGCTGGGTGTGATGGTCGCGCCATTCGTGGGGCGGTTCGCCGAGAGGCGTTGCCGCTGTGCGCCAAAACCCGCGTCGAGCTCGGGATAAAGGCCGGCTGACGTAACCCTGGCAAACGCCCGCGCCTCGGCCAGTCGAGCGGTGGCCGCGTGTAAACTCTGGTTGTTCGCCATGGCGCGATCTTCGTACTGATCGAGTTCGGCGTCGGCGAAAACTTTCCACCAGGCGTTTTTTGGAAGCGAGTCGAGAGGAGTGGCGGTTTGCCACGGTATTTGCGATTGCCAGTTTTGCGGCGTTGCGACGTCGGGCTTCGTGTACTTGGCATCAGCGGCGAATACCTGGATGCCGAACACGATTACTGCAACGATCGTGTAGCCCAGCCGGCTCGGCTGTGCAGACTTCGGTAGACCATGCCCAGGCGAGCCGCCCGTGCTACATGATCGCGGCCTCTTCATGACTTGTCGCCTTGTTTAATCGCGTGCACCGGTTGTCCTTCTTCGAGGGAATCACTGGGGTTCAGGACCAGCGCGTCGGATGCGTCCAGTCCGCCGAGGATCTCGACATCCGTCCCGTAATCGCGACCGATCACCACCGGTTTGAGGTGCACCTTGCCGTCGGCGCCTACCACTGCTGCGCGGGTTCCTTCTGCACGGAACAGTAGGGCATTTACCGGAACCGAGAATTTCGCTGTCGAGACCTTCACATCAAAATGCACTTGTCCATAAGAACCCGGATAAAGTTTCCCGTCACTATTCGGAACATCGATTTCGGTGCGCAGTGTGCGCGTGGCCGGATCAATCGCATCCGACGTTCGGGCGACCTTGCCAGAAAATCGCTGTCCTGGCATCGACGGAAGTTCAATATGGGCTGGAAGCCCGGAACGCACGGCCCCTGCGTAAATCTCAGGAACATCCACGTAGACGCGAATGGGACTAATCTGTGCAATGACGAACAGTTCCTGATTGCTGCCGCTATTGCCGGCGTTGATTAACGCGCCGACGTCGGTGTTCCGCCGAATGACCGTGCCCGAAAACGGAGCATAGATGTGTTTGAACGATTCCAACTGCTCCAGCCTGCGTACGTTGGCCGTCGATGAAGCAACTGCCGCCTGCAACTGAACGTAGTTGCTGGTCCGCTCGTCAGCTTCCTGCTGCGCTACGGCATCCATTCTGCGAAGGGTTTCCCAGCGCTCGGCAGAGGTCTTGGCTAATCCCAGCTGGGCTTCCGCCTGAGTATGCGCAGCGCGCGCCTGGGCGAGTTCCTGGTCGATTTCTGGAGTTTCGATGTCGGCCAGCAGTTCGCCTTTCTTTACCTTGCTGCCGATGTCCTTATACCAGTGAGCGAGATAGCCGTTGGTGCGGGCGTAGATTGGAGATTCAGTAAACGCCTGCAAGGTCGAAGGTAAAACCAGTTCCTGTTGAGGAGGTTCGGTTTTGGGTTGAATCACTACCACGTCAGGGATCGCCAGCTCTTCGGTTTCCTTGGCAAGCGCGCGCTTTTCTCCCAATCTCGAGGAAAGAGTCACTGCTCCGGCAACGATCAACACCAGCACGATCACGAGCGCAAGGTATCGCGCGCGCCTATGCGGCTTGGCTGGTTGCTGCCGGGCTATCTCGTTTTCCGGTTCCAAAAGGGTTTCACGATTCATAACTAAGCCTCGCAAAGAGCATGGCTCACCTTTCAGCTAGCGGGCGCGCTTCATCCGCCAGCCATGAAAAATGCTAAATACAACCGGGACAAAGAACAATGTCGCGGCCGTGGCCACAGTCAATCCGCCGATCACCGCGCGTCCGAGCGGAGCGTTTTGCTCGCCACCTTCGCCGAAACCAAGCGCCATCGGCACCATGCCGATGATCATGGCGAGCGCCGTCATGATCACGGGACGCATGCGGGTGTAACCGGCTGCCACCGCCGCTTCAATGGCAGACATTCCCTCCGCCATGCGCTCGCGCGCGAACGAAATCATAAGAATGCTGTTCGCCGTCGCAACACCCATGCACATGACCGCTCCAGTCAGCGCCGGAACGCTGAGTGTGGTGTGCGTCAAAAAGAGAATCCAGAGAATTCCCGCGAGCGCTCCCGGCAGCGCCGTAATAATGATGAACGGATCAAGCCAGGACTGAAAGTTCACAACGATCAGCAGATACACCAGCACGATCGACATTACCAGGCCTATTTCCAAACCCAGGTACGATGATTCCATCGTCTCAACCTGACCACGAACGTGCAGTTGCGTACCGCGCGGAAGTTGTTTTTGGAAAGACTTCACCACGTCGAATATGTCATCGGCAACTCCACCCAAGTCACGACCATCGACGCTGGCATAAACGTCAACCGTAGGCGCGATGTTGTAGTGACTCACAACCGCCGGTGTGGTTGTGGGGGTCACCGTGGCCAAATTCGCAAGCACCTGCTGATTCGAAGCTCCGGCGCCATTGATCGGCGTGTTCATGAGGGCCTGGAGAGTATCAATGCGGTATTGCGGCGATTGGACCGCCAGGCTGTACTCGACGCCATTCTTCGGGTTCACCCAGAACGTAGGCGCCGTCTGAAAACTCGAACTGAGGGAAACCAGCAGGTTCTGCGCAACATCGCGTTCGGTGAGTCCAACCTGCTGTGCGCGCACACGATCTACATCGAGTTGCAGCGCCGGGCCGCTCATCAACTGCTGCACGTGAACGTCAACCGCTCCTGGAACATGGCGCATGCGGTTTGCGATCTGCTGCGCGATGGTATAGTTCTGCGCGTAGTTCTGGCCGGAGAGCTGAACGTCAATGGGCGACGGCTGTCCGAAATTGAGGATCTGACTCACGATATCTGCGGGTTGAAAAAAAAACTCAACGCCTGGGAACTGCCTTGGCAAATCGCCGCGCAAATGACGCACGTACTCTTCTGTTGGATGATGTCCGGGCTTTAAGGCCACCAGAATTTCTGCATCAGAGGTCCCGATCGTGCCGCCATTGCTGTAAGTCAGATTGATACTGCTGTATGGCAGGCCGATGTTGTCCAGCACGGTGTTGATTTCCTGCTTCGGCACCTCTTGCCTGATCTGCTGCTCAACCAGGTCGACTAAACGCGCGGTTTCCTCAATCCTCAGACCAGCCCGGGCGCGAACGTGAAGTCGAAACTGACCGGCGTCCACTTGAGGAAAAAAGTCGCGACCCAGGAAAAGGACGATGGCGCCCGAGAGCGCACAAAATCCTAAAAAGGCGGTAACGAACGCGCCCCGGTGAAGCATGATCGTCTCGAGCGTTCCGCGGTAAGACTCCCGCAAGCGGCCGAACCAATCATCGAAGCGCTTCTGCAGCTTTCCCAAAAAGCTCGTCGGTGCGCGATGCGAATCTTCTTCGTGGCCTTTCAGAAGATACATGACCATGGTCGGCACCAGCGTTCGCGAAAGCAGATAGGACGCCAGCATGGCGAACACCACCGCTTCCGCGAGGGGTACGAAGAGGTACCGCGCTACACCGGTGAGGAAGAACATCGGCACGAACACGATGCAGATCGCAAGCGTCGAAACAAACGCGGGTACGGCAATCTGTTGCGCTCCATCGAGAATCGCCTGTTTGAGTTCCTTCTTCATACCCAAATTACGCTCGATGTTCTCCAGTTCGACAGTTGCGTCATCCACCAGCACTCCCACTGCAAGCGCCAGACCGCCCAGGGTCATGATGTTGAAGGTCTCGCCCAGAGCGCTCATCAGGATGACCGAAGTCAGAATCGACAGCGGAATGGAAATTGCAATGATCAGCGTGCTGCGCCAGTTTCCTAAAAAAAGCAGGATCATCGCCGCGGTCAGGCAGGCTGCTGTCAGGGCTTCCTTAAGCACTCCCTGAATCGCCGCCCGCACAAACAAAGACTGGTCGAACAATGCGGTCAGCTTCACGTCTTCGGGCAGAGTCTGCGCAACCTGCGGCAACAAGGCGCGAATGTTTTTCACGATGTCGATGGTTGACGCGTGGCCGTTCTTCATGACGCTCAGCAACGTCCCGCGGACACCATCCTGATGCACGATGTTGGTTTGCGGCTGAAAGCCGTCGCGAACGTGCGCAACGTCGCGAAGATAAATCGTCGTGCCGTTTACCGTCTTGACCGGCAACTCGTTCAGTTCCGCGATGGACTGCGGGCTGGCGTTCAACTGCACCTGATGTTCCAGTTCCCCTAGCTTGGCAGTTCCAGAGGGCAGAATTAAATTTTGAGCGCTGATCGCGTTCACCACGTCCACCGGCGTCAGGTGCGTGGCCTGTAGCGCCGCTGTATCAAGATCCACCGAGACCAGCCGGAACTTGCCTCCGTAGGGGTAAGGAACCGCGGCACCTTCAACTGTGATGAGTTGCGTACGCACAAAGTTCAACGCGTAGTCGTTCAGCGTCTGTTCCGGTTCGGTCTGGCTATTCATGCCGACCTGAAGGATAGGCACGCTGGACGCTGAATACTGAATGATCAAAGGCGGCGTAGCGCCGGGCGGCAGGAAGCGGAGCGCGGTCTGTGAAATCGCCGTCACCTGGGCCAATGCCGTCTGGATGTTTGCATTCGGGTGGAAGTAAATCTTCACCACCGCCGTCCCGTTCAGCGACTGCGACTCGATGTGCTCGATGTTGTCGACCAGAGTCGTCAGCCCGCGCTCTGTCTGACCGACGATTCTGTCTGCCATGTCTTTGGGCGACAAGCCCTGGTAATTCCAGACCACGCTAATGACAGGAATATTGATGTCGGGAAAGATGTCAGTCGGCGTGCGCAGCAGGACTACCGGCGTGAGGATCACGATCAGCAGCGCCATGACCACAAAGGTGTAGGGACGGCGCAGCGCTAAAGCAACAATCCACATTAGAAAATCAGCCTGACCTTAAGGTGGGAGCTGGAGTATCTCCGTTTCAGCACGCCAAAACAAAATAGATGCGATACGCTGCGTATCGGATTTAATTTTGCTACTGTAGCAGGAGATGGGGAGAATTGCGACAGCTACACTGACCATTGGACGCCCTCCTGGCCGGCCGCGCAGCGAGCGTGCGCGCAAAGCTGTCCTTCGTAGTACGCTCGCGCTGCTTAAGCGCGCCGGCTTCAACGAACTCAGCATTGAAGCAGTTGCCTCGCATGCCGGCGTGAGCAAGGCCACGATTTATCGCTGGTGGCCCAATAAAGCCGAGCTGGTAATTGCCGCCTTCGCTTCCGCCGTGGGGAAAGAGCTGCGCTTTCCGTCCGCTGGGCCCGTTCTCAAATCCATTCACGTGCAAATGCGGCGCTGGGCAGTGATCTTTCACAGCCCACTGGGGCAGATTGTGGCCACGGTCATTGGAGCTGGACAGTCGGAGCCCGAGATCCTGGAAGCGTTTCGCGCTCACTGGGTCGAGCCACGCAGAGTGGAAGCACGCGCTTTGTTGCTGCAGGCGATCAAGAAAGGCGATCTTCGTTCTGATCTCGATCCCGATACTGCGCTCGATCTACTCTACGGACCGCTTTACCTTCGGCTGTTGCTGAGGCACGCGCCGCTGGATCAGGGATTTGTCGATCGCGTTTTTGAGATTGGCAGCGCAGCTATCTCTCGCTGAGAACCTGAAGGACGTGTCCCTCTGTGTAACTCTGTGCCCTCTGTGGTTTAGATTTCTTGGCCGCCGAGAAAAGCCCATTACCACAAATAGGAATGCGCTCGCCGAACTCAGCTCCACAATCGATCCCAGGATCGCTCGTGGTCCCACTCCGGTGTCGGGTCGAAGTAACCGGTTCCTGGCGCGAGGTGTTGACGTACCACGTCTTCATTCAAGGTCACGCCGAGTCCCGGGCGTTCCGGGACTTCGATCCACCCATGGTTCACGATTGATATTTTCGTATATTCCTGGACCATGGACGACCACCACGGCACATCCAGCGAGTGGTTCTCAAGCGCGAGGAAATTCTGAGTCGCCGCGGCGCAGTGTACATTCGCCATGCAGCTGACCGGAGTTCCCGCGAAGTGCATGGCCATGGGCACGCCGAATTCTTCTGCCATGTCGCCGATTTTGTGGGTCTCGAGAATTCCCCCTGACGTTGCAAGGTCAGGATGAATTTTGCTGACCGCGTGTTTTTCGCAAAGAACCCGGAACGGTTCTTTCAGATAAATATCTTCGCCGGTAAGAATTGGCGTTGGACTTTGATCAGCAATTTCTTTTAGCAGATCGGTGTACTGCCATGGGATGACATCTTCCATCCAGGAGAGATTGAATTTTTCGTAGGCTTTTCCAAGCCGAATGATCGACTTCACGCCAAGATGGCCGAGGTGGTCCATGGAAAGCGGGATCTCCATGCCCACAGCATCGCGAACGGCAGCAACGTACTCAGAGAGCATTGCGATGCCCTTGTCGGTAACCTCATTCGCAATAAAAGGGTGCTCAATCTGATTTTCTTCCCATTGGCTGAGTTCGGAAGGAGTGGTCAAGGTTCCCGGAGTGTCCGAAACCATCTCGACTCCCAAATCCATCTTGAGCCAGGTCAGGCCCATGACTTCTTTGCGCTCCTTCATACGCTGCGCGTAGATTTTCGGATCTTTCGATTCGGTTGTATCGGCGTAAATGCGGATCTTGTCGCGGAATTTCCCGCCGCCGACCATGGCGTACGCCGGGGCGTTATAGACTTTGCCGGCGATGTCCCAAAGCGCCATTTCAACCGCGCAAACTCCTCCGCCCTGGCGCGCGTGCCCGCCGAATTGCTTGATCTTGCGGAAAATCCTGTCGAGTTGCAGCGGGTTCTCGCCCACGATTCGGCTCTTCAGGAACAGCGCATAGGTGGCGCTTGCACCATCGCGAACCTCGCCGAGGCCGTATACCCCCTGGTTCGTGTCGAGGCGAATGATCGGGCACGGACTCGGACCGGGCTTCACGATCGTCGCCACGCGCATGTCGGTAATCTTCAACGCCGACGGACTCGAATTTGTATTGACCGCTTTCGGATAAGCTTCGAGAGGCTCGTCCAGCAGCAACCCTCCACCCAGCGCTAGAGCCGAAGCCTTCACCATGTCGCGACGATTGAAGCCGTTGGTTTTGCTCATCGCAGTCCCCTCCGTGGAATTCCTCCGTGCACCTCTGTGTCCTCTGTGGTTGAAGCTTTCAGAGCCGCCCGAACTTCTTCACTGCTTCTTCAATCGACTTCAGCTTCTCGATCCATGCGTACATTGAGTGCTCTTTGAAGTCCATCTCTTGCGCCGTGGCAAGGACCTCAGCCGCGTTGGCACGTGGAACGATGACCACGCCGTCAGAATCCGCGACTACGATATCTCCTGGACTCACCTGCACGCCATCACACACCATGGGGATGTTAGCGCCTGCAAATCGATAATGCCCGACCGACGTAGAAGGCACAGTCCCCAGTGCGAATACGGGAAAACCAATTTTCTGCAGATAGGCTGTGTCGCGAACGCCGCCGTCGATAACAGCACCCGAGAAATTTCGCGCCTGCATCGCAGTCCCCATAAGACCGCCCATGCCGGCGATGTCAGCTCCATCTTCGACGACCATTACATAAACCGAATTCGGCCCACCGGAGTCGATCGCCGCCAGCATCCCACTCAGCGCATTGGGATCTTTATTCTCCTCTTTCTTCAATTTGACCGTAAGCGCAAACCCAGCGAACTTCGAGGTAAAGATCGGCCGCATGCGGTGCGACAGATAGATTTTCTGTCCGTTCAACTTCTCCATCGCGTCGGATACTGACGCAACTTCGACGTGGCGATAGCCCTCGAGCAACGCGGCGTCAGAGTTCGGCTCGGCAGGCTGGGAAATTGCCGGTGATACAACTCCAACAAAGATGACAGCAGCCGAGAGAAGAGAAACGATGGCAATGACGACTCGAGACCGGCCCTTCAGTAGTTTGTTGATCATTGTTGTGCTCCTGCAGTGTTTAAGCGAACTCCAGTATCTCCGCTCAGCTGTGTTAACCCGCGCTTTACGTCTACGATAAGCCAGAGGAACGCACCCATCGCGCACAGCGTTGCCGCTACCAGAAACGGTGTTCCCCATCCGAAAGATTTGGCAATGATGGGAGTCAATTGGGCAGTCAATGCACCGCCAATTTGATTGCCCATGTTCATGACACCAGAAACGGAACCTGCCGAAGTGCCAGCCATCTCCGAACTCACCGACCAGAACGAACTTTGTGAAAGATATAAGGCGCCTGCGCCCCCGGCAAGAAATACGCTGGCTATCCGCGCATCGGCTACATGGCTTCCCCATACCAGGAAAAAGGCGCAAAGCAGCATGGCTACGCAGGCAAGAACGCATCGCCCGATTCTCTGCCCGGCAGTGGTAATGAGCCGGTCGCTGACCCATCCGCCAACAATCGAACAGATGGCCATCGCAATAAACGGAAGCATGGAGTAGTACGAACTGGTTTTTAGGTTCAGGTGACGAACATTGTTCAGGTAGATAAAAAACCAGGTAAAAAAGATGTAGGCCACATATCCATAACAGAAGTAGCTGAATGTGAGTGCCCATACGTCTTTGCTGGTGAAGATTTTTCTCCAGGCGAGTGGCTTTTTACTGGAGGCCGCAGCCGGCAGGCCGGCACGGATGTACGCTGCCTCATTTGCGTCCACGAGAGGATGCTGCTCCGGCTTGTCCCTTGCAATCAGATACCAAATCACACCTGCGAGCAGGCCAATCATCGCGCTCGCCCAAAACGACCATCGCCAGCCATAGTGCAGCAGGATGTATGTGATCAGCGGCGGGGTTACACCGGCGCCCGCGCCGACGCCGGCGAAGATCCAGCCGTTCGCAATGCCACGTTCGTGCGAGGGGATCCAACTTGCGACCAGGCGATTGCTCGAGGGGTACACCACGGCTTCACCGATCCCAAGAGAAAAGCGCACTGCTATGAGCACGAGCAGTGCGACGCTTAGATTCGCGGGAACAGCGGCAGTCAGCGAGGTGAAAATCGCCCACCAAATCGTTCCGCACGCCAGAATCAAACGCGGCCCAAAGCGATCTGCCAGCCGCCCGCCCAGCGCCTGCGACAGCGCATAGCCCCAAACAAAGGCGGCGAAGACACGGCCGAGTTGTATCTGATCGAGGTGATACTCCTGTTGAATCAAGCCGCCCGCAATAGAAATGTTGACGCGATCGAGATAGGCGACCGCGCTGATCACGAACATCCATGCGATCAGCAGCCAGCGCACGTGATTGCGAAAGAGATTTGTCATCGAAGGCAAGCTAAGGATTCTACCTCGCCACACAGCTTTGAGTTTGACAAATTGCTTTCGATTTGAGAATTTCGGGAGCGCGATTCATCTGGAGGCTGCACGTTGAAGCTGATTTGCCAGCTCCTTTTCCTTTTCGGGTTTCTCTCCCTCTCCATGTTTGTGACGCCGGCGCCCGCTTCGGCCCAGCTCATTACGTTTCCGAAGCAGGAGCTGATCGATTACACAGTCCAAAACCCGTTCGATCGAATGCCGGACGGGCGCCCCCAAGTTCCCGACGACCTGATCGAACGCGCACGCGATCTGTCGTCTGAGGAAGTCTGGGCGGTCCTGCAGGACAAGGGCTACAACAACCAATATGCGGATGGCTTCCAGGTCCTGCATCCCGGCAAGATGCTGGTGGGCCGCGCCTTCACCGTGCAGTTCATGCCTGTTCGAGAAGATGTGGATAAGGTCGCGCAGGGCAAAGCCAAGCAAACGCTCGGCAAGCACCTTTTCAACCAGACTGCAATTGACATGTTGCAGCCGGGCGATGTGCTGGTGGTGGATCTTTTCGGCAAGAAAGTCGGCGGGACCATCGTCGGCGACAATCTCTTCTTCTATGTGAATCAGGCCACACACGGCGGCGGGCTGGTGGTGGATGGCAGCGTTCGCGATCTCAACGGGATTTCCGAGATCGACATGCCCGCATACTTCCGCTCGGTTGACCCCACGCCGATCGGCAATGTCATGCTGACCGGAATCAATGTTCCGATTCGCATCGGAAATGTGACCGTCATGCCGGGCGATCTCGTGGTCGGTGATCGCGAGGGCGTTTACTTCGTCCCGCCGCAATTCGTGCAGGAAGTTCTCGACAAAGCTGACGAAACGCATATCCACGACGAGTGGACAAAAAAGAAGTTTGCCGAAGGAAAATACAAGTCCAGTGAAATCTACGGTTCTCCAAGCGATCCGAAGCTGAAACAGGAATATGAGGAATACCTGAAAAAGCGGCTTGACGAGATTCACAAACAGCGCTCGAAGTGAAACGCCCATGGGTGCCCCACTTCTCGCCGGGTCTGCGAGAAGTGGGAGCCTCTGATCAGCATTTTGAAGGTATCCAGGAGGTTCAACATGTCGAACTTTGTCGCCGAACTCACTCGACGCGGTTTCATGAAGAAAGCCGGTCAGGGCCTCATAGCGGCTGGCGCCGCCGAGAGCTTGCTAAAACCCGCCTCGGCCCAACTCCACGTTCCCGATCCTCCGGGCAAAAAGCTGGGCTGGGCAATCGTTGGCCTGGGTAGCCTTTCGATTTATGAAATTCTGCCTGCGTTCGCAAAATGCGAGAAATCCGAAGTTGTGGCTTTGGTCAGCGGCCATCCCGATAAGGCCAACAAGCTGGCACTGCGTTATGGTGTCAATCCGAAGAATATCTACAACTATCAGAATTACGACTCGATCAAAGACAATCCCGAAGTCGACGTGATCTACATCGTGCTGCCGAATGGCATGCATGCCGAGTACACGGTTCGCGGGCTGCAGGCAGGCAAGCACGTGCTGTGCGAGAAGCCGATGGCGAACTCGCCGGCGGAATGCCAGCAGATGGTTGATGCCGGCAAAAAAGCCGATCGCAAACTGATGATTGCTTACCGCTGCCGCTATGAACCCTACAATCGCGAGGCCATCCGCATCGCGCAATCCGGCGACTTAGGGCCTACGCAAATGATCCTTGCCGACGCCGGCTTCAAAGCAGGTGATCCGACACAGTGGCGCCTGAACAAACAACTCGCAGGCGGCGGCTCGATGATGGACATCGGAATTTATGCTCTGAACGCTACACGCTATCTGACTGGGCAAGAGCCAAATGAAGTGAACGCAATGATTTACAGCACGCCGGGGGATCCTCGGTTTAAGGAAGTGGAAGAGCACGTCACGTTTCAATTGCATTTCCCCAGCGGAATCCTCGCTAATTGCTCATCGAGCTACGGATACTTCCACCAAAGCCACTTCCGCGTGATGGGCACCGAAGCCCGGCTCTGCATGGATCCCGCCACCTGGTACAGCGGTCTGCGCATGTGGATCGAGCGCGGCAACACCATCGAGCAGAGAGACCTGCCCGAGGTGGACCACTTCGCCGCCGAAATGGACCATATGTCCGACTGCGTGATGCAGAACAAACAGCCGCTCACGCCAGGCGAAGAAGGCTTACGCGATCTCACGCTCATCTCTGCGATCTATGAAGCGGCGCGGAGCGGGAAGAGTGTGAAGGTTTAGAAAGTCAGGCGTCAGGCGTCATTCGCTTCAAGTCTCGAGCACGCCATTCCACCCATCTTCACATGCGAAAATGGACGTAGGTGTTTGTTCTCGCGCCTGCGGCAACAACCGATAACCAACAGCGGCCCTCATGATCCAACTCACCACCGCCGGAAAACGTTACGGCCACAAACTTCTGTTTGAGGGCGTAGACCTGCTGATCACGGCGCAGGACCGCGTCGGTCTGGTCGGCGCGAACGGTACCGGCAAGACCACATTCCTTAAGACCCTCGCTGGACTTGAAACGCTTGATTACGGCGCAGCAATCGTAGCCAAAGGAATCGATATTGGCTATCTCCCGCAGGATGGGCTTGCTCTCTCGGGCCGGACCGTTTTTGCCGAATGCATGTCTGTTTTTTCGCGGCTGCAGGGAATGGAGAAGGAACTCGAGAAGCTGATGTCGCGTATGGCCGACGTCGACCACACTTCGGCTGAGTACGAGCAGATCGCCGACCGCTATCACCAGATCGAGCACGAGTTCCGCGTTCACGATGGCTATGCGATTGAGTCGCAGGTCGGAACGGTTCTGGCAGGACTAGGGTTCCGTCCTGAAGACTGGCATCGCCAAACCGAAGAATTCTCCGGCGGATGGCAGATGCGCATCGCGCTCGCGAAACTTCTACTGCAGAAACCGAACCTGCTGCTCCTTGACGAGCCGACCAACCATCTCGATCTCGAATCGCGCAACTGGCTGGAAGAATATTTGTCGAATTACCCGTTTGCATTCGTGTTGATCTCACATGATCGTTATTTTCTCGATGTCACCGTAAACCGGATCGTTGAAATCTGGAACAAAAAGATATGGACCTATACCGGCAATTACGACAAGTATCTGTCGCAGAAAACGCAGAGGCAGGAGCAAATCGAAGCTGCGTACCGTAACCAGCGGGAACGGATTGAACAATTGGAAGTGTTCATCAATCGCTTCCGATATCAAGCGACCAAAGCCAAGCAGGTGCAGAGCCGGATCAAAGAGCTTGAAAAGATGGAGCGGATCGAGATCCCGGAAGAAGAGAAGACGATCCACTTCTCGTTCCCGCAGCCAAAGCCAAGCGGCCGGATTGTGGCCGAATTCGCGGGGGTTGCCAAGGCTTACCACAAACCGTGTGGCTCGGACATTCCTGTCCGAGCGGGAGCTTCGAGTGACCCGTCTAGCCTCGGGGCGAGTGAGGCCGTCGGCTCGGACAAGAATGCCCGAGCCACACAAGCAGGGGCTACCCATGAGGTGTTCCGCGATGTGAGTTTCCTGATCGAAAAGGGCGACCGTATTGCTCTAGTAGGCGTAAATGGCGCCGGGAAGTCCACGCTGATCAAATTGCTCGCTGGAATTGAGCCACTAACCGCCGGCGAGTACAAGCTCGGGTACAACGTCCAGTCCGACTATTTCGCGCAGGACCAGTACAAAGAACTCGACCAGGAAGCACGGATGATTGATGACATTGGCAAAGTCTCGCCATCATCACGCGAAACTGATCTGCGCAATCTGCTCGGCTGCTTCCTGTTCTCTGGAGACGAGGTGTTCAAGCGCATCGGCGTATTATCCGGCGGCGAGCGTAACCGATATGCGCTGCTTCGCATGCTGCTGCATCCGGCGAATTTTCTGCTGCTCGACGAACCAACCAATCACCTCGACATGCGCGCGAAAGATGTCCTGCTCGAAGCGCTGAGCAAATACACCGGCACCGTGGTCTTCGTTTCGCACGATCGCTATTTCATAGACAAGCTGGCCACGCGAGTCTTCGAAATCGGCGGCGGACGCGTGGAGGTCTATCCCGGCAACTACGAAGATTTTCTCTGGCGCAAGCAGGGCGGCGCAGCGAAGCTTCAGGAAGAAATTTCAACTTCGGTTGCGAAATTTGAAGACAGCAAGGGCCACGTAGGGGCGGGTGCCCCCACCCGTCCGGCGGCCGAACAGGCCGCAGATTCAAACGGCAGCAAAGCAACCAAACGCCTGAACCCGATCAAGCGCAAGCAAATGCAAGATCGCGCGGCGGAACTGGAAGAAAACATTTCCAGCCTCGAATCCGCCATTGCACAATGCGAAGCGTCCTTGCAGAACTTCGTCAGCGCCGAAGAAACCACGCGGCTCTCGCGAGAACTGGAGCACAGCCGTTCCGAACTGCAACAGCGCATCGCCGAATGGGAACAGATCGGCCAGGAATTAGAAACAGCGTAACACTTTAACCGCAAAGTTCGTCAAGGTTTCGCAAAGGGCGCAAAGAAAAACTGGGCGATTCGGGTCTTCCTTTGCGGCAGTTCTTTGCGATCTTTTGCGGTTAAAGTCTTTTCCCGAACTGGAACGGTAATCGAATATTCATGTTGAGCTGAGTCGAATCAATTTTATGGTTTTCGGATGTATGACCCAACCCGAGAGGTAATTGGCGCCGCGATCAAGATTCATCGCAAGCTCGGGCCTGGACTGCTCGAGTCGGCTTACGAAGCGTGTCTAGCTCACGAACTCCAATGTTTAGGAATGCGCGTTGAACGCTAGAAGCCGGTTCCACTGTTCTATGAGGACGTGAAGCTTGACTGCGGCTTCCGAGCGGACATGGTTGTAAACAGCATTTTGGCCGTTGAGCTGAAATGCAAAGAAGCGCTGCATCCGGTTGATGAAGCGCAGCTACTCTCTCACATGCGTCTGCTCGACTTGCCACTCGGGCTCCTGATCAATTTCCATGTTGTTCTCCTCAAAGACGGCATTAAGCGGCTCGTGAACAACTACGTCGAGCCTGGGGCTGAGTTCGCGATCAAGAGCTTTTAACCGCAAAGGACGCAAAGAACTGCCGCAAAGTTCGCGAAGAAACGCAACAAAGTCGCGAGCTTTTCTTTGCGCACTTTGCGATTCTTGGCGTCCTTTGCGGTTAAAGGCTTTTTCTCACACCCGCCCGTTCACCGTCTCCCGTAACCTGCCGCACTTTGGTAACTCCGTGGCATAGTCACTGTTACCGCACCCATTTCGCCGCAACGCGCGGACATTAACAAAGGACGGACTCTCGATGCTGCACTCAAACGACAACGCTCCCAAACAGCAATTCACACCTTCAACCCTCAACCCAGCCGCGCCGGTCAAGACCGTCACCTCGCCCATCGAGCAGGCGACGATTGGCCGCACGCTGGTGATCAAAGGCGAAGTCAGCGGCAGCGAGTCACTTTACGTTGACGGCAAGATTGAAGGCACGCTCACTTTCAAAGATCATCGCGTGACCGTTGGCCGCAACGGCGTAGTACAGGCGAACATCTCCGCCCGTGAAGTTGTGATCATGGGCAAGGTCACCGGCAACGTCGAGTGCAGCGACCGCGTGGATATCCGCAGCGAAGGCACACTCAACGGCGACGTGGTCAGCGCCCGCATCAGCGTGGAAGACGGCGCAATGCTCCGCGGCAGCGTGCAGCTGAATCCTGGCGCTGAGCAGAAGCACGAGAAGGAAGCTCCGAAGTCGTTCGCGGCGGCGGCAGGAAAGAGCAACTAGTCGTTAGTGACTAGTGGCTAGTGGCTAGTTCGAACGGCTTCGAGCGAGTTCAACAAACCACTAAGGATCCGCCCGACCTCGCTAATACGTTCGAGAAGATTTTTCGTCGATTTCTCATCCAGGAAACCCAAGTCCCGGGCAATCGAGACTTGGGTTTCCAGTTCAAACACAGACCCTCTCGCATGGCCTAAGAACTGCTTGAACTCTCCCCTCGTGAGACGTCCCCGTCCTTCTGCGATGTTACTCGGAACTGAAACTGCGGCTCTCCGAATCTGACTTGTCAGTCCATATATCTCTTCTTTCGGAAAGCCTTGCGTGCAGCGATAAATGTCCGAAACTAGCGCCATGCTTTTTTCCCAGGCAACTAACTCTTGATACGAGCGAAGGGCCATGCAGGAGATCCTCGTCGGCTCTCAAGTATCACCCAGGAATCAGGCACTATGTCGCCAGAAGCAAAAGAAATCCCCAAACTCGTCCCAATTTGGAAATCGGGTTTTACTAGCCACTAACCACTAGTCACTAGTCACTTCTTCTCTTCCGGCTTCAACTCCAGCGATGCCGAATTCATGCAGTATCGCATTCCGGTGGGACGCGGGCCATCGGGGAACACGTGTCCTAGGTGGGCATCGCAGCGCGAGCAGCGAGCCTCAGTGCGCCGCATGCCGTACGTCGTATCGCTGTGCTCTTCCACTGCACTTCCGTCAACAGGCTTGTAGAAGCTCGGCCACCCGGTCCCTGACTCGTACTTTGTCTCTGAGTCAAACAAGGGCTGCCCGCAGGATGCGCAGACATAAGTGCCTGGGTCTTTGGTTTTGTAGTACTTGCCGGTGAACGCCGGCTCGGTGCCGGCTTCCCGCATTACGCGATACTGCTCCGGCGTCAACTCTTGACGCCATTCCTGTTCGGATTTCTTGATCTTTTCCATATTCAGCTTCTATCTCCTGGCTTCTAGCTTCTTGCAAACTCTCGATTCTAATCATTTGATCCACTTCGAGGCGTTTGGTCGCAAACCACGTCATTTGATTGGTGAGGTTGCTAATGACTAGGAGCTAGTAGCTGGAAGCTCTCTTGACTTCGCCTTTTTTTCGCCTACAATAACGCCATGGCAATCACCAAGCGTCAGCGGCAGGTTTATGACTTCATCGCCGACTTCGTGCAGCGGAACAACTACACGCCTTCGTTTCAAGAGATCGGCGACGGCCTTGGGCTGAGTTCTCTAGCGACCGTGCACAAGCACATCTCGAATCTCGAGAAGAAAGGATTGCTGAACCGCGACTATAACCGCAGCCGCTCGATTGACTTACTTCCTCCCAAGGGACGGATGAAGCAAGCCATGTCCATCAACACCGGTATGGTGCTGCCGCTCGTTGGCCGTATCGCAGCTGGCCAGCCGATTGAAGCGATCGAACGTCCGGAAACGATTTCTCTCGCCGACTTCACACGATCGAAAGACGTTTTTGTCCTTGAGGTCCGGGGTGAATCGATGCAGGACGAGCACATTCTCGACGGCGATTATGTCCTGGTTGAAAAAACCAAAATCGCGCACAAGGGGGATATCGTTGTCGCTCTGGTTAAGGGCAGCGATGCCACGTTGAAGCGCTTTTACCAGGAAGGGGACAAAATTCGCCTTCAGCCTTCCAACTCAACCATGAAGCCCATCATCGTTCCCGCCGCCGCTGTGGATATTCAAGGCCGAGTGATCGGCGTTCTGCGGAAATACTGATCGTATCGAGGAATCGCCAGTTTTTTCCAACGCAAGTAAAAGCCAGCACGAATTACGTCACCTGGAACGGGTGACAACGTGCTGGTTCAACTGATCGCTATTGTTTGTCGTAAACCGCTACGCTCTTAGCCTTCTTGCCTTGGGCATCAGTGCTGGTGACGGTAACGGTTCGGCTCTTGCCATCAGCCGAAACGACAACGCTACCGCTGAGGACAGTTTTTCCGTCTTTCTTCGAATCCACCGTCATGGTGTGAGCATTCACGCGTTTGTACGAACGGGTGGTTTCGTTGGGATTTCCCGTCGAAGGATAGTCCTTGCCGTCAAATTTTCCCGTCCACTCGGTGTGCACCTTGCTTCCGTCCGGCGCGTTAGACTCGAGGGTCACCTTGATGCTGTCGCCGGCTGCTTCGTAGATAACTGTGTCATTCTTGGGAGCTCCTGCAGCGATCTTTGACTTCTCTTCGTTCAACTTCCAGGTTCCCATCTGGGGATCCGTGGCGGCGAAGCCTACGGCACAGACAAAGCAAACCACGAACGTATATACAGCCGTCTTCATTAATGCTTTCATGTTGCCTCCAATGCGAAAGTGATGGCGCTGAATACCGGCGGGAATTCTATTGCTTTGCAAGCGGTTTGCGCAAACCAGAACTTCGATCGCGTGTTAATCCATGAGCTTACTGAGACGCATTTTGACTACCTTATTGACCAGTGCCGCGGGAAGGGGCTTATCCACCGGAAACTGAATTGTGCCTTTGGACACGCGGTATTTCTTGAGATCGTCTTTGAGTTCGGCGATGACCGAAGCGGTCGGAAACAGGCTGCAATGATCGGTAAAAGCCGCGTACCACATCAGCATCCGCCGATAGCGAAATCCCGGAATTCCGTAGCTGATTACCTCGGTTGTCTCCTTCGGCACCGACGAGCGGATCGTCGCGCGGATTTTGCTTAGAGTGGTTCGTGCCGGCTCCGGAACGGCAGCTAGATATTGCTCCACAGTCTGCGGCTTTCGCGCACGCTTCTTCATTGTTTTTCTCTCTTGCGCCGGTTGCGGCTAACTGCAATGTAGGTGATGCTGTCCCAGGCGTTGTGAATTCCATCGAACAGCAATGCGAGCGCCGCGGCAGCCACCACGAACAATGCCAGCTCAGGGCGCCAGAAAAGCAGCACGCCTCCAATTAACAACGTTACGTACGCGCTCAGCGGAAAAGCCGTGTACCAGGCCCAGTCGCTGAAGTCGGGAGAATATCCGTCCTGCCGGCGCGCGTGAGAGATCACTCGCATCGCGTACGCCACTCCGGCGACGCCGCAAACCGCCAGGCACACTGCTGCGATGGATGCGGTGGTCCACGGTGCCGTGGCGATCGCAGATATCAACAACACCATACAAAAATGGACAATGGTTGGCGTGGCGAAGGCGCGAACCTGGGTCATACTGGGCGCGCTTTCGTTTTCGGCGATGAGCGCAATCACCACGAATTGCAGACCGGTGAGCGCGCCTGCAGAAGAGCCGACGATCACGTAAAAGTCAGTCCACTGTTTCAGCGCGCTCGCCTCTGGCATGTGCCGCCATCCTCGAAAGCAAAGACGATATCATCCCCGGCACCGTGAGCATAATTAAGGCAGCATGGCTCGGTATGTCATTCAGGTTCAGTTTATAATTCACGGTTTCTACCCATTACGCAGGAGCTGAAAATATGGCCCAGCCTACGATGGCTGCAATCCCCGGACTTAAAGACACTTATACGCAGCTCAAGACCCGCATGGACAAAGCCGTGGACGACTTTCGCAAGGCGCTGGTAGCGACGCGCACAGGACGTGCTTCCGTCCACATGCTCGACGGAGTGCATGTTGAGGCCTACGGTTCGCAGATGCCTCTGAACCAAGTGGCAACGGTTCATGCGCCGGAGCCGCAGCTTATCACCGTGCAGCCTTATGATCCTTCACAGCTTTCGGCGATTGAGAAGGCCATTCGCGGCGGCGAACTTGGGCTCAATCCCATGAATGACGGCAAAATGATTCGAGTTCCCATTCCGCCACTGACTGAAGAACGCCGCCGGGACATGGTCAAGCATCTCCATAAAGTGCTCGAAGAGCACAGAACGGCTATCCGCAATATCCGCCGCGATGGGAACGACGCGATCAAAAAAGCTCTTCGCGACAAGAAGGTCACCGAGGATGACGAGAAGCGCGCCAGCGCCGAAATTCAAAAGCTCACCGACGACGAAATCAAAAAGATGGAAGATATGTGCAAGTCGAAGGAAAAGGAAGTGATGGAGATCAAGTAGCGATTTTCGTCGTAGGTCGTTCGCTCAATGCCAAGCTCCTGACTGTCTTTCAATCTCCTATAATCTTGTGAAATGGCGACATCGATCGAGAGCACGGTTTCCGCGCGTTCGAAGTATGAGCCGGTCATCGGGTTGGAAGTCCACGTCCAACTGCTGACTGTGACCAAGATTTTCTGTTCGTGCTCTACGCGTTTCGGCGATCCACCAAATACGAATGTCTGCCCGGTTTGTTTGGGACTGCCGGGCGCCTTGCCGGTTCTGAATCGGAAAGCGGTCGAGTTTGCCGCACTGGCGGCCATGGCACTGAACTGCGAGATTCGTGAGACGTCAATCTTTGCGCGTAAGAATTACTTCTATCCCGACCTTCCCAAGGGATATCAGATTTCGCAGTTCGACAAGCCGCTTGCGGAGCACGGGTCGATTGAGATTGCGACTGCCTCGGGCCCCAAGAAAATTGGGATTACTCGCGTGCACCTGGAAGAAGACGCGGGCAAGAGCCTGCATGAAGGCTTCGCCGGCGCAACTGACACTACCGCCATCGATCTCAACCGCAGCGGCGTGCCGCTGATTGAAATCGTCAGCGAGCCGGATATCGCTACTCCGGAGGAGGCTTACGAATATCTCACTCGGCTAAAGGAGATCATCCTTTACACCGGAGTGAGCGACTGCAACATGGAAGAGGGATCGTTGCGTGCCGACGCCAACGTCAGCGTCCGCCCGCGAGGAGAGAAGAAGTTCGGCACCAAGACCGAAGTGAAGAACGTCAACTCATTCCGCTTCATTCGCGAGGCCCTGGAGTATGAGATCGAGCGGCAGGTTGAGTTGATCGAGTCCGGTGGCAAGGTCACGCAAGAAACCCGCCTCTATAACTCGGTCGAAGGCAAGACCTACAGCATGCGTTCGAAAGAGCAGGCGCACGACTATCGGTATTTTCCCGAGCCTGACCTGCTTCCCCTGGTTGTGGACGAAAAATGGCGCGCTCAGATTCGCACCACACTCCCTGAACTGCCGGAAGCCCGACGTAAGCGAATGATTGCAGATTACGGAATCACCGCCGGCGACGCCTACACGCTGACGCTTACCAGAACGCTCGCCGATCAGTTCGAATCAGCCGCGAAATCAGCAAACAGCCCGAAGCGGGTTGCGAATCTGGTTCAGAGTGAGCTTTTGGGACGCCTCAAGGCCAAGGGTCTTGAGATCGAGCAGTCGCCAATTTCGATGAAGGGCATTGCCGAAGCCGCCGATCTGCTGGAAGCCGGCGTCATCTCGAGCAAGATGCTCAAAGATCTTTTCGATCTTTGTTTCGAGCGCGGAAAAGACTTCCCCGGTGTTTATGAAGAGGAAGGCCGGCCCGCGCAGTCGCGAGACACGTCGTCGATCGAGAAGTTTCTCGATGAGGTCATCGCCGCCAATCCCAGGCAAGTCGAGCAGTACCGCGCGGGAAAGAAGACGGTTGCGCAATTCTTCGTCGGGCAGGTCATGAAGCTTTCCAAGGGGCAGGCCAACCCTCAGTTGGTGAATGAGTTAGTCGCGAAGAAGCTCGGCTAAGACGCGTCAGGCCAATATCTTCAGTCACGTTTTCCACCCCGAGCTTTTCTCCTACGATTGCGATGGGGAATGGTGCGCCTGAATGAAAATCACCGTTAAACGCGTTTTCACCGCGGTCACGCTGGTGGCCGGCGCGATCACGATTTATCAGGTCATGAGCAAGCCGACGCCAGTGGCGGCGCCGCAAAGCCGGGAAGCTGCACAGGCGAACGCACAATCTTTCGACCAGAAGATCGCGCAACTGGAGGCGCCAAAAACGGAAAGTAACGCCCCGGAAGAAGTTCACTTCTCTTCAGAAGAGGTCAGCGCGGAACTGGCCCAATCTATGGGCGCTGTGCCTGCTCCACCGGTTGCGAAGCCCGTCAGAACGGCGCCTTCATCATCAGACGCCGTCGTCGGTCCCGGAGAGGTTCAAGTCAAGGGCTATCAGGTGCAACTCGTGGGTGATGTGGCGCGTGGACAATTCACCACGCAGGTAGCAGGGCAGGATATTTATGTCACGCTTGCCGGACACCTGGGATCACAAGATGGGTATGTCACGTTTGATCCCACGGAATTCAAAGTTGGTGATTTCAACATTCCGGTCTCGCTGGTGAATTCGGCGTTGCAGAAAAAACTTGCCGAGCAGCGTGACCAACTGAAATTGCCGGACGGCGTGTCCAGTTTGCGGATTGAGAACAGCGAGCTGGTGATAGTCGGCAAGTAAGCGCGCTCATGCCCGCCGGCGGTAAAACACCGCAAACTCGAAGCCCGGATTGGGCGGGAACATCTCATTGATTTTGCGCAGGCGTTCGGCCAAAGCATTCGGCGCAAGAAGAGGATAGTCGCGCTCGCGCAAGTCGTGGTAATCAACATCCAAAAATAACGAAAGAAGATAAATCGAAATCGCGTCAGAAAATGTCGCCGCGAAGTAGTCGTTTTTGTGCTTTTCGGCCTCCGGCCCGGGTGCGGTCGCGATCTTCCGCGATTCCCACGCGTCGAGCGAGGTTTCGCCACGAACGTTGCCTTCCGCCTGCTTCCAGACGAGTTCCGAGAATTCACGCGAAACGCCTGCACGTTCAACGAACGCGTGGCCGACGTTGATGTAGAACTCGAAAGCAATGGAAAACTTATCGTCCATCAGCCGCGTGGAGATGAACACGCATTGCGATCCGCCAAGCTCCAGATTGCGATGGCAGACCGCGTTATCGCTGAGGGCCACGTCGTAGCGGTCCGCAATGACCGTCTGGTCGCCCTGGTTCACAGTGAGGGGAACGAAATAATAAGCTTTGCGGTCCAACGCGCCCGCGATTGAGTTCGGAACCGCCGAAACCATTCGTTCCAGTTCGGTCGCGGGAATGTTCATGTCTCCGGAAACCGCGTAGCAGATTCCATTTGCGGCCTGCGAAACCGGGGTCTCGCGGACGACCTCCGCCGGTGGACGGGTAATTGCCTGAGTGGCCTGCGTTGCCATTGTGGTTATTCTAGCGCAACGCACGCGCAGGGCATGCGTTTCACGCCGCCGAGTGATAATTTAAAAGCAATGTCTTCTGCAGCAATTCCTCACTCGCCGCAGCGTTGGTATCTGATCCCTCTCCGTGTGCTGCTGGTTACGTTCATCGTCACACTACTCTCGTTCGCGGTCAGCCTTTTGCTTGGGATCGGCGGCGTGGTACTCGCGGCAAGGTTGCGTGAGATTCATCCGAACATGACTCTTGCCTACAAGTTCGTGGCGTTGCGGGTCGCAGGTGCGGTCGCGGCGATCGTACTGGTTTCATCCACGCTTATGGAGATCAGACATTACCGGCAGGTAAAGACGCTCGAGGGCATCGAACGGGCGAGTTGAACTCAACCGAATGAAACCGCGCATAGCTATCCCGATTCCGCACAGCGGCGATCAAGAGTATGCAATGCGGGCCATTCCGCAGTATGAGCGCGCCGTCGAACTTGCGGGCGGCGAGCCGGTGCGGGTCCCGCTGGATCGTACTCCTGCCGAGGTCATGAAGATTATCGAGCGTTGTGATGCAGTTCTGCTTCCCGGAAGCAAGGCCGATGTCGATCCCGCGAAGTTCGGAGCTGAAAAACATCCCAAGACCGAGGCTGCCGACCCAAAGCGCGATACTGTTGACGAGTTGCTGCTGCAGGACGCTTACAACATGCACAAGCCGATCCTGGGTATCTGCTATGGCTTGCAGATTTTGAACGTGTATCGCTCGGGGACACTGCTACAGCATGTTGAGTCGACGGTTAACCATGAAGCCGGCCGGAAAGTGCCGGTCGCACATCAGGTGGTGGTCGAGCCAGGATCAAAGTTGTCAGAGATTCTCGGTGCCGGTTCGCTTCCTGCGAACTCCAGCCATCATCAGGCTGCCGAGAGTATCGGCGACGGACTGAAGGTGGTCGCGCGCTCTCCGGAAGACGGCATTATCGAGGGCCTGGAAGGAACATCACCCGATCACTTCGTGATTGCCGTGCAATGGCACCCGGAACGGTCGTTCAACGACGACTCGCACTCACGAGCAATTTTCGCAGCTTTGGTTGAAGCTGCACGGGAAAAGCATCGCGAGTTGCAAGGGGAGTTTGAAACTGTGTAGCGATTGCTTTGCGTACTTTGCGGATTTCCTTTGCGACGTACGGTCAGAAGCTTTAACCGCAAAGCGCGCCTGGTCTCGCAAAGAACGGACCCCGGGAGGGGCCCATCCGCCGCACTAGATCATTGAAACGCGGATCGGCGTGGAGACCCTCGAAGAAAGGTGGTCAATCTGAAGACGAGGCTTGGAACAAGAGCTTAGAACACAGTCGAGACATGAGCCGCGCTTCGAGCTGTGTTTTCCGCTGTCGCCATGTGCAAAACTTTTTGGGATTATTAAAGTCTTGCAACTTCAGTACTTACGCCAAACCGTTCTAGCACTTTCCCCTAAGTTGCTACAAGCTATCCACTTATCCGCGCCTACAACTTTAGTGCTATCAGACCAATTGGTCGGTTTCTGGGAATTCAGCATGACGAACGCAGCATTCCACAATCTTTCCACAGGGGCTCTGATACGCAGAATCGGGCTACTCCTCAACTACGTCGCCACCGCCCGCCAACGATTCAAAACGCGTTGAACTCTTCAGGAATGCCATCCTGACGGTACCTGTAGGGCCGTTGCGCTGCTTCCTGATGATGACTTCGGCAATGCCTTCGAGGTCGGGATCGTCGGGTTTGTAGACTTCCTCACGGAAGATGAAGGCCACAACATCCGCATCCTGTTCGATCGAGCCGGACTCCCGGAGATCGGCGAGTTGCGGACGATGGTCCCCTGAGCCCCGGCTTTCGGGAGCACGGCTTAACTGCGAGAGGGCAACGACCGGAACTTGAAGCTCCTTGGCCAGCGCTTTCAGTCCGCGAGAGATTGCCGAGACTTCCTGCGTGCGATTCTCATATCGCTTTCCGCCGCCCGACATCAGCTGAAGGTAGTCGACAACAACCAGATCGAGCGCGCCTTTCGATTGCTGCAGGCGCCGGGCCTTGGCGCGCATCTCGCTCACGGTGATTCCGGGCGTGTCGTCAACGAAGATCGGAGCCTGGCTGAGCTTCTCGAGAGCCTGCGCAATTTTGCGAATGTCGTCTTGCCAGAGCGATCCAGTGCGAAACTTATGCGCATCAACCCGAGCGACCGAACAGAGCATTCTTTGCAACAATGCTTCCTTCGACATTTCGAGCGAGAACACCGCAACCGTTTTTGCGTCTTCGATGGCCGCGTTCTCGGCGATGTTCATGGCAAATGAAGTTTTCCCCATCGAAGGGCGTCCGGCGATGATGATCAGGTCAGATTTCTGAAAGCCGCTCGTCTTGTCGTCGAGGTCGACGTAGTGGGTTTCGAGCCCGGTGATGCGGCGGCCACGCTGCAACAACGCGTCCACGGATCCGAACGATTCGCGAACGATCTCCTGCACACCCATGAAGCCGCGGCCGATGCGCTTCTCCGAAAGCTGGAAGATTTGCGCTTCGGTGTCGTTGAGAATTTCTTCCGCCGGGTCGCTCTGTTCTGAAGCGCGCGCGATCGCCGCGGTGGCGGCGTGAATCAGTCCGCGCAGCAAAGACTTATCGCGGACAATCTTGATGTAGTGCTCAATGCTTGGGCGGTCGGGAACGCCGTCGAGCAGGCTGGTGATGTAGGCCGCGCCGCCGATCGTCTCCAGTTCGCCATACCTGCCAAGTTCCTCGGCCAGGGTAATGAGATCGATGGAGCGCGACGAATCCGCCAGGTCCACCATGCGCGAGTAAATCCGTCGGTGCGAGTCGAGCAGGAAATCTTCCGGCTTCAGGTGCTCGGCGGCTTGGTTGTAAGAAAGATTGTCGAGCAGGACGGCGCCGAGGATCGAGCGCTCGGCTTCTATGTTCGCCGGAAGTGCCTGCGCGGAGATGTAGTCAGCAGTCGCCAATTCGGTTGTGCTTTCCGTTCCGGGAAAAATTTGACCAGCGCGAACGTGATAGTACGCGTGATGTGGTTGTGGATGATCGGTAGATGTATTGGAAAACGAAAGCGAAATTCATTTTTTCAGGATGAACAATTGCTTTTATCCGCTCAGGAATAATTTGGAGCTTTTAGTATAGGCGAATAATAAGCGAAGCCCCAAACACATTAGTAAAGATGTTGCTTGCAACGTCTTTTGCAGGCGATATGAATCAATAGGCGGAGGTTGGATTTACGGAAGGTCTTATGCTGCGAGGAGACGTAGCAAGCTACGTCTCTACAGCAAGTTTTGACAATAACAAAATGCGGTCCGGGCCAGCCACCCGGACCGCATTTGCAATCGTGAATCTCACGTCTGCCTGGCCGCGCTCTGTGCCGTCTCGTAACGATGTTGCCAACGTTCCGGTTCCGGCCCTAAGCTGCGAGGACGCTTACGCGCCCGAAAACGCGTTTGCATCCGATCACGTCGACTGATTGCAGTCCCGCCATGTGAGACCGTTTCTGAGGAGGCCGCAACGCCCGGGTGCCCGCAACGCTTTCACGTCTGGGAACCTCGGCAGTTCGTCCTTGAGCTTGGCTCATGCGAACCCGTCTGGCTTGCCGATCCCGAATCTTTCGATCCGTTCACCAAGCGTTTCGGGCCGCTCTGGCCGCTCCGGGAATCACTGCCGCAGAATCAGCCTTTCGCGATCACCCGCAGGGTAACATTCACGCCTGCAGTGATTGAACTTTCGCTTATCTCGCGGATTTGCACAATTGGAAATCGCGCGCTTGCTGTGCGAAACCTGTGGACGAGAGGACTTGCTTGTGGATGCTGGCGGAAAAAATGGGTTAAAACTCAATTGGCCGCACGAAAAAATCGGCGTAAGCGCGGCCAATAGCCAACAGCCAAGAGCCGCTGTTATCATTCCCGTCCATGCACCCGGTTCTTCTCAGCCTTCTGCTTGGCTCGACTGCGGCCGCCGCGAATGTTTTCGGCGGAACCATCATCGTCAAGAGAAACTGGGACCGGTCTTACCTGAAATACTTTGTCGCGCTCGGCGCCGGATTCATGCTGGCGACCGCCACGCTCGAAATCATTCCCGCCAGCTTCAACCTGCGCGAAAAAGACGCTCCGATTCTGATTCTCGCCGGTTATCTCCTCACTCACTTCTTTGAGCACACGGTCACTCCGCACTTCCATTTTGGCGAGGAAACCCACCATGACCAGTTCGTCGCGGCTCACAAGGGCTACTCGGTGCTGCTGGGGCTGGTCATTCACACCTTCTTCGACGGGATTGCCATTGCTTCCGGCTTCATCGTTTCAACCTGGCTCGGCTGGATGATTTTTCTTGCTATCTTTTTGCACAAAATTCCTGAGGGATTCACAGTTGCATCCGTCATGCTGGCCAGCGGACGCAGCCGCCGGCTGGCATGGGGCGCCTCTGTGCTGCTGGGCGCGGCTACGTTTGCCGGCGTGCTGACCATGGCAGTTTTTCAGCGCCACGTAGGGATCGGGCTGCCGCTCTCGGGAGGAGTCACGATTTATGTTGCCGCTTCCGACCTGATGCCCGAAGTCAATCGAGAACCCGGAGGCAAAATGGCTCTAGTGGTGTTGCTGGGAGTTGGGGTCTTCTTTGTGCTGGATCGTCTGGTGCACTGAATGAGATTGAATCATCGGATCATTCGATCATTGGGAAAATCATGACGCGGCTTTCCCAATGATTCAATACTTCAATGATTAAATCTCCCTAATCCACCTGGTGCTTCGCAGTGTAACCCTCCCGGGCAATCACCTGGTACTTCACGTCTTTACCCTTCTGATCGCGAATCTTCAATTGCTCGCCGTTTTCCGCAACCACTTCCACCTTCAGTTTCCGGTATGAGCCGTCCAGCTTGGGATTCGTCGGATGATAGGTGATCGTGTACTGGTGTCGAATGTCCTGCGCGATGTCTTTGAACGTGTCGACCAGGTCGCCCTCAAAACGTGGCTGGTAGAATCGCCCGCCGGTCAGTTTCGCGAAGGTCTGCATTTCATTGTCAGCCTGCAGATAGTCGATGCGCTGCATGCCGTAGCTCGCCATACCGTGCGAGTATCCGGTGCAACCGTGAGTCTCGCAATATTCACGAATCAGCCATCCAACGCTGATCGGGAAGATGGTCACATCTTTGGTGGTTTTTACCTTATTCAGGATCTGGTTGAGGTTGAGCTTCAGACCGGTGTCAATGCCGGTGCTCACCAGAACCAGATATTTGTGGCCTTCGACGCGATCCAGGCGGTCCAGCGTGTCGTATAAAGCTTCGTATTCCCACGTTTCAGAACCCATCGGGATACGTAGCCCGTTTAACGCCTGCCGGATTCCGTTCTTGTCCTGAGTGAAGTCAACCAGGATTTCCGGCTTCATCGCGTAATCGATGACCGCCACCCAATCATCCTTCTTGAGCGTGCTGGCGAACACGTAGGAGGCCTCCAAAGCCTGATACGCCATGTAGTTTGTGGCAAATTCAACCAGCAGCACGGCCGTGATCGGGGCATCCTCAACCTTGAAGTCATTGATCTTTTGAGCTTGGCCGTCTTCAAAGATCCGAAAATTCTGTTGCTTCAGATTCGGAATGAACTGGCCGTCTTTGGTCGTAACCATCACCGGCACCGTCACCAAGGGCACATCCACGTGGATGGAGTAGTCCGGCATGCCTTCGATCTTCTTGGGCCTGGACGGCGGAGGGGGCGGGGGCGGTTCTTCGCCTTTTTTGGGGATTCCATACGGGCCAACTTCTCCATTTGGCCCGCCCGCTTCGGGCGGAGCTTCCTGCTGGTTGGGATTCTGTTGTTGCTGAGAAGCCCCCGACTGACTGCCCTGGCTCTGTTGCGCCGAGCCAGACTCAGCCATTAAAGCCAGCGCCACCACAATTACCCCCAGCAGCAAAATCTTGCGCAACCGAGCAGCTTTTTGGATCGGATGTAACGAAAAAACTGTTGAAAACATTAGGCCCTCTTGGCAAACGCCATGCTAGTATAGACGCACGGCTTCGCGATTGGGATGTTTTGCCTGCGTCCGACCTCTCCTGCCGGCAAAAGCTGAGGCGAGGCAAAATTCAGTTTTAAGGGACTGCACCAGGTCCTGGTGGACAAGATGAGACGAGCGGCTCTCGTGCCTGCAGTAGTGTACGCCCCTCTAGTAGCTCTCCTGAGTTTTTCTAACCTTAGCTTTGCGCAAGAACCCAAAGCGGTTGACACCATTCCCGTCAGCCAGATTCACGCTGGCATGAAGGGCATAGCGTATACCGTTTTTCAGGGCACCAAGCCAGAACCCATGAATGTTGAAGTCCTGGGCGTCCTCAAGAACGCCAACGGGCCCAAGGGTGACATCATCCTGGTACGGCTCGGAGGTGCGAAGGCTGAATACACCGGCGTGGTGGCCGGCATGAGCGGCAGCCCGGTTTACTTCGACGGTAAACTTGCTGGCGCGGTGGCGTTCCGGATCGGAGAATTCTCCAAGGAACCGATCGCCGGCGTGACTCCAATCTCCGAGATGCTCGAGATCAGCGCACTTGACAGCGCGCCAACCAGCGTTCCCGTCCAGGCCAAGTCCGTTCCATCGTTTGCAGCCAAGACTTCAGGCCCTGGACTGCCTTCGAGTACCGCCCAGAATTTCGCCAACTACTTGAAGCCGATCGAGACTCCGCTTGTGTTCAGCGGATTTTCCGAGGATGCTGTCCAGAGATTCGCTCCTGAGTTTGCATCAGAAGGCGTTGTTCCTGTGATGGGAGTTGGATCGGCCAACGAAGCGAAGCAGCCTGAACCGCTGGAACCCGGGTCTGCCGTTAGCGCCATCCTGGTTCGTGGAGATATGGATATCGCCGCCACCTGCACGGTGACCTATATAGATCAGCAACATCTGCTGGCTTGCGGACACCCGCTGTTGCAGTTCGGCATGGTTAATCTGCCCATGACCAAGGCCCAGGTCTTAGCCACGCTGCCTTCGCCGCTGAACGCTTTCAAGATCGTGAATGCCACAGAAACCGTTGGTTCGTTCGTTCAGGACCGTCACACCGGCATCATGGGTGAATTTGGCAAAAAACCTGAGATGATCCCGGTCACCCTGACCATTCATGGGGGAACGACCGATAAAGCGTTTCACTTTGAGGTGCTGAATAACGCCCGCCTGAGCCCGATCGCAATTTCGACGACCGTATTCAATGCGCTGCACGGCGTCAACGAGTACGGCGATCAGACGACTTATGCGATGAGGGGTGACATTAGCGTTGAGGGTTTCCCTCAAGTCAAATTACAAGACATGTTCTCGAGTGCCGACGGAAATCAGCCGGCGGCATTCCTGGCTGCGCTTTCAATTGGCGGCAGCTTCAGCCGGATTTACGACAATCCGTACAACACTCCCGATATCACCGGCCTGAAACTGGATTTCGAAGTCAGCAACGAGCGTCGCTGGGCTCGGCTCGAAAGCGCCCGGACCGACGTGAACGAAGCCAGGCCCGGAGACGAAGTTACCGTCGAAGTTCTATTGCGGCCGTATCGCGGCGAGGCTGTCATCGAGCACGTGCCTGTGCGCATTCCCACTTCAGCATCCAAAGGCTCGACCCTACGCATTCTGGTTAGCGATGGCGATGTGCTGGACCGCATACACCGCGGGCCGGGAGCAGCACAGAAACTTGACCTGGCGTCGACCATCGGAGTGCTTAACAAGCAGCATACAAATAATCGCGTGTATGTTTCGGTCCTGAACGAGGAGCCTGAGGCCATGGTTGCTGATAAGGTCATGCCGGCGCTTCCGCTTTCGGTAATGAACGTTATGGATGGCATGCGCGGGCCTGAAGACATGACCGTGCTGGGGCAGTCCTCTGTCAGCGAAACCGCCACGCCGCCCCTCGATTTCGTTGTCTCGGGCGCGCAGCTGCTGCCAATCACAATAAAATGAGCTGATATCACTTCCCCCAATCTATCTAACATTGGGGTGCCCCACTTCTCGCCGATTTTGCGAGAAGTGGGTGACACGGCACGCGTGATACCCTGACTTTTCTCCTATGAAATCTTCTTTTTGTTCACTCCTTCTCCTAACGTCAATCTGCGCCTTCGCCGAAGGTACCCGCACCTGGGAACAGTCGAAATACGAAGACTTCCTCAAGGGCACGGCGCACGGCGTTGCTATTTCGAGCGGAGGTACGCTTGAGCTCGCACCCGGTCTTAAGCTGGCGGCCAGCACACCTTCGAGCGCGGTTTGGGCGATCGCGCCTGGTGTACAAGGAGAGCTCTACGCAGCGACTGGAGCTCCGGCGCGCGTATATCGCATCGCCTCGGGATCTCAGCCAGTCGCGATTTTTCAGCCGCAGGAATTGCAAGTCCAGTCGCTTGTACTCTCCAAAAGCGGCGTGCTCTATGCAGCGACCAATCCCGATGGCAAGGTTTACAAACTCGAGCGTGGGGCTGCGGCCTCGTCCGCAGGCAAAGGCAATCAGAGTGAGTGGAAATCTTCGACCTTGTTCGATCCTCAAACCAAATACATCTGGGCGCTGGCCCTCGACGAATCCGGAAATCTCTACGTCGCGACCGGCGACCACGGTGAAGTCTTCCGTGTCACACCAGACGGCCAGCATTCCCTTTTCTTCAAGAGCGACGAGCCTCACATCCGCGTTCTCGCTTTCGACGCCCAAGGCAACCTGATCGCCGGGTCCGACGGCAGCGGCCTCATCTACCGGATCACTCCCAAAGGCGAGGGGTTCGTCCTGTACAGCGCTCCCAAGCGTGAGATCACCAGTCTCGCTCTCGACGAAGCGGGGAATATCTACTTCGCCGCAGCAGGAGAGAAGCGTGCTGGCGGCACTGCTCCGAATGCGCCCCTCACGATTCCGGTATCGAGCCCGCCTCCCGGCGCAGCCGCGCCGAACAGCCCCCCTGCGGAAGCCCCGGTTCAGGTCAACACCTCGAGCTCCGGAGTTGCCGGTGGTTCCGAGGTCTACCGCATCGCGCCAGATGGCTCTCCCTCGCGCCTGTGGACCTCGCACGACGACCTGGTTTACTCGCTGGCATTCACCAGGGACAAGCGCCTTCTAGCCGGCACCGGCAATCAAGGCCAGGTCTTCGCTATCACCGGCCGTGGGCTCTATACCGAGCTTGCCAAAGCCGAGGCCAATCAGGTAACGGCCTTCGCTCCCTCGTCAAATGGGCTGTATGCGGCGACCAGCAATCTTGGCAAGATCTTCCTTCTGAGCAATGCGTCTGAATCAGACGGTGCCTACGAGAGCGACGTATTCGACGCGAAGGTTTTCTCGAAGTGGGGACGCGCCGAGTTCCGCGGCAAAGGCAGTGTCGAACTTTTCGCGCGCAGCGGCAATGTCGATAATCCCGACCGAAACTGGAGCACGTGGAAGAAGATTGATTTGCAAAAGGATGCCGACATCAGTACGCCTCCAGCCCGATTCATACAGTGGAAGGCGGTCCTTCATCCGGGAGCAACTGCCCCGACAGTCGAAAGCGTGACATTGAACTATCTCTCCAAGAATGTCGCGCCTGAATTTGACGACGTAACCGTGAGCCCTGCCACAAGATTTCAGTCGCAACCGCGTCCGGCCAACCTCGAGCCAGGACAGCGCTTCGATCCGCAGGCCAATCCCACTCGTGACCGCCAGTCGGTTGGCGTGAAGTGGACTGTGCACGACGACAACGACGATCAGATGGCTTATTCGCTCTATTACCGGGGCGACGGGCAGACCCGCTGGATTTTGCTGAAGGACGGATTGCAGGAGAAGTTCTATTCCTTCGACGCTTCCCTGCTTCCGGACGGCGGATACACGGTGAAGGTCGTCGCCTCTGATGGTCCGTCGCACTCTCCCGGCGACGCGCTCTCATCCGAAAAAGAAACCGACCGCTTCGAGGTGGACACCACACCACCGCAGATTCAAGATTTGAAGGCGTCCGTCGAGTCTGGCAGGATTCACGTGCAGTTCCGCGCAGCAGACAATTTCTCCGTGATCAAGCGTGCGGAGTATTCGATTGATGCCGGCGACTGGCACTTCGTCGAGCCAACAGGCCAGCTCTCGGACGCAAAGTCAGAGAACTACGACTTCTCGATCCCGCTCTCAGGAGAGGCCGCGGCGCAGGAGCATGTGGTCGTTGTGCGTGCGTTCGACCGCTACGACAATATGAACTCGGCGAAGACCGTGGTCACCGGAAAATAGGTTCATCTCTGACGATGTAACTAGACTCGGTTGAGCTGCGGCAGGCTGTCGAAATGAGCATCGCGATCATACAGAGTCAGCGAGTGTTGCAACACCAGGGCTGCGATCCACATATCATTCGTTGGGATCGGAGTGCCTTGCTTGCGCAGTTGCCGATAAACGGTCGCATAGTGGTGCGTGGTCTGCTCGTCGGCGTAGAGAATCGCAACTCCCGGCTTCAACAGTAAGCGCCGCAGGATCGACTCATTCTGCGGTCCTTGCGTGCCCACGGCAAACCCCGCGCGCAGTTCCCCCAGAACAATAAAGGGAAGCCAGATTTCATTTGCCAGTTCGACAACTTCGACAACAGAGCGTTCACCACGACAAAGATCGGTGTAGCGGTTGGTGTCTAGGGCAAGTCTCAGCGCCACAGATCCTCATCAATTGTGTCTTGCGAAGCGAGCGCGCGGTCGAATTCGGGGTCGTTTCGCCAAGCTCCCGCAATGTCTCCGAGATCGCGCCGGCGGGTCCGGTTCTCGGTGACACCCGCGCCACGGGTCAGGGCCTCCACCGCTACCTCATTCAGGCTCTTTCCCTGCTGACGAGCAGACTGGCGAAGGGCTGCGTCAACCGGCCCCGGCACATTGCGGATGGTGTATTGCATGCATATTATTGTAGGCATTGCAGGCATCATATGCAAGCATACGCGAATGCGGAATATAACTCGATTACGGTCAACTACTTGCCGTCGCTCCACGGCCTCGCCATGAAGCGAGCCGGCTTGCCTGAGAGAACCCCGAGCGCGCGGACGAGATTGCGCTCGCGGGCATCGGCAGACTTCAGCGCAGCGAGGTAGCGGAGAATTTCTTTCTTTCGGCTCGGGATCAACGCGTCCCAGTTTTTGCTTGCCAACGGATTCTTCTTTAGCGCGGTTCGGAACCAGGCAGGCATCGGATGGGCGGGGCCGCTTTTGTACTTGGCGTCAAAGCGGACCTCCACATCAACTCGATCGCCCACGCCGGTGCCTGAGGCTTTGCGGATCACGCCATTCAGATACAGCCGAAAACTGCCATCGCCGATGGGCATCATGTTGATGGGCGAGAACTGTTCCGGCTTTCCATTGATCCGGACGAGAACCGGCATCGGCTTGCGCCAATTCGGCTTGAGTTCCGAGGCGCGCTTGGCGCTCACCAGCACGTAAGGATTGACGCCGTGAATTTTGATCAGGGCTGGAAAACACGAAGTCGCAGCCATTGCAGCCTATCGATTTGAGATGCCAGCCAACGAGTGATATGGGATATTTAGACAGTTACCGCACCCAACGTGGAACCGTTCTCTGCGACCTGTGGCTAAACTTCGAATGTCCGCGTTCACTTAGAGGCTGGCAAACAGCTCTTGGCGCAGCCTCTCCACCGGCTCTTTGTAACCTCGCTTCCAATCCTTGAACACCGACCAGAAACGAAACAATCTCGCTGAACGAAGTGGCTGAAATAACACGACCAGAGGGCTAAAGTCGCCATCACCTCCGAAGTGACGAAACACAGCAACGCCAAGCGACAACCGCGACCATTTCTTTCGCTCCGACCAGTTCAGAACAATCGCACGCTCCTGCACGAGTGGCAAAATCTGTGTCTCCATGTATTCGTGCCATATCGGGCTATCGGAGTACACGAACAAGATGTCTTTTCCTCTTGGCAGCCACAATGCCCAGACAAGCAGGTGCAGCAACGCTCGGTAGAGAAGATGACTGGCAACGGCAAATAGTGCGAGGGGCAGAATTAGGGGTAGAAGGACAACGATAAGAACTACCTGCCCAAGCCTTTCCAAGAGTGGCTGTTTTTGCCGAGTCATGACGCGAACCGACCTTAGCTATCTAGCCGTATTTCTGGCACAGCATATTACACTCACCGCAGACGGTAGAGCGTAAGCGTCGAAAACAGGCGATACCATTCCAAACTGACTAATGCCCTGCGAAAAGTGACATTCGCGCCACCGACTTCAGTCCCTCAGCAACTGCCTGGCAATCACTAGCCTCTGTATCTCGCTGGTGCCTTCGCCGATGGTGCACAGCTTCACGTCGCGGTAGAACTTTTCGGCGGGATAGTCTTTGATGAAGCCGTAGCCGCCGTGGATCTGCACGCCTTCGTTCGCGCACCTGACGGCGACTTCGCTGGCGAAGAGTTTGGCCATGGAGGATTCGAGTGTGGTCTTCATGCCGGCGTCTTTCATGGCGGCGGCGCGGAGAGTCAGCAGCTTGGCGGCTTCGATTTCGGTGGCCATGTCGGCCAGCTTCCACTGGATCGCCTGAAAATCACTGATGGACTTTCCAAACTGCTTGCGCTCTTTTGAGTAATTCAGCGCCGCTTCGTAGGCACCCTCGGCCATGCCGAGCGACAAGGCCGCAATCGAGATGCGGCCTCCATCGAGCACGCGCATGGCGTCAACAAATCCCTGGCCTTCTACGCCGAGCAGGTTTTCGGCGGGAATGACGCAATCTTCAAAGATCAGTTCAGCGGTGTCGCTGGCGCGCAGGCCTAGCTTGTCTTCTTTTTTGCCAGGGCGGAATCCTTTCGTTCCCTTGTCAACTACAAAGGCCGAGAGCCCGTGGGTATGGGCTGCGCGATCCGTGATGGCGATCGCGACCAACACGTCCGCGTAATGTCCGTTGGTGATGAAGGTCTTCGTACCATTCAGAACCCAATTGCCGCCGCGGCGAACCGCGGTCATACGCGCGCTGCCGGCGTCAGAGCCGGACGAAGGCTCGGTCAGTCCCCAGGCTCCGATGAACTCGCCATTGGCCAGTTTCGGGATGTATTTCTTTTTCTGCGCGTCGCCTCCCGCGAGAAAAATATGATTCGAGCAAAGCGAAGTGTGCGCGGCAACGATGATTCCGACGGAACCATCCACGCGCGAAAGCTCTTCGATGGCAGTCACGTACTCGACGTAGCCCATGCCGGCGCCGCCGAGCTCCGCAGGAAACACGACGCCCATCAGCCCGAGCTTGCCGAGTTCCTTGATGGTTGCGAGCGGGAACTCGCCGGCGTCGTCCCACTTGCGGACGTTGGGCGCGATCTCGCGCTCGGCGAATTCGCGGACGGACTTTTTGAGTTGCAGTTGTTCTTCGTTCAGCTGGAAATCCAAAACTTGCTCCTAAAAGTCAAAATCTTAAACCGCAGATACTGCAAAGAGCACAGAGAAAATCCGCGAAGACGGGCGCTTTGCTGAATTCATTAGATCATAGGGAATGCGGGGATGAGAAAGCTGCACACCGACCGGTTGGTCTAGCGATATCGAAGCAACTACGGCAGGAAGGCCAGGATGGTGAAGGTCACAATCACGACTATGATCACGAGAAGAACAACCTTCTTTTGGCGCGCGGCAAACGACCGCTGAAATTCGATCGACTCACGCTGGTTCTGCAGAGCGATTTTGTAATTCTCTGTGTTCTGCTTCTGCAGATCGCGGATTTCCGTCAGCAACACGATAATCTGATCGTCAGACACGGAGTCGTTCCTCAGCGGCTAAAGCCGCGCCAGTGTTAACATTCTTTGCGGCACGGCTGAAGCCGTGCCCTGATACAAACCGACCTCAAATCGCCTTCCTGGGAGAGCTGACCTCCGCAGCTTGGCTCCTGCCGAAGATCTTCTTCGCCATCCAAACCGGCGCGACGAAGACGTGCACAGGATTCGTGAGGAACGCAGGCTTGTTTCCCTCGATCAGATGGCCAAGCCATGCCAGCGCGAACGCCGTCGGGATCAGCAGCAATCCGATGATCCAGTGAAACCAGACAACAATGAGCGATGAGAAGCCGACCGGAATGGCAATCAGATGCAGCGCGCGGTTCACGGGATGATTGTGCGCGCCGTCGTAGTGGGAGTAGAGGCCCATGCGTCACCTCGCGGCCAGGATTATAGCGCGGATGGGACGGAAAGAAAGCGCTCGAAGACTTCGTTGGACAGCAGGCGGCCCCTTGGAGTGAGTCGAACGTAGTTTCCGTCACGTTCAATGAGGCCAGACTCAATGCAGTCTCCGATCGTTGGCAAAACGCCCATACACGCCTCATCACCAAAAATGGCCGTAATGCTTTTTAGATTTACGCCTCGTACGAGTCGCAGGCCTAAAAAGAACGCCTCCTGCAAAGCGGCTTCAATCGAGACGCTGGTTTCTGTTGGAGGTACGGCCGACAGATATCGTTCAAGATTGTCGGCATTAGCGAATCGGACAGCAATGGAGTTTGCGGGTCCGGGGTGCTCCGACGTACGAGTGCTGCTCAGTACTGGAAGGGCACGGCTTACAGCCGTGCCGTTTGTGGAGTCAGCTGACTTACGGCACGACTGTAAGTCGTGCCCTTCCCGGTGGTGGTCGTCTTCGTAGTTGTAGCGGGTTGAAACCGGCAATAACGATTGCCGGTCAGGCGCGCGGTCGTGACTCCGATCGCCGCTAGCGCACGGCAGCATCGAGTGCGCATCGACACCAAACCCGAGATATGGCTGCCGCGTCCAGTATTTCAGGTTGTGCTTCGATTCGAAACCCTCGCGCGCAAAATTGGAAATTTCATACTGCTGAATTCCTGCCGCGCTGAGGCGCCCGCACGCAATTTCATAAAAATCGGCGGTGAGGTCTTCATCCGGGACAAAGTGAGCGTGATATTTTTGTCCGCCCGCCAACAGTTCGCGGCCCAGCCGCGAATCTTCATCGACCTCGAGCATGTAAACGCTCGCGTGCGGAACTCCGGTCGCGATCAATTCGTTCAGCGAATATTCCCAGCTCTCGCGGTTCTGATGAGGCAACCCGGCGATCAGATCTACGCTAATATTCGAAATCCCGGCGCTGCGCAGACGCGCGACGTCGTCAAGTACGACTTCCCTTTTGTGAAGCCGGCCGACAGATGCAGACTCCTGATCTACGAACGACTGCACGCCCAGGCTGACGCGGTTGACGCCGCATCGGACCAACCTCTCGAGCATTGGCTGCGAAAGCGTTCCTGGCGCGCATTCTACGGTGATCTCCGCATCCGGCTGCACGACAAAATTTTGACGAATGGTGGCAAAGACGCGATCGAGCTGTGCTACATCCAAAAGAGTAGGGGTGCCGCCGCCGAGGTAAATGGAATCAACGGCGCGGTCGAACCGTCGGCCCATTTGCGCGGCGGTCTCCTCCGCCGAAGAGATTTCTTGGCACAGGCGCGAGACATATTTCTCGAAAACCGTGCGCGAGAAGACGTCAGAGGCGAAATTGCAATATGTGCACTTGGTGCGGCAAAAGGGCACGGAAATGTACAATCCAAGCGGCATCTGTATCATTATCGAGCATTCAGCACTCAGCAGTCAGCGCTCAGCCAATTCAGGCTGTTCGAGGGGCTGGCAGAGGGCTGCTAGGCTGATTGCTGAACGCTGAATGCTTAACCCCATGCTCCCACGAGTCGTCATCACCGGAATGGGCGCGGTCAGCCCGAATGGAATCGGCAAGGAAGCCTTTTGCCGCGCGGTTCTAGCCGGCAAGTCTGGCGTGAAGAAGATCACACGCTTTGATTCGTCGCATCTGCTGGTCCACATCGGCGGGGAGATCCCCGAGTTCGATGAACTGGCTTGGGTGGATGCGCGCGAGCGCAAGCACGTTTCACGCGTGGTACCGCTTTGCCTGGCTGCGACCACCGAAGCCGTCAAAGACTCCGGCCTGGACACCGCTTCGATGTCAATCGAAGAAAAGCGGCAGATCGGGATCATCCTCGGCACCGGCGGCGGCGCGCAGGAGTTTTCCGAGCAAATGTACCGGCTGTGGCACAGCGGCAAAGAAAAACAGGTCAGCCTGTTCTGCGTGCCCAGCGGCACCATGGGGACGATCCCCAGCGAAATCAGCATGCGCTTTGGATTTCGCGGATACAGCCACGTCGTCACGGCGGGTTGCACTTCTTCGACCGACGCGATTGGTTACGCCTATCAGCATATTCAGGCCGGCGTGCAGCCGATGTTCGTCGCGGGCGGAGTGGATTCGCCGATCACGGAAGGCATCGTCAAGGGCTACACCATGATTCGCGCGCTGACGCAATCGTGGAATGACGAGCCTGAGCGGGCTTCGCGGCCATTTTCCGCCGATCGCGACGGCTTTGTGCTCGCGGAAGGATCGTGGATGTTCGTTCTGGAAGAGTATGCGCACGCCCGCGCCCGTGGCGCACGAATCTATGCGGAAATCACGGGCTACGCTTCCACCTGCGAAGCCTTCCATCGCGTGCGCATGAGCGATTCGCCGGAAGAACCAGCACGGGCGATCACTCTTGCGCTCGATGAAGCCAAGCTTGCGCCACAGGACATTCAATACGTGAGCCTGCACGGCACTTCAACCGAGATGAACGACCGCGTGGAATCGCGCGCGGTGAAACTCGCCCTCGGAGATCACGCGTACAAGATCCCAATGTCCGGGCTCAAGTCGCAGATCGGCCATGCCCAGGGCGCTTGCGGCTCGGCAAGCGTGGCGGCCACTTTGATCGCCATGGAACATCGGCAAATCCCACCAACTATCAATCTGGAAAAGCCCGATCCCGATTGCGATCTGGACTATGTGCCCGATGCCGGCCGCAAGGCCAGTATTGAGCATGCCATCTGTAATTGCGTCGGCTTTGGCTCAAAGAATTCGGCGCTGGTTTTGAAGAAAGTGTCCTGAAATTTTCCTGAAAGTGGCATACCGCCGCTGCCTCATGATTAACTTTCTAGTGTGAGGTGCCTCGCTTTCGTAATTCTGGCCGTGGCTCTGGCCGCGTGTGAGGGTGAGACGCGGCCTTACCCGTATGTGCTCCGCATTTCTCATGAGACGTACGACGACTACTCATGCGCTCTGCTCCAAACCAGTGGCGCTTTTCATCTGGAGTTCGCCCACGGTGGCGATGTCAGGGTGCACGAGGGAACGACAAACCTCGA
>Ga0310811_10000118_pt1 | contig 119779 bp, 124 predicted proteins | sample YCmetagenome_FD_207642 | JGI IMG/M metagenome (GOLD analysis project Ga0310811, IMG submission 207642) | Soil microbial communities from experimental microcosm in Duke University, North Carolina, United States - YC | ecosystem: Engineered > Artificial ecosystem > Soil microcosm > Unclassified... | reverse complement strand
TTTAAAATTCCATTTTTGTATCACGCCTTCGGTCATGGTGTCGCTCAGCAAAGGCATGCGGATAACTGTGGCGGGTATTTTTGAGGTGTCAACCTTTGGTGCAGCAGTTGCAGCAGGTTTTTTATCTTCAACCGGTTTGGCCTCTTCTTTCTTTTCTTCAGCAGCAGGTGCGGGGCTTGCTGCGCCTTCAAGCGCCGCCTTATAGTCCTCGCCTTCCTTACCCAGCACAGCAATCACGGTATCAACCGGCACGGCTTTACCTTCCTCGACACCTATATATAATAAAGTACCATCCTGGAACGATTCGAAATCCATCGTGGCTTTATCAGTTTCCACTTCGGCCAGCACATCGCCCGATTTTACTTTGTCGCCAACCTTCTTATGCCATTTCGCCAATACCCCTTCGGTCATGGTATCGCTCATTTTAGGCATTTTAACTACTTCGGCCATATACTATTAAATGAATAGTGTTTTTTATAAAATTAGTATAAAATATATCAGTCCTTTATAAAAGGATAATCGCTCTCCACGTAAACATCGGTATACAGTTCTGATGCTTCAGGATACGGCGACTCTTCCGAGAACTTAACGGATTCTTCAACTTCGGCCTTTATTTTCTCTTCCATATCCTCAAACCATTTCTCGTCAGCGTAACCTTCCTTCAATATAGTTTGTTTCACCGCTTCTATCGGGTCCTTTGCCTTGTAACTTTCCAGTTCTTCCTTGGTACGATACTTTTGCGGATCGGACATGGAGTGCCCTTTATAACGATAAGTGCGCATCTCAAGGAATGTTGGTCCTTCACCGGCACGTGCGCGGGATACCGCCTCGTCCATAGCATTATGCACGGCAACCGGGTCCATACCGTCAACAGGCGACGAAGGTATATCGTAAGGCAAGCCTAATTTATAAATGTCAGTCTGGATAGTAGTACGTTCCACCGAGGTACCCATAGCGTAACCGTTATTCTCACAGATGAAGATGACAGGCAGCTTCCAAAGCGACGCCATATTGAACGTTTCGTTCAAAGCACCCTGGCGCACAGCACCGTCACCCATATAGGCGCAGCACACGTAATCGGTCCCCTTAAACTTCTCAGCAAAAGCTATTCCTGCACCCAATGGTATCTGGCCGCCAACTATACCATGCCCGCCATAAAAGTTATTTTCCTTGTCGAACATGTGCATCGATCCGCCTTTGCCTTTTGAACAGCCGGTAGCTTTTCCATAAAGCTCGGCCATCACGGCATTGGGTGATGTACCTTTAGCCAACGCATGTGCGTGATCGCGGTAAGCGGTGATCATACTGTCCTCGTGCTTTAACACCGACATAGCGCCCGCCATTACAGCTTCCTGGCCTATATATAAGTGACAAAAGCCGCGTATTTTTTGTTGCCCGTAAAGTTGCCCGGCCTTTTCTTCGAACCTGCGCATCAGAAGCATCGCTTCGTACCACATCAGGTAGGTGTCTTTGTTTATTTCAATGGAACTCATTTGTTGTAAACCAAATTTCTTTTTTGAGAAAGCGCAAATCTAATTATATCCGCGTAAATATCGAAACCGCAACAAATTTGTTAGAAAGAAATATTCATTCCCGAAACTTTTCGAAAAGTTTCCCGTAAAAGGGAAGAGGCAGCTCCATTTTTGCATTTTTCATAAAAAACGTGTCATTAATTTGTAATTCTAAAAAATTAAGATAGTTTTGCAGCTGACCACGGGTAAAGGGTCTAGTTTAATAATTCAATGTTGCACCCTGACGCAACAAAGACTAAAGATTAAATGAAGAAATTTATATTCGCTATTCTGTTGAGCCTCAGTATTGTTGCAGCGCAAGCTCAAACAAAAAGCGCACCTACACCACCTGCCGATAAAGACAAACAAGAAGAAGACGGCTTAGTAAAAGATTACTTTTCGCAGATAATGGGCGTGGCCCTGTCCACCACTTCCAACGTAAAACTTTTCCAATTTGTTTATGACTGGATAGGAACTCCGTACCATTTTGGTGGTGATTCAAAAAAAGGCATAGACTGTTCAGCATTTACAAAAGAATTATACAGCAAGGTTTTCAATCTTACTATCAAACGTAATTCGCGCGATATTTTCAGCATGGTTAGCCCTGTCCGCAAGGACGACCTGAAAGAAGGCGACCTTGTTTTCTTTAAGATACACAGTCGCAGCATAAGCCACGTAGGCATTTATCTGGGCGACGGCAAGTTCGCTCACGCTTCATCAAGGGGTGTGGCTATAAACAGCCTTGAAGACGGCTATTACAGCCGCTACTTTTATAAAGGCGGCCGTTTGCTGGATGTTTTCAAAAAGCAACTGGAAGACGAGGACGATTCTCCTGACGACAGCAGCAATAAACAGTAAAAAGATTTTGATCCTTTCAAGTGAAAGGATTTTTTTTTGTCATGAAGCCGTACTTCCTTATCATCAGCCTATTGCTTACAGCCCTGGTAACCGGGTGCGAGAAACCTGCGGCATTCCCGGTAGTACGTCACAAAGCAAAAAAAGCAATTGCCCGCAAGCGGGATACTTTGGCAATTATTAAAGTACACGATACTATTTCCATCGCCGCCGTAGGTGATATGATGCTCGGTTCGGCCTACCCGGACGGTAGTAAACTGCCGCCCGATAGTGCAAAAGGGAGTTTCGAAAAGGCAAAAAAATATCTTAAAGGGTCGGATATTGTATTTGGGAACCTGGAAGGTACTTTACTTGATACCGGAGACCCTGCCACCTATAAAAAAAATTTGAAAGTGGCCTACCTGTTCCGCATGCCAACCTATTACGGCAAAGTTTTCAAAGATGCGGGCTTTAACCTGGTAAGCGTGGCCAATAATCACATCACCGATTTTGGCGAAAAAGGTTATACCAGCACCACCAAAACACTCGACGGTTACGGCATCCATTATGCCGGCCTGGAAACCTGCCCGACAACTGTTTTCGAAAAACGCGGCATCAAATACGGCTTCTGTGCCTTTGCGCCGAACGCACATACCACATCGCTGCTTGAACTACGTCATGTATCCAGAGTAATCAGCGAACTTAAACAGCGATCCGATATTGTGATCGTATCGTTCCATGGCGGAGCCGAAGGTGCGGGTTACGAGCACGTTCCTTTTAAAATGGAATCTTTTATGCATGGCAAGCGGGGCAACGTTCAAGCCTTCGCCCATACCGCTATCGATGCCGGCGCCGATATTGTGCTGGGTAACGGCCCGCATGTGAGCCGCGCGCTGGAAAAATACAAAGGCCGGCTGATAGCCTATAGTTTGGGAAATTTTTGCACTTACAAAAGCGTAAGTGTGGCCGGCGTATGCGGCATGGCGCCCCTGCTGAAAGTAAAACTGAATAAAAAGGGTGAGTTCCTGAGCGGAAATATTATTTCCTTCAGGCAAACCCACCTTGATGGCCTAAGCCGGGACACCCTCAACCACGTAGTAAAACGCATCAAAATATTGACGGAGAAGGACTTTCCGAATTCGGGATTAGAGATTGATGATGACGGGACAGTGAGCTCGGATGAGTGATATCCCTTTTAGAGATGCAATGCATTACCCCTCTCAAAATTCTTATTTCGTTTGGTCCGCGGTTGTTTTTATCAGGCCAATTCCCGACGAAAAGAATATCAGCCCCAGTACTCCGATAACTATAATAGGTGTCGCCTTTGCACTATGTTGCATAATGGATATGCCAGCGTAAATGAGGCCTATTATGCCGAGTGTTGTTAATATAGCACCGAATGTTCGCTTTAAATTCATGGCAATTGTTTTTCCCGATCATCAAAAACAAATACCATACCCAAAAATAAAAAGCTATATTTATTGGTATAAATCTAAATCATGACCCCAGCAATATCTTTTTTGATCGTCGTTTTTATTGGCCTGATCATTCTTTTCAGTTCATTTGTGACTGTAAAACAGGGCACTATCGCCGTGGTAACGGTGTTTGGCAAATACCGCCGCATACTGCACCCCGGCCTTAATCTTAAGCTGCCGCTTATAGAGCAGATACATAGCCGCATATCTATCCAGAACCGGTCGGTGGAACTGGAGTTCCAGGCAGTAACAATTGATCAGGCCAAAGTCTATTTTAAAGCCATGCTGCTTTATTCGGTATTGGACCAGATGGAAGAAACCATAAAAAACGTAGCCTTTAAGTTTGTTGACGAGCGTAACCTGATGCAAGCGCTTATCCGCACAATCGAAGGCTCTATCCGCGCTTATGTGGCTACCAAGAAACAGGCGGATGTTTTGATACTAAGGGGAGATATTGTGGAACATGTAAAAGGCCAGCTTGACCAGGTGCTGGAAAGCTGGGGCTATCATTTGCAGGACCTTCAGTTGAACGACATTACCTTTGATGATGTGATCCTGAAATCGATGAGCCAGGTGGTAGCATCGAACAACCTGAAAGCAGCCGCTGAAAACGAGGGCCAGGCCTTGCTGATCACCAAAACAAAAGCCGCAGAGGCCGAAGGTAACGCCATCAAAATTGCTGCAGAGGCTGAACGCCAGGCCGCCCAGCTGCGGGGGCAGGGTATCGCTTTGTTCCGCGAGGAAGTGGCCAAAGGTATGACCGCCGCTGCCAAGGAAATGCACGAGGCCGATATGGATACCTCCGTTATCATGTTTACCATGTGGACAGAATCGATCAAACACTTTGCTGAAAACTCGCAGGGAAACGTGATATTCCTGGATGGCTCGACCGATGCGATGCAAAAAACGTTAAAAGAGGTAATGAGCCTAAACCTTTTGCATGCAGATAACGTCAAAAAAGGGAAATAAATTTTTACCCTTTATTGAGTAATGAAGAGAAGATCAGTGAGTGTGACGTTGACGGTGTTGTTTAGCACTATTTTCCTTGTTGGTAATGCCCAGCCTTACCGGGTGTTGACAGTTAATGATTTTAGAGGAATTCCCCGGCGTACCGGCGCCACGATTGCAGAAACAAGCTGCTTTGTCGATCTGAAATATGATGTGCATCAAGAGGGTAATAATTGCCAGCTCACTTTCCACGTTGCGCTTACTATGGATAATGAAAGATCGTGGATAGACCGTTCACGCATCACATCGGCAGCTATGCTTGCCGACATACTCAAACACGAGCAGGGACATTACAATATCAGTTATTTCGAGGGGCAGGAATTATTATATACTCTTAACCGCATGCACTTCAGCACCAATTATAAAGCCGAAGTTGAAGGCGAGTTCGATCGTATACATGCAAAATACAAACAGTTGAACGCCGATTATGATGACGATACCCTCAATTCAAAAAACAGCGTACAGCAAACCAGCTGGGATAAATATTTCCAAAGAAAGCTGGCTTATCAGCAATCGGCAAACCATACAGCCTTATTGCAGCGATAAATAATCGAGCCACAAAGCCGTGCCGCACCATATTATGGGTACGCTACAGCTGCCAGCAAATTTACTATTTTTTGTAATCGGAAATATCGAGGTGTTGGGTGCAAAAACCATATTCATGCTCCTGGTTTGAGCAAATGATAGTAAGGCGCCCGGCGGCAAATTGTTGTACCAGGCCCAGGTACCATTCTACGCCCTGTTTATCGAGGTTCGAGGTTGGCTCGTCGAGCATCAGCACAGGGGTGTCTGAGCAAAAAGCAAGGGCCAGTTTTAACCTCTGTTTCATGCCCGACGAAAAATATTTGATCATCTTGTTTTTACTCTGCTCCATGCCCAGTAAAGTTATTACCTCTTTGTCGTCCATTCCGGCCTTGCGGGGCTTGAATTTAAAATGAAAGCCGATCATTTCTGTCAGGGTAAACTCTTCGATAAGCTCCAGATAGGGCGCAGCGAGGCTTAGGTATTTGAAGACAAATTCTGATTCGACGGGTTTTCCGCTAAGCAGGTAATTTATCTCCCCCGCTGAAGGGGCAAGGCTGCCATTCAAAACGCTGAGCAAAGTGGATTTTCCGGAACCGTTGGGGCCAAGTATAGCATAAGCCGTACCCTGTTCAAACACATAGTCAATACCCTTGAATATCCAGTCACGGTTGAACCGGCGGCCTGTGTTTCGGAGAGTGATCCTCATTTGTTCATGGTTTACAGATCATGGTTCATGTCAGGCATCTTTAACTATGACCCATCGACCATGAATTGTAAGCTCAAATATTAAATACCAAACCCTTTCATGATACCGCGTTGCGAGTTGGAAACAAAATTAATGATCTCATCCCGTTCAACGGTCGGTGCAAATTCCGCCTCGATGATATCCATGGCTTTGGTCACATTATATTTTTTCAGAAAGATGATGCGGTATATCTCCTGTATCTCGTTAATGGTAGTTGCCGAGTAACCCCTGCGGCGCAGTCCAACCGAATTGATGCCGATATAAGAAAGCGGTTCGCGGCCGGCCTTGGTATACGGCGGGACATCTTTACGCACCAGCGAACCGCCTGAGATCATGCTATGCGCTCCTATTTCGACAAACTGGTGCACCGCCGACGTACCGCCGATGAAAGCATACTCGTATATATTGATATGGCCCGCCAGCTGTACTGAATTTGCTATGATCACATTATCGCCTATCACGCAATCGTGCGCCACGTGCACATACGCCATCAACAGGCAATTGCTGCCAATTGTGGTGGTGTTTTTATCCAGCGCTGTGCCCCGGTTAAGGGTAACACATTCCCTTATGGTGGTATTGTCGCCAATGGTTACGGTACTTTGTTCGCCACGGTACTTGAGGTCCTGCGGCGGAGCCGACACAACAGCTCCGGGGAATATGCGGCAATTTTTGCCGATGCGGGCGCCGTCCATGATGGTGGCATTTGAACCCACCCAGGTGCCCTCGCCTATTTCAACGTCCTTATGTATAGTTACAAAAGGTTCAATTACCACGTTATCGGCTATCCTGGCCTGCGGATGAATATATGCTAAGGGCTGTATCATGCTTCTTTTTCTTCTTTTGTCTTTTTAACTATCTGGGCCATCAATTCCGCTTCAACTACAATGCGGGACCCTACCATACCAACGCCTTTCATCTGTGCAATACCTCTGCGTATAGGCGCTATGAGATTACAATAGAATATGATGGTATCTCCCGGCACAACCTTGTCTTTGAACCTTGCATTTTCGATCTTGAGGAACAGGGTGATATAATTTTCCGGATCGGGAACCGTGTTCAAAACTAAAATGCCGCCGGTTTGCGCCATTGCTTCTATCTGCAACACTCCCGGGAACAAAGGCGCACCAGGAAAATGCCCTGCGAACAGATCTTCGTTCATGGTTACATTTTTTAACCCAACCACATGGCTTTTGCTTAACTCCAGTATCTTGTCTATCATCAGCATAGGCTGGCGATGCGGCAATATTTTCATGATATCAACGGTATCGAATACCGGTTTCATATTCGGGTCGTAAACTTTAATATGTTTACGGCTGCGCTCCTTTTTGATCAGTGTCTTAATCTTTTTCGCAAAAGCGACATTTGCGGCATGGCCGGGCCTTGCTGCCATGATATGGCCCCGCAGCGGTACCCCAACCAATGCCAGGTCGCCTATCATATCCAGCAACTTGTGACGAGCCGGTTCGTTCTGATGACGCAGTTCAATATTATTCAATATTCCCTGTGGCGCCACTTTGATGTCCTTGCGGTTAAATATGCGTGCCAGGTGAGCCAGTTCCTCGTCGTCAACATCCTTATCCACTACTACGATCGCGTTATTCAGATCTCCACCTTTGATGAGGTTATGTTTCAAAAGCATCTCCAGCTCATGCAGGAAACAAAAAGTACGGCACGAGGCAATTTCGGTATTAAATTCGGATATGGTAGAGATACTGGCATGCTGGCTACCCAATACCTGTGAGTTGTAATCGACCATGCAGGTAAAGCGATAATCGTCGAGTGGCATGGCTACCATTTCCACCTTGCGGTCAGGTTCGGAATAATGAATATTATAGGGTATGTGATAGTATTCGCGGTCGGCATCCTGTTCGGTAAAACCTGTTTTGGATAAAGCATTTACAAATTGTATCGAACTACCATCCATAATAGGCGTTTCCGGTCCGTCCATATCAATAAGCACGTTGTCGATCTCCAGGCCAACCAATGCCGCCAGAACGTGTTCAATGGTACTTACGCTTGCGCCGTTTTGTGAGATGGTGGTTCCGCGCGATGTGTCCGTTACGTTGTCCACGTCGGCATCAATAACAGGCGCACCGCCAATATCCACACGTCTGAACTTATAACCATGATTTTCAGGCGCAGGGTTAAATGTCAGGTTAACCTTCTCGCCGGTATGCAAGCCTGTCCCGGATATAGTTACCGGCGCTTTTATGGTTCTTTGCTTTACGTTCATTATTTGTATTGTCCATTAGTTCATTAGTTCAGTTGTTCATTGGTAAATAGTTCATTAACGATTTTAATGAACTGGTGAACTAATGCTTATTGTTTCGCAGTTCAGCGATTATCTTTTCTAATTCTGTTACTTTTTTCTCCAGTTCAGGCAGGCGCATCACAACGATTTGCGAACGCATGTGGTCGCCATAAGCTGTAGCAGGCGAACCCATCCATTTTTTATTTTCCTCGTTAATGGTCCGGCTTACACCCGACTGTGCCTGAACCTGCGTTCCCTTTGCGATCGAAATATGCCCTACAACACCAACCTGGCCGCCAAGAATAACATTTTCGCCGATCTTGGTGCTTCCGGATATACCTGTCTGCGCGGCAATAACGGTATTTTCCCCTATATCCACGTTGTGCGCTACTTGTATCAAATTATCCAGCTTTACCCCTTTACGTATTACCGTCGAACCCATCGTAGCGCGGTCGATGGTTGTATTAGAACCGATCTCTACATTATCCTCTAACACAACGTTTCCAATCTGAGCTATCTTGTTGTAAGTGCCGTCCGGCTGAGGAGCAAACCCAAAACCATCACTACCTATTATTGCCCCGGAATGGATGATCACATTATTGCCTATCACGCAGTCGAAATATACCACTACGCCCGGAAACAAAGTAACGTCATTACCTATGCTGACATTATCCGCGATATAGACGTTAGGATATATTTTGCAATTATTACCGATGGTGGAACCGGGACCAATGTAGGCAAACGCACCGATGTAGCAATTTTCGCCTACCGTTGCGGCGGGATGTACGAAGTTGGGCTGCTCGTTGCCTGTCTTATTCAGCTTAATAGTATTGTATTTTTCAAGCAGTACCGAAAACGCAGAATAAGCATTTTCAACCCTTATCAATGTAGCGTTTACAGGCTCGGAAAGCGCGAGATCCCGATTTACAATAACAATCGAGGCGCTGGTGGTATAAAGGTATTGTTCGTATTTAGGATTGGCCAGGAAAGATAAGGAACCAGCAGCGGCCTCCTCTATTTTTGCAAGCTTGTCGACAGCGACACGCGGGTCGCCCTCAACTGTTCCATTTAGCATAAAGCCTATCTCCTGGGCGGTAAATTGCATCGGGCAAATTTAAGCGTAAATATCGAAGCGTCAAACTACAAATACGTCCGCCAACCAGCGGTCATATCAGTTCTTTCGTGTAACATATAATGTATTTTTTAACCGTACGGGCCAGGGCCTCCAGGTTCGAGTTATCGCTCGCCTGCGCAATGTCCTGCAACTTGCCGTCTTTCATCAGTATAAGTATGCTACCGTCGCCAGGTTTGTAGGCGTTATTTTTTATGGTATCCGTAAATACAAAATAATCCAGTTCCTCCTGGCTAATGGGGTATTGACCCATCGCTTTTTCCGACAGTTTTTCAAGCAACGCCACATCAGGTGCATCATTTGTAATATCGATGTGGTAAAGATGGCGGCGCATCAACATACGGCAGAGTGACGAGAGTATAAAATCGTCGCAGGTTTCCCAAACTTTCAATGCAGCCATAATGTCGTTATCATCGAGCTTTGTAAATTTTTCGACGTGCGCATCGCTGCTCATAAAATCATCTTTAGTAATGGTGTTGCTCAGGAAGTGATTTAACGCTGGTGTAGCAAAAAGCCGTTTGTCTTTTAGCGCCAGCTCGCGGGCTCGTTTTAATATTTTGGCCAGCAGCTGTTCGGCAGACACCACCGTTTTATGCAGGTACACCTGCCAGTACATCAGTCGCCTGGCTATCAGGAATTTCTCTATCGAATAAATCCCCTTTTCTTCCACGGCAATATGATCACCCACAACGTCCAGCATTTTGATAATACGGTCGAAGCTGATGACACCCTCGGAAACGCCGGTGAAAAAACTGTCGCGGTTCAGGTAATCCATGCGGTCCATATCCAACTGGCCCGACACCAGTTCGTGCAGAAACCTTTTGGGATAAGTTCCATTAAAGATTTCGATGGCCATGGATAGCCTTCCGTCGAACTGCCGGTTTAGCTTATTCATCAGCAATATGGAAATATCCTCGTGAGATATCCCTTCGACAATGGTTTGCTCAAGGGCGTGCGAGAAAGGGCCGTGGCCTATATCGTGCAGCAGTATAGCAATAATAACTGCCTCTTCTTCCTCAACAGTAATTTGATGACCCTTGTTCCGTATCGTTTCTATCGCAAGGCACATCAGGTGCATAGCGCCCAACGCATGGTGAAAACGAGTGTGCAAAGCGCCCGGATAAACCAGGTGCGTCATGCCCAATTGCTTGATGTACCTGAGCCGTTGAAAATAAGGGTGTTCGATCAGATCGAACACCAGGCCGGCAGGTATGCTGATGAACCCGTAAACAGGGTCGTTTATGATCTTCTTTTTATTCAATGGCTTAATGCTGTGCAAAAATGTTAAATAGAAGTAAATTATACACTTTTATTTGTTAATTTTTGTTAATTCCAACAAAAGCATAGTAACAAAACCCTTGTAATGGGGTTATCTTTGTATAAAATATAAATATGCAGGATACCACCATTTTATGGGCTGATGATGAGATAGATTTGTTGAAGCCACACGTACTTTTTCTTAGCGAAAAGGGATATAACGTAAAAACTGTTACCAATGGCAACGATGCTGTTGATGCCTTTAGAAGCAATTACTTCGACCTGGTATTCCTGGACGAGAATATGCCGGGTTTGACTGGTATCGAAACCATGTCGCAAATAAAGAACCTGAATAATGAGGTCCCTATCGTGATGATCACCAAAAATGAGGAGGAATACCTGATGGAAGATGCTATCGGTTCAAAGATAGACGACTACCTGATAAAACCGGTAAACCCGAAACAGATATTGCTTACCATAAAAAAGCTAACTGAAAACAAACGCCTGGTGACCGAAAAAACCACCATGGCATATCAACAAGATTTCCGCACACTCGGTATGACGCTTAATGACCGGTTGAGCTACCAGGAATGGGTTGACGTTTATAAAAAACTCATCTATTGGGAGTTGGAGCTTGAAAAGCTGGAAGACGAAGGCATGCACGAGATACTGACGCTTCAAAAAGCGGAGGCCAATGTCCAGTTCGGTAAGTTCATCGAAAAAAATTATATTGACTGGATCAAAAACCCGGACGATGGCCCTATCACTTCTCCACAATTATTCAAGAAAAAAGTGTTCCCGAAAATGGAGGGTAAAGGGCCGGTTTTCTTTATCCTGATCGATAACTTAAGGTACGACCAGTTCAAGATCATCAACCCCATCATATCTGAATATTTTAGGGTTGAAGAAGAAGATACTTATTACAGCATTTTGCCAACGGCGACACAATATGCAAGGAATGCGATATTCTCGGGCCTGATGCCATTGGACATGGAAAAACGTTTCCCTGGCATGTGGCAGAATGATGAGGACGAGGGTGGCAAAAACCTATTTGAAGAGCAATTTTTGGCCGACCAGCTAAAGCGCGTACTGCGAAAAGATAGTAAATTCTCCTACCACAAAATACTGAATATTGACGAGGGCCGCGCGCTGAACGATTCGGTAAACAACCTGATGAACAATGACCTGAATGTGGTGGTTTATAATTTTGTCGACATGCTTTCGCACGCGCGTACTGACATGCAGATGATCCGCGAACTAGCCAGTGATGATGCAGCTTACCGCTCATTGACGCTGTCGTGGTTTGAACATTCGCCATTGTTTGACCTGCTTAAATTTTTGGCGCAAAAACAGGCCCGTGTTATCCTTACGACCGATCATGGTACCATTTGCGTTAAAAACCCAAGTAAGATAATCGGCGATCGTAATACCAATACCAACCTGCGTTACAAACAAGGCAAAAACCTCAATTTTAACGCGAAGGATGTATTCCATATCAAAAACCCGCATGATGTCATGCTGCCAAAACTACATGTAAGCTCAAGTTTCGTTTTCGCCAAAAGCGACAGCTATTTTGTTTACCCAAACAACTATAATCATTTTGTTAACTTTTATAACGAGACCTTTCAGCACGGGGGTATCTCGCTTGAGGAAATGATCATTCCGATCATCACCTATGGGCCTAAATAGGTTTTATTAATGTTTTTATCTTTGGCCCAATGAAACTGCCGGTAAAAAACATTAATGAACTTAAATACGTTGCCGAAAAATTGATCCATTTTGCCGGGAATGAAAAAATATTTCTTTTTTATGGAGATATGGGCGCTGGTAAAACCACGTTTATTAAGGCGCTTTGTGAATGCCTTGGTGTGAAAGAATCAACTTCGAGCCCTACATTTTCCATCATTAATGAATACCGGGCGACTACGTTAAAAATATATCATTTTGATTTTTACCGGTTAAAGAAAGAAGAGGAAGCGCTTGATATGGGGTACGAAGAATACTTTTATTCTGGCAATTACTGCTTTATCGAGTGGCCCGAAAAGATAGCCGGACTGTTGCCTGATCACTATATACAAGTGGATATTAGCGCATTAAGCAACAACGAACGCTTATTAACTTTTACGAAGATTTAGTTTAACATGACGTGTTTTTTCCGTATCTTCATCATCCGGAAATAAGCACCAATGAGTTCGGAGTTATATAGTGGATTTTCTGATGTTGCCAGGCAGGCAATGATGCAGCCCCAGGAGTCGATGCTGGAGGTAAAGAATAAAAAAAACAAGCTCTATATAGGCATACCCAAGGAAACTTCGTTCCAGGAGAACAGGATAGCATTGACGCCGCTTTCTGTGGCCCTGCTTATTAATAACGGGCACGAGGTAATACTGGAAAGTAATGCCGGGCAAGCCGCAAATTTCTCTGATAAAGATTATAGCGACCAGGGTGCGAAAATAGTTTATGATACCAAATCGGTTTATGAGGCAAACCTGATCATCAAAATAGCGCCGCCAACAATGGAGGAGATAGCGATGATGAAGACGCATCAGATCCTGATCTCAACCCTTCAGTTGTCAACACTCAAAGCTGACTGCCTGCATGCTCTTCTTCATAAAAAAGTAACCGCGCTTTCCTTCGAGCACCTGCGCGACGAGGGTGGTTCATTAGCCGTCGTGAGGGCAATGAGCGAGATTGTAGGCGCAACATCGATATTGATAGCTGCCGAGTACCTGAGTAATATATTCGACGGCAAAGGACTGATGCTGGGCGGCATCACTGGTGTACCGCCAACTGAGATTGTAATATTAGGCGCAGGAACCGTTGGCGAGTATGCCGCGCGAACGGCCATTTCGCTTGGTGCAGAAGTAAAGGTTTTCGATCCGTCAATTTACAAGTTGCGGCGATTACAGAACAATATCGGAACAAGGGTATTTACATCCGTGGTTCAGCCTATCGTACTTGAAAAAGCTATTACCACCTGCGATGTGGCCATCGGCGCTATGCGGGCCGAAGATGGCCGAAGCCCCTGTATCGTCTCTGAAAGTACGGTAAGCCGCATGAAACCCAATTCGGTTATTATCGATGTAAGTATCGATCAGGGCGGATGTTTCGAAACATCCGAAGTAACGAATCATACCCACCCAGTTTTCAGGAAGTATGATGTTATTCATTACTGCGTTCCAAATATCGCATCCCGGGTAGCCCGAACGGCCACTTATTCGCTCACCAACATCTTTACCCCCATTTTGCTTGACATTGGCGAACAGGGCGGATTGAAAAATGTGATCTGGCAAAAGTCGGGTGTGCGCAATGCGGTTTACATTTACGAGGGGCAGCTAACCAATAAATTTATAGGCGAAAGGTTCAATATCCCTTGTAAAGACCTCGACCTGCTCATCGTATCACACAGGTAAAAACCTGCTGCACACCATTTTAAACGAAGTTTTAAAAAAACCCTTGCGGAATAAAAAAAGGTGGCTATATTTGCAGCCCCAACGGAGTGGTAGTTCAGCTGGTTAGAATACATGCCTGTCACGCATGGGGTCGCGGGTTCGAGTCCCGTCCATTCCGCTAAAAGGGTATCAAACAATACCAAAACCGCTTAAATCAGTGATTTAAGCGGTTTTTTTATGTCAAATCCGCTCGTTTCATGTCAACTTTTATGATTCATTCGGTTACCTATTCGGTTACCTGTTTGAATTGACCATTTTGGTAACCGAATTAATGGTTTAATTAATTGATTTTGAATGACTTAAATACGATATCAAACCACATCAAATGATATCAAAACGAGTCAAAAAATGTCAAAAAAATTAATTCTTAAACACAAAAAAATGGTTAGTTATGAAAAATTCTGAAAGCTTTTCTGTTTTGTTCTGGGCAAATAAGGCCAAAACAGATTCAAATGGTCAAATGCCCATTTATGCAAGAGTAACGGTAACGGGAAAACGCGCCGAAATTTCCTTAAAAAAGAAGATAATTCCGGAAAAATGGGACTCTAAAAGTGGGTTCATGAATGGCTCCAATGATGAAGCGCGGACATTTAACAAACACATCGTTACCGTGAACAATGACCTCCATGCAATCTACATGGATTTTAAACAAAAGGGTTTACATCTATCTGCAGAGGAGGTAAAGAATAAGTATTTAGGTGTAGAAGTCGCCCGAAGAAGCTTGCTTGAAGTATTTGACGAACACAATAAGAATATGGAAGAATTGGTAGGCAAAGATTTTGTGAAAGCTACGCATACCAAATATGAAACGATAAGAGGTAAGGTCGCTGAATTTATTGCTTATAAGTATAAGAAACAGGATTTGCATCTCGATGTCCTCGAATACTCATTCATCACAGGATTTGAACATTATCTTAAAGTTCATGACAGCATTAGTCACAATGTTGTGATGAGTTATATTAAAAGGGTTAAGAGGATCATTAATATCTCTGTTCATAACCGATGGATCACTTATAATCCTTTTGCTGCCTTTGTCTGCACCACCAAAAAGATTGTACGGACTGAATTGGAAGAAGATGAAATCGCGTTGTTAGAAGAAAAGAAATTTAAAATAGTACGTTTGGAAGAGGTCAAAGACTGCTACTTGTTTTCCTGCTATACCGGATACGCTTTTATAGATGCGTTTAAGCTATCTCCTGAAAACATTGTCCGGGGTAAGGACGGCGAAATGTGGATCAACACAAGCAGGACAAAATCTGACATAGAAGCAAACGTACCCCTGTTACCGAAAGCCGTTTCAATTATTGAAAAATACAAGGCGCATCCACTTTGCGTAGCAAATAATAAAATCCTGCCAATGAAAAGTAATCAAAAGATGAACGCCTACCTGAAGGAAATTGCAGACCTGTGCGGAATCACAAAAAATCTAACCACGCATACGGCGAGGCATACATTTGCAACGACAGTGACTTTGGAGAATGATGTGCCTATCGAGTCGGTCAGCAAGATGCTGGGGCATACCAAAATCACGACTACCCAGCTCTATGCAAGAGTAAAAGAGAAGAAGGTGAGCCGCGATATGAAAATGTTAAAATCGAAAATGACTATTCAACTGCTGCTTAATCCAAGTGTTGATGTGCAAGAAAACCGTAAGATATATGGGGCGGAGTCGTAATGCACAATACTAATTCGCCGAGCGATTATCATATGGCACGATCCTTACTATTACGCCGTTTTGGTCCTTTTTTGGCGCGATACCAAAGTATTGCGCCATTTTTATTACATTTGGCGCAATACTTTAGTATCGCGCCAAAATGAAAAAGAAATTAAACTCCGTAGCTGAAGAAATATTAAAAATTCTAGCCAGATTCCCGGATGGAGCAAGCATTGAGGATATCAAATTAAGTAATTCTGATATACCACTGCGAACACTGCAAAGATGGTTAGCAAATTTATCGGAGCAAGGTACCATCATTGTTTCCGGAAAGGCGCGGGCAACGATTTATAAGCTTGCCGTTGGTGAAGCAACGTCAGAAGGTGCAGTGACCGAAGGTGAAGCACTCATTCCGCTTTCCGCAGCAGGTGGGCATGTAAGACGCTTAGTTACGGCACCGATACAAAAACGGACGCCTGTCGGATATAACAGAGCGTTCCTTGAAGCTTACCGGCCCAATATCGACAGCTACCTAACACAGGAAGATTTGGCGAAGCTAGCCGCAATTGGCGATACCGGAATAGAGCAACCGGCCGGCACTTATGCACAACAGATACTCAATCGCCTGTTAATCGATCTTTCCTGGAATTCCAGCCGGTTGGAAGGCAATACTTATAGTTTGTTGGATACCGAACGCCTGATTGAGCAAGGAGAAGCAGACGACACAAAAACAGCAAAGGAAGCGCAGATGATCCTTAACCATAAGGATGCTATTGAGTTTATTGTTCAGGCAGCCGAAGAAATAGGCTATAACCGTTACACCATATTAAATCTTCATGCTATGCTGGCCAACAACTTGTTGGCTGATCCGCAGGCACCTGGAAGGCTTCGTGCTATGGCGGTAGGTATTAGCGGGTCGACCTTTACACCGTTGGCTATTCCACAACTGATCAGTGAGCTATTTGATCTTATTTTAGAAAAGGCGGCACAAATTGAAAACCCTTTTGAGCAATCATTTTTCATCATGGTACATTTGCCCTATCTTCAGCCATTCGATGACGTTAACAAAAGGGTTTCACGGATCTCGGCCAACATTCCCTTTGTCAAGCGTAATTTTTCGCCCTTGTCTTTCATTGATGTGCCAGACGATCTATACAGCCAGGGAATGCTGGGCGTCTATGAACAGAATGATGTGAGCCTGTTAAAAGATGTCTTTTTATGGGCTTATGAGCGTTCGGCATCACGCTACGCTGTGATTCGCCAGTCGCTTGGTGAGCCTGATCCTTTCAAATTAAAGTATCGTACCCAGATACGTGAACTGATCAGTGGTATTATCGTTCAGTCTTTAAACTCGAAAGACGCTGACAAAGTAATCAAAAGCAACGCGCAACGGTTGCCTGATGCTGACCAGGAACAATTTATTGAAGCCGTGGAAACAGAGATACTTGCCTTACATGACGGGAACTTTGCCAGGTATAGGGTAAGCCCGAAAGAATTTGAGCGATGGAAAGCAGGCTGGCAGGGCTGATGACTTTTTACGACTACATAAAGACTTCAGCTTTATTTAATCCCTCCAAGATTTGGTACGGTGGGGAGACTTATAGGGTAAGCCAATTTAAGATAAGAGTTTTTACCCCAATAAAAGATAAATCATGCGTCCGCCCTCGAATTTGAAAACCGGGCATCCCAGAATTTTAATGATCTAAAAATGCCGTTTTCCTCCCAAACTAAATAAGATATCAACGAAAAACAACAGGCTATGCAGGGACTGATACACCGCATAATGCCGTTATCCTATAAGCCGGATGACCATCCATCTCACGGCATAGCGGAAAAGGATAGTGATATAGGCACCCAGGTTGAACTGATCATTTACCGGATTAAGGTCGAAAAGAAGACCGGCAGGTTTGAGCAATAATATCGAAATGCAAACCGCTTTCATCCAAAATCAATGAATTAACAATAAATTTTACGGTAGTACAGAGACACTGGTGATAGCCTGTCCTAAATGAATACAAACTTTGCCATACTATACAAGATATTATGGCAACGGAGATCATAACAAAAGACGACCTGGATGAGTTCAGGGAAAAACTATTAAACGATATCAGGGCAATAATCGGCAAGCCGGGTGATGAGAAAAGGAAATTATTAAAAAGCTACCAGGTGAAAAATATGCTGAAAATATCTCCCGGCACCCTGCAGAATTTGAGGATGAACGGAACATTGCCATTTACTAAAATAGGAGGCATTATTTATTATAAATATGAAGATATTATGAAAATATTTGATAATAATGAAGGAAAGAAATAATAATTATCCTTCGATCTTGCATATCCAGGACGCTCGTCTTTCTTTCATTTGATTCTAATTTATTTGGCCGTTCCTTTGGGCCGGGCTTTCCGGGGATATCTTCTGCCGAAGGATACACTATTATACTCATTGCTGCGTGCTGATGTAAAACGTGCACCTTATTTGCCTTAATGTAACCGCGCTAACTTCCAAATGGAGTGGCCCGTCGATGCAAAGATTTTCCAGCTTCCCGGACAAATTTCCCGGTCGTTGCCTGCGGCCCGCGCTATCCGTTAAATCTGCTGCGCAGGATGTCACTGCTATCACTAACGAATACCCGCCACACCGGTTAAAACTGTGCCGCCTCGCCCGGCAACGGTAGCCGGGAGGGCAGCCCATTTTTGCCCTTTCCCTTCAAAAAAACTCCAGATCCCTCCGCCCTTTTTACAGCGGCATTTTTCCCTTTAATGAGTCTTCATTTAGCCTTTGCTTGAGGCAAATTTACCCCCTTTCGGCATTCAAGGCCATGCAAGTGCCGCTTAAAAAATCTCCACACCTCCTCTTCGCTGCGGGTAGTATTTTTTGCGGCAGCCTTGCCTGCCCGCCCCACGCGCAAGTTTATTGCCTCTATCAAAGGCCAAATGAGGTTTTTCCGAAATGGACCAGAGAACAAGTAATTCATTAAAAAAACAAATTTTATGTTATTCACAGGAAGATTGACCGAGGATGCAAAGGTCAGAAACGTTAAAAACGACAAAAAAGTAACTGGTTTTACCGTAGCCATCAACCAACGCTACAAAACCAAAGACGGCGAAAAAAGAGAAAAGACCGCTTATGTAGTTTGCTCTTATTGGGTAAATCCCGGCATTGCCGAATTCCTGAAAAAAGGCACAGTTGTACAAATCACCGGGTGGATGGAAGCCCAGGCATGGAAAAACAGGGACGATGAGCCACAGGCCACCCTTGTCTGCTCAGTGGACAAGATCGACCTTTTCGGCAAGCCTGCCGAAAGGCAAAACGAAAAGCCAAAGGAAAAGAAAAAGGCAACCGCAGGGGCAGCAGACGAAGACGACCTGCCATTCTAATCCGGCCAATCAGCAGTAAACGAATTCATTATTCAAACAGCGGGGCTTTTCAAAGTCCCGCTACTAAAATCAAACACGAAATCCAATGGCACATAATATCAATTTTAACGAGCAGACAGGGCAACACAGTTTTTTCAGCGTCAAACAAAAGGCATGGCACGGATTGGGGCGGATCGTAGAAGATTACCCGACCAGTAAGGAAGCATTGCAATTTGCAGGGCTTGATTACGAGGTTATCAAATCACCTTTATTTACCCAAAGCAGGTCACTGACCACAGGCAACAGGGGCGAATTAATAGCCGGTATGGACATTGCCATACCAAACTATTATGCCACCATGCGCACCGATAACAATACCGTGTTGGGCGTAGTCGGCAGGGATTACAGCATCGTACAGAACCGGGATGCGTTCAGCTTCTTTGATGCCATCGTAGGCGGGGACGGGATGCAGTACGAAACCGCAGGGGCATTAGGCAATGGGGAGCGCATTTTTATTACCGCCAAACTGCCGGGTTATATTAAAGTAGGCAAAGACGACTACATCGAAAAATACCTTTTCCTCACCACTTCGCACGATGGTTCAGGCAGTATCACCGCAGCATTTACCCCGGTGAGGATTGTCTGCCAGAATACGCTCGGCGCAGCACTCCGTAACAGCTCCAATACGATTAAGATACGCCATACTGCCAGTGCAGAGGACAGGCTGAAAGAAGCCCACAAGGTTATGGGCATTTCCAATAAAATGGCCGATGAACTGGACGGCATCTTTAACCAATGGACCAAGGTGCGCATCACCGATAAGGACGTAATGAAACTTATTCAACAAGCGTTGGCACCGGGAAGAGAGGTTTTAAAGAGCCTGAAAACAGGCGGGGAACTTTCCACCGTCTTCAAAAACATCTGTGATAACGCCTTTATGTACGCAATGGCAAGCCCTACACAACAGACCGAAACCACCAAAGGTACTTTATTCGGCGCATTCAACGCCGTTACAGGCTACTTCCAAAATGTAAAGGAATACAAGGACGATGAAGCCAAAGTAAAATCCATATTGGGCGGTACAGGGCAAAGCCGCACACAGACTGCATTTGATCTGTGCCTCGCCTATGCCAAAAACGGGGCAGACAGCCTCAACTTCAATTAACTGATCACCATTAACCGGGGGAGCAAATCCCCCTCAATTTAAAACATAGGAAATGACACGTTCAAATCTTTATATCAAACTGAGCAACGGCGCTTCGGTTACCTGCGTTGCCGACAGCAGCAGCGCACCCGAACAAGGCTATTTCGTGGAACAGGTTATACAGCCTCTTTTGGAAATGGACGACCCCGAAAAGGAATTAAGCCTTATCGAAGAACATTGCACGATGAACGAACAGCGGATAAATGCTGCCTATCGCTATATCATCAATCTGCAAACCAAAGCCGTGCACTTTTTCGAGGAAAACTACGACTACAAAACTGACAAATTCTTTGCGGGCGAAAACCTGACAAACCGCTACCGGGACTATCTGGAAACACTCCGCAAATAAACCAACCATCAGAAAACAGCAATGAAAACGATAAAATTAAAGCTGTACGGTTTTGATGAACTGTCAAAAACCGCGAAACAAAAAGCATTGACCGCCTGCCATGAACTGAATATAGATTTTGATTGGTGGGACAGCAGCTATGACGACTTTATAGCAATATGCGCCTGTTTAGGCATAACCGTCAGCAAAGAGCGTATCAAATTCGAGGGCTTTTATTCGCAGGGTGACGGCAGTGGCTTTAGCGCAACAGTTGACTTAACCCAATTAAATAAGGCTATTGTCAATAAGGCATGGCAAGACTACGCACCGAAACTCGATTTTGATTTTACAGCAATTCCCATAGACCGCCGGGTGATGGCTTTGGTGGAGAACGGCGTTTTGGAACACGACCCGAAAATTATCAGCCGTTCACGAAACTACGGCGTAGTGGTTGACCTGGGCATATATGCCGTCAACGAAAGGGAGAGAAACCATGACCTTGTTTTTGAAGAACTGGACAACCTCGAAGAATGGTTACGAAAGATTGCCGAAACACTCAATAAACACCTGTACAAATCCCTCGAAGCCCAATACGAATACCTGACTTCGGACGAAGCTATCACCGAGGGAATTTTAGCCAACGACTACCTTTTCACGGCAGACGGAAATTCAGCCAATTATTTAAAGAAACTATCTGAAAACAATTAAGAATTAAGATCATGACAACGAACTTTTTTGAAAACATAACCGCATTGAATGTTCCCGGCAACTGGAAAATATCCATTCAAACAACCGACAACATGCTGTTCACAGTTTCAGCCTTATTTGCCGCGAACAACTGCGGAGATAATGCATCCAAAGTCATCCCGCCCATGTTGCTTAAAGGAACAGCTGAAGAACTTAACGAGGGTTTTTTTGATACCATAACATTACCCGTACAGCAAACGGCGGGTTTGTACACAAGTATGGAAGCCTACCTCAAAGAAGTGGAAAGGGCGCGTATCGCCTCAAAAGAGGAACAGGACAGAAAGACTAAGGAGAAAGCTGCGCAGACCGCCAAAAAACCGGGGGATGCAGAGATGCCCGACCCCAAACAGGCTAAAGAGGAAAAGAAGAAAGCCTATGACGAGGCCATGAAAAACATCACAGAGCTATCGGCTAAAATGAAATACGCCGATGCGTTGGCTATTCTGCCATCCATTGAAGATTACCCCGAAAAAAAGAATGAACTGGAGAAAAAAGAAGCGGAGCTGAAACGCCTGCACAGCCAGTATGAGAACGCATTGTTTAACCTTAATGCCGAATGACCATGTTATTGACAACACTATTACCGCGCATATTTATACATAAAGAAAACGGACAGGAAGTCCGCCTTACCGACCCGGGAACCGAGTTTTCGCCCGAAGCAGTACTTAACTTTTATTCGGGTACTTATCCCATTCTGACTACGGCCAAAGTAAATGGCCCGGAGATCAGGAAGGACGAGATACAATACACATTTGTTTCCACCATAGGTATAAAAGGATGAAAAATGGACACAGCAATAAAACAAGGCAGGGTTTCAGCGCCAAAGTCGAAGCGCCAATGGAATCTCTATCAGCAATTGTCCCACTACAGCCGCGAACTCGATCGTCTGCCGGACGCAAGGGAAGTAAGCCGGAACAAACTCCGTTCTGCACCGCAGGACTTGCTGCCGATGGTTTTCTGAAACACCGGTTCTTACCGCTATATGCTGAAAGCTATGAGCTGCCACAGGACGAAGGAATAACAGAGGGGGTATTGAACTCCCTCTCCGTTCTCGCCCAATATCAGCCATTACAGCTTTTGGATGTTACCAGTAAAGCCTATCCCTATAACATCCTGTTAGCGCATTGGAACGCCGAAAGGCAGTTGCACAGGGCTGGCAGCAAACTCGAACTATTCATCGTTGAAGATGAGGACCAAAGAGTAAAATTGGCGACAAAGCAAACAGCCTCGCGCAGTTATTCCCTTTATTATATCCCCGTACTTCCCTTGTACAGTTTGCTGAAATCGCGCGAAAATAAGCCGGGGGCGCAGCTTTTGCTGTCTGTCTTTGCTTATCTCTACCACATTGCAAGAATTCCTTACTACCGGGATGCCGATACATACCTGTTTTATCACTATGAAATACTCGAAGAATGGCTGGACGTAGAAGACGGCAGTTTGGACGAAGCAGACCTTATGTTCAATCGCGAGGCACACCAAAAAGCTGCACACGGCGGGGATGTTATTGAGCGGGTCATCTACCATCCCGCTCACCTGGAGCAACTCAGTGAACGAATAACCCGGATTATCCCGGCGGATGCCTTTGAACAGGGCTGCCTGAAAGTTGCGACAGATACGTTGAAGTTATGGCAGGATTATCCTGACAGCAACATATTCCGCCACCTGAACAGGCTTCCATGCGATGAAGACGATGATGATAACTGGATGGGTTATGACAATACCATTCGTGTAGGCGAGTATATTCACTTTATCGCCGATACCGAAAGTAGCCTTTATGACAGTATTCAACAGAACATCGATGCCGAACTGAACGAGAGAATGTACTGGCAGGAACACACGCTGGTTTCGGTCTACGATAAAAATTATTCGCCAAATGCTGACAGCCTTGATTATGAGAACCGGCTGTTTACCCTGCTTGACGATTTGTGCTACCTCTTAAATAAACTACCATGACCAATATGACCCACACATTCGGAACGCTTTACCATCCCCGCAAGGCATTCGTGATCTACGAACAACAGGACGGAAACAAACATATCTATATCGAAAGTTACGACTTAGACCAGCAGGGACACCCCATCAATGCACACCCTCTTTCCATGCTTGAAGCGAACAGGCTCTCTAAGGCCCTGCAGACAACGGAAAAAAAGCGGTCGGCGTTCCTCGCCCCGAAAGGCTTATTGCCCAAAAACCTATTATATATCCGTACCGATAAAAATCCATACGCCATCTGGCATACCCCCCGACAATGGGTCAAGCTGTTTTTTAAGGAAGATTTGGGCATCAAAAGCGGTTTGGCGAATATCCCCGCGCTTGTATGGAGGGCAACGAAAACATCCATTGCGGTATTCGCCGTGGCCGAAACGGAAATTTGCGGGGACACCCCGCTTTTTAACGCGCCATTCTTCAATATGTATGACGATGGCCGGGTATGTATGGGCAACGTCAGTATGGACATCAAAAACGATTGCGCCCTGGAAGATTTTATGGAACAATGGCAGAACGGCTTTTTTAACAGCTATTTCAGCCACATGATACAAGGGTATAACCCGATAAAAGGGAATATTGTCCAGCTTTGGAAAAATCTGTCAGGCACAGGCAAGCCCTTTCCCGAAGAAAAATTGATACCCCATAAAAGAACTGTAAACCACCTCATTCAATAATTATGGAAGCCATACATATCACCGATAACTATCTCATTAATCCGACCAACCCCGTAACCATCAACCTGATCGGCGCAGGCGGGACGGGAAGCAATATGGTCATGGCTTTGGCAAAAATGAACCATGCCCTCATTGCATTGGGACATCCGGGGTTATACGTTTACCTCTATGATGATGATAGGGTGTCCGAAGCTAATCTCGGCAGGCAGCTATTTACTGAAGCGGAACTCGGTTTGTTCAAATCAGCGGTGCTGATCAACAGGGTCAACCGTTTCTTCGGTACCAACTGGAAGGCGGTGACTTCAAAATTCGAGGCGGGTCAGCTCGATTACTTCCCGAACGAGGGTAAAGCGAACTTGTTTGTCTCCTGCGTCGACAACGTTAGCGCGAGGCTTGGCATAGCAGAAGTGCTCAGGGAACTGGGGGAAGCCCGGAGCTATGAAAGGAACAAAGTGCTGTATTGGATGGATTTGGGGAATAGCAGGCAAACCGGGCAGGCTGTCCTTTCAACAGTTACCCCCATTGAACAACCCATATCCGAAAAATACAGGACGGTGGCCTCATTACCAAAAGTTACCGATGAGTTCCGTTTCCTTTTAGAAGAATCAGATAGGAACGATGATACGCCAAGTTGTTCGGTAGCGGAGGCACTGGCAAAGCAGGACTTATTTATCAATCCTGCTTTGTCGAACCTCGGAGCATCCCTGCTGTGGCAGTTGTTCCGCGAAGGGATGCTGTTTAACCGGGGGTTCTTTCTTAATCTTAATGACTTCAGGGCACAACCACTTAAAGTAGCCTGAAATAAATGCAATAAAATTTGAAATGATGACCATTATTGATTTAGACGGGAAAGAAATCCAAATCACCGACCCGAACCTTGCCCTGATGCAGGCCGATGACTTTCGTCATTATTCGACGATTGACACTAACCGTTTGGAGTTTTTCCGGAAGCAGCAGGCCTATTGGGAGGATATTTACCAGAAGCTGGCCAGGCTCACCAAAGATTGACACCCCGCGGGCCGGGCTGCCACTTCCCTCATACCTCGGGAAAAGGCAGCACCGGCCAAAGCGGTTGCTTGACTTGCAACAATCAAATCGTCCTATTGGATTCCCCGGATTGTTGCAATACAAGCGGGTTTGTTTAATTTTAAAGGTGTCACAATTGAGTATGGAAGCCTCACTGATGCGGTGTATTATCTTTTGCAGCTACCACCGCATGACCGGAAATATTTGGTGGAAGATATTAACGATAGCGCCTATAAAAATGCCCTGTACTTGGCACAGGGCATTCAAAAAACCTGGTTGGGATTTTAAGCAATTTGGTATCAATTCTAATGGTAATAGATCTGTGAACCCTATCTGCTGGCAAGCCTGTTCAAAGTAGAAACAGCACTACCTATGCTTCCGCCTAAACCGTCGACAGACTGAACGATATTGCCATTTCCATCCAGGATATAGATATTCCCTGTATGACTAAAACTTCCCCCGGAAAGCTTTTGATATTTTACATTCAGAACCATGGAAAGTTCCCTAACCTGGTCGGAATTACCCTTAAGCAGCTCCCAATGATCATCCAACTGCCGTTGTGTAGCGTAAGATCTCAACTGCGCCGGTGTATCGCGGTCCGGGTCGAATGAAACCAATACGCCGCCAACCTGATTTCTGACAGCCGCAGGCAGGGAATCCCTGATCGCTTTCATCTTCTCTACGACACGGGGACATACAAATGCGCAATGCGTGAAGATCATGGCAACAATTTGAGGATGGCCCTGCAGCTTGCTCAGCGTTAGCTGTTTTTCATGCTGGTCCGTCCATGAACCTGTCAGCTGGTAGACGGAATTATTCCCCACTGCCGGCGAAGGTGTTGTAGCTGTAATAGCTGCGCGGTCCCTGGCACAGCAAAGCGTTGATTTTATTACAGCGCTTTTGTGACAAGACAACAATGTCAACGTTGCCAGCCCTAATAATATGCGATTTGTTTTCATAACAGTACTTTTTTAAATTAATCAAAACGGTTAAGGTCCCTGGCACAACGAAAGCCCAGGCCATTGATGGCATAACGGGCCTGCAGGCCTTCCCGGAAGGCAAACCGCATAAAGGCGGCATAATCTTCCTTATTTACACTACCTAATGAGCCTGCAGCACAAGAGAAACTGTCCGCATTTGTTCCGCTGTTTCCCTGGATAATGACGCTGTTAAAATCTTCAACCCATTCCCAGATAAGGCCGTGCATATCGTATAAGCCGTATGCGTTCTTATAGGTCGATTGAACCGGCGGGAGGATAACAGGATTAGGGTGGTCATACCAGGCCAATATAATTCTGGTCAGCCTTGCGCCTTTTTGCATGCCTACAGGGGCCGCCGCGGCTGCATATTCCCACTCGGCTTGCGTAGGCAATCGCTTGCCTTTCCACCTGGCATAGGCGTCTGCGGCAAACCAGGACACATTGGTAACAGGGCTGTTAATGATCTTATCGTCACCTATCTCAAAATCACCCGTCCACTGTTTCAGGTAACCCGCGTCTGCAAACAATGGTGAAATCTTTGATCTGGCCCACTTTGGATTCGCCTTTACAAAGTCGAGGAATTCCCCGTTGGTTACGGCATTTACATCCAATGAAAACGGATGGATCTTAACTGCGGCAGGCTGGTCCTTCCGGTGCAGGAAGGGACGGTAGCTGCCGCCGGGTATGCTTACCATTGCAGCATTCCGGGCCGGCATGCCCCGGTGCACGGCCGGCATCTCACCATAATGTTTTAAAGGGATCAGGGTACAGATCATCATCAATAACGTGCTCACAGTTTTCATATCCGAAGCTTACTGGTTACGTACTTTCTTTACATCACTTGCTTTTATACCAGGGCTCTTGTTGCCCCAGCTGTTCCTGACATAGGTCAGGATGCTGGCGACCTGGTCATCGGTCAGGGAAAGGTTTGGCATCACGCCCTGATAATGTTTACCGTTAACGGTGATGGCCTCATTGTTGATGCCATGCAGCACGACGCCGATACCCATATCCTGCCTGCTCATCAAAAAGTCTGATTTTGCAAGCGGCGGAAACGATCCGGGTAAACCAAGGCCTGTAGTTTGATGGCAGCTGCTGCAATTCGACGCAAAGAGGGTTTGACCGTCTTTAAAACGGTCTGCAAAGGATGGCTCCGGTGCTGCAGCGGGTTCAACTGCCGGTTTATCCTTTTTCTCGTCCTGGATCGGCGGATAATAGAACTGATCTGCCTGCTTCCCGGAATAAATATTTTTATCGGCGGGGCCGGTAACGACCAATTGCGCTAATGCTCCCTGGTTGAATGCGCGGAAGATAGAGTGGTCGACGATGTTGAACGTTCCCGGCTCCTTGCAGATAAACTCAACAATTTCACCGCCACCGGCCGGGATAAGCGTCGTGGCAACGTTATGATTGATCTCGCTGCCCCCTTCTACGTATACTTTGTCGAAGATCTGTCCGATAACGTGAAATGATGAAACGAGATTCGGTCCCGCATTGCCTATATAGATCCTGACCCGGTCGCCCACTTTAGCATGTAACGCATTGTCTCCTGTGGTCGAACCCACTGAGCCGTTGAATACAACATATTCCGGCTGCTCCTTAATTGCTTTGTCCATGTCAAATGGCTGCAGGCCGGGTTCGCCATTCTTACCCGTCGTATAAAATTCACCCTGCATGAGATAAAATTCCTTATCTGCATATGGAAGGCCGTCTTTCGGATCGACCAGGATGAGGCCATACATACCGTTGGCAATATGCATCCCAACCGGCGCTGTAGCACAGTGGTAAACAAACAAGCCGGGGTTAAGGGCCCTGAACCGGAACACAGAAGAGTGGCCCGGAACCGTCATGGTAGCTTCAGCGCCGCCCCCGGGACCGCTGACCGCATGAAGGTCTATATTGTGGGGCATCTTGTTATTGGCATTATTGTTCAAATGCAGTTCCACTTCGTCCCCCTCATGCACCCGGATGAAAGGCCCTGGCACTTTACCGCCGAAGGTCCAAAAGGTATAGTCAACGCCATCGGCCAGCTTCATCACCTTTTCAACGACCTCGATCTCTACGATCACTTTTTTTGGCTTTGCATTGTTTTTGGCTTCGGGAACATTTGGTGCAAAAGTTGACACGGGAGAATATTCACCGGTAATAGCCGTGGTGTCTGTTGACGATCCGCCGGCCTTCTTATTCGACCTGCATGCAGTAAATGATATGCAGGCGGGTATTAAGAAAAGTAATATAATACGCAGGATATTTCCTTGCGGCTTACGGAGATTTAAATAAACTACTTTCATTTGTTGTATATTTTATTTGGTTATCAACCGGGTCAAAAGTAGTTCGGAGCGGTAAGCCACGCCCTGATGTCCGTCAGGTCAAAACATGATTCATCTCATATTATTGATGTGGTTTTTACCGGGGAAAACTGCTAAAATGTGATATAGGTAACATTTTTAGACAGGATGGAGCCACCAACAGAGCGTTGCGCTAATCAAAGTCCCCTAAGCCGGTTAAAGGATTCTGCATGTTTTCTGAACTTCTTAGGTCAACTTGTACGCCGCAGGAAGGTGAGGGGCCGTTAAGAGGAACGGTTGGGCAGAAGTATCCGCCGTGGTCACGGGTACTTTTTCTTTTGGAAGATTTAAACGTGATACCGTTCAGCTTCCCGCTTTTTGTTCGATGATGGAATTGAGGATCTCATCTGACCTCATTTCATTTCCGATCAGGTCCGCCAGGCTTACTTTATCCAGTAGCTGGTCTATATTGATCTGAACCATTTGCCAAAGGGAACGTATGGAACAATCTACCGAGTTCGTACAGAATTTAAGTATTCCCGAATAATCATTACAAAAGGATTGTTCAAACAAAGATCCTCCTAAGATTTTTAGAACCTGGTTGATATTGATTTGATCTGCCGGCCGCGCCAGGATGTATCCGCCTTTGTTGCCAGGCGTGCTATTAATATATCCCTCGATACGGAGCAGACGCGTGAGTTTAGCGACATAGGGAAGTGACAAGCCCTCGGCGACTGCCAATGATTGTATGGTCATGCCTTCCTTGTCGCGAAATTTGGCAATTCTTAATAAGATCCTCAACCCGTATTCTTCCTGTGATGTTATTCTCATTTTTTATGATTATGGAACAGCCCATGCATTATCCAAAATTACTCTTTTATTAGTTTCGTGCAAGATCAGTCCGGTGATTACAACAGCCCTAATTCCAGTTTCGCTGTTTCTGACATCATATCGCTGTCCCATGGCGGATCCCAGGTTACGATAACAATGACTTCGTTCACCCCCTCTATCGCCCTGACCTTTTGTTCTACCTCTACAGGAATATCCTGGGCAGACGGGCAACCTGGCGCGGTAAGCGTCATAACGATCTGGACGTTGTTAAACGGAGGCAGTATTTCCGCCTCGTATACTAATCCCAGCTCATAAATGCTGACCGGGATCTCCGGGTCATATATGGTTTGCAAACAGTCTATGACCTTTTGTTTCAGCGCTTCCATTTCCATTGATAAGATATTAAATATGAATTCGTTTATAAGCTATAGCATAGTCTTTCATCTGTTTCACCATGGCCCGCAAACCATTTGAACGGGTCTGTGCAAGGTGCGTATGCATCCCGATCCGCTCTATAAAATCCAGGGGGGCGTTAATGATTTTGTCGGGAGTGTGCCCGGATAATACAGCAATGAGCATGCTGATCAACCCTTTTACGATCAGCGCATCGCTATCCGCCTTAAAAGACACCTTGCCGTTGTCATAGGAAGATACCAGCCATACCGTGGACTGACAGCCCCTGATCTTCTTGTCTTCGGTTTTATAATGTTCATCCAATGCGGGTAATTTCTTACCGAGCTCAATGATATATTCATACTTCTCCTCCCACGTATCCAGAAAGGAAAATGACTCAATAAATTCGTTTTCGATCTCTAAAATATCCTTCTCCATAATCAAGACAGCATTTTTAAGGCCTTCCAAAGACCCGCGATTAACGCATCTACTTCTTCAAATGTATTATAAACCGCAAACGAGGCCCTTACGGTTCCTGCAATACCGAAGCGTGCCATCAGCGGCTGCGTACAATGATGACCTGTTCTGACCGCAATTCCCTGGTTATCCAGTAAAACACCGATATCCTGCGGATGAACTCCTTTAATTATAAAAGATACTAAACCCACTTTTTCCCTGGCCTTACCAACGATGGTCAATCCGGGGATTGTTTCCAGCCGGGCGGTCGCATATTTCAATAAAGCGGCCTCGTGTTTTCTGATATTGTCTTTTCCAAGGTCATTCAAAAATTCCAGGGCCGTTTTCAACGCGATCGCATCCGCTATATTTGGTGTGCCTGCCTCGAACTTATAAGGGAGCTCATTATAGGTAGTTCGCTCAAAAGTAACTTCTTTGATCATTTCCCCGCCTCCCTGAAAGACCGGCATACTTTCGAGGATATCTTTTTTACCAAATAAAACACCTATCCCGGTAGGTCCATAAAGCTTATGCCCGGAAAATGCAAAAAAATCACAATCCATATCCTGAACGTCTATGTCAAGGTGAACGGCTGATTGCGCCCCGTCAATCAGCACTACAGCACCAACCTGGTGTGCCGCCTTAATCATCGGTTTAACCGGGTTTACCGTGCCCAGCGCGTTTGATGCCTGGGCAACAGCCACCAGTTTTGTTTTTGGACTGAGTAAATTGTGGTAATCAGTCATGGAAAGCTCACCGTTGTCCAATACCGGGATCACCTTTAATATGGCATTCTTCTCATGACATAATATTTGCCAGGGCACAATGTTAGAATGGTGTTCCATTCCGGAGATCAGTATCTCGTCACCGGCGGCAATATTTGCCCGGCCCCAGGTGCAGGCAACAAGGTTAATGCCTTCCGTGGTTCCCCTCGTAAAAATAACTTCCTCCGAAAGCGCGGCCCCGATAAATTCTTTAACGGCCATACGCGAGGCCTCATAAGCGGCAGTGGCCTCTTCCGCAAGGCTATGAATGCCACGGTGGATATTAGCATTGTAATTGCCGTAATATTGGCTGATCGTGTCAATAACGGCTTGCGGTTTTTGGGTCGTTGCGGCGTTGTCAAAGTATACAAGGGGCCTGTCCTTCACGGCACGGCCGAGTATAGGAAACTGCTGACGTATGGCGCCTATATTAAGATCAATGGGTGTTGGGCTTGTCAAAATCATTTTTTGCTGGCGGATAAACGTTCGGTGATCAGGTTTTCTACATAGCTGCGTAGTAATTCTGGCTTAATCTGGTCAAGTATGTCCAATGCAAAAGCCTTTAACAATAATTCCTGCGCATCGGGTTTTGGAATACCTCTTGCCCTCAAATAGAACAATGCATTCTCATCCAGTTGCCCCACCGTACAGCCATGGGAACATTTGACATCGTCTGCAAAGATCTCCAGTTGCGGTTTGGTATTGATCGTAGCATCCTCTGATAGCAGGATATTTTTATTGGTTTGATAGGCGTTCGTCTTTTGCGCCCCAGGGCGAACCATGATCTTTCCGTTAAATACACCAGTGGCATCGTTGTCCAGGATCCCTTTATACAATTCATTGCTTAAACAATTGGGCTGTACATGATCTGCCAGCGTATGGTTATCCGCATGGGTATGACCGTTCAACAGGTACAGGCCGAATAAATGGGCCTCATTTCCGGCTGCTTCCATGATCACGTTCAAGTTGTTACGGATCATACCCCCATTGAGCGTGACGGTGACCGTATGCACCTTACTGCAGCCGATTTGACGGATATGCGTAGTGCTTACCTGGCTGGCATTTGCGGTTTCATTTTGAATTTTGTAATATTCGACGATAGCATTGTTTTGAATGATCACCTCCGTTACCTGGTTAGTAAAACATTCGGACGCACCCAGGGTGGCAAAGGTTTCTGCTAACTGAACTTTGGCCTTCCGGTCGACATAGATCAGGCTTCTCGGCTGGGAAAGTATATGACATTGCCGTGCATCTGAGATATGATAAATATAAAGAGGGCGGTTTAGTTCCTGTTCCTCGTGAACGTGAACAAAAACAGCTCCATGAATAAAGGAAGTATTCAGCGCATGGATACCGTCTTTAATGTAGGCGCTGCTGCAACCGAGATATTCCCGTATAGTCTCTTTGTAAGTTCCACTGGCAGCATCTTCGAGCGGCAACACCGTAAGCTGATCCTGCGGCGACCGGATTTTTGAGAGTTGTGGCTCGAAACGGCCGTTTACAAACACTATTTCATTTGCGTTGTCATGACCGGGTAACCGGATGACGTCTACCTCAGCCGGCGCAAGGGAACAAGCCGGCAGGCCGCTGTCGAAAAAATATTCATGACTGAACACTTTCCCCATGTCAGTATATTTCCATTCTTCATTGCGCTTCGTCGGCAGTCCTGCTTTATCCAAAACATGAAACCCTTCCCGCCTGACCTGCCCGATCAGGCTTCCGGGATCATCGGTACGCAATTGTTCAAAATGGTCCTTAAAATCGCTTAAATTCATGATAACCGTCTTTTTATTCAGCTGTTATTAAATCGGCTTCCCCTTTGATCATGTCATAACCATTTTCCTCCAGTTCCAGAGCGAGCTCTTTTGTACCGGATTTGACGATGCGCCCGTTATATAGCACATGAACGAAATCAGGCTGCAAATAATCCAGCAACCGCTGATAATGGGTAATGATAAGTATGGCATTGTGTTCGTTTCGCAGCTTATGAATGCCATTGGCCACAATGCGCAATGCATCGATATCTAAACCGGAATCCATTTCATCCAGTATCATCAGCCTGGGTTCAAGCATCGCCATCTGGAAAATTTCATTACGTTTTTTTTCCCCGCCGGAGAACCCTTCGTTGATCGACCGGCTCAGCAATGACTGATCGATCTGCAGCATCGCCATTTTTGCTTTCATCAATTTCATAAAGCTTACCGCATCCAGCGGTTCTTCACCCTGATATTCCCTCTTTTCGTTTACGGCCGCTTTAATAAAATTGGTCGTGCTGACCCCCGGTATTTCAACAGGGTACTGAAATGCCAGAAATAAGCCTTCACGGGCCCGGTCTTCAGGTGCCATTTCCAGTAAGTCTTTTTCTAAAAAAGTAACCGATCCTTCCGTCACCTCATATTCTTCCCTGCCGGCCAATACCGACGCCAGCGTGCTTTTGCCAGACCCGTTTGGCCCCATAATGGCATGGACCTCTCCGGCTTTAATAGAAAGATTAATGCCATTGAGTATTTGTTTGCCTTCAATGGACGCGTGTATATTTGTAATTGATAACATGATAGCTTGATCTATAAATTCATAATTTTTTTAGCCCACACTGCCTTCCAGGCTCACAGCAAGCAATTTTTTCGCTTCTATGGCAAATTCCATGGGCAATTGGCTCATCACTTCTTTGGCGAAGCCGTTAACGATCAGGGCAACGGCTGTTTCTGCATCGATCCCCCTTTGTTTGCAATAAAAAAGCTGGTCTTCACCGATCTTTGAGGTGGTCGCCTCATGCTCCACAACGGATGTCGCATTTCTTACCTCGATATAAGGGAAGGTATGCGCTCCGCAATGATCGCTTAAGAGCAGGGAATCGCACTGTGAATAATTACGGGCCCCGGCAGCATTCTTGCCCGCACGGACCAATCCGCGGTAACTGTTCTGGCTATAGCCGGCGGATATTCCTTTGGCCACGATCCGGCTTCTCGTGTTCTTGCCAAGGTGGATCATTTTGGTGCCGGTATCTGCCTGCTGATAGTGATTGGTAAGGGCCACAGAATAGAATTCGCCGACAGTATGATCGCCTTTTAGAATGACGCTGGGGTATTTCCAGGTAATGGCTGAGCCTGTTTCTACCTGGGTCCAGGAGATCCTCGAATAGTCGCCCGAACATAGCCCGCGCTTGGTAACAAAATTGTAAATTCCCCCTTTGCCCTCGTGGTCACCCGGGTACCAATTTTGAACGGTAGAGTATTTGATTTCAGCCCTCCTCATCGCGATGAGCTCAACGACTGCGGCATGCAGCTGGTTCTCATCACGCTGCGGCGCGGTGCAGCCTTCCAGGTAGCTTACATAGCTTTCATCTTCAGCTATGATCAGTGTTCGTTCAAACTGACCTGAATTTCCGGTATTGATGCGGAAATAAGTTGACAGCTCCATCGGGCAGCGCACACCTTTAGGGATATGGCAAAAAGAGCCGTCGGTAAATACCGCAGCGTTCAGCGCGGCGAAGAAATTATCCGTCGGCGGCACAACAGAGCCAATATATTTCCTGACTAATTCCGGATGTTCCCGGATCGCTTCACTGATGGAACAGAAAATGATCCCAATGTCCGACAGTTGCTTTTGAAAGGAAGTTGCGACGGAAATACTGTCAACGACGACGTCAACGGCAACCCCGCTAAGCCTTTTTTGCTCGTTCAGGGAAATTCCGAGTTTGTCAAAAGTGCGGAGCAACTCCGGGTCCACTTCATCCAGTCCTTTAAGCTTTCCTTTGTTCTTTGGGGCGGCATAGTAGCTGATGTCCTGGTAGTCTATTTTAGGATAGTTCACATTCGGCCATCCCGGCTCTTCCATGGTCAGCCAATGCCGGTATGCCTTCAATCGCCAGTCCAGCATCCAGGACGGTTCGTTTTTCTTTTCGGAAAGCAAACGGATCACCTCCTCATTAAGACCCCTCGGGATCACATCCGTTTCAATATCCGTTACAAAGCCGTATTTGTAGTCCCGCGATACCGTTTGTTCCAATGCATTTAGTTCTTGTTTCATCGTGTGGTATTTGGTTAGTGCGGCAGGCATTTGGTCTGCCAAAGTCCTTTGAGGAAACTAATAAGCTATGCCCGGAAATCAGGCCTGGCACTGCTGCAACCGGCAAGGACTATGTATAACTGCACAATTATAAAGCATTTTTAACTATTTATACAAAAAAGTATAAATAATGTTTTAAAGATGACTTTTAGAGAGGGGCCCGGCTTATCAGCCGTTGATCATTCATAGATCAATTGCCTGATGATGACTTCCTTATCATCACCCACCGAGATCAGGTAGTCGTTAAAGGCGCTCCAAAGCAATTTATTTACCGAGTGCGTATGGCCTGTAAGATGCTCTTTACTAATGCGTTTGATCAGCCCGAACGTTTTCGTATCCCATATTTTTACGGTCTTATCACGGCTGGCCGTGGCAAACAACGCCCCGTCCGGACTAAAGGCAATATCATATATAGCCCAATTATGGGCCGCAATAGATTTCACCAGGGAATAATTGCCGGTTTCCCATATATTCAAATGAGCATCCCTTCCCCCTGACAGGAGAAATTTTCCACCAGGCGTATAACGGACAATATTTGCAGAAAGCCGGTGCGCGATGAATCCATATTTAAGCTGTAATGTGAACAGGTCCAAAATAAAAATATCACAGCTGCCCATGGCAATGGCAATTTCGGAAGCATGGTAATTAAAATCTATACTGCGCAATTTTTCTCCGCAAAGTGTTATAACTTTTATGAGGGAAAGACTGTCAAGGGAACAAACGGCGAAGTTGCCATCGCCGCCGGCCGTATAGAAACAATTGGTTTCCAAGCAATATTTAATATCGAATACCGGGCCCCTATGATATTTAAGGATCCGTATCTCTTTTTTCTGATCCGTATCTATGATATGAATGTTCCCGTCCGTAGTTCCCGCAAGCAGTAGTTTTTTTTCGGGAATATGACAGATCGCATATAGATGTGCCGCAAATGAAGTCGCAAACTTTTCCCCCTGCAGGGTATCCAGGTTCCACTGCGCGATGAAATCATCACTACCCCCGGTAAATATGGTATTGGCATAAAGGCCCCTGTCCACTGCATAGATACATCCGGTGTGCCCGTTAAGCGTCCCGACTATTTTGACCTCTGGCTTCTTTTCATTGATAATTTCCATGATCCCGTTTCCAATATGAACACTGGCCGGCCTTTGCTGGTCCGGCACAAGTATAGGAACTATTTATTGTTTATACAAAAAAGTATAAACAATAAAACGAAATATTACCTTTGCCCCGTTGGGGCTTCTATAGACCCGGATCGTAAAAAATAAGACAATGAAAATATTTCAACTTTCAGTCAGCTTTGTACTTCTTCTTCTTCTGCTGCCTGCTCCTCCCGCCATTGCCAAAGAGGATGACCATACGGTACAGACGATCATCCACCTGCTGGATTATATTTCAGGGGACTACCCTGCCGCTGTACAAAATCACAGGATTAAGAGCCGGGAAGAATATAGCGAGATGCTTGAGTTTAGCACTGCCGTGACAAGGATGTGCGGAGAGCTTACCGGAGAAAAACACATTCAAAGCGAACTTTTTCTGAACAGTGCCAAACGGCTGAACCGGATGATAAGGGAAAAAAACTCACCCGGCTCCGTCGGCATCCTGGCGAGATCGGTGAAGGAGGCTGTTATTAAAGCCACCGGGTATAAGGTAAGCCCCGAGTCGTGGCCCGACCTATCTGCCGGCCAGGTGATTTACATGCAAAAATGCGCTTCATGCCATGGTAGCGCAGGTGCGGGCGACGGCCCCCTTGCTTCTTCGCTCCGCCCGGTCCCGGCTAATTTTTTAAACGATTCGATCATGAAGAGGTTTACCAGCCTTCGGGCATATAATACGATCAGTTTAGGTGTAAGAGGTACTGCGATGAGGGGCTTTAAGGAACTGCCGCCGGACAAAGCATGGAGCGTGGCCTTTTATATCCAGTCCTTAAGGTTTAAAAAATTGAAATTAAATAAGGCAAGATCAGATGCCTTATACCATGCGGCGATGGCCGGGGTGAACTTAAAGGATGCCAGCAATCTTACAGATAGCGAATTGATCGATAAAATGAATGGCGGTTTGGAACTGAGGAAGGAAAAGTTAGCCGCCATCCGGCTTCATATACCCGATAAGGAGGCTGTCCGTCCGCTTCAATCAGCAAAAACATATCTGCTCGCAGCACTGCAGGAATATCAGGGGGACAATGTTCCGGACGCCAGGCAAAAGGCGCTGGAGGCTTACCTGGAAGGGATTGAGCCGTTAGAAGCGCAGCTTAGCACCAGCGATGCGAATCTCACAACCAGGCTCGAACAACAAATGCTAAAAGTCAGATCTCTCATTGAAAGTCACCGTCCCAAACCGGAAGTGAGCCGGGAAATAAATGACGCCTTAAGCCTGATCGCTGAGGCAGATAGTATACTCAACAACACCAAAGTATCTTTTTGGCTGGCATTTGTACTTTCAGCCTCCATATTGTTAAGGGAAGGAATGGAAGCTTTCCTGATCATCGCCATAATGATCAGCATTATCCAGTCTACCGGTAAAAAGAAGGCATTGCTTTGGCTGCACGGCGGATGGATAACCGCTTTGCTTGCGGGGCTGGCGGGCTGGTATCTGACTGATCTGATCCTGAAGATCAGCGGTCAAAGCCGGGAGATGTTGGAAGGTTTCATATCCCTATTTGCCGTATGTGTTTTAATCTATGTAGGTTTCTGGCTTCATCGGAACTCGGATGTCAAAAAATGGAAATCGTTTGTAGAGAAAAAAATAAATCGGCTGTTAAATAAGGAGAATATGTTTGGGCTCGCAGCCTTCGCATTTCTGGTCGTTTTCCGTGAAGCTTTCGAATCGATCCTTTTTTTAAAGGCCATTGAGCTGGAGGTTGATCCGCGAAGCCGGGCATCGATAGGGCTGGGTGTACTGACCGCATTGACACTGATATTTTTCATCGCATTTATTTGGATTAGGTATGCACAAAGAATACCAATAAGGCAATTATTCAAATACGGGTCCGCCATGATCGCTGTGCTGGTCATTGTTATCATCGGTAAAGGCATTCACTCCCTTCAGGAATCAGGGCTTTTTACGGTGCACCCATTTCATTTCAATATCACCAGTGACCTGCTGGGCATCTATCCCACGATGGAAACCATGCTTGCCCAGGGCGTTTTATTATGTTTTATTGTTGGCCTTGGGTTTCTCCGGCGGCAAAAGTTAAAGCAGAATATCCGGGTGTCATAAATTGGATCTTAATGTCACTAAAGAGTAAAGAATAGAAGTATTAAAGTACTTTTATTCTTTTAATTTGAAATATGCCTACCTTTACTCCATTCAACAACAAAATATAAAAAATGGAAACTTTAGAAGACAGCGTGCTGAATGTGACGCTAATTGAACCCAGGCTAAAACACCCGACAATTTTTGAACACTTTGACGCACTGAATGAAGGGGAAGGTTTTGTAATTCTGAATGATCATGATCCCAAACCGGTTTATTACCAGCTTTTGGGTGAGCGGGGGGACATATTTATATGGGAATACCTGGAGCAGGGGCCGCAATGGTGGAAAGTAAGCATAAAAAAACGCATTAGCGGGGAGAACAATGAAACCCTGGGCCAAATAGCAACAAAGGACCTGCGCAAAGCGGAAATTTTTAAGAAATATGGACTGGACTTTTGTTGCGGCGGAAAAAAGACCGTGAAGGAGGCCTGCGCTGAAAAAGGGCTGGATGTAGCCGCGATAGAACATGAACTGCAGCAGGCGGAGAAACAGACATCAGCCTCACCCTTACCAAGGCCGTTGCCTTACAATGATTGGAAACTGGACTTCTTAGCCGACTACATCGTCAATACGCATCATAGCTATGTAAAAGCCGCTTTGCCGGAGCTGATTAAATATGCCGATAAAGTGGCCAGGGTGCACGGAGCGCACCACCCCGAGCTATTCAATATCCTGCAGCTGGTGGAAGAAATAGCCCGGGAAATGACCGAACATATGGAAAAGGAGGAAACGTTCCTGTTCCCTTTTATCAAGCAACTGGCGCTTTCAAAAAATAATGACGGCAACGTACAACAACCCATCGAACTAATGGAAAAGGAACATGAGATCGTGGGCAAAAGCTTATCTGATATTCGGATGCTGAGTAATAATTACGCGCTTCCGGAAGACGCCTGCGCGAGTTACGGCTTGTTATATAAGATGCTGGAAGAGTTTGAAGGTGATATGTTTACCCATATCCACCTCGAAAATAATATCCTGTTTGTGAAGGCTCTCGAACTGCAGAAAACCAAATAAAGGCTGTGCCTGCAAAAGACCGGCTCCAGGACCTTGTCTCGTTTAAAGGATCATTGTTTAGGATGGTTGGGGATCCCGAAAATGAGGCAAGGACCGGTGAGTCGTAGTTGCAGAATAAACGGTAATGAAATACCATACCGGGTTGATGAAAACGCAAGTGCGTAATCCGGGAATGAAAGGACGAAGACGATGGATATTCCCCGTAAAAACAACATTCAGAAAAGGGTAGTAATTGTGGGAGCCGGATTTGCCGGCCTCACACTTGCTAAAAAGCTTTCTTCAAAATACTTCCAGGTCATCTTGATCGACAAGAATAACTACCACCAATTCCAGCCCTTACTATACCAGGTAGCCACATCGGGTTTGGAACCCAGCAGTATCAGTTTCCCGCTTCGAAAGATATTTCAGCACCATAAAAATGTGTATATCCGGATCGCGGAAGTGACAAATATCCGCCCGGATGAAAACAGCATAGAAACATCCGTCGGTAATATTGACTTCGACTTCCTCGTCCTGGCCCAGGGCGCTGAAACGAACTATTTTAATAATCAATCGCTGCAACAAAATTCATATGCCATGAAATCGGTTGCGGAAGCACTATACCTGCGCAATACTTTATTGCAAAATTTTGAAAAGGCGCTCATTTCAAACGATGAAAAGGAAAGAGACGCCTTATTACAAATAGTTATCGTCGGAGGCGGCCCGACAGGTGTCGAACTGGCAGGGGCCATTGCTGAAATGAAAAACAATATTCTCCCCAAAGATTACCCTGAACTTGACTTTAAGCAAATGAATATTGTTTTGATAGAAGCATCTTCGCGGTTATTAAACGGCATAAGTGAACGATCAGGGAAAACAGCGCGGGAATATCTTGAGGCCCTGGGCGTAAGTGTTCAGATCAATGCTTCGGTCAATAGCTATGATGGTAATACCGTAGTCCTAAATAACGGCGCTACTTTAATCAGCAAATGCCTGGTTTGGGCGGCGGGGGTCAAAGGTCAGGCTTTAAAAGGACTGCCATTACCGGCCGTTGCTCCCAATAACAGGATCCGTGTGGACGCCTTCAGCCGCATCCAGGGTATGGTCAATGCTTTTGCCATTGGCGATGCAGCCTTGATGCAGGGCGGGGAAAGTCCTAAAGGTCATCCGCAGGTTGCCCCCGTGGCCATCCAGCAAGCCGATGTACTGGCAAAAAATCTGACGAACATTGTTTCCGGAAAAAAATTGAAGCCTTTTCACTACCGTGATAAGGGAAGTATGGCAACCGTCGGACGTAACCTGGCGGTTGTCGAAATGGGCAAACTAAAAATAAAAGGGTTCAGTGCATGGTGCATCTGGATGCTGGTGCACCTGATGTCCATAATTGGCATAAAGAACAAACTGATGATCCTGATCAACTGGGTATGGCACTATATTACGTATGATCAGTCACTCCGCTTAATCCTCAGGCCCTCAGAAAAAACTAAAAGATCCCCAAATGAAAAAATTATTAACCCTGTTATTGCTGACAGCTACTCTGTCGGCCTGTAACAATCAGGAGCATAGTGGAAATAAAGCTGCGTTTGACCAATCGGAGGCAAATGATCATCATGGAACACCGGCCGAAAAACTTGTCTTGAATAATGGCGCTAAATGGAAGGTTGATGTTACCACGAACAATAACGTTAAATATTTACAGGTAATTCTTAAACAGTTCAATAACGGGAATGATCATCCATTGCCCGCTTTTAAAAAGATTCATGAGCGTTTACAGCAAGGAATAGACAAAATGATCGTGGAATGCAAAATGACAGGGCCTGATCATGAAGCCTTACACAAATGGCTGGAACCATTGATTGCGCTGGTAGCGCAATTAAAACAGGCGTCAACAGTTCCTGAAGCGGCATCGGCACTAAAGGCGATTGACAGCCAGGCAGACCTTTACAACCAATATTTTGAATGATGAATACAATTAATGCCAACACCAAAATCGCTGCGGTTATTAAACAGCATCCTGATGCTATAGAGGCCATTATCAGTATTAACCCGAAATTTGAAAAGTTGCGCAACCCGCTGCTCAGAAAACTGATGGCAGGAAGGACCAGCCTGGCGATGGCCGCCAAAGTAGGGGGATGCAGCATCGATGATTTTTTCGAAAAGCTCAAACCGCTTGGGTTTACCATTGAAAGCAGTGTTGTACCGGTTATGGAAGAACAGGCGCCGGTACCTGATTTCATTCATGCGATCAGGGAGGAACAACTCATTGAGCTTGATGTCCGTCCGGTTATAGCCGCCGGTAAAGACCCCTTAAGCCTGATTTTGGAAAAGGCAAAGAACATAAAACCCGGACAGATCTTGAAAATCGTTAACACCTTTGCCCCGGTGCCCTTAATCCCCCTGCTTGAAAAGAAGGGATTTATCAGCTATATGGATACAGTTGAAGATAAGCTTGTCGAGACTTACTTCTTCAGGCAGCCGGGAATCGCCGAAGATGATATTTTAGCTGAACCGAAAGGAATCCCGGATCAGGATTGGGACAAGATATGGCATAGATATAAAGAAAAATTAATCACGGTAGATGTCCGTAACCTGGAGATGCCCCAGCCAATGATCACGATCCTGGATTCCCTGGAGCAAATGGCTGACGGGAATGCCTTATTTGTTCATCATAAAAGGATCCCGGTTTATTTGCTGCCTGAATTGTCAGAGAGGGGCTTTGAATTCCGGGTGAAGGAGATCAGTGATGGTGAGGTTCATCTTTTAATTTTCAAACGCTGACATGATCGGTACCGGCAACCTGGTTAAGAATACAAGCTATAAGGTCGTTGTTCCTTTTTATGCTTATGCCGCGTTTTCATTTCTCGTGGCTGCGGTATTGCTGGTTCTCTCCTCGAAAGTCTTCGGGTCACATTATTTCCAGCCGCCGGTATTAGCGGTGACCCATACGATGGCCCTGGGATGGGGGACTATGATGATAATGGGCGCCGGCCACCAGCTTTTTCCCGTCATGATCGAGGGTAAATTATTCAGTAATTTATTGGCTCACCTTTCTTTCGCCCTAACAGGCTGCGGAATTCCATTGCTGGTCTATGCATTTTATACGTTTAATATGAACTTGCCGGCTCAATGCGGGGCATTATTAATAAATGGAGGCATTCTTTGTTTCCTGATCAATATTGCCACCAGCTTGTTCGCCTGTAAAAAGAAGAATATTCATGCTTTGTTCGTATTCACAGCTACCTTGTGGCTCTTTACCACGACGATCATCGGGCTGCTGTTAGTTTTCAATTTTACTCACCCTATTTTTGGGAAGGACTCCCTGCATTATCTTTCCCTGCACGCACACCTGGGCATCGGGGGCTGGTTCCTGCTCCTGGTCATCGGGGTCGGAACCCGGTTGATCCCAATGTTCCTGATCTCGAAATACACCCATGCGCCCCTTTTATGGACCATCTTCGCACTCATCAATGCAGCCCTGGTAGGTTTTATTTTGATTTTTCTGTACACAAAGGGAGGCTACCTATTCGCCATTCCCCTGACAGCGATATTCACAGCTGTCTCTCTTTTCGTCTTCTATTGTTACCAGTCATACAAAAAGCGGATCCGGAAACAGACAGATAACCAGATCAGGATATCACTGCTATCCGCCTTCATGATGGGCATACCTTTAGTTTTACTGGCGGTCGTTTCGATCCTGCTTGCTATTTCCAAGGTAGATCCTAAATTGATCACCGCTTATGGCTTTTCCATTTTTTTCGGCTGGATCACCGCTATTATTTTCGGGATGACATTCAAGACACTTCCTTTTATTATCTGGAATAAAGTTTACCACCACCGCGCGGGCCTCGGCAAGACCCCTAATCCCAAAGATCTCTTTGATGCAAAAATATTTAATGCAATGGGTATCGCTTATTTATCGGGATTTATCCTGTTTATAGGCGGCGTCCTGTTTGCAAATAACCTGCTGTTAAAAGTATCCGCCGCCGCGCTGTTGCTGGCGGCGATCCTGTACAACTGGAATGTATACCGCGTAATTCTTCATACCCCGGCAAAATGAATGTGATCACCAATAACGATAATAAATGTAATTTAGCACTGCTGGCCCTAAAGGAAGTACTCGATCCGGAGATTGGCCTGAATGTGGTGGATCTGGGATTAATTTACCGGATTGATTTTAATGAAGATAACGGCAATATCCATATCATCATGACCTTAACCACGCAGTTTTGCCCTATGGGAGAATCCATCCGGGATAATGTGCAACAGACCCTGGAGCATTTATTTAAAGGATGCCCGGTAAATGTTGACGTTATTTTTGATCCCCCCTGGAGTATGCAGATGATATCAGAGGAGGGGCGTAAATTTTTGAATCGATAATATGCTTAGTAATACCTGTAAGGCTGCTGTCAAGGCGGTCATATTTCTGGCCACGAAAACCGAATCGGGAGATAAATCAGCGATCAGGGAAATCGCTGAACATATCGGAGCCAGCGAACATACGGTTGGCAAGTTTTTACAAACCCTGGTTAAACAGGGCGTTATCAATAGCCTGAAAGGCCCGTCAGGAGGGTTCTACCTCACCCCTAAACAAAGGGAGCAGCCCATCATCAATATTGTAAGGGCCATCGACGGGCAACAGATATTTAAGGAGTGCGGACTGGGATTAAGCAAATGTTCATCCACGCACCCATGTCCTATCCATGATGAGTACAAGCGGGCCAGGGATATTATGGAAAATCTTTTCGAGAATAAAAAGGTATTAGATTTATGCGTACCCGTCGCCGGCGGCTTTGCCTATTTGTTTGGGTAAAACTTAAAGCAGAGACGCATCAGCAACATTGCGGATTACCTTCGGTATACGGGTATTATCGATGCCGGGCTACCGGGCTCATGACGCGCTGCCAGCCGGCGATTATCCGGTCGACGAAGACAATTTAACTATTTTTAACATTCGGATTACACTATATTCGGTATACTTGTAGAAATGCAGTTTAAACATATAAAACCTGTTCTTCTAATTATATTCATTTTTTGCACGCTGTCATCGATGGCGTCAAAGAGAGAATACAGGGTGCATTGTGTTTCCGATTTAACCGGCCATGAAACCCGGGCTATAGGAATTGATGATCATAATTTCACGGGCTCACCTATCCTTAGCGAACTTTCCAGGACGGTTAAACCAATTAAGCTGATTCTTGTAAGTCCGGCGAACGTCTATGACGTTACTTTATGCTTAAATGCGCCTGGTCAGCCCGGCAATATCTATGTCGTATCAGGTTGCCCGTTCAAGACATTCAACAGGCTGTTGCTGTTCCCGTTTCACGGCTTTTGGTAGTCATATCCCCCGCTTTTTCCTGAATTGAATATTCCTAAAATTGGGAGTGCCCTGGTTCGGTAATGTATTTGATACATATCCAGTACCGGCTGCTAAAGTAATATTGCTTTGGAGGTCGTTTATATCCGCTGTCCGCGTAATTATAATGCGACTTCCGGCGCCTTGCCTGTTTTCAATTCATCCGTGTCCAGGAGCGGTAAAATATCCCAAATCTGAATTTAATCCTATCAGGCAACAGGCACGATGTGCCCTGTAATGCCTGGTTATTTTCGTCTTGATTAATTACATATACCATGCGTACCACACCACTTATCTTAACAAAAGAAGAATATAAATTATTAACAGACCAATATGAATCCGTGACCACTCCTGTCTTTAACAAGCAAAAGCTGTTTCAGGAATTAAAGGATGCCAAAATCGTAGGGCCGCAATCCATGCCGCTTAATGTCGTTTCCGCAAACTCGGATGTCCTGATTTGGAATATTAATAAGAACCAGACATTCAGTATCAGCATAGTAGCTGAAGACAGCCCCGAACACGGAACAAATAAAATCCGGGTGACAGATCCGATCGTTGTCGCCTTACTGGGTTACCCCGCAGGGGCGATGACCGAATGGGAAATGAAAGATGGGATCAACAAATTTAAAGTGATCTCAGTGGGACAGGGACGCGTAGATGATGTGCCCCGCTGGACATAACTATAGTTAGAAATATTCTTTAACGGGGAATGGTTACTTGACTATTCCTGCCTAAAAAATAAAATCATGGAAAACAACCTGGAAGAAGCCTTGATAGCAGGCGGCCTGGTGGGCTTGATCACCATACCTTTTTTGGTGATCACCCATTTGTCAAAAAAAAGAAAAATAAGCATAGCCATAACTGAGAAGCTGGCTGCACTGGCTCGTCAATCAAATTGTCAGCTATCGCGATCTGAACAAATCGGCGCTAAGGCCATTGCCCTGGATGAAAACGCCCGGAGGATCTTATTTATTGATGCGAATAAAAACAAAGATATAACTATCGATTTGGCGGGAATTGCAACCTGTAGGCTGTTGAAAAAGATGGATATAAATGCGGTTGGGTCTATAGTGCTACAGTTGATAAACAAAAATGGCGCACTTTCATACACAGTGCCGTTTTACCGAAGGTTCATCGACAATGAAACCAGCCTTCCCACTATCATTAAAGCGGCTGAAAAATGGAGGTGCTTAATTCACAATTTAGTTAGTAACCAAAGGAAGCCCGGCGGTATTAAATTGTTCAGGGGCTTAACTCCTCAAACCAGCTTTTGGGGAGCTGCAACGCAATAAAATCAAAATGCGGAACAGGTCGGAAGAGAGAGAGATTCACCACATACTAAATAAAGAAAACCATGAAAAACATATTGATAATCAACAAGAATCCACAGGATACGGAGCGCACAACGGCGCTGGCCCTATTGCTGGCAGGAACAACAAATACTAAATTATATTTTTGGAATGCTCCAATGATCCAAACACATTCGTATGCTGCTGAAATGAGCGTTGCCGTTGCCAATAAAATTTTGCCGGCACGGCCCGTCTCTAAGCATCGGTGGATTGAACAACTGCAACGTAAGTTTTATCTGCAAACAGGTCTAAAGACCCTGGCAGAATTTATTGAGAATATCCACTTTGTTTCCGATAATATTGCAGCCATCGTCAGGAAATTCAACATCGGTCTGCTGATCAAAGGGATTCCTGAAAATGCAGACCAGGAGCTTCCTGTCATTGAAAGTGATGTCCTTAGCTGCTCAGCCAAATCTGGCTGTCCTGTTTTGTTGGTTCCTGAACAATTCCCATACAAGACCCTTGAAAAGATCGTTTATGCAACAGATCTTCGGTACTGCAGGCAGGGGGTTATTCGCTTTTTAAGTAAACTGGCGATTAATTTTAATGCCAGCGTTCTTATTGCGAACATCGCTGCAAAAGGTTTACCTTTTATGGAGCATAATTATGCGCTTGATGTTTTTAAAGACACCATCGCCCATCCGGCCAGCCATGACCATTTTCATTTCAATAATATCTGGGAAAGGGACATTCCCAAAGCTATTGATATACTGGCCAATGATATGAATACGGACCTTTTGGTGCTGGTTAACCACAGGTATCATTTTAACGAATTATTCGGCGCTGCTATTCCATACCGCTTGCCTGCTTATATCCGTATCCCCGTTTTGCTTTTTCCCTGTTAATTCGGTGGGCCCCTTAAAGGGCGATTGTATCAGGACCGGGATAGACCGTTCAAAAACGGCTATCCCGGATTTTGAATAGGCGCTTGTCAATTATGCGAACTGGTCTTCGATCTTTTGATGTACGCTTTCTCTCATTTGGTCGAGAAATCTTGTAGAAGCGATGCGTTTCCGACTTTGTATTTCAGCAAATCTTCGCTGTATAATACCAATCTTTACATCGAAAAGATTTTCCGCCCAACGTACCATCTCATTCAGTGAAACATTGCCATGGTTGACCTGCCCTGTGAGGTTCAGACCATAGATAAGCTCGACAAGGTTGATCACATCGCCGGTCCAGCGCATATCATGCCCCATTTCGGGTTTAGCTGTTTGCCCCGGGCTATATAGAAGATTTATAAGGTGATCCTGCAGCCGTTCATAGGCAATGAACTTTGCGAACAGAAAATCACCCTGCGTAGAAAATTCAGGATCAATATCGGGCGCAATGGGCAGATTGATCTCCGGAACCTTGTTCCCCCGGGAAAAATACTGTTGATCAAACTCGACACCATCTAGTTGGAAATATTGGTACAAGTAGCGGTTCTGGTCAAAAACACGCTTGAGAAACGTCAGCTCCTGGGTGTAATAATTGTTGGTCAACGCCCGGTCGCCAACGGGCTTATTCGACTCAATCGCGTAAAGTTCCTGCGTAAAAATATGTTCGGCGATGATCCGCGGTTTTTCATATTTGAAAAATTGTATCTCCCGAAGCATGTCTTTGAATGGCTCGGCCTTGAAATGATCTTTGAGTTCCCCGATACAGCTTCGGACCAGGTCGCGAATAAGAAGCGGGTTTTTCACGCCCAAATTTTTTAGCTCGGGGGCGGCCGAGACTTCATTCAGAAATTTTTGATAAACGTTTTGTACGAAATTGTCCATAGATTATGATTTTGATGTATATAAATGTAATCTGGTTGGTGCACCATTTGAAAGGCCCAATGGCCTTCAAATGGCACGAGTTAAACGGACCCCCGTAAGGGTTCCAAGTCCCGGTAGGTTTGCAAGAAATTTACTGGATTGCTTTAGTCATACGGGGTCTGCGGCCCAATCTTTCCGCGCCCTGCGCAACCAAAAACAGCGAGTTGCAGATTTTAGTCGCTATGTTCACAAAAGCAAAACATAGGATGACCCCGAAAATGAACTCCGGGTAGGATGCCGCAGAGGTGCGTAGCCGGCTAATGGTATAAGCTAAAACGATGATCAGGTTGAGGGACGCAATGGCGTCAAAATAAAGACTGAGCTTGTTCGCTGTCACCGATACCCTGAAAGATTTGCGGGAAAAAGCGGCATTGGCTTCAATTCCGCCTGCAATGATCGATTCGCGCTCCGCTCCATGACTGGTTGCCATCAGATTAGCTGGAAATGCAGGCGCCAACGTGGAACAAAAGTTGACAAGCATGAACGGTAGCTGCCTGTCGGTGAGGGTCACCAACCCGGCAACGACGAAAATCTCCAGGACAACAAGCACCGGAAAATAGAGGTAAATGCATACCAAAATGATCACCAGCATCAGGCCATCGGAGAGAACCCCTCCGACGAGCATGGATACACTCTGATGAATGCGCTGGACGTCCCTGATAGTTTCCGAAAATCGTTTCAACAGTAGCCCGTTCACTTGCATTAATCGCTCCGACGGGGCGATTAATTCCAGATATAAGGATGCATCCAGCCTGCTCGCGAAATTGATGACCAGCCGTTCCTTCACAAACCCGACAGCACACTTCGCCAGGGACAAACAGGCCAGTAACACGAAAACGAGTGCTATAAAACCGCTTTGCGCATTCAGGAACTGCGGGGTGATAGCCTTTTCCACTACCAGTGTTGCACCGAGGCCAAGCAGTGAGCCGAATACATTAAGTAAAGGCACTGCGAACCATATAATGCCTGGCACGAAGTCAAACCGGAACAAATAGTTCCAGGGATAAAAACGGGCACGCCAATTCTTCTTCGGCGTTAAATTCTCAAAATAAAGAGCGGCACGGCTTTGCCACCTGGCGAGCAGCTCTGTCTCGGTTACATAGTTAACCTGTCCGTCCGGGTCCGCAATCAGGTACAGCCCTACAGCTGTGTCATAGCCGAAAGACACAATAAAATGAGGGGTCATCGCATCGCTCATCACATGCAATATGCAGGGTGACTCCATTTTCCGAAGATGGTCTGCGTCCATTCTGACGCCTCTTGCACTGAGGCCCGCAGCGACTCCCAGTTCCTGCAGTCGCGATATCGAAAGCGGCTCATCATTCCCTGCGTTAGGCATCGGGGGCTTCAATCCGCTATAGTTGAAAATAGTTCTCAGGCAGGCAGCTCCGCAATCATTGGCGCTTTCCTGCCGGGTAAAAGAAATTAAGATCAGTTTCAAATTGCTGTACATAAAAGCTATAAATGGATTTAGGATTTCAATAAGACTGCGGGAAATAAACGACCGTGAAATAGACGACGAATATCACCCAGATGAATAGCGTCGGGATATACGAAAGGCAAACGACCTTTAGCGCCCTGTCGAACGGAACGGAGGTGATCTTTTCAATTCCTGCCGCAAGCAGGAACCAGTAAGTTGCTTCGAAAAGATTTAATGTCTGAAGCGGCATGAGGAATGCTGGTTTCACATCCGGTACAAATGATGCGGCCGAAAGGAAGTAAAAGTTCTGCCAGGTGATCAGGTCAACAATGTTCCTTTCCTGCCAGAACCAACCAATCTTGGCCGCTGCCGGCACCAGGAAAATAAATTCACATCCAATAACGACCCGGAGCAGTTTTAGAAAGGATACCTTGATATCGAAGAAATATAGCCCGGTGGCTAACACGATCGAAACCGCCAGCACTTTGACCGTTACATAAATGACCGTATAGAGGTAGATCACCTTTTTGATATTCTGATATACCAATGATTCCATATCAGGGATACCTGAAACGGGCTGGCCGTTTCTTTCGTAAAAGTTAATAGTTAAGATGTATTCATTCGTAATGAATATCAAAATAAGGGTGGATGTGATCAGCGCTGCAAGGAGCAAAAGAGGGCTTAGAATAGTATTACGTTTCATTTCTCAAAGGGATTGGGTCAAAAATCCCCCCAAATGGTGCCATATCCTATTACCCCTTTTTTTAAATTATTAGTTTAAGTAATAGGAAAAATTACTTCATTTGCCTATGAACCTGGCCTTCTTTAGCGAGTTCTATGCGAAATCGCCCGTAACATTTATTCTTTCCTTCCTCGTTTTGCTTGCTACCGGAATTGCTCAGTTGAATAAAAAAGTGTTCTTTGCCTGCATCCTTCACCCCTTGAGTGTTATTCGCGACCGGCAATACTATCGCATATTCACCGCAGACCTGGTAAACGCCGATTGGCTGCACCTGATGCTCAATGAGTTTATGCTGTATGTCTTTTGTTCTGACCTGGAGGAGACGCTCAGGAAATCGGGAAGCACGGGGAGCCTGCAGTTTTTGACGATCTACCTGGTGAGCCTGTTGTTTGCTTCAGCAATCGTCATCGCCCGCCATTTCCGGGATTTCAAATACTCGACGACGGGGACGTCCGGCAGCATTATGGGTTGTATGTTCGGCTTTATGGTGCTCGATCCCAATTATATCGTGCTTAATTTCTCAGAAGGGGGCGGGATCAAGAATATTTACGGCGGGTTGATCTATATTGTTCTGCTGATCTTTTACCAGAAAAGAAAGGGAAGTGACCTGGTTAATCATGAGTTTCATTTCTACGGGGCGATCGGCGGCGTGCTGACCACACTGGCGCTGCACCCCGGGATTCTGCATGGAGTACGGGGGTGAACCCGTACCCCTTTTACCAAAGGCCAAGGCAGGCCGGGCCTGTAGCTGCGGCAACTGCCCCGATGATGGCGCCTGCGCCGCCGAACAAACCACCCAAAGTAGCGCCGAAGGCAATGTTGGTAGCGCAATGGCTCGCACCGCCCTGTAACTCGTCCGCTTCCAATTGTGATAAATCAGTCATAATGATCTTTTTTAGTTTCTTCCCGGAATTGGGAATTAAAACAAAGGTCAAATGATGATTAAACTAATAGTAAAACTATTAATTGTAATTTACTACTTTTGCTTATAAGTGATAATCCTAAGCCATTTTATATGAATGATGTTGGAGAAAAAATAAGACTTCAGCGATTGACCAAAAAATACAGCCAGGAATATATGGCCTTCATGCTCGAGATTTCCCAGGCTGCCTACTCAAAGATCGAACGCTCTGAAACCGAGCTGACCCTCAGGCGCGTATATGAAATTGCCGAGATATTAGAGATATCCCCTTTCACTTTAATGCCGCCGCCTAAACATGGTACTGCCATTGTTCTCGCCTGGCGCAAGACGATGGTTAAGTTGCGCCGGTTTTGGCGCAATAATTTCAAAGACCGCCTGAATGAGCGGAAAGCGGCGTACCATTCGTCACAGGGACATTAAAAACATTTTTCAGAAATAATTTACAAGCTACAGTTGTAGCGATTTGCCCGATCTATTTCCAATTTCAAATCGCATGAAAAGCGATTTGAATTAATCGGATATGGATTACCGCTCCTACGAAAAGCGCCTGGAATATTTGCTCGAACTGGTCGAAAAGAACAGGTTCCGTTCCATAGAAGACGTGGCCGCAAATTTTGGCTGTAGCACGCGTACGGTAAAACGTATGCTTACCCACCTTCGCGAAAATGGCCATGATATCCAGTATGACCGCCTCGGAAAAAAATATTTCATTAAAAAAGAAGAGTGACATTTTCTGTCATTGAGGCGCCTGTACCTTTAATCATTAGTTAATTCAAATGAAAACTAAAGGTTATATCGCTGACATTGTCAGTATTCTTCTGATCCTGTTGTGGAGCTACGCCGCAATCAGCAAATTGCTGGAATTTTCTCATTTCAGGATCGAGATGGGGAATCAGCCGATCCCGCCCGAAGCAGGCCGGATCTTGATTTGGGCTTTGCCATCAACGGAACTTTTGGCTGCGGTGCTGCTGCTGTTCAGGCAAACGCAAAGCTTTGGCCTCTATGCCTCATTCTTCCTGTTGTCAGCTTTCTCCATTTATGTCGGCCTCACTTATTTCGGTTTTTTCACGAAGCATGCCTGTGCCTGCGGGGGCGTATTCCGGCATATGGGCTGGGGTGCACACCTGGTATTTAATATCGCCATTCTCTTTCTCAATATAACGGCACTCATTTTTTATCAAAGAAAGGAGGCGGTCTTCACATCGTAAGAAATGTTCACTGCACCGGATAGTCCGGTCAGCTGGCGGTATCGCCCTTGCCGGAATCAGGGCACCCATTTTTTAAATACAATTTTTAACCAAAGTTTTTCCGGCGCTTTTTGATGTAATAAAGCGCTAGTTCAAATGAAAAGTCTAAAATTCAAGATCGCAATCCTGGCATTGGCCTGTGGTATCACTTCAGCATTTGCCTTTAAACCCGCTCCAGTAGTAAACAGCTTCTGGAAGTATGCCAATACTTTGAAGTCTCCCACTGATCCCACCGCATATGTGCAGTCTACGAATACCTGTGACGAGCACGGTGACCTCTGCGGCATCGATGCGCCGGCCAACCCTTCGCACCCGGCCCAGCCTACCATCAGCATGGCGCTGCAGGGCCGCATCAATAGCCTGGATACCAGTGCAGGCGATGTACACCTGCAGGACTGACCGCCATGCGGATTGGTCATGTGACTGTTTGATCTGTAAAATAAAAGGGGCAACTGCCCCTTTTATTTTATCGTGGATTTTGAGCGATTCCCGTTTGCTGAACCACGCTGACCGGTATCAGGAATGTGTATCGCTTATCGCCAGGCGGCAGCGTATAACTGACACCGCCTAAATTTCTGCTTAGGCTTTTGGCAAAGCCCGGCTCCTGGTTCAACCGCCGCAGGTCGTTCCACCGCAGGCCGCTGCGATAGGGCAGTTCTTTTCGCCTTTCTGACAAAACCAACCGAAGCGCTGCGTCCGCATCCATCCCGGTATTATAGGGTACGAATGTATTGCTGGCAAACCTTTTGGCCAGCAGCGTATTGAGATCACCGATCCCCGCTGAAACATTTCCGGTGCGTACAGCCGTTTCGGCCCGTACAAGGTACATTTCATCGGCGGCGATCCCTGCGAAAACAGGGGTTTTTGAACCGCCATAGTCTCCTTTAAAAATACTGCCCGAGGCACCCGGCTTAAAAAATACCGCCTTACGCAGGTCGTTGCTGTCATAGCTGGCCAGGAGACTTGTATCCGCCATCTCCCTTGAAGTACTGAATACTGAACCCCTTCCCGCCGAGGCATTATGAAAGACCACCTCTTCGTTAAATATCTTGAACGGCGTCGGAGCGGTTGCGGAGACCCGATTATAATCGATGAGCGCCGGGGAAAGCTGCAGGCAGGAGTCAGCATAGAGGTTTGCGTTCCTGAAGTCACCCATTGTAAGGTAGACCCTGGCCAGCGCGCCGAAGGCAGCCGCCTTCGATGGCCTGCTCTTGACAATGACATCAACCGGCAACAGGGCCGCCGCTGTCTTCAGGTCAGCGATGATCTGCGAAAAGGTCTGCCGGATGCTGCTGCGTTTAGTCGGGTCGGTGATGTCGGCTTTTAGCTTGAGCGGCAGGCCCGGCCCCGAATTGTCCCCACCCGGTATATAGGGTGCTTCAAACTCGCCTGTTAATGCGTAATGGTCATAACCGCGGAAAAAATAGCCTGCGCCAAGCACCCTGTTCCTGTCCGCGAGATTGCTTCCGTCTGCGGGAACCTTGCCCGCGCCGTCGATAACAATATTGGCATTCAGTATCATGGTATACATATACAGCCAATCGTAATCGTTGGCAGCATTTGCATCCCAGATATAATCATTGCGCATATCGATTAGCGAAATGGTTTGCCATGCATTATCACTGAGGTAGTAATAGTCACTTCCGATATCCCCCGCTGAAGGATAATTATTGCTCATCGGGGCTGCATCCAGGATCGCCTGGAAATCGGTTAGTGTTTGGGGAACGGTCAGCTTGCCGTCAGGCTTTGCCTCCAGATATTTTTTGCAGGAAGGCATGAGCGCAAAAAGAAATGAAAGGGTCAAAATGCCCAACGACTGCCGTAATGCCTTTTTTATTTGTTTTTTCATGTTCTTTGAATGTTAAAGTCCGATTTTCAAACCAAGTGAATAAGTGCGCGGGAGCGGAATGCCGGTAGCAACATAGTCAGGATCAAGGTGATATTTGTTAGCCCGCCATAGGATGCCGATATTATTCGCATAGGCGTAAACCTCGAGTTGCCTCAGTCCAAGATTTCTTATCATTCCCGGGTTGAACTCCCAGGAAAGCCTGACGTCCTGCAGGCGGATATTGTCACCTTTAAGCACATTCACTTGTGAAAAGTTGTAAACGGCATCCCGGTTGGGGTCAGCCGGATAATCCAGAGACGGCACGTTTGTTTTACTTTCGTCACCCGGCTTTTGCCAGCGCTGATCAAAATCGTTATATCCCTGCCAGTTATTGAATAGCGCTGAATATCCGGTGACCGGCCTGCGGAAATAATAGTCAAAGCGGTAAACGATATTGAACGAAAGGGCCAGCGATTTATATTGAACGTCATTTCTCAATGAGCCGAATAGCTGCGGCAATGCCGACCCGCTCACCACGATGTCCCCCGCAGTCGCGCTGTTCACGATCGACTCGTAATCCTCGCTGACCTGGCCATTGAAATAACCGCGTGGATTACCATTCAACGGATCAAGGCCTGCCCATTTGTAGCTAATGATACTGTTCGCCGGGGCGCCGACTTTAAAAGTGTTCAGGTAGCCATCACCTATGTAATTTGCGTAAGAGGTTGGTGAATACAAGTATTTGGCCACCTTATCCCGGTTGACGGAAAACAACAGCGATGTTGTCCACTTCACCGGCACTTGCAAATTGACAGTATTCAGGGTTATATCGACTCCCTTAGTGTGGAGTATCGCACTATTTTGAGACAGCACCGTTCCTGCCCCTTCTGTAATATCGGCAGGAACCAGACCGATCAGGTCCGTCGCGTTTTTATAATACCATTCCAGACTGCCGGAAAGCCGGTTGTTCCTGGTTGAAAAGTCCAGACCGAAATTTAGCGTACCTATCTTTTCCCATCTCAGGTTCGGATTGGGATAATTGGTAACGACCGCGAACGGCAGACCATTGATGGTATTGCTGCCCTGCGGCTGGCGGTATTGCGCCGTGGTTACCGCCGGAACGGAATTATTGGCGTTCCCGCTATAACCGTAGGTGGCACGCAGCTTCAGGTAGGGTACAGCTTCCCAGTGATAAAAATGTTCATTCGATAGCTGCCATGAAAATCCGCCCGACCACAACGGCACCCATTTTCTGTTTGTTTCCACGCCGAAAATATTCGATGCGTCCCGCCGCGCGCTGCCACTTACGGTATAGCGGTTATCATAGCTGTAAGAACCGTTCGCGTAAACTGAAACATTCCTGTCCAGCAGCGAAGAGACGTCGTTATAATAAGGCACCACCTGATCGCCCTGGAGCCCGTCATAGGTCGGGAACTGCGTGACGTAATTAACGGGTATCGAAGTCAGGGACTCCGGATCGTAACCATAATCCCTGTAGAAAAATCCCTCCGTCCTGCTTTGGCGCACCTCCGCACCGGCGATGAAATTCAGCTGGTGTTTTTGGCGGTATAAATGATTGTAATTGACTTGCCCGCGAAGGTCATAAGCATTCAGGGCATTGCCGGACTGATCCAGTATGCCGCCTCGCGGGATACCGTAAACGGGTGTTCCTGATGACAGGTCGGTGAACTGGTTGAGCAGGTTGCGGGTGTAATAGGTCTGTGCGCTCTGGTAGTTCCGGCCGTCGGTTGACTGGTGCTCATATTGATAGTGGACCTCTGCGCTCAGGGAGGGCAGGAAATGATATACTGCACCCGCCTTGAGGACGACGTCATTCAGCCTGGAGGTATTGTCTGCCAAACTGATCTCCTGAAGCGGCCGGTAGCTCCAGTCCAGCAGCTTTCCCTGCCCCGTTGTATCCGTAAAGGATTGCCGGTAATCTTTAGGGATGGCCTGCGGTTGCCCATTTGGCGTGGCAAGCCGGGCATAAGGATAGAGCCCGGACTTCCCGCCGCCCGGATAGATCGCATTCAGCCCACCCGGGCTGTTCTGCTGCGTATTGGCCTGCGTAAATTGCGCGCCGAGTTCTATCTCCAGGTTCTTCACTGGTTTTAAATTATTTTCGGAACGGACGGTAATGCGGTCATTCTGGTTACCAACCAGGCTCTGCAGAGACTTGTCATATCCCGCAGAGAAATCATAATTAAAGTTGCCGGTGCCGCCCGAAAGGTTCAGGCTGTGCTGCTGCGTGACTGCATTTCGGTAAAAGTATTTCTCAAAATCATTGCGCACGTCAAGCTGGCGCAGCGCATCGATTTGCCTGTTTGCTTCCGTGGCCGTCAAGACACCGCTTTGCTGCTTATACAGGATCTCTTCAACCGGCGAAAAAACCGGCCAGCTGAAATTGTCGGCATTCGCACCATCGTAAAAACCCTGGTTGAACAGGTATTTCTCTACATCGATAAAGTCCGATGAGCTGATGCTGGGAATAGCAAACAGGTTGGGCTTCTGGCTGATGGTCAGGTTACTGTTCAGGCTGATCTTCATTGCCGTATTATATCTCCCTTTTTTTGTGGTGATCACCACCACGCCGTTTCCCGCCCGCGTCCCCCAGATGGAGGCGGCTGCTGCGTCTTTGAGGACAGTGATACTTTCCACATCATTTGGGTTGATGTTGTTGACATCGCCCTCATAGGGAAAGTTGTCTACGACGATGAGCGGTTGGGTATAGCCTTCTGTCAGGGTACTCAGCCCGCGCACGCTGAACGTGCCTGTTGTTCCGTCGCGCTTATCAAACAGCAAGCCGGAGGCTATCCCGTCGAGCCTGCTGACGATATCTGGACTGACTTCCCGGTCGATCAACTTATTGCTCAGCTGATCATAGGAACCGGTTGAGCGTTCCATCGGCAGCACCTGGTAACCGGTTGAGACGGTCACTTCTTGCATCTGGCTGATATTCGAAGAGAGCAGTATCCTGATATTGCCTTCGGGCTGAAATGTGATGGCCCGTTTTACTGTAGCATACCCGATGTAGGAAATGACCAAAGTATCCGGAAAAGCCCTGATCGAAATTCGAAAATTTCCCTGATCATCAGTAGTGGCAAAAGTATTCGAACGAATTGAATGTATGGTTGCGCCGGAGAGTGACAGCTCTGTCGTCTTATCGGACACCTGGCCCGTGGTACTGCCTTGCGCGAAAACGCAAGCAGGCATCAGGGCTAACAGGTAAAATATTAAGAGGTTCTTTTTTTTCATATGACTGGTTTTAAAGTTTGGTTGCTGTCTTATTGAGAGCTTATTTTATCGTTGGAATCGGTCAAAACGAACATCGGAAGGCGCAGGATGGCAGGTTTCAAGAGGAAACCCGATGCCTTAAGCGCTTGTTGCCAGTCTTTGATCGTTGCCGGTGGTTTGCTGAAGTCGATATCGAATGTAGTTTTCAGCTGGGTACCGTCAACGACCGGCGGCATTCCGTCAAACTGGTTGAGCAGTCTGAGCAGTGCTTCTATCCCCGTTCCATGCAGGTAATGGATTTTCTTTTCAGGGTCTATATAGGCCTCCGCTTTCTTCAACGGGTCATGGTGGGCACCAGTCCCCGTGTAAACCAATATAAAGCCCTGCACTTCACGCTCTTGAATGGAACTCTTCCACCCGAAATAAAAATCGAGGTCGTTGCGTAATTGCTGTTGAAAAGCCGTATGAGCGGTGCCGCTGGGAAAGGTTCTTTCGTAAGTCACTTCATTCTTTCTTTCCCAATCAGAGCGGACACCTGCATACGGATGGTACAGGAATTTGTCCGAATCTTTCACCAGGATCAGGCGCCTGTTTGCCGTGTGCGGCAGCGGGCTGTTCATCGCGATGGAATACAGGTTGGCTGGCAGATGGTTGATCAGGTCGTACCTGGCCGAACCGTGCAGGCTATCCATGGTCTCCTTACCGGTTAGCGGCAATCCCGGCTGATGGCCGGTGATCACCATCGAGTACGTTGTGCCAGACGATAGTTGGTTGCCATGTATCTTAAACAACGGGCTGTCGAGCGAAAACCTGATCAGGTCTTGCTTTTGTACCAGCTCAGGATCTGCGCCGTTAAGAATGGATCTTATATTCTTCGCGTTTAAGTTATCCTCATCCCATTGCTGGTAAAACTTGCCATTCCTGATAACGACAATGTGCGGCAAATAACTGTACGGAAAAAGTTTGGAAAACAACTGGTCATCGGTAACCAATATGCCCTGAAAGTTGGCATACCAGGGGTCATGGGCGAGAAACTTTTTGATCGTTTCCTCTTTCTCTTTGGTGACGGAAAGGATCACAACCCGGTCCCGGAACTCCTGCTGAAGATCATTAACCTTTGGCAGCGCATGGATACAGGCGCCGCACCATGTGGCCCAAAAATTGACAATGACTAATTTGTCCTTGAAGTCATTGAGGCTTGCGGTAGTTTTTGGGTAATTGATCAAATGACTGAAATGGACCTCGCGCAATGTGCTGCCTGTATCAAGGCGCTTCAGTGCTTTTGCGTCGCAACGCAGCATGGAGAAAAGAAAAACAATCAGCCATAGCAGCAGCAACCCGACGATGTACCGCTTTTCAATTCGTTCCCGGCGAACGGGAGGGTTGTCGGTAATATTTTCTGTTTGCTTCCGAAAAGGCAATAGCCTTCCCGGGAAGCGAATTTTAAGCTTCATTTTAGATTAGTTTAGTGGGGTAGTCAGTTAATTACGGCCTTTCGGCCGGTTGAAGAAATACTAGAGTGTGCTCACTCCGGCGGGCAGATGAGAAGAAGCCAGGTATGGACGGAATGGTTATTCATTGCCGCCCCCCTGTTGCCGGTTTTTGGAAACCCTGTTCGCCTCGTGTTCAATATGAGCGGCCGCCACGAGGTCTATTAACTGATCGAAGAACAGGGCGATCTCTTCGTCTGATACATCAACTTTGAACTTGCATTCCTGGACTGACCAGCATTGGAAAACTTTCCAGAAAAGGACCTTTGCCTGGTCAGGTGTATGAGTCTTAAAGAAGGCCGCGATGACCTCCTGTAAGGTTTGCCCTGAAGATAAATTTTTGTTTATATATGCAGCTTCCATGCCAATTTAGGTTTTGGTAAGCTGGTTCCATAAAAAATGCCATAGGCGTGGACTCAACTTACCGACTTAAGGTACCTGAGAGAACCCGCCAACGATAAGCGAGCCCACACCTATGGCATGGGCATTCACTTACGTCTCATTGGCTAAAAATTTCTCAGGTTTTTAAGTCGAGACAAAAGCGATTGCTTCGATAAAGAAGTATCGCAAAACAAATATAAAAAATTCTTAATTAATTGGTAGTATTCTTCCAATTTTATTTCAACTAAACTTCTGACCTTTCGTGTAAACATCGAATAACTTGAATATTGACATTAACGATATAAAGAAGAAATTTGGGCAAACTCTTAAGAGTATTCGAAAAAAGAAGAAATTGACTCAAATTACTCTTGCAGTTAAATGCGACTTAGACAACAGCCAAATTTCGAAATTGGAACGAGGAGTTTGGGATATTCAACTTTCGACGATAATTATCTTGGCTCAAGGACTTGAGATTGAGCCGAAGGAGTTATTGGATTTTAAGATTTAATGGCCTGCCTAATTTGCAATCGGATATTTCGTTTTGACAATTAATCTTTGGTAGTCCCATGCGTTATTCTTATCCAATTGTGCCAGTTCTATATAGCACCTATTTGCCAGTGCTTTGTAATTATTAAAAAGTCCGCGCCGGCGCCTGATCTTCGCTATTAAACTTCCAACTTTGATCATCAATAAAACGGTAGGTTAGGTCCCGGTAAATTTGAGCACGCAGTATTTTTAAAGTAAGTGCTTAACAGGCAAATTTTTGCCGATCTGTAGCTTAGTATCTTTGCAAGATCGACTCCTGAATCCCAAATTCACTTTTTATTGTCCAGCAATAATCTTTAACATTGACATTTATTTAAAAATGTTCCCATGATCATTGCTGAAAAGAATTATTTGCGAGATGGACGGGCACCAGTGCCCAAGAATGTGGTGACATCTAAGGTGATGAGCGCCAACAGGGCGAAAAATACCAAACCCGAATCAACTCTGAGAAAAGCTTTATGTGAAGGTGGTATTAGAGGTTACCGGTTAAATTGGAAAAAAGCACCCGGTCGGCCAGACATTGCCTTTCCCGGTAAAAAAATTGCAATTTTTGTTCACGGTTGTTTCTGGCACCGTTGTCCATCTTGCAACCCACATTTACCACAAAGCAATTCCGAGTTTTGGTCAAAGAAATTTGAGAACAATGTGGCGAGGGATGAAAGAAATTTAGCGCAGTTGGCTCGAATGGGTTGGCAGGTTATTACTGTTTGGGAATGCGAGATAAAAAACAACCTCAAAAACGCTGTCGATAACATAAAAAATCATATTTTCACCCTTTAAACCATATCTTATCAATGGACGAACTTACAGTTTTGGATCTGTTTTGTGGGGCCGGCGGCTTTTCCGAAGGCTTCCGTCAGCAAGGTTTTACGATCCTGCTTGGAATAGATAACTGGAAACCAGCCATAGACACTTACAATCACAACTTTGTTCTAGATTGCAAGGTTCAGAACATGCTCGAATTCAATGCTTCGGTAGAAAAAATAGAAGCGCTCCCCGACACCGCGATAATTATCGGCAGCCCCCCATGTGTCAGTTTTTCGCACTCGAATCGGTCCGGAAAAGCTGACAAGTCAATGGGTATTAAGCTAATAAAAGCCTTTCTACGTATCGTGGCAGTAAAAAAGCACAAACCAGGTTCTCAACTCAAGGCATGGTTCATGGAAAACGTTACGAAGTCTATTTCGCACCTTTCCTCACAATATTCCTTTGACGACCTTGAATTAGGCGAATGGGCAATAAATAATGGTAGAACAGGTTCTGACGTGGCGATCATTTTAGAGGGTCATAACGTGGTGATCAATTCAGCCAGTTATGGTTCGCCCCAAGCGCGGAAAAGAGTTATCAGTGGAGAGATCGTTCGGTCCGGTGAACTGGTCGTTCCCCGACCAACCCATCGCGCGTTTAATGACACCACGTTGCCTCCGCAATTACCTGTATTTAGGACGCTCGGGCAGATGAGGGCGTGTATGCCACGGCCAAATGAACGGGAAGTAGCTGGACGATTTACCGATCCTTTATATCCACATCTTTCCATTGACCTGTCGACACTTACCGACCATTTTTACGATACCGGGCTTTACCGATCGGAATGGAGAAACTCGATGCACCTCAAAACTAACCATCCTTATATGGGTGTAATGTCGTTTCCGGAGAACGAAGATAATCCTAGCAGGACCATCACTGCTACCAAGATCGGCACATCAAGGGAAGCGATCATTTATCGCTCAGAATATGATCGGATCGGTGACGGCGAATACAGGACGCCCACGGTTAGGGAGGCCGCTACATTGATGAGCTTTCCTATAACTTTTCAGTTCATCGGATCGGAGGGCGCTAAATGGCGCCTTGCAGGAAATGCTGTTTGCCCATCTGTTAGCAGGAACTTTGCGGCAACGGTGCGAACAGCCCTCGGTCTGATGCCAATGACCCAGCCATTAGTACAACGCGAACCCAGGCTTGAAAATGTTAAGGACCTAAACACTTTTACTCAAAAGATATTTAATGATCCACCTGTCCGTAACACTGGTTCGAGGTTCAGGCGTCACCCTTTCAAATATGGTAATATCACGGTCACCTTGTCCAATTACGACATTACGAACAAAGAGGAGTCAGTTTTCAAATGGATCACCTCAGTTCAATATGGAAATGGCGATGGGTTCCCTACAGTGAATTTCAAAGACCATTATTTCACGGGTATCGAGCATATAATCAAGGAATTCCCGAACGGGCCAAACTTCCTGGAGATCGTCAATAACGGTTTTTCCGAACATATAGCGGACGGTAAAACGATGCAGGTACTGTATGAACAACAGCGGGATCAAAAGAACTACATGGAGCCAACGGCGCTGGTAGAAAAACTGGCAAATATCATTGATCGGTGTTGTGCAAAAGGCCTGTTCGCGCAAAAAGACCATGTCATTTTTCCGGACAAGGAAACAGTACCACAAAGCCAGGTAATGGCCCTCTATGCGATAAACAAAATATGCTCGGTTGCTAACGAACCAATCCCAGATTGAACATGCCTGTACATTTCATCGACAACTATCCGCGTAATGACCTTGCCAGTTGCATATGCAAACCTGACAAAAGCCCTTTATACGGTGAAATGTGGGTGTACCAGGAAATGATGAAGTTCAATGATAACGGCTTCCTGGCGGAGGAAAACTGGTATGTCAAACACAACTATAACCTTTCGTCCCATCCGTTCAGTGAAAAGAAAGTAGAAGGGCAGATCGACTTCATCATTGTAAGTAAATATGGAATTCTTATCATCGAAGTAAAAGGCGGTGCAATTGAGGTTGACCGGGATGATGTGTTTTATTCCTACGATGGTAAAGACCGCAATAAAAGGTACGAGGCGCAAAACCCTTTCAATCAGGTGAAGGAATATGTGCACTCTTTGAGAGCGTTGATCGATTCTTCTCCCTTCGTTTACCGTGCGGTAATTTTTCCTCACGAAGCAAACTTTAGGTTACATGGGCCGCAGCTATCGGGCTACGATTATCTTTTCTTTTCAAAAGCTGATCTTGAAAGAAAAGAAACTGAGCACGGAAAAAATCAGCTTTTTTTTGATTTCCTGGTAAAACTGGCGAAGATCTCGCGCCGAACGATAATCGAGCAATTGCATTCCAACGTCCCTAAAGACCGTGTGGAAACAAGAATTTGGGAACAATTTCCGTTGTTGGGCAAACGTGAGATCGATAGGCTACGTTCGGAGTTGTTTCCGCAACAAACAACCTATGGTTTTGATCCCGAGCGGGTAAGGAACGATATCATTCTGGAAGAGAACTATGAAATCCTTAAGGGTCTTCGCAGAAATCGTAAGGTAATGGTGCAAGGTGGTCCCGGAACAGGTAAGACTGTTCTTGCCACGAAGTTCCTAGCCGAGAATCTTATCAAACAACACAAAGGCATCTATTTTTGCGCAAATCAGCTATTACGCGCAAAGATGCGGCACCTAATTTGTGAAGAATATCGCCTGGATCCGAACCTGGTCAGCTTTCGCATTTATCATTGGGACATGCTTTCAACCATCGGCAAGGAGCATATCGATTTTATTATTATTGATGAAGCACAGGAGTTTTTCGACAAAGGACTGGATGCGCTCATCGAACAAGTTGAAATAGCTGATCGGCCGAAGTGTCTCATATTGTATGACCCGGAGCAAGCCATCATCCAAAATTTCAAGGACATTGACTGGTACGCCGATTTTTTGCTGGAAAGCAGTTTTGTTCATTATTTGTTCGACACGACCTGGCGCTGTACCCAGAATAAAAGGATTACTGACCTTGCGCAGTTGTTACAAAATGGTCAGTATAAAAGAATACTAAAAGAACACGAGCAGCTATGTACCTACGCAAGTGTAATTACCGCCCGGCTTGAAGCAATTAAAGGAACGATTGACGAAGCAAAAAGCGAACCTTCTAAATACATTATATTGGTCGAAAGCCATTTGATAGACGAAGTAAGAAAGATAATAAATGATTATTTCAACCGCCATGTTGAGGAGCTGTCAGAAAATAATATCAACCTTAAAAATCTGAAGCTACGGTTCACAACACCGATCAAGTTCAGGGGACTTGAGTCTGAAAATGTCATCCTGATCACATCTGGGTTTAATGACCGCACAAAGATCGAGAACTACATTGCGGTCACCCGTGCAATATATTCTTTTAAATGTATCATATGGAACTAAAGGGTGTTTCATATCGGTGGATACATGGGATCGTCACGGCTATCCTTAATGAACGGGATGTGGATATCACAGAAGACAGTGCTTTTTTTATGATCGGGGAATGGTACTTTAAATGGATATTACTCGATATTCCCGAGCTTTCGCTAAAAGTACCGTTGTATTGGAAGGAGCAAATACGGCCCTTGCTCGAATACCTGCACTGGGCAGACCTGTTGTTAAAGTTATTATCTTGCGATCCGTTAAAAGACCTGAGCGGTTTCGCGCTTTTCGATATTAGAGGCTATCGATCTTCGGACGGTTATTACCGCCGGAACAAGAATTTTACTATCGAATATCTCCGGTCGAAGCCAAATGTGCATTGTTTTGACAATGGGGTGTTAGTGGCCACAGACCGGTTCCTTCCGCTTTTCCCCGATGAACAAATACCTGGTCACAAAAACATTTTTGAAGACCTTTTTTATTTGTTGGATGCAATGGGCAGAGGGAATTTTATTCCTAATGCGCTTGGCATTGATCTCGCAAAGGATATAACACTGCACATTACAGAGTCCAAATTGGATATAGGAAATAGAGCCTTAAGCAGATTTATATACACGGATCTCTTTCGCAATGACCACAACCTTCGCGATAAAATATTGGATGAACTTCAGGAGACTGACATCACCCGTTGTTTGATACTGACTTATCCCTACCACGTCGATGTCAGTTCTGCCGTGATCAACGAGTTTCGGGGCGGTTCAAGAATATTCACGATAGAACTATCAAATAGGTTTTGTCATGAAGATATAACCGATGAGCAATTGATCTTGACAAATGCCGAGTTGGGCGTTGGTAGCAGTTCGGACATTATCGATGTGGTCAATAGCTATCAGGTAGTGAACACCAATTGTGACCCCCTATTGATAGCGGCGCTCATCGAACTAAGGAACGGCTGGGACAAGGTAGGGTTCAATATATTCACTACGCCGTTCCCTACAAAATGGTTCATGTGCATTCACAGGGGTTTTCAACTCACGGTTTGGGAAGATCGATTCAAAAAAGATTTTTATGAGGTTTCCGGTCAATTGCTTGCGGAGGCTATCGCAGTCATCAGGTTGATCTATCAGCTGGACTGGATAGGTAATTATCTGCCGAGAGATAAGAACGCTGCTTTGTTGCTTCCGAAAGCCCCAATGTTCCCTGACGTGATCTCTGCACTGAAAGATCACTTGATCCATACATTTGGATATATTGGATACAGTGAAGAAATCGGAGACCTAGTTCAAAATGGCAAGCCCATTATCCTGCTGGATGCTTTTAATATCATACTGTTGAACAACATACCGCTTTCAGGAAATGCGGAGAGGTTAAGGATCGTTGTTCCGGACTTTCTTTATTACACTTATCAGCCATTTGCCCGCTATCGGGCCTTGAAATACCATTTCGACGCATTAACAAGGGGCGCCAGGGCTATAATTGACAAAGACCAAACGCTTCATCTTGAACAGTGGCAGCGCCAGGGACAAGACTTGCTGGAAAAGTGTAGAAATGCATTGAGGGATTTTAAAAGGACCAAAGCAATAAAAGAAGACCAGGGCGGCGATGAACAAGCGTTGGAAAAACCTGAGCTGGTTTCGGATCTTTCCCGTTCCGAAATGCTTGAACATATCGTTATGGAGGAGCGCAGGTCGGCTCATCGTAATTTGCCCATTAATATTGAGATCACTGTTTCTGGTAATAGAAAGATCGTGCTTCGTCCAACAACTCCGGTACTGATCAGGAAGAACGGGTATCTGATCCGAACCATCGCGGCCGTTCTTGACGACAGTTCTTTGTTCGTACCTATAGAGGATATTGTGAAGAACATGGACATTAGAAACATGGTTGACCGTCTGATAACTCTATCCGACGGTGCAAGGCATTGGCACCAGGATCTCCTAAAATTAAGTCAAACCGAACCCGGGCTTTACAACGGTATGAGAAGCGAGGGACTTTCTATTTCAAGACCTACGTTTGAAAAAGATTATCTCCAGAACAATGACTCTGAAAACGAACTGCATTTGCCAAGATCAAAGAATGACTGGAAGATTGTTTGTGATCGGCTGGCTATCGAGGATCGACAGACAGCGTGGAACGCAGTAAAATGCCGTGAGGACATCAACCGGTTAAAAGCGGCCTATACGAGGATAATCGGTCTAATGGTAGACACCGGCAGCTTTGGCATAAACATTAGTGATAGCGTGATAGAACAGATAACAAGGATACTCGCTGAACTTCCGGATACAAGCGTCAACGAAAAAGAAAAGAAAAGGGACACCATCGCTCTCATCGCAGAGATCAGCGACAAGATCCATCTGGAGCAAATAGAGCAAATAATAACCTGAGCGATATGAACGATATACATGAGCCGATCCTGAAAAAACGAAACGACCTGGAACAATTTTTAGAAGAGCAGATAACCGGGCCCGGTGCGTTTAACAAACGGCTAGTTTTCACGGCTGATTGGGACACGAACAAATTTAAAGGTAAGGCGCTCCGGGATTGTCGTGCATTAGATGATCGCAATGAAGTTATCGGTGAACTTCCGGCTTATCATTACAGTTCCGCAATATTGTTTCCAATTTCGATCACTGCTGAAGAGGCGGCTGCCCGGAGCGAAGACCCCGAACTGCCTAACGGCGATGATGGACAGAACGAAGACATATCGACAAAGGCCGATGACGAGGATTTCTTTGATGACCAGGACGAAAGTGTGTCAAGCAAGAACCAGAACTACCCGAACACCTGCGGCCTCTCCTTTGCCATTGGGGCAGACCACTCCTTGAACCGTGACCTCGCACTGACGGTAACTTTCAGGCAATATCAAAAGATCAGGCAGCATGATTGTCATCAGCGCAAATTAGGGCTTTGGGTCGAGCGTTATGGGCCGCAAACCGCTGCAATCATTGCCAGTCATTTTAGCGGCATTTTCGAGACCGTAGAACTTGATGGTAATATATTTGTCTATTTAGCGCCTGGCGTTGATATCAACCTATATCTATATCCCTTAGATTATATCAACCTCGACCGCCTGCTTAGGGAAACTGTACTTCCCCTTGTTACCTCTATTTTCCCGGATAAAGACCTTTTTCGCGCTGTGGCCAAGACGTATGATGGCGTAACATACGATACGGTAACGCTTTACGAGGGTACATTGCTTGACGAGATACAAAAGATCATACTGGCTAACAAAAGTGATTTTGACACGCTACAATTGCTTATTGAAAACCTTGAGATCTATCAACAGATCAAACAATACGTGAATGAGCTCAAAGCGATCCATCGGGCGAGCTCACGAAGGAACTTTCCGACACCAATTTGGGAATCGCACTTTCATGACATTTCACTCATTCTACCCGCATTTAACGATGGGGCAATTCAACGCGGGGAGATTCCGGTCGAAGGATTTCCTGACCTTTGGGTAAGTTACCAATATCTAAAAGAAACAGATGCTGTATATGTTAAGCTTATTCTTGTCAATAAAGCTATTGTAGAACTTCGCCCAGATGAGCCGGAACAGCTCAATAAAAAGGATCGGGCCAACGAGCTCGCTTATTTTGGTGTTAAAATGATCGTCTCCGAAAACGCCGAACGCATTTTTGTCCCTTATAACCCACCAAATCTGCTAGTCATTGATGAAGAGGATAACTTTAACAAGTTGCTTTATCGGAGGTTCAAGGACTATGCCGAGGGCTACAATACTTCTGTTAGTTGGGGGAATAGTGCCATTGGAAATGATTTGCGTTATGTATGTACCGAATTCTTGCCGCAACAGGATACGCCCAGCGTGGATTTCCGGCCAAGCAAGGTGGAACAGAACAAGGTGGTAGGCTTGATCGAAGATGAAATATTATCAATTCGACGTCTGTCAACACTAACAAATAGGACAGACGATGTTATCCTTGCCGATCTGTCACAAATGATCTCCGCTTACAGCGAATGGATCACCTGTCAATGGACAGAACTTCAATACGACGAGATCACTCAGGGCAAAGAACTGCTTGCAAAACAATTAAAAGCCTGCGAACAAGACCGTAATAGGCTTGCACGCAATATCGAGCTTCTGCGAGGAGACCCAAAGGGAATGGCTGCCTTCCGAATTATGAACACCGCCATGTTCATGCAGTTGCACCACGGCTCAATGATAAAGGCAGCAAAAAAGACGGATAAACAACCCTTCGTCCCTTCCGAAAGCAACGCAAACTTTTATCGTAACATCAGCCTTGACAAGGAATATGCCTGGCGTTCCTTCCAATTGGCATTCATTCTTTTGAACGTTGATGCCTTTATCCGCCCCCAAAGGAACGATCATACTGTCATCGATATTTTTGGAACTGGTTGGCCGGAACGGAACGAGCTCGCCGACCTGGTCTGGTTCCCAACCGGCGGCGGTAAAACCGAAGCATATTTAGGCATCATTGCTTTCGCGATAGCCTATCGGCGCTTCACACATGGAGATGACAGGGGAAAGGGCACTACGGTGCTAATGCGTTATACCCTGCGACTGTTAACGTTGCAACAGTTCCAGCGTGCTACCTTGCTAATTTGCGCGCTCGAGACGATCCGTAAAGATGGGTTTCCAATACCGGGGCCTCTTAACCTCGGTGTCGAACGAATAACTATCGGACTTTTTGTCGGCCGTAGCTCTCTTCCAAACAAATGGGATAAAATGCGCGAAGCGCTAAACAATATTTCGCAGCAGATCACTGAAGGAAAACTGATCACCACCAGCTTGCCGCACACAGAATGTCCCTGGTGTGGAGGTGCTTTGTTCACCAATAGGGCACTTCCGAACATCGAACCGGTGGATAGGGATCATTACGGCATTAATGATAAACTTACCATCATGTGTAACACGTCCGGCTGTACTTTCAATGCCCGGAGGCCAAACGAAAACAAAAGTCTACCGCTCAGGCTTTTCGATGAGGATATCTATAAGTATCCCCCAACCCTGCTATTTGGCACCGTCGATAAGTTCGCGGCACTTGCCAACAAGGTTGCTACTGGTGCGCAAGGAAGAAACCAGGACTCGCGGCGACTTTTGGGTCGGGGCTATAATTACAGTTGTCTCCCACCCGAATTGATCATCCAGGATGAACTGCATTTGTTGTTAGGGCCTCTCGGTTCAGCCGTCGGTCTTTTTGAAAAAAGTGTTGACGAACTTTGTTCGTACGATGCCAACGGTACACAGATCCGCCCAAAAGTAATTACCTCGACTGCTACAACGAGGAACACAGACAAACAAATATTTGCACTTTTTGACCGGCGTTGCGAAATGTTCCCAAAACAAGGTATCGCCTGCGATGATTCGTTCTTCTCGTATTATAAACGAAGAACGGACGATGTTAAAGTATATGCATCGAACCGGCGTTATATAGGTTTGTTGCCTGTTGGGAAAACACAGGTCTGGATGCAATTGCGTGTAGCATCTATCTGTCTTGCTCACAGATTAAAGTTTTTATTGGAGCATTTTAGCTATAATGATATTTTTCATGATACTGCGACCTTTACCGAATTTAAAAAGGCGTTCGATTACTATCATACCGTGCTATCATACTTCAACAGTTTAAAGGAGGTTGGGAAGACGCAGTCACAGCTCAGTCACTATTTGCCTGGCGACCTTAATCTGATCATCAAGAACGTTATCCCGTGGAGCGTTCTTAACCGGATCGTTAAGCCAAGAAGTGAGATCAATGATTCAGAACTTACCGGCCGGTTATCAGGTGAAGAAGTGAAATCTAACCTCGCTTCGATAGAAAGCGCTTGGGAGCTGGCTAAGATGCCCTACCCTCCAGAGCTTGTTATTGCGACTAACATGATCTCGGTAGGTATCGATGTTTCAAGGTTCAACACCATGGTCATCAATTCCATGCCGAGGAACACAGCTGAATATATACAGGCATCCAGTCGCGTCGCCCGCGATCTGGAAGGGATCGTTTTTACTGTTCACCATCCCTTCAGATCAAGGGATATTTCCCATTATCAACGCTTTCGGGAATTTCATGAAAAGTTTTATAGTTACGTCGAGCCCATATCGGTAACTCCTTTTGCAAATAAAGCGCTTGACAGGTATTTCGCCATGTATCTTGCCGTGATGGTCCGTCATGATGAACAGCTTGGTCTCATGAACAACGACGATGCCAGGTCGGTAGATATGGTCAGGGTTCAAACAATACGGCAAGATATAAAGCGCTATATTTATGAGATATACAAACGCTCACTAAAGCTTAATGTCTACTTAAAGACCCGCCCGACAGGTGTCTCCTCGAATGTTGAAGGAATTATCACCGAAGAAGAGATCGAGGATATAGACTTTCAACTAGACGACCTGTTGATCACCAGATGGCTCGATAGGATAACTGGACAGGATCCAACAATTGATATCAAATTTCGTGAATCTGTTTCCCCACAGTCTTTGTTCGCACCAAGGAACAACGAAGCGATCAATGATAACTGGAACGTGAAAGAATCACTTAGGGAGATCGCACCAGCAGTAGTAATCAAAACTGTCCAACAATAAATCTAAGACCATGGCAAGAAAAGATTCCAGGAACAGACAAGCGAACGAAGCAGTAAGTAAGTTCAAACTTTTATCAGCCTACGGCGGCCCGGGATCGTTGGTGCATACAGCTTATGGCAGTATTCTTATCTCCTGTATCGAAGAATGGGGATTCCTTAACAAAGTAAAGGAACTTTATAACGAAGCGTTGCAATTGGCTGAAGACCCACAGGCATATGTCAAAAAACAGGGCGGCCTACAGGGTATCTGCTTATCGAATGATGAGCGTTTGCTCCGTGAACTAAAAGATGCTAAAAGGATCGACAATCTATTATTTCTTACGCTTATTCCAAATATAGAGCTCGATGACTTTTATAATGAGATCGAGGGGCCGCGGGCACATCTCGCGATCAACAGCGAATTTATGCCTAAAATATTTTTTGATAAAAGAGACCACCTGAAGACTTATGAACAGTGGTACAACGCCTGGACAAGAGAAAAGGAAAAGTTCTTTCCTCCTAAATATCTTCAATCCTTTCAACGCGATGGTGCCCCTTTTGAAGTGCCTATACCGCTCAAACAAGATAATATAGTGCTCATTTGCAAGAACGGGCATATCAGCGATTTCCCCTGGGCACACTTTCTGCGGTGGCGTATCGAGCAGCCTCATGCCCTTAACGATGAGATCGACCTTTATAACGTACAGCCTTGTTGTAACCGGCCTGATATCCAGATCAGTGAAACGGCAGCAAATGCCACGGGTTTTGACGGTAAATGGTTGAAATGTAACAATCCGGGCTGTAGTTTTTCAGGCGGAACCTCGTTAAAAGGCATCATGAGCCTTAAGCTGGTCTGCCCAGGCCATAAGCCCTGGGAATCGGAAACAGGGCCGCCCGCATCATATTTTGGGAAACCTGAAGTTCGCCGGGCACAGCCTCCGGCCGAAGCCTGCAGGCGTAGCGACACCAGGATAGCCTTGACCACTGGCAACAATCTTTATTTTTCCAGAATCATGACCAGTATTTTTATGCCGCCGGAGCTTTTTATGACCGAAGGAGAGTTGCGCAAACTTTTACTTGAACAACAACTTGAGCGGGCTATGAATGCTAAGAACTTCGCCCTGTGTATGACGATCCAGGCAGAGATAGAGGTCTTAAACGCACCTGCTATGGCGAGTGCTTCGATCAATTTGGAAGAAAACCGTGATGTCAGGTTCCGATTTCAAGAGTACTCGGCATTTGCCCATAAGTCTGAGGATGAGATAAATATTTCGCGAAAGGACCTGTTCGTCAACGATGTCACTACTAACTTGGCCGATATTTTCAGACCTTATTTCCATCGCATCCTTCGCATCGACCGCTTAAAGATCACTTCTGCACAACTCGATTTTTCGCGCGTTGAACCGTATGAGTCGGGGTCGACGGACATCATGAACCGGAATATATTTCGATCGCGAGCCGAGAATGTACTCTCTTATCCGGTAGTAGAGAATTTTGGTGAAGGGATATTCTTTGCATTTGATCACAATGCCATCCAACAGGCCGAGACGGATACCAGGCGTTTTTCGCGTCTTTTAAACCGAAGAAGAAATAGGTTTGCCGAGGGAGCGACATATTTTGCCGAGACCGGGGGCTGGCGGCTGTATATGACCCACACTTTTGCACATCTTATCATGAGGGAGCTAGAGTTCAGGTGTGGCTATCCGACGGCTTCACTTTCCGAGCGGCTGTTTGTTTCAAACGATGCGGAAACAAAAATGTACGGCTGTCTGATCTACACAGCAGAAGGAGCCGAGGGCAGTATGGGGGGCCTGATCGCCCAGACCCGTGAAACAAACCTAAACGACCTGTTGCGCAGCGCCTTGGTGCGGGCCACTATTTGCAATAGTGACCCATTATGCTGGAGATCAGACGGTCAAGGTCTGTTTGAACTAAATTTGGCCTCATGCTTTGCCTGCGGGCTTGTTAGCGAGACATCTTGTGAACACCGAAATATCTATCTTGACCGTCAGGTGCTGATCGATAGTACCAATGGATTTTTCAAAGACATCATTAATAGATTAAAATGAGCTTTACGCGGAACAACGAGAACTTTCTAAAGTTCGGGTTTGATATCCCGCTCCGGGGACATACCGGTGCCGACCGTGTACTGAAGTATCAGAAAGAGGTCAGAACAGAAGCACGCCGCCGATTTCGTGAATATTACGAAGCCATACGCAACGACCTTTCTGAAAAGCTATTATTTTACCAGGAACTGCTGTCGCGCTTCGGAACGCTGGAGCAACAATTTCTGTTATATAGCATCTATTTTGATACCCAATCCGATAACCTTATTTCATATCTCAAAACTGATGTCTCAGAACATCTTGATCTAATCAATGAGCCGCTTCGCCGTTTATTTGAGCACCAAATTGCACCTCACGATAATAGTTATACCAAAGGATATCTTAAACAATATTTTACTGAAACCTTAGATCTTTCTTCTGGCCAGTGGGAAGAAGAAGATGATACCCGAAACCCAATAACAAATGAGTTAACCAAATGGCTCGTAGATACGATTTCGCACGAACCCCCAAATGAACAAAAGCTAGAAGAGGTCATCCTCAATTATACAAAACTATGGAACATCTATTTTACCCACCCATATAACAGCACCAAGGCATTGATCTTGATCTACAAACTGACAGAACAATACAAAAAGATTGATGCTCAAAAAATTAATGTTGATCTGACCAGTTGTTTTTCTAATATAAACAGATTTTTAAGTGAACTGCTTCCGGCCCCGTTTTATTCACCGATAAGTGATCTGGAAAATAGATCAGCCCTTCGTGCAGCTGAGCTCAATAATCTGCAATCGAATTCGCTGGTCCATCTAAATAAGAACATCGAATTTCAAAATAGGTTAAAACAGGATTCGGTCTTTTTTCAAGACTTGAGCAAATTTATTTGGCCCAAACTTATGATCGAGGCTTGTACCACCCAACTTCCCGCGCGAAAAGCGTATTTGTCAGAGATAGAGAAAAGACGAAACTTAGGTAAGCCGCCAAATTTCAGTGAGATCAACCAGTTTACAACCGAAATAGGCCACAATAATGTTCAACAATCCCTTGATCACAAGGTATTGGAAAATATAATATCTGACAACTACTTATTTTTTGTTTAATATTTATCGATGGCAGGATAATGATTTATTTTGCATGATCCTCATTGAAATCCACTTTTTATCCTATCTTTAAGTATGGGTTTTTGGGAAACATCCGGTTTTAATTATCACACCTTTGCTGATTTGCCAGAGAGAAAGCTTATCGTATTGATAAATGCGATGACTAGAGAGGATATAATTGAATGGTTAATATGGAATGATCCCAACGGAATATACCATGATGAGCACTCATTGAAGGAATTAGGAAATATACTGACGCGCAGCGAAGGGATCGAAATTCTTTTACGCCAAATTGAAGAAAATCGCGTTACTTAAAAGAAGACAGACAACCCCTTTGACCGTTGTTCAAGGAATTCAATTTCAGTCCATTATTTAGCATTGACACCTATAGTCGACAGGCATTTCAACCGGAAGTAGCTAAATTTGAGTATGGAGATGAAGATGCCAGAATTTGAAGGTCAGGTTTGCAAAATCCGTAATCCGTTCACAGACGAAAACCCTGATGATGTTTATATAATAACCGAAGATCCGGCCTCGTTTAGTGAAGACGATAATATTTACGTTGTAAATCTAAATGATTTGCAACGTAACATCGATCATCCATTAATGTGCCAGCAAATGTCCATAGCGAAAAATGAGCTTATTGTTATAGCTGACAATTTGCAAGATTATATTAAATCGTGGAATGAAGTCAATTAATGGATTTTGTCCAAAATAAAAGAAATACAACTATTCCATTTCTCTCCATTGCTCACTCAATATTTTTAAGATCCTTCAATCCCGCACTCTATTTAGTCTTAGGTCGCATATCAATCATGTGATTAGTGTGCTCGGTGACAAGTTGTCGTTGGTGTGATTTAGTACATTTTTAATATTTTCCTGTAAATAGAGAATCAAGCTACCGTAGTATTTTCATCCATTTTTTATAATATCATTTGTAACATGTAGCGGCGAATTATACCATGTATTATTCATCGTAGGACTCGAACCGTTTATTTATGAAGTTAGTGGTTCTGTTATAGTTTTTGTTCGGGCAACACGGCGATGGGTTTTCCCTTGAGTCCTTCATTTACCAAATAGGCTACGAACTTTGAGAATGCGCTGATGTCCTGGTCAACGCTGGCCTGTTCCAATGTTTTCATATATTCCTGTCTCTTTTCAACTGGTATTACAGTCCACGGATAGCCGCCTGATGCTAACATAACATTCATTAAAAATCTGCCCATTCTTCCATTTCCGTCCATATACGGGTGGATGAAAACGAAAATGAAATGACCGAGGACTGCCCTTACTGATGCTTCCGGTTCATTTTCAAGCAATTCAAATAATATCGGCATCGCATCCCGCATCGCGTCGACGCTAAGGGGCACGTGTTTGGAATTGCTGATAAATACTTGGTGGCTTCGGTATCCGGCCAAATCGGCGGCTTTTAAGATGCCTGTTGCAACACTTGGGTCAAAGAGTTCCCTGTACCACCGTTGATGATCTTTGTCGACCTGCGCACCTGGATTGGCGCCACCAAGAATCTTAACTATGGTTTCTTTCACGATCTGAAACGATTGATAATAACCCCTGGCAGCCATCGCATCTTTTTGCTTCTTATCGTCTTCGTTTTCTTTAGCATTCCAGGCCCCGCTGCTTACCCGCTCGATCAGTTCCGGCGTTACCTTATAACGCTCAATAGATAAGGAGTGATAGGCATCGGTTACATATATGGCATCGACATCTTTGAGATAAGCGTCATGGTCCTTTGGAATACCCGGTGCAGGCGGAAAGTCTTTTATGATTATTTCACGCATTTGCTGCCACATTAGTTTGATCCGGTTTGCAAAAGGGGACCGTTCACGGGGCGAGAGATCAATTGGAAGTTTATTTTCAAAGGGATCTTCTTCCCGGATATCATACCCGGCCTGTTTCATGGTTTCCATGATCTGGTCAGCTATTCTGTCTCTTTGAATGTTTCTGAAGGCCCCGGCTAACCTTCCCCCAATGGTAGTATGACCCTTCTCCAGCAAAACAGGTAATAACTCGGAAGCGTCCCGGATAAGGGACAAAGCAGTCCTGGCATCAATGCCGTTTCCACTGTAGACACCTGCCGAACTGTAGATCAATGATGCCTGAAGATTGTACATCCGTATTCCTTTTTCAACAACCATTTGGTCATTTCCGGGTATCTCTGCCTTCATATTAAATAAAGACATATGATGAGGCAGTGGAGTGGGCTTGTTATTTCCATTCGGTGAGCGGACAAATAATTGTGCTGGTACTGACCAGTTACCGGCGTGAATCATGAGTGACTGGTCTGCCGACAGACACCACGTTTCACCATATTTGTTCTCAAGAAACTCCGCACAAAATTCCCAGTAAGAACTGTACCAAGGAGTAGTGTCGCCCGGCTGCGCTCCCGGGTCGGCACTGATATACCATCCCTTTGTTACTTCCTTCAAAAAGCCATTCCTTACCAATATCTCGCGATATGCCCTGCTGGGAATATTATCTGTATGTATAGCTACAACGCCTTCGTCCTGGAGCGCTTTAAGCACTTTTAATGCTTCAACAAATCTTTCCTGTGGTGTTGCCATATCGTTTATTTAACTGTTTGAATGACTTAAACTAAACCGTAATAAGCTTAGTAAACTTTGCTGTGTTAAAGTTAGTAAATATTGTTGTTATAAATTTAGTAAATTTCGCTGTGATAAGTTTAGTAAACGCTGTTGTGGTTAAATTAGTAAACATCGCTGTTTCAAGCATAGCAAATGCTGCCCGGCATTTTTGAAATTTATTTTCCGGTAGTACCGAAAAGCTCCTGTAATACCCCTCTCCCTTCTTGTGAATTTTGACCTCAGTAGGGCCAGCCATTCCATGCTTAGCTCTTCTGAAAGGTCTTTGACATACGGGAACGAAACATTATCCGGCTAATCACCGGAAATTTTGCGAAGGGGAGATAATATCATTAACCGAAAACGCATGGGCAGGCGAAAGCCCGGATCGTAGGATCCGACGCGGGTAGTTCCGAAAATATATACCGGCAGAAATGAATTAACGGGTTCGTTACCCGCTGCCGGTGCAAGAAAGCCTAATACCATGGGCAAATAAGTCACACGATTGACACGATTATTCTTGCCGGAAGCTGAATGGATCGTTTTCTATTCTGCTATCGGTTATTTATTAACTCAAAATCCACTATTTATGTCTGAACTATTAACGGCCAGGGAACTTAAAGAGCAAGGGTCCCTGGTTGACTTGCTGAGCCGTTTGGGTTATCAGCCGGTTCCCAAACGCGGTCGCGAAAAAATGTACATTAGCATGCTCCGGGACGATGACAACGACCCTTCTTTTAGTGTCAATGATGAACTGGGTGTATGGTTCGACCACGGTTTAGGCAAAGGCGGCAATATCATTGATTTTGGTTTAGCCTATTGGAAGAACCTCGGTTTTAACGACGTTGTTAAAAAGATCCAGCAGGTTTGTTGTATTGCTTCTACCGAACCACGGCCGCGCCGGCCACGTAAGCCAGTCAAAGTACAACATATCGTTGAGCGGGTCAAACCACTTGGCGTACATCCGGCGATAACCGATTATCTCAGAAGCAGAGGGGTATTTGACATCGCGAAATTTTACCTGAGCGAAGTTTATTACTATATCGAAGACGAGCATGATGTACGTAAGCATTATTTTGCTGCGGGCTGGCTCAATGAAAACAACTCCTGGGAAGTCAGGAACAGGTATTTTAAGGGCTGTATGGGACATAAAGGCATTACCTATATTCCAGGGCATCCCAAAAAAGCCGCTGTTTTTGAGGGTTTCATTGACTTTTTGAGCTGGCGGAATGAAAATCCCGAAGCAGATCAGAGCATTATCGTTTTAAACACCCTTTCCCTCCTTCAGCAGGGAATTAATAAGGCCAAAGCATTTTCCTGCCTTGACATTTATTTTGACCGGGATAAAGCCGGTAAATCTGCTACCAGGGATTTTATTAAGGCGCTGCCTTATGTTACTGACCGTTCAGCGATATACGAAGGGTTTAACGATTACAATGACAAATTAAAGGCACAGCTCAAAACAGTAGTGACAGCGGAAAGTACAAAAAGCAATTTCTTTTCCGGACTGCGGGTCCCTTTTGAAAGATAGGCCACACGTTGATAGCACTCGACCAATGGCGGCTCCGCCACCTAACTTCTTATAGGCTGAAAATCGCAATTTGATAATCAGAATTTCCGTTGCTTTTGCAACGGCAAGATGTCTTTTTGTTACACAAAAAGTCACTTGCCCTCCCGGGGGGATATAAAAAAATTTCGCAACTCATTTTTTCATGGAGGACTTTAAAAAGCTGAATGGAAGACCGAAATTAAAAGAGGGTAAGCGCACCAAATTTATTAATGTAAGATTTACCGAAGCGGAGTACAAAGAAGTATCCGCATTGGAAAAAGAACTGGGTATATCTAAAACGGACTTAATCAGGGTGCGGATTTTATCTGATGTGAAAAAGACGGTCATCAATTCCAGGGAACTGATCAAATACATAGATGCCGCAGGTGCCGAAATGGGCCGGATAGGCAACAATATCAATCAGTTAGCTAAACATGCCAATACGCTTAAATTAAAAGGATTACTAAGTCCTGCTATTATAGATCAGTTCAACCGCCTGTTTGAAGAATACATCTGTGTCCAGCAACAATTCGAGGTTTCCCTTCGGAAAATCATTAGGGCCATGGGGACATAAAAAACACAGATCGTTAGATAAAAAGCTCTATAGATCAGAAGATAGCCTGATTAGCAGATCGCAAGATCGGCTGGTAAACAGATTGACTGATAATAGGATCGCAGGATAAACTGATCGGCAGATAAACTGATCGCAGACTCAGCAGATAAGGCGATAGGTTGCTTCAAAGATCAGCTGATCGTAACCCATATAGATTGGTTGTTCTGCTGATATGGAGATCAGCCGATATCCTGATCGGTTGATAAACAGATATCCCGATCTTCTTTATAGTATCCCTTGACCTATGATTGCCCGTATCCTCGAAAAACCATCCAGGACCTTTGCCGGCGTAAAATACAATACAGATAAAGTTGGCCGCAACACGGGCGAGCTGATGCTGATCGCCAACTTCGGGGCAATACATGCGTTAAGTAACCCGCGTCCGCAGGACCTGGTTAACTACCTGCTGATGGTTTCCGCACAGAACCGGGGCATTAAAAATACCCAGTTCCACGCGGTAATTTCAGCCGCTGGTCGTAATTACAACAAGCAGGAATTGACCAAAGCCGCAGTCATGTGGCTGAAGGAAATGAAATACGGCGACCAGCCTTATCTCATCGTTTTCCATAAAGACACGGAAAACAACCATGTTCATGTGGTGAGCTCCCGTGTAGGAAAAGACGGAAAACAAATCGACCGGGATTACGAACAGGTCCGGGCCGTAAGAAATATCAATAGGGTATTGGGCTATGATTTTGCGATGCAATACCGGTTCAGTACCAAAGCGCAGTTTTATCTGATCCTGGAAAATCAGGGCTTTCTTGGCCGGAATTACCTTAATGAAGAGAAACTTCAGAAAAAGATAAATGCTTATTTACCGGACAAGGCCAGAATAGCTGAACTAAGAGCCTTGTTTATCGCCCATAAGGCTTCACCCGATTTTGTTGGGCTGATGCACAGGCAGTACGGACTCGATATGGTGTTCCACTCTTCTGAAGGAAAAGCACCTTATGGCTATACCGTCATAGACCATGATACCAAACAAGTTTTTAAAGGAAGCGAAATCCTGAAACTGCAATACCTCCTGGATCAGCATACCGAAATCGAACCAGCTTATATGCCACCGGAAATAATGCTTCATGATTACCTGAGCGGCGATGCCATTACTTATTATTCCGGGTATGCGCCGGAACCCATTTACATCCGTCCGGTCATGATTTCCGATGACGTAGACGACCAGCAGGTGCTCGGGATGAAGCGCCGCAGACAAAAGAAAGCAAGAACTAATACCCGTTAGGGGATAAACCCATGAAGAATTATGATTTGTTTATTTGGCAACCAAAAAGGCGGCGTTGGAAAAAGTACACTCACCGTCCTATCAGGGAATTACCTGAGCCTGGCTAAAGATTGGCCCGTGACCGTTATCGATATGGATTACCAGCAATCCATATCGCAAAAATTTGAAAAAGCTAAAGTGCTGGAAAATGATGAGCCATACGACGTACTGCCCGCTAACCTTGAAAGCTTCGCGCCATTAATTCCGGTGCTTACTAAAAATAAGAAGGAGGCGGTTCTGATCGATCTGCCCGGAAAGCTGGATGATGACGGTTTAATACCCGTCTTTAAATCCGCCGACCTGGTGATCTGCCCTTTCGCCTACGATGAATTCACCTTTGAATCAACTGTATTGTTTACGGTAGTGCTCAAAAAGGTAAACCCCAAAGTGGATGTAGTTTTCATCCCGAACCGCATCAAGGCGAATGTGAAATTCGAGATCATGAGCGAAGTTAATGAACAGCTTTCCAAATTCGGGAAGATCACCACAGCGATCCCTGACCGCATCGACTTTCAAAGGATCACCACCTTTCAAACACCGCTGTCACTTTATGGGATCATCACCCCTGTTTTCGAAGAAATATTTGCCGACCGCTTATGGAAAAAATGAAATCATTGGCCGACCAGCTGCGCGAGAAAATGATAAAGCCCGAGGTTAAAAAAGTAAGCGATAAATTACCTGTGACAACCGGGAATGCTAAAAAACCGGTAAAGAAGGCAAACAAGTCTTCGGATGCGCCCATACTTCAGTTACTGACTGAGTATGACAACAGCGATCACAAAACAATGGTGCATTTCCGGTTTGACAAGCAGACCGTTGACTTCCTCAACCAGTTCAAAATAGCGACCGGGATCGACGCGACAAAATTCGTAGCCTTTTCCGTCCGCCAATTTATAGAGCAGCACCCCGAACTTAAAACGATCATCAAACAATTTATACAAAACTCATACTTATGACGCGGGTAAAATTTATAATCGGAATCCTTTGCACTTATGCGGCCTATTACGCTGTGCTGATCCTTCATGATCATGTTCGTGCAGCTATAAAAGTCGCAGACGATCTGCCAGCAGGCAAGCAAGAGCCTGAGAACGGAATTGGCGTAAAAAACGAGCGTAAGGCCAACGGGATCTTAACCCATGATGCCGTCCTCAGGTCGCTGTTTGCCTATGACAACAGCGACCACAAGAGCCTGGTTCACGTCCGTTTTGATAAACAGACCGTCGATCTGATGAACAAGTTTAAAATGGCGACAGGCGTTGATATTACCAGGTTTGTCGTCTTTGCAGTCAAATATTTTTTTGAAACCAACCCGGAACTCAAAACCATTATTAAACAATTTATACAAAACACAGAATTATGACCTGGATAAAATTTGCCCTTTGGCTGCTTGGTATCTATACCTTTTATTATGTGGCCCTCATCCTTTGGGATTACATCCGAACGAATCGCGGTGAATCCGTAAATGACAAACATGAACTCACTTTTGTAGAGGATATCCAACCTGTTAAAACAGTTGTAGAAGAACCCACCGATACAGCAAAGGAATCCCCGGTAGCGTTTTCAGGGGGTGTAAGCCTTAAACAGCTTTTTAATCTCGCCCGTGAAGAGTCGGTCGAGTACATCAAATCCGTAAGCTTTTAATACATGAAATTCTTCCTGCCTGTTGCCTGCTGTCTTCTGCCGGCATTAACTTTTGCACAGCCCGGAATCAATGAAATGCAGCAGGCCAAACAAGATCTTTCATCCTCCTTCTTCTCAGCCTTTGATTGTGCCATGGTATTGGCCGTTTTATTTGGTCTTTTAGGCGGGCTCAGAATTTACCATAACTGGCAAATGGGGAAGGATCGCATGGATGCCGCTGTAGCCGCATGGTTTTTCGCTGCTTTTTTTATGATCCTCTCGGGTCCATTTTTACGGGCATTGTTCGGAATCTGAATGCCTGATTTTATTTGACGCTTCCTCCCTGGAAGTTGTAAAAGGTTCCTGTCTTAATTCTTCAATCAAGAAATCTCAAAAAGATTTTCTCCGGCAGCTTGGTATTGCCGATCTATTTTGGGTGAATTAACCGGGGTGTTGTTCGTGATCTGGACACCCTTTTTTCTATAACCGGCCTGCTCCCCGCAGGCTTTAAAAGATCTCCGCCTTTATTTTTTTCTCCAAATTAATGTTCTCAAAAACAAAAAAATTGTGGGCTTCAGCCGTATTGCTGGCCCTGTCTGTCCCTGTCTTTGCGCAAAGCGGCGTCAACGGCCTAAACACAGCTACTACTACATTAAAAACCTATGTAGACCCCGTGACCAATATTACTTTGGTAATTGGCGGAATCGTGGGTATCGTGGGTGCCATTCGCGTCTATTCAAAATGGAACGCGGGGGACCAGGATATCAACAAGGAAATTATGGGATGGGGCGGTTCATGCGTCTTCCTTGTGGTTTCCGCATTGGTAATTAAAGCTTTCTTCGGCTTGTAATCATGGCCAGGAAGTATCCTGTTTATAAGGGGCTGCAACGGCCCCTTATATTCAAAGGCTTCAAAGGCAAGTTCATTTATTGGGGCATCGCTTCCTTATTGGTGGGACTTGTTTTTGGCGCCTTAACCATGTCGCTGGTCAATATGTGGCTTGGTGCTTTAGTATTGATCGGATCTGTCGTTGGCGGTTTGTTCTTCACCGCCGGTAAACAAAAAGGCGGACTTCACTCCAAGAGCCGCACCTCAAACATTTACATCCTTAATCATTATGGCCGTAAAAACCTTGTTTAACATTCCCTATGCGGGAGTGGATAAAGACGGCGAATACGATTTGCTCATCGGCCTCAACGGGGAATGTTCGGTCGTTATCCAAATGGTAAATCCGGTCATCCGCTATTCCGCTTATCCCGCGGGGTATGATGAGTTTCACCATCTGCTCATCAATGTGGTTAAAATATTGGGCGATGGCTACCTCCTGCAAAAGCAGGATATGATCAGTCGCAGCCCTTATAAAGGGCCTCCCGCGCATGAATACCTGCAAAAACAGTACAATGCCCATTTCGAGGGCAGGGAATGTCTGAAGGTGGTCACCTATTTAACCATCACGCGCCAGATAAAAAAAGGCGCGTTTTATGTTTATGACGGCCGCGTGCTGCGGGATTTCCGCCAGGCCGTCGGCAAAGTACTGGATATACTTCCTTTAGCAAAGGCCCTGAATGAAGGTCAGCTCAATCGATTGGTTTTGCAACTGCTCAGCATGGATTTTGGCAGGTCCAATATCGTCCTTGATAACCTTGCTCCATCAGAAACCGAGATCAGGACGGGCGAAAAATCGATACGCAGTATCAACCTGGTCAATATTGACAGCATTGACCTGCCACCGGATGTTTCCACGCATATAGAGCTCAACGACAAAGAAAGCATGCGCGGGTTCCCCGTAGATTTTCTGTCGTTCCTGTTCAGGGTGCCCGGCGTGGATGTAATTGTTTACAACCAGGTCATTGAAATACCTAACCAAGTCGCTACGCTGCGTAAGCTTGAGCAAAAAAAGAAAAGGCACGCCGGTATTCCTGATCCCGCCAATCAATTATGTGTAGAGGATATAGACCTTCTCCTAAATGACGTTGCACGCGAAAACCAGTTACTGGTCAATTGCCATTTTAACATTCTTGTGGCAGCCCCGGTTTCTGCCATACAAAAGGCCGTTAATTTTATAGAGAGCTCGCTCTTCCAGTTAGGGATTATCCCGAGCAAAAATGCCTATAACCAACTGGAGCTTTTTCGTACCGCCTTGCCTGGAAACGGCGTAGAATTAAAGGAATACGATTGGTTTCTGACCACCTGCGATGCGGCCATTTGTTTTTTCTTTAAAGAATCACTGCCGAAAGATGAGCCCTCTGATTTCCTGTTAAGGTTTACAGATCGCCAGGGCATCCCCGTCGGCATGGACCCCGCAGACTTGCCTATGCGTACCGGGCGCATCAATAACCGGAACAAGTTTGTGTTAGGTCCAAGCGGTTCCGGTAAGAGCTTCTTTATGAATGCCATGATCGAGCAGTATATGCTCTACAACATGGACATGGTGATCGTGGATACCGGCCACTCTTATTCAGGATTGTGCTCCTATTACCAGGGAAAATATATCACCTACACAGACAAAACGCCGATCACGATGAACCCGTTCCGCATCACGGAGGCGGAATACAACATTGAAAAGAAAGATTTCCTGTGCACCCTGATCGGGGTTGCCTGGAAGGGCGCCGAAGGAACCTTCAGCCCGGTAGAACGGGATGTCGTAGCTAACGTAATTTCTTCCTACTACAGCAAGTTCTTCGCTGAAAACGGTGAGCTGAACTTCAACACATTCTATGAATTCGCCCTGGAAAAAATACCGGAGATCAAAACCGAGGAAAAGATCGTCTTTGATTTTGATGAGTTCCGCTACGTGCTCAAAAAGTTTTATCGCGGCGGTGAGTTTGCACCCATCCTCAATAAGGAAGCCGATAAATCGCTGTTTACCGAACGCTTCATTGTGTTTGAAATTGACAGTATAAAAGAGCACAAGATACTTTTCCCTATTGTCACGCTCATCATCATGGATGTCTTCATCCAAAAGATGCGTTACCGCTCGGATAAGCGCAAGGCATTGGTTGTCGAAGAAGCATGGAAAGCCATTGCCAGCCCTTTAATGGCGGGATATCTCCTGTATTTATATAAGACAGTCCGTAAATTTTGGGGAGAAGCGATTGTAGTCACGCAGGAGCTGGGGGATATTATTGGAAATGCGGTAGTAAAAGACAGCATTATCAATAATTCGGACACCATCTGTCTGCTGGATCAAACCAAGTTCAAGGACAATTACAATGACATCGCCGCGCTCCTGTCCATCAACGAAACGGAACGCCGCAAGATATTTACCATCAACCAACTCGACAATACGGAAAATCGTGGCCGGTTCAAAGAGGTATATATTCGCCGTGGGGCTGTCGGAGAGGTATATGGGGTAGAAGTCTCGTTACACCAATACCTTACCTATACAACGGAAAAACCGGAGAAGTCGGCGGTAGAAAGCTACACCAACCGTTTCGGTTCTTACCCGGAAGGCCTTGACGCCTTTATCCGGGACTTTAAGGCCAGCAATAAATCTTTGCCTGCCTTCATTTCACAGGTTAATCAAAATCAAAGATCATGAAAACCAAATTTATAATGTGGCCGCTTTTTATGTGTTTATTGTCAGCCTTCAATGCTTCCCTTGCCCAGGAACTGGTTGTAGACCCCGCGGTATCTGCCGCTATCGCCGTTAATGCCGGCGCCATAAACAGTCAGCTCAACACCACTAATAACAAGCTTAACCTGATCCAGAAAGGGCAACTCGCCGTCAGCAGCCAACTCGTCATTGTAAACGATCTGCAAAATAAGATCTATAAGGGATTGAGTCAGGTAGCATCGGTGATCAATAACCTGACGACCATAAAGGAAATTGCCGAATGCGGCACCGATATCGTCAAGGATGTGGAAGCTTCGGTCACGCTGGCTAAATCCGACCCGGTATTATTGCTGTTTGCAGAGCAGGGGGCGCGTGATTTCGAAACAAGGGCAACAACACTGGCCGCCGATGTAAGTGCATTTGTACTCAAGGGGGGTAATAATTTGATGGACTCCGGTGAGCGCGGCAAAATGCTTAATCATATAGCGGACCAAATGCGTATTCTGCGTGGAATAGCCTATGGTATGGACCGGGCCATGTACTGGGCAAAGATCAATGGCATTTTTCGCTCGCTTAATCCCTGGGCAGAATGGCAGAATCAGGACGTTCGGATAGCCAATGACGTCTTAACCAACGCTAAATACCTCAAACAATGAATTTTGATCTCATCATGGTTTGCCCGCCATGGAAACGGTTTAACCGCTTCAGAACGAGAGGCCCTTGCCTCCCCGACAACTTACCATCAAAACTGGAAAGATCGATTGAGGCCTTTGAGTTCATCCAACATATACTCAGGGATTTCACAGCTGATAAGCATATCGTTTTTGTTTGGGTGCCTGGAAAATATGCAATGGACTGCAGGGAGTATATGACCCGCATGGGCTATACAATCCGTGGCTCATTTGTTTGGGTGCGGCCAAAATGGAAGAGAGGCAGCGATAAAAAGACGGTGGAATTTCTCATGGTCTGTCATAAAGGCGAAATGCCTCAGGTATCCGATCATTATCTCAAAATGACTGATTCCCATTTGTCTGGCATAGTCAAACACCGGTCGGCAAAGCCTGAAAGTGCTTACGAGTTTCTGGAAGATGAATTTCCATGGGCAAGAAAGCTTCAGGTTTACGGATGGACCAAAAGGCCGGGATGGACCCTATTTCATAAAAACAATAAAAAAATCGGTAGCGTGATGAAAACTATAATCTTATTATTTGTCGCCTTATTCGCCGGGACAACGAACGTTTTTGCCCAGCAAAAAATATTGGATATTCCCGCGCTCCACCAATTGGTTGACGAATCGGAATCCGAAAACAAACTGCAGGTTAAAGCAAAAAATCAGCAGGCGCTGGCGACGGCAAATGAACAGGCGAACCTGACCCTGCTCAGTAAAATGAAGGCCATGTACCGGACTTTGCAACAGCGCTACAACACGCTCGGCACAGCCATCAATATCGCAGATATCGGTATTTATGCGACCCCAATGGCAGAACGCATTGTCAGCAACCAATCGCAGATCGTCCAGCTGGTTCAAAAAAACCCCGCCTTAATTGCTATTGGTTACCAATCTGCCCTGCAATTCACTTCACAGGCGAAAAGCCTGGTTGCCTACGTCACCGGGCTTACCCTGTCGCTGGGCGACGTTAACCAAATGAAAGCGTCCGACCGGAAGATGCTTTTTGATTATGTGATCTCCGAACTAAGCAACATCCAGGACTTATCCGGCAATATGCTCAATATAATGCAGTATTCCAGCGTGGCCTCGCTGTTAAGGGCGGCAAACCCTTTTCAGCATTTTATTGATGCCGATAAGGCTATCGGCAACGACATCATTCAAAACGCTAAATACCTAACCGGCGGAGCCAGCTTGAGTACCAAATAAAAACAATTATCACACGAAAAAATGAAAAGTTTATTTATCGCATTCCTGTTGCTCATTGCTTTTCAAGAGATACGGGCGCAGGAATATGTCATAGACTACCAGCACCTCGTTGCCGTAACACAAAATGCTGCAGTCAGAAGCAGCGCCGAAGTAACGCACGACCAATATCTCAGTAAGATCAATAACAATATCAACGACCTCAATACCAACGTAGGTTCGGTGGTATTGGCGCAAACCATGATCTATGAGGGACTTTCCAATGTGAATTCCGCCCTGAAGGATGGGCTTGCCGTCAAAAACATAGCGGTGATCATTGCCGACATGACCGGCTATATCAACCAGGCGTTGGATATGGCAAAAAGTGAGCCCTATCTCCTGGTATTTGCCGGAAATATCGCATCCGAAATGCGAACGAGGTCATTGGCCCTGGTTACCGATGTTTCCGGCTATATTCTAAAAGAAGGCGATAACGTATTGGCAGACTATAATTCGCGTGACCAGCTATTACATAAAGTAGTTACTCAATTGCAAATATTGGATGGATTAGCTTACGGTGCCTGGAAAGCCATGTATTGGGCAAAGGAACGCGGCGTGATCGCTTCCCTTGATCCGTTCGCCAACTTTATCAGCCAGGATACCCGCATTGTTGGTCAGATCATTCAAAGTGCTAAATATTTACATCAATGACCATCATTCCCGGTCGGATGATAAATCGAATGCCGTTTAAAAGCAATTTAAATCATGAAAAAATACTTAATTCTACTACCGTTTATACTGATCGCACTGATCCACCAATGCTTCGGCCAGTCCGTCGTGCAGGATCAAAGCGTCCGCTACCAGGAGGAACGCATGGTCTACCTCCAATGGGATCAGAACAAGTTTACACCGAAGGCCGGGTTTTTAAGCCTCAACCCATATTACTGGCTGACATGGGGATTGTTTCACCCCAATTACCATAAAACAGACCTCAGGCCATTAAGTGCAACGGGCCCTCAAACACAGCGGCTTGCCTTAGTAGGCGCCATGAACAGTACCGACAATAAGTACAAGCTGCAATCCGATACTGTTCGCAATACGGCATTATCCGAAATCGCCAATCAGTCCGGTTTGATTTCTGATGCCGACCCCTTATGGCAGCTTTATTACCGCAACGAACTGAAGCCGGTCCTTAATAATTCTATGGCATCCATTCTGGCCGGACTTTCACCGCAGGTCAGCGCCAAACTGGTTTCCGAGGGCTTGTACACCTGGTATAAAAATGAGCTGGATATGTTAAAGGAGCGTATCCAGGCCGCACACACCACCACCATGGATCGCGGGGCGCGAATCATTGCATACCATCGCTACCTGATGGAGTACCGCAGGCTGGCCGGGGTATGGGCGATTCGGACCTCATCTGCACAAGCCACCTTAAATATGACCGCCCAGCAGCAGAAGCTTCAATCGGGGCAGGTGACCATCAGTAACTGGACGCCACAGACAGACATCCAGATCGCCAACCAAGTTTTACAACATCTCCAATGAAAAAGAAAATAACTTTATTGGTATTGCTGTGCCTTTGTATAACCGCAGTTTACGCCCAAACTACTACCGGCACGGATAACACCAAAACGCTGCAGTTTCTGCAAGGCGACGGCGTTTACGAAGCAGGCGTCATGGTGTTTTTAAAAGGACTCAAGGATTCCGTCTGGACACATTTCGATATGTTCATTACAGATGCCAAAGCGCTTGCCGCCATATTCATGATCATCTTTTTTGCCATTAAGTCATACGAGATGATGGTGGGGGATAAACAGTTAGAGATCATGCCGCTGTTGCGTCCCTTCGGTCTGGCCATGATCATTTTATGGTGGGGCGTATTCGTTAAGATGATCGCGTTCCCAACAGATCTCGTAGCCAACCAAACGGAACAGATGTTTGACAGCGAGCAAACGACCGTAGACAACCTGCGCTTAAACAGGTCAAACCTGATGCTGGCAGTCGCCAATTCCCTTTACACCTACCAGGCTCAAACCGAGGTCGCCGAAAAAGAAAGTGATACCTGGTACGGGCGGGCCTGGGATTCCGTAACCAGTACCGTTAAGGAAGGGATCAGCACTGTTGTTTCTCCACTGCTCGAATTGAAGAACCGCCTAACAGTCGGCATGCAGTTGCTCTTCACCCAACTGCTGGAACTATTGGGTATCTGGATATTGCGTTTGGCGGTCTATATCATCTTTATGATACAGATCATCTACTCCTCTATTCTTATCATATTGGGGCCCTTTGCCGTAGCCGTCAGCATCCTGCCTGCTTTCCGCGATAGCTTCAGCACCTGGATCGCCCGCTTTATTTCGGTTAACCTGTACAGCGGCATTGCTTACCTGATCATGTACCTTACCGGCTTGATGCAGGAATATGCGCTGACCTCCGAGATCAGCAAATACCAGGAGTTGGTTGGACAAAACGGCGCGAGCGCGAACCTCGAAAAAATGGCCTGGTTTGCCGGAAATGGCATTCTGTCATTTGGCACAGTCATTATTGTATTTTTGATCGGCGCCATCTGTATGTTCACTGTTCCAAGTATCTCAACCTGGATCATCTCGACATCCGGTATCAGTTCGGCTACTTCCACTTTTGGCCGCAGTGCCGGAACCGTAGTGAGCATGGCACGCAAAGCTACCGGCAGCTTCTTTTAATTATTTGTTTTCTTTCCCCTTTTGATTTGAGGCTGACCCAAGCTGTGGGCCGGCCTTTTTTATTTAACGCCTTTTATTATGATCATTAAAAATATCGAAGCTAAAGTAAGGCTGGCGACATTCATCGCAGCGGGCAGCCTGCTGACCTCACTGGTCATCGTTGGAATGAATTGCCTGTATGCTTTTAAACTGGTATCCAATGCGCAGAAAAGCATTTATATACTGGATAACAATATTCCCATTCTGGCCAGGCAAACAGACATGCAAATGAACCGGCCCGCGGAGTACAGGGCCGATGTTGACCTGTTTCATTCCCTTTTCTTCTCCTTAACGCCGGACGATAAATACATGGAATACCAGATGAAAAAAGCCATGTACCTCATCGATGAGTCGGGCATGGAGCAATATAATAACCTGAAGGAAAACGGGTTTTTTAACTCCATCCTTTCCTCCAGCTCGGTGTTAACGCTGCAAACGGATTCTATCTCTGTGGACATGCCCAGGCATTATTTCCGCTACTACGGCAAACTCAAAATTGACCGGCGCAGCTCCACCGTGGTGCGGTCCCTGATCACGGAAGGCTACCTGAAAGACATCCCGCGAAGTGATCATAACCCGCACGGTGTCCTGATCACCAACTGGAAAACTTTGGAAAATAAAGACCTGCAAGATGTGGAAAAGAATACATTCTAACAGAGATCCCAGGGATACCCTGTACAGCGAAATACGCAAGGAATTCGGTGCCTACTTTTCAATTGCCGGCGATGCCGGTCAACGACTGATAGGGGCATATCCAAAGTTCTTTTTTGGGTGCATGATCGTCCTGATGGGTGCATCCCTGATATTATCTTTTACGGTTTTTCACCACCCGGAGAAGTCAAAAATAACCGTGGTAAAAAAGGTCAACCCGGTTGAGGATGGCTTTAACCAGATCATGCAGGCGACCGGCAACATCCGCGAAACCATGAAACTTAAAAAGGTGGTGGACAGCCTGACAGCAAAAAAACAACTGTCAGCTGAAGACAGCACCTTATTGGATAGCGCTCTTGACCGCCTCTCCAAAATTCACCAAACCCTAAAATAAAACGCCATGAAAATTGATTTTAAGCAGCCCAGGTACGTGCTGCCGGTCATCTTGTTGCCCTTTTTATGCCTTTTCTTTTATGTCTGGCATAGTGGCTTCTCCAAGCCAAAGCAAACCGTCAAAGAAACTGCGGGCCTGAATGGCTCAGTCGGTAAAGTATCTGCCGATGTACGGAAGAAACAGCTGACAGATAAACTGGATGCCTACCGGAATACCTTTAAAGAAGCCGATGGCTTAACGGCTGTAAACGCCATACCCCGGGAAAATTCAAGTAACTCTGCCTTTAATAATGATTATTCGGATCTGCAAAGGAAAAAGCTGGATTCCATTCAACAGGCGATGAAACTAAAATTTGGTACAGGCAGCCACGCTGGCCCCGGTCAGAAGCAATTCGCTGGTTTGGTACATGACCGGCAGGTCGCCAAAGCCATAGAGGAAATGAGCAACCGGCAGGCTAATCCTCCCCGCCGTGTAGAAAATGCTCCAAAAGAAAAAGACCCTATGGAGATTTTTAAGGAGCAAATAGCCATCATGGACAGCATCAACAAGCAAAATGATCCGGCCTATAAAGAGGAGTTAAAGAAAAAGCAGGCAGCCGATAAAGCGGCTAAGCTCAAACAAAGCCAGGTCAAACTGACCGTTGAAAAAGCTGATGCCATTTCAGGCGATTTTAATACCGTGCTCCCGGAAAAGGAGACCGCCTTTATCAGCGCCGTCATAGACGAAAATGTAACGGGTTACGCAGGCTCAAGACTTCGGCTGAAACTGCTCGAAGATATCAAAGCGGGAAACAACCTGATCAAAAAAGGGACTTACCTGTTTGCCCGGATCAGCGGGTTTACGGAACAGCGGGTAACCCTTGCCGTAACATCCATTCTTTACGACGGGAAAATACTACCGGTAAAACTGGATATATACGATATGGACGGATTACCCGGACTGTACGTTCCTTCATCCGCCTTTCGGGACTTTACCAAGGATTTAGGCAGCAATTCGGTGCAGGGAGTAACCATAGACGGCAGTTCGGGAAACAGTCAGTTTATCATGAGTTCGCTGGATAAGGTGTTCCAGTCAACTTCTTCTGCTATTGCCGACCTCATCCGCAAAAACAAGGCAAAGCTCAAATACAACTCTTACCTCTATTTAATCGATCCCGATGCCTTACAAAACGCTCAAAAAAGCGAAAGCGGCCGGAGTACCGATGAAAAAAAATAAAAAACACGAAAAATCTTATTGACAATGAAAACGATCTTATTTCTTTTATTGGCGCTTTGCGCCCCATCCCTTTATGCCCAGGAAAAACTGCCTGTAGTCTACCTGCCGGAAAACCTGACCATTCATTTTATCTCGCCGGAACCTATTCAGTACGTGGACATTTCCACAAAAGAATTGGTAGGCGACCTGCCGCTCAAAAATGTATTGCGCTTAAAATTGCGGGATTCGCTCAAATCATTTATGGGTGCGGTGGTTACTATAGCGGGTGAAAAATTTATTGCACAATACCGGCTGTTACCCGGCTATCCTGGTGTGCCCACCGAAATCAACATTGTTCCCCGGGATATGCGGCCGCTGGATATTTCCGGCATAGGGCTGTCCCAAAACCAGCTAAAAGGTTTAGCGCTCAGCCTGGTTGCCAAGACTCCCGATAAACGCATGGAAAAGGTCAAGGCTTTTGGCATTAAAGGCCAGTTAAACCACGTCTACACGGTTGGCGACTATATTTTTCTGGACATTTCCTATCATAATAAGACCAACCTCAAATACGACATCTCGGATTTCCGGTTTAAGGTAGATGATAAAAAGGTAACCAAGGCGGCTAATAACCAATCGGTAGAGATTAAACCGGTGTTTGTGCTGTTCAATCCGCCAGCCTTCGCCAGGAATTACCGGAACATCTTTGTTTTTAAGAAAATGTCCTTTCCGGGCAATAAAGTGCTTCACGCAGAACTCAGCGAAAAGCAGCTTTCCGGCCGCATCGTGACTTTAAGTATTTCGTACCAGGATATACTGGACGCAGATATGCTGCCGAATTAAATGTTCATTCCATTCTTATGACTGATTCCACAGCCTACGATTATGTAAAGCTTGTGTTGGAAGAAGAGTTTTTCAGGACTTACCTGCGTTTTTCCAACCACGGGATTCTACACTACGAGCTTACGAATATCCTCGAACTCTGTGCGCCTTTGATCCGGGGCCTCGACGAGGACGACCGCTTTTTAAAATATGAAGTGATCGGCACCATAGCAGACTATTTACAGGAGGTGTAATATGGCATTTAATCCGGTAAGGAAGATGGCAGACAATATTGCAGCCATCCGAATCGCGCTGGACTTCAACGGCCAGCCGCCTTCCCAAACAGAATTAGAAACGCTGAAAAAATATGCCGGTTTTGGCGGCCTGAAAGCAGTGCTCTTCCCGCCCGGTGAACTAACAGAATGGACAAAATTCGGCGCTTCCGCCGCAGACATTAAACTTTACCCGCAGGTCATGGAATTGCATGCCCTGCTCCGGGAAAAACTGACTGCCGCTGCTTACAAAGAGGCAGTCGATGCGCTCAAAAGCAGTTCTCAAACCGCCTACTATACGCCGGAATATATTCCCAGGGCGATTTATGCTGCAATGGCTGAAGCCAATATATTGCCGAAACGCTTATACGAACCGAGTGCCGGGGCGGGCGTTTTTATTGAAGAAGCAGTACAGGCATTTGATGGGCTGGAGCAGATCAACGCCGTCGAAAAAGATATACTGACCGGGAAAATACTGACAGCGCTATGCTCGGTCTACGAATTGCCGGTCGAGGTGCAGATCAAAAAGCTGGAAGAAACGGCAGCGGCTGAAAAAGCACAGTCAGATCTCGTCATCAGCAATATCCCGTTCGGGAAGATCGCTGTGCATGATCCCGCTTATAACAAAAGCGGCATCTCGGCCAAAGTTCATACCTATTTTTTTGCCAAAGGGCTGGATAAGATTAAAGACGGCGGCATCTTAGCGTATATCGTAACGGATGCCTTCCTCAATAATCCGTCTAACGCTCTTGCCCGGAAATACTTGTTTACTTCCGCCGACCTGTTAAGCGTAGCCGTTCTGCCGGCAAACATGATGAAGGAAAATGCCAACGTAGAAGTCGGCATGCACCTGATCCTGGTGCAGAAAAACGATACGAAGGAAACACTTACTGATGCCGAAAGCCAGCTGATCGATACCGTTGAAGTTCAAAACGCTTTTGGCAAATACCATTTGAATGCCTGGCTGGCGGATAAAAATGAATTGGTCTATGCCGATGAAATCATTGAAGGCACCAACGCAAGAGGAAAAGCATCCCGGGTGGCCTGGCAAAATGGCGATATGCCGGATATCGTACCCTTGCTCAAGGATCAATTGGTTGCCGGATTTGCCAATTTTAATTATGCAAAATGGGAGGCCATCTCGTTCAACAGCAAGCAGTCGCAACCGGGCCAGTTTACCTTTTTGCCGGTACCTCAACAGGAGAAAGCAGATAAGACAGAAGTAAGCTTCGGACAGCTGGGCCTCTTTGATTCTCCCATGCAGGAATTCCGGGAAAACAAGGCCCTTGCTTACCTCGATGACCTGGATAAACAATTTGTCGATGCCGGGACAGCACGCGTGATCAGCGTCATTCGCACAACTGCTAAACCACTGCATGACAGCATTGTATTGATCAGCGCCCGTGCAAACGCAAATAGCCGGTACAACTACAAACTATACAGTAACCTTTCGGAAATCTCATTTCCCGACAAGTGGATGTCAGGCGTCAGCCTGGGCCAGGAACTGGATGCCCTTTCCGTAAAGCTGAAAAATTTCGGCCACGATTACCGCTACGAAGGGGATACAAGCCTTGAACCCGCTTTTAAATTACAACCGGACAGGCCCAAAGCTTTTACAGACCTGAAGCCCTTTTATATCAAAGACACACTGGTCATATTTAACGGCAAGCTTGGGCTGATCGGCGAACCCCACAACCTTGAGGCTAAATTCGAGCCGCTCGATCCACAGCCGGAATTGTCCTTTTACGAGGATTACCTAACGCTCCGGGATATATACCTTGAACTGTCAGGTTATGAAAATGAGCACGGGATCCAGTTCCCGGAACTTCGGAAGTCACTTAACTTTTACTATGATGCCTTTGTAGCTAAGCATGGCGTACTGAACAGCAACACAAACCGGAACCGCATATTAAACGATGCGGCTTTAGGGTTTAATATGTTGGCCTCGCTTGAAGTCAGGGACGGGCAGCAATTTGTACGGTCTGATATATTTTACGGGCCGCTCTTTCAGCAAAAAGAAATGCTGAAAACAGATGATCCCGCTGAAGCCCTGGCACGTTGCCTGAATGATACCGGCCGGGTTGACCTTTCGATCATCGGCCAGGTCACCGGCTTAACGGAGGATGAGATCATTCTGCAACTGGACAAGCAAATTCTGCTTAACCCGCACACACTTGCCTGGGAAACAACCGATAATTACCTGTCAGGCAATGTCGTTCAGAAACTAAAGATAGCAGAGAAACTCGCAGCAGGAGAACCGCAAAACCTGCAGTTTGCAAGGAGCCTTGCCGCTATTCACCGTGTTCAGCCCGAAAGGATCCCGTTTGAACGGCTCGACTTTAACCTGGGTGAACGCTGGGTCCCCGTTGAATATTACCAGCGTTTTGCTGCCGACTTATTTAAGCTGGATACAAGGGTAGATTATTATGGCTCCGTAGACACCTATAAGGTCAGCTATGCAAAAAAGGGTAATACAATTACCAATGAGGAATTTTCGGTAACACCGAAAGAAAGTAACAAGGTCACAGGCCGTACCTTACTGGAGTATGCACTCCTTAATACAACCCCGCATTTTACCTACCCCGTAGAGCAGTACGGCAAAGTAGTGCGTGTTCCCGACACCGAAGCAATACAAAATGCGCACCGCAAGATTGACAATATTCGGGCCCGTTATCTCCTTTGGCTATTGGAGCTTCCCAATCAGGATAAGCAGCGCTTAGAGAAACTTTATAACGACACCTACAATTGCTACGCCCTCCGCGAATATGACGGAAGCCACCTGACCTTTCCCGGCCTTGACCTGGAGGCGCTCAAAATACCCTCGCTATTTAGCTCCCAGCGCAATGCCGCATGGCGGATTATGCAGAACAACGGCGGGCTGATCGACCACGAAGTGGGTTTGGGAAAAACGCTGACGATGATCATCGCCGCGATGGAAATGAAACGGCTGGGCATCGTTCATAAGCCGATGATACTGGCGCTGAAAGCCAACGTCCAGCAGATCACCGACACATTCCGGCTGGCTTACCCCAAGGCAAAATTATTGGCGCCCGGCGAAAACGATTTCGAACCCGCGAAACGCAAACGGATATTTCACGAGATAAAAAATAACAATTGGGACTGCATCATCCTGACACATGACCAGTTTGGGAAAATCCCCCAGGCACCGGAGATCCAGCGGCAGATATTGGAAATTGAACTGGATAACACCGAGCTTGATTTGATCGCAGCTCAGGGTTCAGGTGAAGAGATCACCCGTGAAATGCTGAAAGGTTTGGAGATCAGGAAGGAAAACCTGGAGGCTAAATTGAAAGGCGTAATGGAGGCTATCGCCCAGCGGAAGGATTCCGGCGTCAATTTTCGTGAATTGAATATCGATCACCTCTTTATCGATGAATCTCATAAATTCAAGAACCTGACTTTCACCACCAGGCACACGCGGGTAGCCGGCCTGGGCAATATGGCAGGCAGCCAAAAAGCCCTCAACATGCTATTTGCCATACGCACCCTGCAGGAAAGGAACGATGCCGACCTTTGTGCAACCTTTCTTTCCGGCACGCCGATCTCCAACAGCCTGACCGAAATGTATTTGATCTTCAAATACCTCCGGCCACAAGAACTGGAAAGGCAGCAAATCTCCAATTTTGATGCCTGGGCTGCGGTTTATGCCCGCAAAACGGTCGATTTTGAATTTACCGTAACCAACGAGATCAGGGCCAAAGAGCGTTTTCGCCATTTCATTAAAGTGCCTGAGCTGGCGCTGTTTTACAACCAGATCACCGATTATAAAACGGCCAAACATATCAACCTCGATAAGCCGGAAATGGAGGAAACGCTGGTCAATATTAAACCCACGCCGGATCAGCAGGATTTTATTAAACGGCTGATGCAATTCGCCAAAACAGGTGATGCTACATTGATCGGCAGGCGTCCTTTGACTAAGGATGAGGATAAAGGCCGGATGCTGATCGCTACCAACTACGCCAAAAAAATGGCGGTGGACATGCGCCTGGTCAACCCGGACAAATATGAAGACCACCCCGGTAACAAGGTGAATGTTTGTGCGCGGAACGTTTCAGAGATCTATCATGAAAGCACCCCCCACAAGGGTACACAGATCATTTTCAGCGATATCGGTACACCCAAAGTTGATGAGTTCAACGTATATGATGCCCTGCGGGATAAACTGGTAAATGATTTCAATATCCCTGCAAACCAGATCACCTTCATCCATAACTGGGCGACGGATAAGCAGCGCAAAGAGCTGTTTAGAAAAATGAACGCCGGGGAGATCAGGATTCTGGTCGGCAGCACTGAAAAAGCGGGTACGGGTTTAAATGTTCAAGAACGGATCGTTGCCATGCATCACCTGGATATTCCCTGGAAACCATCGGAACTGGAGCAGCGCGATGGCCGCGGAGCAAGGCAAGGCAACTGGCTCGCCAAAATGTTTTATGGCAACAAGGTCAGGAATTTCATTTATGCCGTGGAGCAATCCCTGGATAACTACAAATTCAACCTGCTCAAGAACAAGCAAATCTTCATCAGCCAGATGAAAAATAATGAACTCTCCGTGCGTACGCTGGATGAAGGTGCGATGGATGAACAAAGCGGTATGAGCTTTTCCGAGTATATCGCGATTTTATCAGGCGATACGTCCTTGCTTGAAAAGACCCGTCTTGAAAAGAAGGTTGCAGAACTGGAAGGCTATAAAGGCGCTCATTTCAAAGAAGTCGCCCGGAGCCGTTACCTGCTGGAAGACCTGGAAAATAAAAGCAGGGAAACCCAATCGACGCTGGAGCTGGTTCGCAAAGATGAGATCACGTACAAAAGTGTCCTTAAACATGATGCTGAAGGCGCGAAACTCAATCCGCTGAAACTGACAGACCTGTTCCAGGCTGATGCAACAGCCATTGGTCAGAAACTGATTGATCTGTATAAAAACTGGCATCCGGAAGACTTTAACAAACCGGAATTTCGCTTGGGTGAGCTGTATGGTTTTGATCTTTTTATCAGGCGCAAACTCCAAACCGTGGAAGACGGATTTTCCAGCAGGATAACCCATGTTACTTCGCTGTATGCAGAGAGCCGGATTACAGGTATCAAATATATGCAGAACGGAGGGGCGCCCAACATTGATAATCCCAAACTGGCAGCACGTTATTTTTTAGATGCGATCAACAGGGTAATTGGCATGGCTGAACGCTATGAGAAGGAATTGGAGACTATCAATAAACAGATTCCTGAAGTCCGCGAGCTTTCGCAAAGACCATTTGAACAGGAATACGAACTGGTCGCCCTGAAGAGAGACATGGAAAAACTGGAAATGGAGATCAATCAACGGATTGCGGAAAAGGAAAAACAAGCACAGGCTGAACAGCTAAATATCGAAGAACATATAGAGACGATAGAAGTTACCCCGGTATTAGTGAAACGTTGAAAATGTTTAGGCGAAAGATGGACAAGGCCGAATAGGCCGTCAGCTTCATCAACAAGCCACCGGATTTTTTCGGTGGCTTGTTCATTTTAATCTAATTTTTTATGGAAGAGCGGTGAAGCCCTCGTTCCAGCCGTTAAAAATCAAATTACTTATGGAAGAAACGCGAGAGCAGCAAAAGCTGCATGGCTTTTTGCAGTGCGCTATCTACGTATCCTTACTGTTAGAAGCAGCAATTTTTATTTACCGTGGCGCCCCTTTTTGGGGCATTTTTTTTACCCCGCTGGATAAGATAAGTCACCTGGTGATTTACTCGGATCTTATTTATAGCAAGTTGACCACGTTTGGCCTCATCTGCCTGGTCAGCATTGGTACGCTGGCAAAAAAGAAAACAGACCTCGATCCCAAAAAGCACATCGTTTACCCGCTTGCGCTCGGTCTGTTTTTATTCTTTGGTTGCCTTGTTTTTCAGGGACGTGCCTCCCCGCTGGCGTTTGCCTATACCACCTGGTATGATCTGCTGTACATGGTCTGCTCCTTTACCGGGGCATTGATGATCAGCCTGTCCATGGACAATATCTCCAAGTTTATCAAATCGGGGTTAGGCAAGGACAAATGGAACACCGAAGCGGAAAGTTTCATGCAGCCCGTCAAACGGGTAGACACCCCTTACTCCGTGAACATCCCGATGCTTTTCTATTATAAGGGAAAAGTAAGAAACGGCTGGATCAATATCTGCAATGTTTTCCGGGGCACAATGGTGATCGGCACACCGGGCAGCGGTAAAAGCTTTTCCATTGTAAATCCTTTCATACGGCAATTGATCGACAAGGAGTTCGCCGTTTGCCTGTATGATTTCAAGTTCCCTGACCTCGGCCACATAGCTTATTACCATTACCTGTTGGCCAGGCAAAATGGCAAATTGAAAGGTTTTGCTTTTCATGTTATTAATTTAAATGACATCGAAAGAAGCCGCAGGATCAACCCCTGGCGTGCTGATTATATCCGCTCGCTGGCTGATGCAGCAGAAACCGCCGAAGCATTGGTAGAAGCTTTGAAAAAAGGTGACCGCTCCGGCGGCAGCGACCAGTTCTTTACGCAGTCTGCAATTAATTTTTTAGCGTCCTGTGTGTATTTCATGAGCAAATATAAAGGCGGTATCTATTCCAGCTTCCCCCACGTACTGGCGCTGCTTAACCGTTCCTATGAGGAGATATTCAATGCGCTGACCTCCGAGCCTGAATTGCGGTCGCTGCTTTCACCTTTTATGACAGCCTATAACGCTAAAGCGTTTGACCAGTTAGAGGGCCAGATCGGTACCCTGAAAATCTTTATCAGCCGTTTGGCGACAAAGGAAACCTACTGGGTCTTTTCCGGGAATGACTTTGACCTGAAAATTTCAGCTAAAGAGAATCCGGGGATGCTGGTACTGGCAAACGACCCGAATACCCAAAATATCAATTCGGCCTGCTATTCCATTATCATCAACCGCCTGACGAAGCTGATCAACACTAAAGGCAACCTGCCTTCCGCGCTGATCGTGGATGAGGTGCCGACCCTGTTTGTACATAGGGTAGAAAATTTAATTGCAACGGCCAGGTCGAATAAGGTAGCCGTCTTGATGGGTTTGCAGGAACTGCCGCAATTCAACCAACAATATGGTAAAGATACCGCAGCTACTATCACTGCCGTAGTGGGTACCGTGCTTTCCGGTTCGGTCAGGAATAAGGAAACGCTGGAATGGCTGGAACGGCTCTTTGGCAAATCTAAACAGATCGGTGAGGGCTTGTCCATCGACCGCAACAAAACATCCACTTCTCTGAACGAAAAACTGGAGGCCCTCATTCCGGCAGGAAAGATAGCATCGCTCAATTCCGGCGAGATGGTCGGTGTAATTGCCGCCGATGCACAGGAAAAGTTTACCGGGCAGTTCGAAACGTCGGCCATTAACTGCAGGATCAATCTCGACATGAACGCCATTAAGCGCGAAGAAAAAGGCTACAAACCCCTGCCCGCCTTTTATGATTTCGGCGGAAAGCTGGACGAAAAGCTCCGCCAGAACTTTAATCATATCAGCCAGGAAATACAGGAGATGGTATTGACATTCAAACCGTCCGCCTCGCCCGTACCAATTAAAGCGACCATGAAGAAATGAAAGAGAACCCGAACGAAATTCAGCTGCCCGATTTTTTGTTGGTGCACCCTGAACTGAAAGATGACCCGGTGAACAAGCAGGGTCAGATCGGCTTCGTAACAGCCGCGATCTTAAATACCGATGAATTTTATATCGGCTTTGATGACTTTGAAGTTGGTTTCTATAGCGCGGATGCGCTGCTTGTCTTAAAACCACCGGGAGACATCTATGACCTTCTGCACCACAATGCACTGACACTTTCAGTTGACGATTTTAAAGACCTCAAGAATATAGCCCTGCTATTGGATCATGGCACGGAAAAGCATGTACGCAAAGCGATGGAACTGGTTCAAAAAAACGACGGCATCCGCATTGCGGCAACAATAGGATTAGACCAATTACTCGGAATTAGTCAAAACCGGGGCCTGAAAAGGTGAATCTACTCAACCAAATATCAATAAACATTTAAAGCAAAATTATGAAAGCGGAAGATACCCCCGGATTGATGGTAGTGGTTAGCCCCGTCCTTTGGACGTCTGACCACGTCGGCAAAATTGGGACAATCGAATTTACAGACTTTACAGAAGACAAGATCTGGGTACGATTTGAGGATGAGGAAGTGGATTGTTTTAGCTCCAGGACCTTATTTGTCCTTAAAACCGCTGACGAGCTTAATGAGTTGGCGGAAACTTACCAGGCTGTTCAATGGCCGCCTGTGTCTCGAAATCTACGAACCCTCTCCTTGCTGCGGTCATCCGGATCGACCAAACAACTGAAGACTGCCTTTGAACTAATACAGGACGACCCCGAGCTCCATCGCGTGGCCACGATCCGGCTGAACGAAGTCATAGACCTTGCCCCGGCACGAAAAATAGGCAGGTAAAATCTTAAAAATTAATTTTATGGACAAACAGAATTTAACCGGCACGCTCGTGTTGGTGCAGCCGGATTTGGAATTAAACCCCGATATGAAAAAGGGGATGATCGGCGTATTGACCTACGCAAGATCTGAAACAGAAAACTATGTGCGGTTTCCCGGGGCCGGTGAAGCCTTTTATCCGGCAGGGCAGGTAATGATGCTGAAAGATAAACAGCAGGTCTTTGAGGACCTGACGCACAACGGCTCATCCATGCCGCTTGACGACTTTAAGGCCATGTATAAGATCATGCTGTTGCAGGACAGGGGGACTTCGCAGGCCCTGTATGCTGCGCTGGCCATTGCCAACGACAATCCCGGCATACAGGAAAAAGTATTGGAATCAATAAGCCCGGAACAAAAGCGGGAACTGGCTAATTCTTACGGCCGGTGAAAATGCTGATCAGCTTTTGCCTGGTCTGCCTGCCCCTCAAACACCTCCATATAAATTCCGGTTTCGGTTACCGCATCCATCCCCTGACCGGGAAATATGCCATGCACCAGGGTATTGACTTTAGAGCCGGTCACGATACCGTGTATGCCATTTTCAATGGCCTGGTGGAATCAACCGGATATGATGCCGGACTTGGGATAAATATTTGGCTGGAACATGGGCAGGTAGAATCGGTTTACGGCCACCTCAGCAAAATTTTAGTGGCAACGGAAGATAGCGTAACAGCTGGTCAACCCATTGGCATAACCGGCGCTACCGGCCGGGTGACAGGCGAACACCTGCATTTCAGTATCCGGTACAGGCATCAATACATCAATCCAATTAAATTTTTATATGAACTGCTAAAAAAACAAGAAAATGAGCAAAAATTTCAAAGCACTGCCGATACAGCTTTCAGACAAGCTGATCGCAGAAATTAAAGAGGGCAATTCCCTGTTTCAAAAACCGGTTAAAGACAATGGCATGCCTGCCTTTGTGAAACCGGTCAATCCTTCTACCGGGAAAGGGTACAGCGCCATGAACGCACTGATCCTGGGTATGCAGCGGCATGACGACCCGCGCTGGATGTCGGCGGATGCTGCCCGCTATGCCGGTTCATGGGTGAAAAAGGACGAAAAAGGTACGATGATCGAATTCCCCAAAACCAGCGATATCGAGGCGATACGTACTCCCGAGGGCCAGCGGATCAAAGATGAGGCGGGCGTAACGCAAACCAAAACCGTCGAATTTGAAAAGCCGCAGCAGGGCAAAGCCTTTCTCTTCAATGCGGAGCAGATGAACGATATCACCCCTTTGGATGAATTCCTGCAAAAACAGGAATCGCAACAAGCGTTAGTTCCGGTTGAACGGGCCATGAAACTGATCGAAGACAGCGAAGCCGTGATCATCCACGGTGGTCACGAAGCATATTATGACAAACAGCGTGACGCTATTTTCCTGCCGGAAATGGAACAATTTGACAATGAAGTAAAATACCTGCAGGCCGCTATTCATCAATTGGCCCACTGGACAGGTCATGAAAACCGTTTAAACCGCCCGATGGAAGGCAAGTTCGGTTCCATGGAATATGCACGTGAAGAAATGCGCGCGGCGATTGCAGCCATACTCATCGGCGGCGAATTAAAGATAGGCCATAACTTCGGCCAGCATAATGCCTACATGAACAACTTTGCCAAAATATTAAAAGATGAGCCTTTCGAAATTGCCAAAGCTTCCAGGGATGCGCAAAAGATCGCTAACTTATTATTAGGGGTGAATCAGAAGCGTGAGCAAAAACAGGGGGCCGAAGCAGGTTTCCAAAAAGGCGATGAAATCGCTTACATGGATACTACCTATAAAGTCCTTGAAACTTATAAAACCAAAAGCATCAAAGTCGAAGATGCAGGGGGCACCCGCAAGGTACTGAAGCCGGAATATGGCCTCTATAAATCCCTGTTGGAGGCTAAAACTAACCCGCGCGAACCGGAAATGGTACTGGAAGAAGAACAGGGCCAAAACCATAAAATAGGACGATAAATGAATCCCGTTAATTTTCATGAAGATGATCTTCCGATCCAGGATCTGGAAACCATCGGGCTGGCCGCGGGCGGTCAGCTGCTGTTAAATGTCGATGACCTGAAAGCCCTGCTTTCAGGCCGCCGCACCTCCCTGCTGGAGCTGCATGACCTCGAAACAGAAAATATCAAGATCAAATCCATCAACGCGAAGATTTCGCTGAAGCCGAATGAAAAAGGCAAGCTGGATCTGCTCATTCATCCGATATACAAAAATGCGGCTACGCCTGAATTTTTGAACGAAACGGAGGCGCAGCAGTTGCGAAAAGGCGAGGTGGCCAACCTGCTAAAAATCACCCTTGATAATCATGGCAATAAAAAGGAGATGCTCATTGAATACGATCCGGAAACAAAAGAGTATATCATTTCAGACACCCAGAAGATTTTAGCTCCGGACATGGTAAACAATGAGTTTCTGACACCTGCACAAAAAGAACAATACCGCAGAGGTAAAGAAGTGCAGATTGCAGATGGCACCAGGTTCAGTTACTCCGCTAGCGACCACCACGGCGTCCGCTCCAATAAGCTTGCACTCGTGGCATCCATTCTGATCGACGGAGGGCTTTCCTACATGGTGCACAAGGGCCTGAACGCCTTGTTTAACCAGAAGCGGGAACAAAAAGCCGCGGAGAAATTAAGCCCCGGCTATTACCAGGCGCTCAAGGATATCGGGAACCAGCATGGATTTGTCCCTAACCAGTTTAACCGTTCTTATACCCGCAGCGGAAGTTCACGCTAATGAATCGCTTGTTAACAAGGCTTGGCGTTTCCCCCGAAATCCAGGCCTTTTTTAAGGTTTCTGCAAAACTTTATTTCAGTTACGGTGACCAGCAGGAACATTATGGCGAAGGTTTGCATACCGTGCCGTCAACACAAAACCTTTGGGTGGCAGGCAGTCATCATGCAACCCATGTGATCGTTACCTATTCAGTTATCGAGGCAATGGCATTTATCACGCTAAACCGCCATCGCTTTCCCAGGCTGGAACAACTGGCATTTATCGCTATCGGTAACCGGTGGTACCCGGAGCAGGGCAACTGGATCAGGCAGAATTTCAAAGGGCGAAAGTTTACGCTGGTATTTGGCAAGGACCTCATCGGCCATATCACCGATATCAAAGTGGCGGCAGGAATAAAGAACATAGCCATAAGCGTATTCCATTCCGAAAATGGGATCGTGATCTGCCGGGGCAGCCAATCACACATTTTTAAACAGGAACAGGCCACCCTTCATGCTTTCCAGGAGGCTTTCGGCATACGCCCACGGTTCCGTACCGGCAAGCCGGTTCAATCGTTAACTTTTTTAGAACAATTAAAATATGACGCAGAACGATGATATTTTATTAAAACCGGCCATGGTGTTTGCTTTTCTGAAAGCGTTGCCGCTGATCTTGTTGGCCATCACTTTCCTTTTGCTGGCCTGGTGGCTGTCACCGTATTTTATCCTGTTCAGCCTTGCGGTCTGTGCTGCCGCCTGGTACAGGCTTTTGTACATTCGCAGCTTTCAATACCTGGTGACGGAGCAATATATCCGGCTGACCCGTGGAATTTTCTTTAAGCGGATTGACCAGGTAGAAATGTTCAGGGTAAAGGATTACATTATTACGCAGTCTTTTATTTTGCAGGTATTCAAGCTAATGTACCTGACTTTAAAAAGTACCGACCCGGAAAACCCGGTCATTCAGTTTCAGGGGATTCCCGAATCCTCCATTACGGATACCATCCGGGAAAGGGTTTTGTCAGCCAGAAAAAAACAATAATATTTACGAATTAAATTAAAAAAATCTTGAATTTACTAAAATTGTTAGTATATTTAATTCTATTTTTAGAGTCATGAAAGCCATCGTTCGCAATATATTATTGGCCTGTATAATTACCATGTTCGCCTTTTTTGGGGCCGTTGGCAGGAAGCATACCGGCCGTCAAATGACAGCCGCCCAAAAAGCCGAAGCCAGGAAGGAGACCTTAACTTGTCTTTCAGTGGCTTTCTTAGCCTGTGGATTGTGTGCCTGGAGATGTTCAGTGCTCTATAGAAGATTAAACGAAGAAAGAGAATATAAGCGCAGGTTTAATGACTATATGCGCAATTCAGCATTTAACAGGCAATATTGATTTTCGTATTTTATATTAATTTAGCATTTCAATGTGCGGGCATCTGCCCGCATTGTGATAAGGTTTAGGTAAAACCCCCAATCAGCGAGTGAGAGGGGGTTTTTTATTGTAAATGCTTCCCATAACTTATCTAATAGAAATGCATCTTAAATAAAAGATTAAAAACTCTTTTAATATTAAATTATTTTATACTTTTGTCAGGTCATGGGAATGTTTTCAAAAACATGTGAATATGCAATAAGAGGAGTGTTCTTTATTGCCCATAAGACCGCTGATGGCGGGAGAGTTGGCATTAAAGAAATAGCGACGGGAATTGGTTCACCTGAACCCTTTCTGGCGAAAATATTGCAGGACTTAAGCAGGCGTGGAATTGTCCAGTCTACAAAAGGCCCGAATGGTGGATTCTACCTGAATGAAGAATCATTAAAGCGTCCTTTAGCCTCAATTGTTGAGGCGATTGATGGGAACGGAATATTTACCGGCTGTGGTCTGGGCTTAAAACAATGTTCTGAAATTAACCCTTGTCCTTTACATAATGAATTTAAGTATATCCGGAACCAGATACATGATTTACTCGCAAAGACCAGCATCGGTGAGTTCAATGGTGACATGAATCTGGGTATTATCTCTCTAAAAAGGTAATTTTTTGCCTCGATTAAAAGATAATAGGTATTAATATATTTTATAAAATGAAGCGAAATATGATTTTGTTGATTGCACTTCCCGCTCTGATTCCGGGACAAGTGATAGGACAGCCTGCTCATACAAATCAAACGGAAAATTCTTCAACAGGCGTAATCGTTCTGTTAGCCCTTTGTCTGCTAATACTGATGGCGCTTACCCTATGGCTATTAAAAAACAGCTATCGCTTGAAGGAAACGCTGGAGAATACAGAAGCCAATGGGAAGGTGTGGCTGAAAAGCCATTTAAAAGATTTGGATAATCATCAGCTCGATATATTAACTAAACGTCATCCTTTAATGAGCAACACAGCATTAAAAGATGAAAAGCCCAATGAATAATGAAAAAAATATCAATTCTGATTCCGCTTGTCATCACAGGTACCCATTTATTTGCCCAAACAGCTGTTGCAAGTAACGGCATTTGGAGCAATCCTGGTGTTCTGATCACGATCACACTAATTCTTATACCCTTATTGATCATCGTTTACCTCGTTGCGGTCAAAGTAAATAATATGGTCAAAAGAATCCGCAGCAACAAGATCACTATTCAGGCCAAACAACTTGCTAAGTCTATCCAGGACATGAGTACGGATGAGATCAATAACGAACTCCTCCAGCGTAAACGTGCGCTTGAATTTAAATTAACTGACTCAGAACTCGCCGGTGATATCCCGGTTGACGACAAAAGAGGCTTACTCCATCATATCGCAGAAGTTAACACCCCTCGTTTTATCGCTGCCAAGAAGAAAGCCGTAAAAAGACCGGACATCGATCCGGCTCTAACGAAATTGATTTTATGGTATTTGTGCAGTGCTGCATTCTGGCTGGTCCTGGGCACTTCAATTGGCGAATACCTGGGCATCAAATTCGTTTCCCCGGATGTTGACCATGTAAGCTGGCTGAGTTTCGGCCGCTTGAGGCCCGTACACACCAATATGGTATTTTGGGGCTGGTCGTCCCTTGCAATGATCGGGCTTGGCTACTATGTGGTTTCCACGGTCAGCAATACCAAAGTAGCCAGTTTAAAATACGGATGGTACGCTTTAGGTCTGATCAATGCCTCGGTTGTAGCCGGAAGTATTTCATTGATGGCCGGCATTAATAATGCCGGCGGCGAATACCGGGAATATATCTGGCCCATTATGCTTTTGTTTGCTATTGGCCTTGTGATCACTCTGGTTAATTACTTGCGGACAATTGCAAGACGTAAAACCAAAGAGATCTATATTTCTAACTGGTATATTGTTGCGGCTGTTATGTTTACGATCGTGATTGCGCTGGTGGGGTACTTGCCTTTTTGGCAGAACGGCCTTGGAGAAACGATAGCACAGGGTTATTATATGCACCAGGGCGTGGGAATGTGGTTTATGCTGTTTAACCTCGGCCTCATTTACTATTTTCTTCCCCAGCAGTTGAATACCCCTATCTACTCCTATAGTTTGGGCATTCTGGCGTTCTGGACACAAATACTGTTCTATACGTTGATTGGCACACACCATTTCATATTTAGTGCCATCCCCTGGTGGCTGCAAACAGTTGCGATTATAGGCAGTATGGGTATGCTGATCCCGGTATTCGCAGGTACTACCAATTTCTTGATGACCTTCCGGGGGAATTTTAACAAGATAGGTTCGAGCTATACATTGCCGTTCTACCTGGTAGGGATTATTTTCTATTTCACCGGCTCATTTCAGGGCACCGCAGAAGCTTTTCGCTCTGCGAACTTATACTGGCACTTTACGGATTTTACAGTGGCCCACTCTCATCTTACGATGTATGGGATTATCGCTTTTATGTTATGGGCGGCTATTTATACACTCGTGCCCCGGCTGACAGGCAGGGAGCCGCGCCAGGCCTGGGTCGGCGCTCATTTCTGGATGGCGCTGGTTGGGCTCCTATTTTATACTATTCCCCTGATGATCGGCGGTACGATAAAAGGGATGTATTGGCAGGAAGGGAAACCGTTTATCGACTCTGTAGTGCAAATGGCACCCTACTGGCTGTGGCGCGCAATAGGGGGATCGCTGATGTGGGCATCGCACTTGATCTTTGCTTATAACCTTTATGATATGATTGCCGGCAGGGAAGAAGTTGATCTGCAAAAGGCAGTGTTTGATGAACTTAAAAAATTGCCTGCTGAAAATGCTTTACAATAATTAAAACAATGGAAATCTATAATAATCATAAAAGACTTTTTGGGGCAGCCATCATTTTATTTATTGTCCTGACCATGTTTGCCGCTATTTTACCGGCGTTGAATGCAGAAAAAAATGACGTCCCTCTGCCGGGCAGTAAGGCTTTAACTCCAGATGAACTGGCCGGTAAAGGAATTTATATCCGTGAAGGTTGTATTGCCTGCCACACGCAGCAAGTCAGAAATGTGGATATGGATAAGATATGGGGCAGCAGGCCCGGGATCGCCGCTGACTACGCACGGATCAAGAGAACAGATGTATGGAGAAACACCGCCATGCTCATGGGGTCTGAACGCACAGGGCCCGACCTGACCAATATCGGTGTGAGGCAACCCAGCCAGGACTGGCTCCTGCTCCATTTCTATAACCCCCGGTCAGTAGTAGCGCAATCCATTATGCCCGCATATCCATGGCTGTTTGAAGTGAAAGAATACCCCTTTCCCGGCGACGTGGCTGTGCATGTTCCGGATGAATACCGCAAAGGCATAACGGGTCAGATTATTGCGACCAAAGAAGCGATGCAATTGGTAGCCTACCTCAAATCATTAAAGCAGGTCAGTTTGCCGGATGGAAAGCCAACACCTTTATTTTTATATGGTAAGGATTCAAAAGAAACCGGCATCGCACAAAGTGCAGCAAGCACTAAAGCAATTGCCGCCCCGCAGCTTGATGGCGCCGCCCTGTATACCGCTAATTGTTCCAGTTGCCACCAGCCTAACGGCGAGGGCTTGGCTGGTGCTTTTCCGGCTCTAAAGGGCAGCAAGGTGGTACTTGATGACAATCCGGAAGTACAGATCACAATTATTATGAAGGGTTATAACGGGAGGGCGAACGAAGGATATGGTGTAATGCCGCCGGTTGGAACGAATAATAATCTGAAACCGGAAGAAATTGTAGCTATTATCAATCACGAACGCACTAGTTGGGGGAATGGCTCCAAACAAGTAACCGTGGATGATGTAAAAAAAGTAATTGCAGCGCTTAAACCGGCAAATGAGATTGCCGCAAAAAAATAAAAGAGATGAAAGCAAAAAAAATATGGACCGGTATGATATGCACGGCTTTGTTGCTATTAGTTGGCTTGCCTGTTGTGGCTTGCGAGGCTTGTAAAAAGCAGCAGCCGAAATTATTGCAGGGCATCACACATGGTTCAGGACCGGACAGCAACTGGGATTATTTGATCGTAAGCATTATGGTGGTTATCACCGCATACTCTTTTTATGCCATGATCAAATGCCTGGCGAAATCCCGTGATAAGGCTCACCAGAATATTAAGACCATTATTTTAAACTAATAGTATTATGGAGGACAAAAGTTTTGTAACCCTGTTTATCGACGATGACCCTCAGCCGGTAGGAACATTTCCTGCGCCGGTATCTTTTGAACTGGATACCAAAAAGCTGACCGATGGCAAACATGTCCTTAAAGTAGTCAGCAAAGACCACAGAGGGAAAGAGGGCATCAAGACCATCCCTTTTATCGTCCGGAACGGCCCGGCGATTGCGGTTGAAGGCATCAGAAAGGATGAAGTTGTCGACGGGGTTTTGCCGTTAATGATCAACGCCTATAGCAAGGGCGACCAAAAAACATTTATGCTGCAAGGTAGTGAGACCCCTCAAAGCATTCCTTTCTGGATCATCATCCTGCTGATCATGTTTGTGGCCTGGGCTGTCTATTATCATATTACTTCGGGACAGATAAACTTAGTTAAATGAAGGACATCGAAAATATTGAAGACATCAAAGTTTTTGTAGATGAATTCTATGAAAATGTCAGGAATGATGAATTAATAGGCCCGGTCTTTTTGGAAAAGGTCGGGGATTGGCCGCATCATCTGGAAAAATTATATGCCTTTTGGAATGCAGCACTCTTTGGTGTGCCGGGATTCAGGGGCAACCCTTTTGCCAGGCATGCACCTTTGAAAATTGGCCCTGAACACTTTACCCGGTGGCTGAAATTGTTTTATGAAACAATAGACCGGCATTTTGAGGGAGAAGTGGCAGCAGATGCAAAAAACCGTGCTGAACTCATGGCCTATATGTTTTTAAATCGTTTACAAAAAATGGTGGATGGCCCTGACAAAGTAGTGATGTAACCGGGTGGCCCGGGTGATTTGGTGAAAAACTGCGCGAAGAGCAGAATGGCTGTTCGAGGGCGCAAGACGATAAATTACTATCAAGATGAAAGAAATAGAAAAGAATGACCACTATAAGATCCTGACCGTAGAATTACCTGCGGGAACAAGTATGCCGAGACACCTGGCTACTTCAGACGCTTATATCATTGTCGAATCCGGCAATGCTCTGCTGATTTTCAAAGGTGAGACCTATGAATTAAACCAAGGTTCAAACATGACAATCCCTTCACGTGAGCCGCATCTTTTGAAGGTGATCAGGGATTTTAAAGCATTTGTTGTTTTAGCTAAGGATGCAGTGATCGATTTTGCGGCATAATAATTTGACAACGTGAAAAATAAGCCAATTAAACGTAGCAAGTATATGATCTTCCTGTCCCATGATCACCACTCCGGTTTGCTTTTTTGCTGGAAGATCAAAGAAGGATTGAAAAGAGGCGTCGATGCTTTGCGGATCAAATCCTATATTAATTTCTTTTGGGAAAATCATTTGAGCGAACATTTCCAGGAGGAAGAGGTGCTTTTATTTAACCGGCTTACCGATCCTCTCACCAGGCAGGCCAAGCAGGAACATGCCATGCTCACCAAACGAGTTAAGCGGATGAATCACTATGAAGTGGAGAACAATGAGGATTTCGTAATCTTCGCTGAATTGATGACTAAACATATCAGATTTGAGGAGAGGGTCCTTTTTCCGCACCTGGAGAAGGAATTGCCGATCTCCACGCTGGAAACAGTGGGCGCTTACCTGGAACAGCAACATCATACGCCATTTAAAGAAGATTACCCGGATAAATTTTGGGAGGAACAGTAAGTGAAAATGGACCGTAAATAGCCATGGAAGAGCAGCTGGACAATATAGTAGTTCATGTGATCTGTGAAGACCAGGAATATACTCTTAATACCTATCCTAATGAATACCGAAACCTGATGATGCTGATTTACGACCGCATATATACAGAAGGATTTGGAGAATGTTTGGGCATGGGTAAATGCGGAACCTGTATGGTTGAAATTATCGGCAGCATGCATAAGTTATCGTATTATGATCGGAACGAGCAGGCGACCTTATCAAGAGCCGGCGTTCAGGGCAGCGAAGTACGGCTGGCTTGTCAAATGCTGATCGATGAAACTATGGATGGTTTGAAAGTTAAAATACAGGCTTAAGCAGACTGCGCCCCCAAACATGAGCCCCGGTTTGCATTAAAAGGAGGTCAGGAATTAGACATATTGGAAATGCTGCCCGACACTGGACCGGACAGCAGGCGTGCTTGTCAAATACGGATAAGCGCAAAAATGGACAGTATGCCTGTTCGGATAGCAACCGAGAACTAAGCGTCTTAAATTCCAGCGCTAATGCACATGCTCCATATTATCGCTATCTCTATGCCATACAACTTTCTTGCCCAAGATTTTCCCGCTGTTTGTCATCTTGATCGATTCCAATTTCACTAAAAAGATTTCGCCTCCTACTGTTAAAGCTAACGGAACCCTTTTGTAATATTCCATCGCCGCTTCTAACTTGCGCAGCGCCTCCCTCTGCAGAATATCCCTGAAAATTGGATGCCTTTGGCTGGAAATGCACCCATTTTTTCATCTAAAATTGTTCCGGCTATTTGTGGATTTTCCAGTAATAATTTGATATGGCGGGAGGTGGGAGACGATTTGAAGATCAGCGAAAAGTATTGGGGGCTAAAAGCATAAAAAGAAGTAAAGCAGTATGGGTTACCCTGCTCGTCCACACAGCAGATCGTAGCTGTTTTCTGTTTCTGTACGAAATTTTTTATTTCTTCATCCATTTGATAAATCTTATATCTGCCTTCCTGCAGAAGTCGTCATAAAAGTCCCTTCAACAGGGCAATTTGTTAAGCACTTACCAGGCTTAGGCATTTCCGCAAATGTTTCGGAAATTACCTGTTGGAGCTTTTTCAGTATTTCATTGGCTTGACGACTATCAAAGTCTTCATGTTGCTTTTTGGACACACCGAGCTTAGTTAGTTCAATATGCATGTCCGGGACTATTTGATAATTGTCGAGGCATGCTTTTACACAGGCAAGCGGACAACCATCTATTGCTATTACTTTTCTCCCTGACTGCGCCACTTTCACTATTTTTTTCACATGGCCCCCAACCCCTGCGATGCAGGACATTTCTCCGGACCCCGCCCTGTCTAATGATACTGCGAGGTAGTTGGCCATTTGTGCCGCACTCGAGCAACCGGAACAGGAATAAACGAGCGGTATATTTTTATCAGTCATTCTCGTCTATAAATATTAAGGCACAAAAACCTGTTCACTATTCTGGAGTATCGGGGATTGTGTGGAATGCTTATCACCAGCCTTTATAAAATTCTTTCTGCTGCGCATTACATACCACACCAGCGGCACCACACCACCTAATGTAAATATGACACCGCCTATGGCACGCAACCATGTGAATGTCTGAAAACCCGCGCTTCCAATAAATTCATCACTGCGGGCAAACCAAAGACCTTTTTCCGTTACCGTTTCAAATTGCCAGATACCGACCGGAAACAGGTCCAGAAACACCATAAGCAACAGCCCGATATTGACTGACCAGAATACCACTCTTATTGTCCGTGGTTTCCACCATTCAGCCTTGAATAATAACTGACAACAGAATAGAACAGCAGCAAGTGAAAGGTTTCCATAAACACCCATTAATGCAGCATGGCCATGATTGACCGTCAAATAAGTGCCATGCTCATAATAGTTTGCAATTGGAAGATTAATGATAAAGCCGAGTACGCCTGCACCGAAAAAGTTCCAAAAATTTACTGCGAGGAGAAATAAGAACACTTCCGAAAATCCAAATCGTTTTTCCCCGCCGCCATTTGTACGATTATTTTTCTCAAGCAGCTTAGGCATTTTGCTAAAGCGCCAGGCCTCCAGACTGAGCAATACCAAAGGAATAACCTGTAATGTCGAAAACACCGAGCCCAATGCCATTGTGCCTACCGGCTTTGCGTTCCAGTAAAAGTTATGTGAAATACCCAGCAAACCCGAACCAAGAAATAATAACGTGGCGACATAAATTACACGTATCGTTGCCTGTATGCTCACAAGCCCCATTAACACCATAAAATAGCCGATCAGTACTGTTGTAAATACTTCGAAAAAAGCTTCCGCCCACATATGTATGACGCACCAGCGCCAGAAATCTGCAATTACAAAATTTGTGGACGGCGTAGCAATAAAGCCTGACAGCAGCAATAAAATGATACTTGAAGTTGTGTAAACCAACCAGTTGGGCAATGCCCAGGGCGATCCCCATTTCATTACAGGTCTTAATCCGCGATACAGCGTTATGGCCCACAAAACTAAAACTATAAAAAGCAGCGCCTGCCATGCTTTACCCAACTCCACATATTCCCAACCCTGATGTCCGAACCAGTACCAATAATTTGCAAGAATGCCCTTTGGCCCTAAAAATATTCCTGCGAAGGAACCCGCAACCATCAGTATTGTTAACCAGAAAATAGTGTTGATCAGGGTTAGCTGCCCTTTGCGCTGTCCCGGCGAAATCATCGAAACAACAAAGAATGATGCACCTATCCAGCAAATGGAAATCCATAACAGTGAAAGCTGCACATGCCAGCTTCTGGTAATTGGTTCGGGTAAAACCGTCGTAATATTAAAACCAAAAAAGTTAACGAAGCCAACAAAGTCATGAACGGTTAATATGCCTGCAACCACCTGTGTTGCAAATAGTAAAATTGCGGCATAAAAAAATTTGTAGGTCGCCTTTTGAGTTTTATCCGGCTGGAATTTATTTATTTCATCGGTTGTCATAAAGGGACGACTCTTGTTAGCTACAACACTATCATCAAGTTTTTCCATTTTCCCATGATAATACAAAACGATGCCTAAGCCCAATATAAGCCCCAGCGAGCCGATGATGCTCCATAATACTACTGCGCTGCTTGGTGTATTTCCCGCCCCAGGATCGTAAGGCCAGTTATGCGTATAACTATAGGTTTCGCCGGGCCGTTGTACACCGCAAACCCATGCCCCCCAAAAGAAAAAAGCGGTCAGCGGCCTTATTTCGCTTGCGTTTTTTATGTAACCGGCAGGGTGAAAGGATGAACCAGCCGTTCCAGAGAAAAATTGCTGGTAATATAGTGGCAACTCATCTGCGGCATAGGTTTGGGCTGCGCTCAACATTACACGATTGCTTCCACTGTTATAATGGTTGCTCTTGATTTCACTTTTTATTTGCTCGCCAATCCCTTGTCTTATTATATTATTTTCTAAATCACTTTTATTCATTGTCGATAAATAAAAATGGTTCATCAATAGCATCGTATGGTGCAGGGCATCCGCAGTGAAATCAGGTCCCCGATTTGCACCGTCGCCAAACATGCTCCCATATTCCATAAGTGCATATTTTTGAAAAATGGCCTGCCCCTTAAGAATATCTGCTTTTGAATAAATAATTTCCCCTTTGTCCGAAGTGAAATCCGGAATAGGCGGGGCATCCGAGTAGGTATGAATACCAATTTGTATTACGCCTGCAATACTTATAGTGAAAATAACGAGCAGCGGGAGCCACCACTTTTTCGGATTCATCAGAAAATCAATGAAATCAAATTTTTTCATAATTGTGAGGGTTTTGTTTTATAATCTATATTAATACCTTTTTATCTTTTATTATTGCAGTTTTCAAGCGTTATTAAGACTATAATAAACAAGTGTATTTTACTTTGAAAATCTCTTTTTCATACCATCAAACTTTGACCTGGCTTACCAGTATGTCGGCTTCAAATACAAAAACGCCAATATCGCTATTGGATCATCAGAAAAAATGACCTTAATCACATTTTGGACGATTAGGTAACAATATTGTAATGGAATGTATACAGATCAGGAAATGTTTAGCCATTCGCATTATTTTGAACGGTATTTTTGGGCTGACTTAAGCTTTAATATTAAAAAAGCAACTAGTTAAATTGGCGAGGGCAGCTATGAAAAAATATACAGGAGTGAACGGCAGACAAGTCGGAATGAGTCGGTCAAAAAGTAATTATATCAATGCAGTTCCCAACGTATCTTTATCTATAGTTTGATTTTTTGACCAACCGTTTAATATCTCTAATCCATATTTTCCGGCCATCTGTTTCGATGATACCCTCGGTCTTAAACTCCTTTAAAAGGCGAATCACATTTTCCTGCGCAATGCCTGCCATGCTCGCCAAATCCATCCGGGAGATATTTAATATAATTTCTTTCTCGTCGGATCCTTCTTCTTTATACCTCTCACGGAGCACGATCAGGGCAATGGCGAGCCGTTCGGGCGCGGTCCGTTGAGCGATTACAGAAATACTGTTGACCAGGACTGCAAACTCATGGCTGAGCGTTTTTAGTAGCTGCTGGTTAAATGCCGGCGAGTGGTGCAAGGCGCGCGTAAAGTCATCCTCGGGTATGAAACTGATCACGCTATCCTCCATTGCGGCAGACGAATCAGGGTATCGCTCCTGCGACAGGACGGCGTGATAACCAATTAGTTCGCCCGGGCCGGCTACATAAATGATCTGCTCTTTGGAAAGATTGTCCACCTTATATTTCTTGACCTTTCCACTCTGGATCAGGAAAATACCGGAAGGCACGGTGCCTTCCCTGAAAATCACCTCCCCCTTTTTATATTTCAGTTCGCTTTGGTGCACCAGCAAGTCAGCATACTCAGATTCAGAAAGCACGTTCAGTACAGATTGCGTGGTAAAATTCCAACGATCAATAGGAAAGATTCCGGACAGACTCATAAATGTAAAGATACGCATTTTAAAAACTGATAAATATCAGCTTCTGCGTTGATCTATTACGGTAAATCACCTTGCTGCACAGGCTAAATTTGCAGGTCATGAAAATTTACCCGTTCTCCAATTTCCCACCATTCCCAGAAGGCCCTGACTCAGGGTTAGGGATAAAGCTTCGTAAAACACAATCTAATGCCGCATTATTCAGCAATGACGCCGCTTTCGACTGGATGTACCCCGAACATTTTCAACTGCTGTCCCTGAAACATTGGACACCTTTGGCCGTCGCCCGGAAAGCCGCTGCGTTTTTGGCAGAACCGGGTGCGCGGGTGCTGGACATCGGCAGCGGTATCGGTAAGTTTTGCCTGGCCGCAGGTTATGAGTTTCCCGAAACGTATTTCTATGGGGTGGAGCAACGCCATGAATTAGTTTACCACGCCGAGGATGCAAAGGGCTATACCGGGCTGCCCAATGTGAATTTTATCTATGCCAATATCACCCAGGTCAATTTTAAGCAATTCGATCATTTCTATCTTTATAATTCCTTTTATGAAAACATTGACCCGGAGAACCAAATAGACGACACGATTGAAATTTCCGAAAGCCTCTATAACTACTATACGCAATATTTATTTAAGGCGCTTGAGGAAAAACCATCCGGGACCCGCCTGGTGACCTTCCATGTTTCAGGGGAAGAGGTGCCTCCGGACTATAAACTTGCGGATGTTTCTGATAATACTTTGCTGAAAATGTGGATCAAAGCCTGACCAAATGAAAATCCGTCACTTGCTGTAGATATGAACCTTTTTAGGCCAAAGCTAATAGATACTTTAAAAAACTATAATAAGGATCAGTTCTTTAAAGATATGGTTGCGGGAGTGATTGTTGGCATCGTGGCCTTACCTTTAGCTATCGCCTTTGCCATCGCCTCCGGTGTTTCCCCGGAAAAAGGAATTTTTACTGCTATTATTGCCGGGTTCATTATTTCTGCACTAGGTGGCAGTCGCGTCCAGATCGGTGGGCCGACCGGTGCTTTTATCGTAATTGTCTACGGAATTGTCCAGCAGTTCGGTGTCAGCGGCCTGATCATAGCCACATTTATTGCAGGTATATTGCTGATCATCATGGGCCTTACCAAATTGGGTAACGCCATCAAATATATTCCTTACCCGCTGATCATCGGTTTTACCACCGGTATCGCCGTCATCATTTTTTCCTCCGAAGTCAAGGATTTACTGGGCTTGAAGATGGGCAGCGTACCTGCAGATTTTATCAGCAAATGGCTGGCTTACGGGCACCATTTGGCTTCTGTCAATCTTTACGCCGCGGCCATCGGCATTTTTACTTTAATGGTGGTTCTGTTATGGCCCAAAATCACCCACAAGGTTCCGGGTTCACTGATCGCCATCATCGTTACTACTTTTGTGGTCAGCCTTTTTCATTTGCCCGTTGAAACCATCGGCAGCCGGTTTGGGGCCATTCCTTCATCATTGCCCAAACCAGTTATTCCGGGAGTAAGCTTCGCCGTTATCCAGCAACTGATCAGGCCGGCGATCACTATTGCGCTGCTGGGCAGTATCGAATCCTTGTTATCGGCGGTGGTAGCAGATGGTATGATCGGCGGCAATCACCGCTCCAATACCGAACTGATCGCCCAGGGCCTGGCCAATATCTGCTCTTCCATTTTCGGGGGTATCCCGGCGACCGGGGCAATTGCAAGAACGGCTACCAATATCAAGAACGGCGGTAGGACGCCCGTAGCCGGGATGATCCATGCGCTGACCCTGCTGGTGATCATGCTCTTTGTCGGCAAGTGGGCTGCGCTGATCCCTATGGCCACGCTTGCCGGGATATTGATCGTGGTCGCCTGGAACATGAGTGAGCTGGAAAATTTTATCAGTGTATCTAAAGGTTCAAAAAGCGACGCCGCAGTTTTAATAACCACTTTTGGCCTGACCATATTGGTTGATCTTACTGTAGCCATTGAAATCGGAATGATCCTGGCTGCCTTCCTGTTTATGCGGAAAATGATGCAGGCTAGCTCAGTCCAGCAGGCTGTTTTTACTGGGAATCAAGTTTCAGGCGAGTTGTTTGATTCGCAGATTATTCCTACCGGAGTTGATGTCTTTGAGATCAACGGCCCCCTATTCTTTGGAGCAGCTTATAAATTTAAGGATGCTATGAAAATGCTGGAAAAGCCTGCGCGGGTACTGATCATCAGGATGAGAAATGTACCCGTTATCGATGCCACCGGCATTAGGGTACTGAAAGAGGTAAATACAGCAACAAAAAAGCATGGAACAAAATTGATCCTTTCCGAAGTTAATAGTTTACAGGTTATCAATGAATTAAAAAAGGCCCGTTTAATATTTCAGATCGGCAAAGGAAACATCAAGACGACGTTTGAAGAAGCTTTGAAGAGAGCCAACCACCTTATCGGCGCAAAATTGTAAGAAGAATTAAGCCTTGATCTGGCCTGACAAAACATTCAGAAACGATAGCTAAGCAATTATTATTCGAGGGTGTAAAATAAACTGTGTCAAAGTGTAAATAATTACCTTTAACATAGTTTAGATGAAAAGAGAAGAAGAGTCGCTCGAGTACGAGCAAATGAAGAAAAAAGTCCTGGAGCAGTTCCGCACGGGCAAGTCGTTGTACGGTAAGGATGGGGCATTTGCGCCACTGCTGAAAAGTTTTTTAGATGCTGCGCTGGACGCGGAACTGGAGAATCATTTGGATGAGGCAGAACGCAGTTCGGGTAACCGCAGGAATGGTAAGACCAGTAAAGAAGTCCGCACGTCAGATGGCACCATATCGGTAAATACCCCCCGAGACCGGCATTCGAGTTTTGAACCTGAACTGATCCGCAAGCGGGAGACCATTCTGGCAGAAAGCCTGGAATCAAAGATAATCGGCATGTATGGCCTTGGGATGAGTTTCCGTGATATATCAAAGCACATCCGGGATATGTACGATACGGAGATCAGCCACAGTACTTTATCAGCCATAACCGACAAGATTATCCCCGAGGTAAAAGAATGGCAATCCCGACCATTGGAAGAGCTCTACACGATTGTTTGGCTGGACGCCATGCATTACAAAGTTAAAGAGGATCACCGGATGGTATCCCACGCTGTTTATAATATCCTGGGCATCGACCGTCATGGCCACAAAGAGTTGTTAGGGATGTATGTATCTCAAAGCGAAGGTGCTAACTTTTGGTTAAGTGTGCTTACCGACCTGCAGAACCGGGGAGTAAAAGATATCCTGATTGCCTGTATCGATAACCTGAATGGCTTCCCGCAAGCAATAAATGCCGTGTTCCCTCAGGCAGAGATACAAACGTGTGTAGTGCATCAAATACGTAATAGCCTAAAGTATGTAGCCTCGAAAGACCAAAAGCCATTTATGAAGGACCTTAAGCCCGTCTATCAGGCGGAGACGCTTGAACTGGCTGAACTTCGTTTAGATGAACTGGAAGAGAAATGGGGTAAAAAATATGAGAAAGTGCTGGAGTCGTGGCGTAGAAACTGGCCGAAACTGACCACATATTTCCGATATGACGCAGCCATCCGTAAACTGATATATACCACTAACGCCATCGAAGGCTTTCATCGTCAGGTCAGGAAAGTGACTAAAACCAAAGGAGGATTTACTTCCGATATGGCGCTGTTAAAGCTAATTTACCTGGCCCATAACAACATTAAAGAAAAATGGACGATGCCACTTTCCAACTGGGCGACGACCGCCCAAAAGCTGGCAATTTGGTTTCCTGATAGAATGATATTAGATTTGAATTAGCAATCAAGCCCAGGCAGGCTCCGGCCCATGGGCCGGAGCCTGCCTGGGCTTGACACAGTTTATT
>Ga0310811_10000117_pt1 | contig 119861 bp, 129 predicted proteins | sample YCmetagenome_FD_207642 | JGI IMG/M metagenome (GOLD analysis project Ga0310811, IMG submission 207642) | Soil microbial communities from experimental microcosm in Duke University, North Carolina, United States - YC | ecosystem: Engineered > Artificial ecosystem > Soil microcosm > Unclassified... | reverse complement strand
CACCACTTCGTGGTCCCCCTCCCCCGCCAGCGGGGGAGGACTCAAAATCAAACTTCCAGCAGCAGGCGCTGCGGGTCCTCGACCGCTTCCTTGATCCGCACCAGGAAGGTCACCGCCTCCTTGCCGTCGACGATGCGGTGGTCGTAGCTGACCGCCAGATACATCATCGGGCGGATCACCACCTGGCCGTTGATCGCCATCGGGCGCTCCTGGATCTTGTGCATGCCCAGGATGCCCGACTGAGGGGCGTTGAGGATCGGCGTCGACATCAGCGAGCCGTAGACCCCGCCGTTGGAGATGGTGAAGGTGCCCCCCTGCAGGTCGTCGATCGCCAGGGCGCCGTCGCGGGCCTTCTTGCCGTAGGCGGCGATGGCCTTCTCGATGTCGGCCAGGCCCATCTGGTCGGCGTCGCGCACCACCGGCACCACCAGGCCCTTCTCGGTGCCCACGGCCACGCCGATGTCGTAGTGGTTCTTGTAGATGATGTCCTGGCCGTCGATCTCGGCGTTGATCGCCGGGATCTCCTTCAGCGCGGCGATGGTCGCCTTCACGAAGAAGCCCATGAAGCCGAGCTTCACCCCGTGGCGCTTCTCGAAGCCGTCCTTGTAGGTGTTGCGCAGGGCCATCACCGCGCTCATGTCGACCTCGTTGAAGGTCGTCAGCATGGCGGCGGTGTTCTGCGCCTCCTTCAGGCGGCGGGCCACGGTCTGGCGCAGGCGGGTCATCTTCACCCGCTCCTCGCGCTCGTGCAGCGGGCGCGGGCCGGCGGCCACGACGGGAGCGGCGGCGGGGGGCGGCGCCGCCTCGAGCGCGGCCAGGGCGTCGCCCTTGGTGATGCGGCCGTCCTTGCCGGTGCCGGCGACCTTGGAGGTGTCGAGCCCGGTCTCGGCGGCGATGCGCTGCACCGACGGGGCCAGGGGCTGGGCCACGGGCGGGGCCTGCGGCGGAGCGGCGGGAGCCGGCGCCGGCTTGGGCGCCTCGGCCTTGGCGGCCGGAGCGGGCGCGGGGGCGGCCTTGGCGGCCGCCGAACCGGCGGCGCCGACCACGCCCAGCACCTGGCCGGGGGTGACCGTCGCGCCCTCGGGGGCGGCGATGTCGGCCAGCACGCCGTCGGACGGGGCCGAGACCTCGAGCGAGACCTTGTCGGTCTCCAGCTCGACCAGCACCTCGTCCTTCTTCACCGGATCGCCGGGCTTCTTGGTCCAGCGGGCGACAGTGGCTTCGGCCACGGACTCGCCGAGCGTCGGCGTGAGGATATCGGGCATCGGTCTAGCTCCGGCGTCGTCTTCTCTAGGTCCAGGACGGTCGGCGTTCGCCTCAGGCGGCGAAGGCCTCGTCGAGGAAGGCGTTCAGTTCCTTGAGGTGGCGGCTCATCAGGCCCGCGGCCGTGGAGGCCGAGGCGGGACGGCCAACGTAGCGGGCGCGCTTGGCCTTGATCTTCATCTTGGCCAGGGTCAGCTCCAGCCACGGGTCGACGAAGAACCAGCCGCCCATGTTCTTGGGCTCTTCCTGGCACCACACCAGCTCGGCGTTCTTGAACCGGCTGAGCTCGGTGGTCAGCGACTTCATCGGCCAGGGATAGAACTGCTCCAGGCGCAGGATGTAGACGTCGTCCACGCCCTTCTTCTCGCGGTCGTCGAGCAGGTCGTAATAGACCTTGCCCGAGCAGACGACCACCCGGCGGATCTGGTCGTCGGGCTTCAGCTGGATGGTGGTGTGGCCGTTGTTGTGCTGGGCGTCGTCCCACAGCACGCGGTGGAAGGACGAGCCCTCCGCCATGTCCTGCAGGCGCGACACCGCCTTCTTGTGGCGCAGCAGCGACTTGGGCGTCATCAGGATCAGCGGCTTGCGGAACGGCCGGTGCAACTGGCGGCGCAGGATGTGGAAGTAGTTGGCCGGAGTCGAGCAGTTGGCGACCTGCAGGTTGTCCTCGGCGCAGGCCTGCAGATAGCGCTCCAGGCGGGCGGAGGAGTGCTCCGGCCCCTGGCCCTCGTAGCCGTGCGGCAGCAGCATCACCAGGCCCGACATGCGCAGCCACTTGCGCTCGCCCGACGAGATGAACTGGTCGAACACCACCTGGGCGCCGTTGGCGAAGTCGCCGAACTGGGCCTCCCACATCACCAGGCTGTTGGGGTCGGCCAGGGAGAAGCCGTACTCGAAGCCCAGCACCGCCTCTTCCGACAGGGCCGAGTCGATGCCTTCGTAGTTGGCCTGGCCCGGGCGGATGTGGTTGAGCGGGGTGTAGCGCTCCTCGGTGGTCTGGTCGATCACGTCGGCGTGGCGCTGGGAAAAGGTGCCGCGGTTGGAGTCCTGGCCGGACATGCGCACCGGGAAGCCCTCGTCGAGCAGCGAGCCGAACGCCAGGCTCTCGGCCGTGGCCCAGTCGAGGCCTTCGCCGGACTCGATGGCCGCACGGCGGCCGTCGAGCACCCGGTGCAGGGTCTTGTGCACGTCGATGCGCTCGGGAATGGAGGTCAGCTTGAGGCCGATGTCCTTCAGCCGCTGGGCGGGCACGGCGGTGGCGCCGCGCTCCTCCACGTCGGGCATGCCGATGTGCGACCACTTGCCGTCCAGCCAGTCGGCCTTGTTGGCCTTGTAGCCCTTGCCGGCGTCGAACTCGGCGTCGAGGAACTGCTCGAACTCGGTGACCAGGGCCTCGGCCTGGTCCGCCCCGATCACGCCCTCGCTGGCCAGGCGGGCGGCGTAGATCTCCCGCGTCGACTTCTGCTCGCGCACCTTCTTGTACATGAGCGGCTGGGTGAAGGTCGGGTCGTCGCCTTCGTTGTGGCCGAACCGCCGGTAGCAGAACATGTCGATGACCACGTCCTTGGCGAACTGCTGCCGGAACTCGATGGCCACCTTGGCGGCGAAGGTCACCGCCTCCGGATCGTCGCCGTTCACGTGGAAGATCGGCGCCTCGACCATCAGGGCGGTGTCGGACGGATAGGGCGAGGAGCGCGAATAGCGCGGGCTCGTGGTGAAGCCGATCTGGTTGTTGACGATGAAGTGGATCGTGCCGCCGGTGCGGTAGCCCTTCAGCCCCATCAGGGCGAAGCATTCGGCGATCACGCCCTGGCCGGCGAAAGCGGCGTCGCCGTGCAGCAGCATCGGCAGAACGTGGCCGCGGCCGCTCTCGGGGTTGTCGCGCAGCTTGAAGGCCTGCTTGGCGCGCGCCTTGCCCAGCACCACCGGGTTGACGATCTCCAGGTGCGAGGGGTTGGCGGTCAGCGACAGGTGCACGCTGTTGTTGTCGAAGCTGCGGTCAGAGCTGGCGCCCAGGTGGTACTTCACGTCGCCCGAGCCCTCGATGTCGGAGGGCACCGAGGAGCCGCCTTGGAACTCGTGGAAGATCACGTGGTAGGGCTTGCCCATCACGGCGGCGAGCACGTTGAGGCGGCCGCGGTGGGGCATGCCGAGCACGATGTCGCTGACGCCCAGCTGGCCGCCGCGCTTGATGATCTGCTCCATGGCCGGCACCAGGGCCTCGCCGCCGTCCAGGCCGAACCGCTTGGTGCCGGGGAAGCGCTTGTGCAGGAAGCGCTCGAAGGTCTCGGCCTCGGTCAGCTTGTTGAGGATCGCCAGCTTGCCTTCGTTGGTGAAGGCGATCTCCTTGTCCTTGCCCTCGATGCGCTGCTGCAGCCACGCCTTCTCGGTCGGGTCGGAGATGTGCATGTACTGCACGCCGAGCGTGCCGCAGTAGGTGCGGCGCAGGATCGCCACGATCTCGCGCACGGTCGAGTTTTCCAGGCCGAGCACGAAGTCCAGGAAGATCGGCCGGTCCCAGTCGTCGGGGGCGAAACCGTAGGTGGCCGGGTCGAGCTCGGCGGTGTCCGATTTGTCGGCCATGCCCAGCGGGTCGAGGTTGGCCGCCAGGTGGCCGCGCATGCGGTAGGCGCGGATCATCATGATCGCGCGCAGGGAATCCAGGGTCGCCTTGCGGATGGCGTCGGGCGAGGCCTCGGCCGCGGCGCCGGGGTCCTTGGCCGCGGCGTCCTTGGCCCGGGCCTCGACCGCCTTGCCGATCTTGGCCTCGACCGCCGGCCACAGGCCGTCGACCGCCGACAGCCAGTCGGGGCGGACCTGCGGCGTGGACTTGGGCGTCCAGGCCGGCTCGGCCGCGGCCTTCTTCACCTCGTCGGTGTTCTCGCGCAGGCTGGCGAAGAACGCCGCCCACGAGGGCTCCACCGACGCGGGGTCGTTGGCCCACCGGCCGTAGAGCGCCTCCACGAAGTCGGCGTTGCCGCCGTAGAGGAACGAGGTTTCGGTCAAGATCTGGTTCAGCCGGCCGGAATCGTCCGCCATGGTCTTCGCCTTTCCGGCAGCCCGTCACCTGCGCGGCGGGCCGCCGCCTTTCCTGATTCAGGGCCCAGGGGCGCTCAGCCCTTGAGCACCTCTAGAAGCGTCTGTCCCAACGCCGCCGGAGACGGCGAAACACGGATGCCCGCGGCTTCCATCGCCGCGATCTTGTCTTCCGCGCCCCCCTTGCCGCCGGAGATGATCGCCCCGGCGTGACCCATGCGGCGGCCCGGAGGCGCCGTACGGCCGGCGATGAAGCCAACCATGGGTTTCTTGATTTTGGATTTCCTGATGAATTCGGCCGCGTCTTCTTCGGCCGAACCGCCGATCTCGCCGATCATGATGATCGACTGGGTCTCGTCGTCGGCCAGGAACATCTCGAGCACGTCGATGAACTCCGTGCCCTTCACTGGATCCCCGCCGATGCCGACGGCCGTGGTCTGGCCGAGCCCGACGTTGGAGGTCTGGAACACCGCCTCATAGGTAAGCGTGCCGGAGCGGGACACAACGCCCACCGAGCCGCGCTTGAAGATATTGCCCGGCATGATGCCGATCTTGCACTCGCCCGGGGTCAGCAGACCGGGGCAGTTGGGCCCGATCAGGCGCGACTTCGAGCCGGCCAGCGAGCGCTTCACCTTGATCATGTCCTCCACCGGGATGCCCTCGGTGATGCAGACGATCAGGGGGATCTCGGCGTCGATCGCCTCCAGGATGGAGTCGGCGGCGAACGGCGGCGGCACATAGATCACCGAGGCGTCGGCCCCGGTGGCCTCGCGGGCCTCGCCGACGGTGTCGAACACCGGCAGGCCCAGGTGCGTCTGGCCGCCCTTGTCGGGGGTCACGCCGCCGACCATCTGGGTGCCGTAGGCGAGCGCCTGTTCGGAGTGGAAGGTGCCCTGGGCGCCGGTGAAGCCCTGGGTGATGACCTTGGTGGCCTTGTTGATCAGGATCGACATGAGACTTACGCCGCCCCCTTGACGGCCTTGACCACCTTTTCGGCGGCGTCGGAAAGGTCGTTGGCGGGAATGACGTTGAGGCCGGAGTCGCGGATGATGGCCTTGCCCTCTTCCACGTTGGTGCCCTCCAGGCGCACCACCAGGGGCACCTTCAGCCCCACTTCCTTGACCGCCGCGATCACGCCCTCGGCGATGATGTCGCAGCGCATGATGCCGCCGAAGATGTTCACCAGGATGCCCTTCACGTTGGCGTCCGAGGTGATGATCTTGAACGCCGCGGTGACCTTCTCCTTGGAGGCGCCGCCGCCCACGTCGAGGAAGTTGGCCGGCTCGGCCCCGTAGAGCTTGATGATGTCCATGGTGGCCATGGCCAGGCCGGCGCCGTTGACCATGCAGCCGATCTCGCCGTCGAGCGCGATGTAGGAGAGGTCGTAGTTGGAGGCCTCGATCTCCTTCTCGTCCTCTTCGGTGATGTCGCGTAGGGCCCGGATGTCGTCGTGGCGGTAGAGGGCGTTGGAGTCGAAGCTGATCTTGGCGTCGAGGACGCGCAGATCGCCGTCGCCGGTGACGATCAGGGGGTTGATCTCCAGCATGGCCATGTCCTTGTCGACGAAGGCCTTGTAGAGCGACTTCAGCAGCGGCAGGGCCTGCTTGGCGGCCGGCCCCTCCAGCTTGAGCGTCTTGACCAGGGTGCGGCCGTGATGCGGGAATACGCCGGTGGCCGGGTCGATGGAGAAGGTGACGATCTTCTCGGGGCTGTGCGCGGCCACCTCCTCGATGTCCATGCCGCCCTCGGTGGAGGCCACCACGGCGACGCGCGAGGTCTCGCGGTCGACCAGCAGCGACAGGTACAGCTCGCGGGCGATCGCCGCGCCCTCTTCGATGTATAGGCGCCGCACCACGCGGCCCTTGGGCCCGGTCTGGTGGGTGACCAGGGTCATGCCGAGCATGCGGCTCGCCTCGGCGCGCACGTCGTCCTTGCTCTTGACCACCTTCACGCCGCCGCCCTTGCCGCGGCCGCCCGCGTGGATCTGGGCCTTGACCACCCACACCGGTCCGCCGAGCTCCTGAGCCGCCTGGACCGCGTCCTCCACCGAGAAGGCCGGCAGGCCGCGCGGAACCGGAACGCCGAACTCCTTGAGGACGGCCTTGGCTTGGTATTCGTGAATGTTCATCTGGACCCGTCGCGACTGCGGTGCGGGGCGAGGGGCCGGCGCCTTGTCATGGGCAAGGCTTGTCCGGCCGATCACCTCGGTGTGAAGGCTGGGCGGGCTTATAGAGACGCTGGCTTGGAGCGGCAACAGCCGGAACCCCGCCAAAGCCCGAAAAAACACGAAAATCCGTCGATTTCACGAAGTTCATGCACACTCAATGCGCATTGCCTTGATATTGCCCTAAAATTGGATATGTATTAACTACACACTAATTTCGAGACGCCATGACCCCCCGATACGCCGCCGTGATGGAACAGACCGACGCTGGGGGCTTCGGCGTTTGGTTCCCCGACTTCCCGGGCTGCATCGCCCACGCCGAGGACGCCCTGAGCGCCGCGCAGGGCGCGCGCAAGGCCCTCACCCGGCGGCTGCAGACCATGGCCGAGAGCGGCGAGGCGATTCCCCAGCCGACCCCGGCCGAGGCGGTGGAGCTGCCCGACGTGCCGAGCTACGTGTTCCTGGTCGAGGCCGACGCGCCGGCGTCCCGGCCGGCCTACGTGCGCCTCAACGTCACCCTGCCCGAGGCCCTGGTCCGCCGCATCGACGCGGTGGCCGGCGGCAACCGCTCCGGCTGGCTGGCCGCCGCCGCCAGCGAGCAGCTCAAGCGCTACGCCTCGATCCCCAACTACGCCGCCAGCGTCCACGCGGCGCGGGACAAGCGGTAACGCGCCGCCGCCTAAGGGGTCAGCATACGGGCGAAGATCTCGGCGCGGCTCGGCTGGCCGGCGGCCAGGAGGCTGGCGCGGAACAGGCGGCCGAGCAGGAGCAGCTCCAGGCCCAGGAACATGATCAGCCCCAGGGCCGTGCCAACCATCTCCAGCGGCGGCGGGCCGCCGCCGAGCCGCGCCAGCATGGTGAAGGGCGTGTAGAGCGGGATCCATGACAGCACGTGCACGAAGGCCGCGTCCGGCGTGCGGGCGACGGCCTGCACGGTGAACACCACCGGCAGCATGATCACCAGCAGGACCGGCGTCAGGTAGGACTGGGCATCCTGCATGGAGTCGCTGAGCGAGCCGATGGTCAGGAACAGCATCGACACCACCAGGTAGCCGGTCAGGAAATAGAAGATCATGGCCGCGACCAGCAGCGGATCGCCCAGGGTCGCCAGCGAGGGCTTCAGCACGTCCGCCGCGAAGCCGGGCGCCAGGAAGGCGGCCGCGACGGCGCAGCCGGTCCACACCGCGGCGATGGTCAGGCCCACGGCGCCGAGGCCGAGCAGCTTGCCGTACATCAGCGCCTCCGCCCGGACGCAGGCCAGCACCGATTCCAGCAGCTTGTTGGAGCGTTCCTCGATCAGGCTCTGCAGCATCAGCGAGCCGGTGGTGATGGCGGTCATCAGCAGCAGATAGACCAGGGCCAGCGGGGCCACGGACTTGAAGGCGGTGGTGTTGCGCCCGCCGCCGTCGGCCGACGGGTCCCCGACCAGGACCTGAGCCCTCAAGCCCTCGATCCGCGCGGCCGCCTCGGCGGACAGGCCGCTGGCCTGCAGCGCCTCCCGGCGCAGGTCGGCGCTGAGCTGCTGGCGCAGGGCGGCCGTCAGGCCGGCGTCGGACCGGCCGTTGGTCCACACCCGCGCCACGACGCCGGGCGCGCCATAGGTCTCGGGAATATAGATCGCGACCGCCAGGGGCCGCTTGCCGTCGGCGGCGGTCACGTCGGTCTGCAACGGCGCGGCCATGGCCGCGCCGAACGCCTCGGCCCCGCGATCGGTCGGCACGCCCGCCGGCGGCGGAACCCGGACGAAGAAGCGCGGCGGCGGCTTGAAGCGGGGGACGCCCCCGGGCACGCGCGGCCCGAGCCGGCGCATCGCCCCCTCGATCCCGCCGCCGGCCACGAACTGGGTCAGGGCCTCGTCCGACGCCCGCGCCCGGCCGCTGCGGGCCCAGGGGGCGGCCGGATCGGCCGCGGCGAGGTCCCAGCGCTCCACATAGGCGGACAGGCTGCGCAGCACCTCGCGCTGGTAGTCCCGGTCCAGGCGTCGTTCGATGGCCTGCTCGTGGCGGCCGGAGGCGTCGACCATGGCGTAGGCCACGGCGTACTGCGGCGCCAGGCGGATGGCGGCGAAGATCGACAGGGCGATCGCCAGGGGCACGATCAGCAGGGTCACCTTGAACCCGCGGGTCGAGATCACCTGGCGGTAGTCGCGTACGGCAACCAGCAGGACGTGCCCGATCATGCGGCGATCTCCTGGTCGGCGCCCACCAGGTGGATGAACACCTCGTGCAGGGCCGGCCGGTGGGGGTCGAAGCCGCGCAGGGGAAAGCCCTGGGCGGTGCAGGCTTCCAGCAGGTCGGCCGGGTCGGCGCCGGGCCTCAGCGCCACCTCCCAGCGGGTCCAGCCGTCGCCGGCGTGGCCGGCGCCGTGGGCGTGGGCCACCCCCGGCAGGCCGTGCGGATCGGATCGGCAGGTCAGGGTCAGGCGGGCCGGCAGGGCGGCGCGGGCCTCGTCCTGGGTCCCTTCGAACACCTTGCGGCCGCGGGCCAGCAGCACCAGCCGGTCGCACAGCCGCTCGGCGTGCTGCATGACGTGGGTGGAGAACACCACCGTCGAGCCACCGTGGGCGGCCTCGCCGATCACCTCCTCCAGCATGGCCTGGTTGACCGGATCGAGGCCCGAGAACGGCTCGTCGAGCAGCAGCAACCGCGGCCCGTTGACCAGGGCGGCGGCCAGCTGGACCTTCTGCGCCATGCCCTTGGACAGCTTGCTCACCGGCGCGGCAGCCCAGTCGCGCAGCCCCAGGCGGTCGATCAGGGCGGTGGCCGCCGCCTTCGCCGCGCCCCTCCCCATCCCCTTCAGCCGGCCGAAATAGACCACGGTGTCGAGCACGGTCATCAGGCGGTAGAGGCCGCGCTCCTCGGGCAGGAAGCCGATCTCGGCGGCGCTCTCGCGCGCCGGCGGACGGCCCAGCACCTCGATGCGGCCCGAGGTGGGGCGCAGCAGGTCGAGCGCCATGCGCAGGGAGGTCGTCTTGCCGGCGCCGTTGCCGCCGAGGAAGCCGAACACGCTGCCTTCCGGCACGGCGAAGCTAAGGTCGTTGACGGCGGTGAAGTCGCCGAACCGCTTGGTCACCCGGTCGAGCACGAGAACGGCGGCGCTCATGCCGCTCCCCCGGCCGCATCTCGAGCGAATACGAGTCCGATCCGCGCCATGCGCCCCCCGCTGTCCGGTCCCGCCAGTCTCGCGCCGAACGCCGGACTCACCAAGGCCGCAAAGGGATTGCGGCGCGCTCAATTAGGCCGCAGGCCGATAGCGCAAAGAAAAACCCTACTCCGATGCCCGCAGCACCGGGGCGGGACGCCGGGCCAGGGCCGCCAGGGCCGCCAGCACGCCGCCGAGGCCGGCCAGGACCATGGCCCCGCCGGCCAGGGCCGCCACCCCGGCCCAATCGACGCTCCAGCGCGCCTCCAGCACCTTGACGACCACCGGCCAGGCCGCTGCCGAGCCGAGCGCCACGCCCGCCGCCCCGGCGATCAGGCCGACCGCGCCATACTCCACCGCATAGGCGGTCAGCACCTGGCCGCGGGCCGCCCCCAGCACCTTGAGCAGGGCCGCCTCGCGCGCCCGGGCCCGCGCCCCGGCCGCTATGGCCCCGGCGAGGACCAGCACCCCGGCCACCGCCGCCACCGCTGCGGCGCCGCGCACCGCCAGGGCCAGGCGGTCGAACAGGTCGGTGGCCGCCTCCAGCTGTTCGCGCACGCTGATCACGTCGACCTCGGGGAAGCTCGTCCCGAGCCGGCGCAGCACCCGCTCCTCGCCGGCCTTGTCGGTCTTGGCGATGGCGATCTGGCGCAGGCCCGCCCCGGCCAAGGCGTGCGGGTCGAGGATCACCTGGAAGCTCGGCCCGAAGGCGCCCACGTCCACCCGGCGGACCGAGGCCACCTTGGCCTGGATGTCGGTCCCGAGCGCATTGATGGTCATGGCGTCGCCGACCTGCAGCGCGCCGGACTCGGCCATGCCCTCGCTGATCGAGACCAGCGGCGGCCCGGCGTAGGCCGCCGGCCACCAGGCGCCCTTCGTCACATCGATCCCCTTCGGCGCGGCGCCGGCCACGCTCATCTGCAGGTCGATGTCGAAGCGCTGGCCCGGCCGGCGCGCCACCGGAGCGCCCTTCACCGCGGTGATGCGGCCGCTGAACATCGGCATGCGCAGGTAGGTGTCGGGTGTGAGCGGGCCGAGGGCGGCGGCGACCTCGCCGTCGAAGCGCGGCCCCGAACCGGCCGGGATCTCGGTGAACACCAGGGACGGCGCGGTGCGTGGAGCCACCTCGCGCACTTCCGCGAGCAGGGAGGATTGGATCAGCACCACCGCCGCCAGCAGGGCCACGCCCAGGCCCACCGCCGGCGAAGCCGTGCGCGCCGCCGATCCGGGGCCGGCGAGGTTGGCGAGGCCGAGCCGGGTCGCGCCGCGCGCCAGGCGCCGCGCGCGTCCCGCGAGCCAGGCGCCGGCCCGGCCGAGCAGCCAGAGCAGGGCGAAGGCCACGGCCACCCCGCCGATCATGATCGCGGCCATCAGCTTCGACGGGGCGGTCAGCACGGCCACGGCGGCGAGGCCGGCGGCGCAGGCGAGCGCGCCGATCAGCTCCAGGCCGAAGCCCAGCCGGCCGGACAGGTCGTGGCGGAACAGGGCGGCCGGCGGGGTCAGCCGGGCGCGGCCCAGCGGCAGCAGGCAGAAGGCCCCCGCCGACAGGGCGCCGAACAGGGCCGCCTTGAGCAGCGGTCCGGGGTAGACGGCGAACAGGGCCGGCACCGGCAGCTTGTTCCCGGCGATCCCCGCCAGCAGGAACGGGCAGGCGGCGCCGAGGACCAGGCCGATGGCGATGCCGAGCAGGGCCAGGGCGGCGATCTGGATCAGGTAGAGGTTGCGGATGAGCGGCCCGTCGGCGCCCAGGGCCTTGAGCGCGGCGATCGACGGCTTCTTGCCCTCCAGATAGGCCCCCACCGCCTGGGACACCCCGAGCCCCCCGGCCACCAGCGACGCCAGGCCGATGAAGCCGAGGAAATACTCCAGGCGGTCGATCAGGCGGCGGATGCCCGGGGTGGCGTCGTAGCGGTCGCGCAGGCGCAGATTCTGCGGCAGGGCGCGCCGGAGGGCGGGGCCCGCGACCTTGGGGTCGACGCCCTCGGGCAGGGCGATGCGGGCGGTCTCGCCGAACAGGCTGCCTTTCAGGAACCCGCCCGCCTCCACCGTCGGCCAGGCGGTCAGCACTCGCGGCCCGAGGGCGAAGCCGCGGCTCATGCGATCCGGCTCGCCGGCCAGGACGGCGGCCGCCACCATCTCCTCGTTGCCGACCTTGAACGGCTGGCCGAGCCTCAGGCCGAGGCGGTCGAGCAGGGCCTGCTCCACGGCCGCGCCGGGCAGGCCGCCGCGCCGCGCGAACGCCGCCGGCAGCGTCATCGGCCGCCCGGCCGCATCGCGCAGGTCCACCGTGCCGGCGAGGGGATAGGGGCCCTCGACGCCCCTCAGCTCCACCAGGCGCCGGGCGCCGGAGGGCGCCTGGGCCATGGCCCGCACCGCCACGGCGTAGGCCACGCGGCCGGTCCGCGCGAAGGCGGCGCGCTCGGCGGGGGTGAAGCCGCGGTCGACGCTGACCGCCAGGTCGCCGCCGAGGATGGTGCGCGCCTCCTCGGCCAGGCCGCGGCGGAAGGCCTCGGCGGTGGAGCTGGCGGCGGCGATGGCCGCGACGCCCAGGGCCAGGCAGGCCAGGAAGATGCGGAAGCCCCGCACCCCGGCCCGCATCTCGCGGGCGGCGAAGCGCAGGGACAGCGGCGCGCTCAAGTAGGCGCGAGCCGGTAGCGCGAACAGACTCATGAGCTCGCCACTCCCTCGGCCATGCGCACCTGGCGGTCGGCGCGCGCGGCGAGGGCGGCGTCGTGGGTGACCATCACCAGGGCCGCGCCGGACTCGGCGATGAGGTCGAACATCAGCCCGGCCACGGCCTCGGCGTTCTTGCCGTCGAGGTTGCCGGTGGGCTCGTCGGCGAACAGCAGGGACGGCCGCGCGGCCAGCGCCCGGGCCAGGGCCACCCGCTGCTGCTCCCCGCCCGACAGCTGGTGCGGATAGTGATGGCCGCGCTTGCCGAGCCCGACCCGCTCCAGCCACTCGCGGGCCACGCGGCCGGCGCCGGGGGTGCGGGCGATCTCCAGCGGGGCGGCGACGTTCTCCTCAGCGGTCATGTTGGGCAGCAGGTGGAAGGCCTGGAACACCAGCGACACGCGCCCGCGCCGCAGGCGCGCGCGGCCGTCCTCGTCGAGCCGCCCCAGGTCCTCGCCGAACAGCCGCACCGTCCCGGCGCTCGGCCGCTCCAGCCCCGCCGCCACCGCGATCAGCGACGACTTGCCCGAGCCGGACGGCCCCACCACCGCCACCCGCTCGCCGGGCCCGACGACGAGGTCCACGCCCTTGAGGATCTCCACCGGCCCGGCCGCCGAGGGCAGGGTCAGCCCTACGCCTTGCAGACGCAGGGGCAGCTCAGGCATCTTGGGGGCGGCGCCGTGCATCCGGACTCTCGTCTCTAGGCCCCTGGTGGAGGGGCCGCCCCACCACCTAGATATGCGGGGCCCAAATAGGAAGAGAGCATGCTCCGCCGCGTTCCGTTCCGCCTGGCGTTTGTCGCCGCCGCGCTCCTGCTGTGGGCGAGCGGCGCGCAGGCGCGCGCGCCCGACGGGACCCTGGTGGTGACCTTGCTCGGCGACAGCCTGACCGCCGGCTACGGCCTGCCGGCCGCCGACGCCATCCCCGCCCGGCTGCAGGCGGCGCTCCGTCAGCGCGGCCTGAAGGTCGCGGTGCGCCCCGCGGGCGTCTCGGGCGACACCAGCGCCGACGGCCTCGCCCGCGTCGACTTCAGCGTGAAGCCCGACACGGACCTTTGTCTGGTGATGCTCGGCGGCAACGACCTGCTGCAGGGCGTCGAGCCCAGGACCCTGAAGGCCAACCTCGACGGCATCGTCACGCGGTTGAAGGCCCGCCACATCCCGGCCATGCTGGTGGGGATCAAGGCGCCGCCGGCCATGGGTGCGGACTACGCCCGCGAGTTCGACGCGGTGGTCCCGGACCTGGCCAGGACCGACCAGACGCCCGCCTTCCCCGACCTGCTCGGCAAGGTTGCGCTGGACCGTACGCTGAACCAGGGCGATGGTATCCACCCCAATCCGCAAGGGGTGAAGCAGGTGGTGGCCCGGCTGGCGCCGGCCGTCGCCGCGGCCCTGGAGACCTCACGCGCCCAAGCCGCGACGCGGTAGGGCAAACCCGAGAAGCCCGATGCCGCAGAACTACGTCCCCTATCTGGTGATGGCCGTGGCCATCATCTTCATGATCCGGCGCAACCTGCGCAGCCGCCGCATCCGGGCCGAGACCCTGTGGGTGATCCCGGTGATCCTGCTGGCGATCGCCGCCCTGACCATCTACCAAGCGCCGCCGCACAATGCCCTAGGCATCGCCATCGTGGCGGCCGGCGCTCTCGCCGGCGCCGTGGCCGGCTGGTACCGGGGCAAGTTCACCCACATCACGCTGGACGCCCAGACCGGCGCGCTCACCGGCAAGGGCTCGGTGGTCGGGCTGATGCTGATCCTCGCCCTGCTGATGGGGCGCTACGCCGTCCGCGCCTGGGCCCAGAGCCATCCGGACAAGTCGGGGATCGCCATCGCCGTGACCGATGCCGTGTTCCTGTTCGGCTTCGTCACCCTGATCGTGGCTCGGCTGGAAATGTGGCTGCGCTGCCGCCGGCTGATGGCGCAGGCCGCGCCGGCCGCCTAGATGGAGTGTTGTTGACCTCCGCTTCGCTGCTCGAGGCCGTTAGTCCTCTTGCCCCAACGCTCCGCTGCCTGAGGCGTTCATGATCCGGTTGTTCGCCGCCCTGGCTGTGCCCGACGACATCGGCGAGGCCCTGCAGCGCCGCCAGCAGGGCCTGCCCGGCGCGCGCTGGCGCCCACTCGAAGCCCTGCACATCACCCTGCGCTTCTTCGGCGAGGTGCGCGAAGACGTGGCCGACGACCTCGACGCGGAGCTGTCCACGGTGTCGGGCGCGCCATTCGAACTGATGCTGGAGGGCGCCGGATCGTTCGGCGAGGCCGAGGAGATCCGCGCCGTCTGGGCCGGCGTCGCCGACAGCCCGGCCCTGCGCCAGCTCGCCGCCCGCTGCGAAGCCGCCGCCCGCCGCTCCGGCCTGAAGCCCGAGCAGCGCGCCTATCGCCCGCACGTCACCCTGGCCTACACCCGGCGCCCCGACCCGGCCCGCGTCGCGGCCTGGATCCAGGGGCACAATCTCTTGAAATCCCCGCCCTTCCGCGTGGACCGCTTCGGCCTCTACTCGAGCTGGCAGGGGCCGGATGGGTCGGTCTACCGGCTGGAACGGGAATACCTGCTGTAGTCAGCTCGCGGCGGCGTAGTCCTTCAGCACCCCGAGCGGAACGATGGCCAGGGTCTCCTCGTGGGTGCACTCCAGCACCACCTGGGGGGCCATGCCGGCGTCGAGCGCTTCCTTCCAGCGCGGGGCGCACAGGCACCAGCGGTCTCCGGGCTTCAGGCCCGGGAAGCCGTACTCGGGGACCGGGGTGGACAGGTCGTTGCCGGCGGCCTTGGAGAAGGCCAGGAACTCGGCCGTCATCACCGCGCACACCGTGTGCAGGCCGAGGTCGTCCGGCCCGGTCTCGCAGCAGCCGTTGCGGAAAAAACCCGTCCGAGGGTCGAGGGAGCAGGGCTTCAGCTCGCCGCCGAGGACATTGCGGGCGCCTTCGTCGAAACGCATGGTCATGTGCCAGCCTAACCCCTAATCACCAAAAGGCTGCCAAGGGAGTTCAGCGATGTCCAGCGTCACGCCGGGCCAGAGTGTCACAGGCCTGGGCCACAAAGGCCTGAAGCGCAGCCTGCTCTACGCGCCCGCGACCAATGCGCGGGCCCTGGAGAAGGCGCTGGAGCTGCCGGCCGACGTGGTGATCGTCGACCTCGAGGATTCGGTGGGGCCCGAGGCCAAGGAGCAGGCCCGCGCCCTGGCCGTGGCCGCCCTGCGCCGCGGCTTCCCCGGCAAGACCACCGCCCTGCGCTGCAACGGCCTCGACACGCCCTGGGGCCAGGCCGACCTGAAGGCGGTAGTGCAGGCGCAGCCCGACGTGCTGGTGCTGCCCAAGGTGTCGTCGCCCGAGCCGATCCACGCGGTGACCCGCGGAATCGGCCAGGACATCCGCCTGTGGGCCATGATCGAGAGCTGCATGGGCCTGATCCGCATGCCGGACATCGCCGGGGCGGCCAGGACCACCGGCTTGTCGGGCCTGCTGGTGGGCGGCAACGACCTGGCCGCCGACATGCGCTGCCAGGTCGGCGTGGACCGCCACGCCTTGGTCCCGGCGCTGAGCCAGGTGGTGATCACCGCGCGGGCCTGGGGCCTGACCCCGCTGGACGGACCGTTCAACGACTTCCACGACGCCGGCGGGCTGGAGATCCAGTGCCGCCAGGCCGCCGAGCTCGGCTTCGACGGCAAGAGCCTGATCCACCCCGCCCAGATCGAGACCGCCAACCGCGCCTTCTCCCCCTCCGCCGAACGCATCGCCTGGGCCCGGGCGGTGATCGCCGCGTTCGAGGTCGAGCCCAGGGCGGGCGTGCTGAACGTGGACGGACGGATGGTCGAGCGCATGCACCTGAGGGAGGCGCAAGCGATCGTGGCGTTCGCGATGCGCGACGCGGTCAGATAGGCGTGAAACCGCGCTCAAGCCGCCGCCAGGCGGTCGCGCGAAGGATCAGGACGCGCTCCGCATCGCGCCGAGGGGGCCCTGGGCGGCGTCGATGGCGCGGGCCAGGACTTCGGGGGAATAGGCGACCGGCTCGCCCACGCCCCACACCGGGCCGGGCCAGGCGGCGTCGTCGGGACGGCGGCCGATGATGTGGACATGCAGCTGCGGCGTGATGTTGCCGAGCTGGCCGACGTTGAGCTTGTCGATCGGGCGACCGACGGCGGCGGCCACCGCCTTCACCGCGGCCCCGGCCAGCACGATCTCCTCCATCAGCTGGTGACGGTTCTGCGGCGACAGGTGCTCGATCTCGCGGGCGCCCACCTTGCGCGGGATCAGCACGATCCACGGCCAGCGGGCGTCGAGCTGCAGGCGGGCATGACAGAGCTTGAGTTCGGCCAGGGGCTCGGACGTCGCCGCAAAGGCGGGGTGCAGGGCGAACTTGTCCAAGAGGAGAGGTCTTTCGTTGCGCGCCATCGCCTAGCGGCCGATTGAGCGCGTGGTCGTTGTCGACTGTTCCAAAACGCGCGGCTCTTAGCCTCGCGAAGGGGCCGCGTCCATCGCCGAAGTGATTCCCGGGGTGCGGCCTTGCGGCGCAAGGCGGGGAAGGCTAGGACCGCAGCGCACAATCCTTCCGTCAAATCCCCTCCGGAGACCTCGTATGGCTCGCGCGAAGATCGCCCTCATCGGCGCCGGCATGATCGGCGGCACCCTCGCCCACATCGCGGCCCGCGAGGAGCTGGGCGACGTGGTCCTGTTCGACATCGCCGAGGGCACGCCCCAGGGCAAGGCGCTGGACCTCGCCGAGGCGACCGCCGTGTTCGGCAAGGACGTGGCCCTGAAGGGCGCCAACGACTACGCGGGCATCGCCGGCGCCGACGTCTGCATCGTGACGGCCGGCGTGCCGCGCAAGCCGGGCATGAGCCGCGACGACCTGCTGGGCATCAACCTGAAGGTGATGAAGGCGGTGGGCGAGGGCATCAAGGCCAACGCGCCGAACGCCTTCGTGATCTGCATCACCAACCCGCTCGACGCCATGGTGTGGGCCCTGCAGCAGTTCTCGGGCCTGCCCAAGCAGAAGGTGATCGGCATGGCCGGGGTGCTGGACTCCGCGCGCTTCGCCTACTTCCTGGCCGAGAAGACCGGCGTGTCGGTCGAGGACATCCACGCCTGGACGCTGGGCGGCCACGGCGACGACATGGTGCCGATGGTGCGCCACTCGACGGTCGGCGGCCTGCCGCTGCCGGAGTGCGTGAACCAGGGGATGATGACCCAAGAAGAGCTCGACGCCATCGTCAAGCGCACCCGCGGCGGCGGCGGCGAGATCGTGGCCCTGCTGAAGACCGGCTCGGCGTTCTACGCCCCGGCCGAGAGCGCCATCGCCATGGCCGCCTCGTACCTGAAGGACAAGAAGCGCGTGCTGCCCTGCGCCGCCTACCTGGACGGAGAATATGGCCTGGCCGGTCTGTACGTCGGCGTGCCGGTGGTGATCGGCAAGGACGGGGTGGAGCGCATCATCGAGTTCTCCACCAACGACGAGGAGAAGGCGATGTTCGCCAAGTCCGTGGAGTCGGTGAAGGGCCTGATGGAAGCCTGCAAGGGCATCGACGGCTCGCTCGTCTAAACATCCCAACGTCACGCTGGCGTTGGCCGGCGCGAATGAACGAAGCTCCGGTCAAGCCCGATCGGAGCTTTTTTCATGCCTGAGCTTCAACTGCCCGAGTTTCCGGTGCTCGAGACCGAACGACTGGTCCTTCGGGTCCCGCGGGAGAGCGACCTCGACGGGTTCGCCGCCCTGATGGCCGACGAGGAGAGCGCGCGCCACATCGGCGGCGTGCAGGCCCGCTCGGCCGCCTGGCGCGGCATGGCGACCATGAGCGGCGCCTGGCTGCTCAGGGGCTTCTCCATGTTTTCGGTGATCGAGAAGGCCAGCGGCGTCTGGGTCGGCCGTATCGGCCCCTGGTTCCCCGAGGACTGGCCGGGCACGGAGGTCGGCTGGGGTCTTCTGCGCGAACATTGGGGCAAGGGCTACGGCGCCGAAGCCGCCACCGCGTCCATCGACTGGGCCTTCGCGGCCCTGGGCTGGACCGAGGTGATCCACACGATCGCCTCCGAGAACGCCAACTCCAAGGCCCTGGCCGCCCGCATCGGCTCGCGCTACCTGCGCCAGGGCCGCCTGCCGGCGCCGTGGGACCTGGAACTGGAGATCTGGGGACAGTCGCGGGAGGAGTGGTTCGCGGGCCGGGGTCTCTAGAACCAGCCCGCCTCGCGCAGGGCGCCGGCGAAGCTGCGGCTGACCGGCGCCTCGACGCCGTTCTTCAGCACCAGGGTCCCGCGCCCGTCCGCGCGGCGGGCGTCGGCCACCGCGCCCCTGGCCACCCACCACGAGCGGTGGGTCTGGGCGCCCTCCAGGCCGTCGAGCTCGCCGATGGCGTCGGCCAGACGCATCAGGATCAGGTCCGAGCCCTGGGAGGTATGCAGGCGCAGATAGTGGTCCTCGGCCTCCACCGCATAGAGCTCGGCGCCGCGCAGACGGGGCGGCAGGCGTTCGAGGAACTTCGGCGGCGCGGGCACCTCGGGGCCGGCCGCGGCGGCGGCCGGAGGCGGGGCCCTGCGGCGCTCGTCATGGTCGGCGACCAGGTGATTGATGGCGGTCATGATCACCGACACGCCGAACACCGGCGGGAAATAGCCCGGCAGCAGCTTGGGATCGGTGGCCAGGTAGTCGGGGAAGAATTGCGGGCCCAGGAACCACACCAGCACCGTCAGCGGCGCCGACATCGCCAGGGCCACGATCAGCGAGCCGACCAGGGGCCGTTGGCGCAGCCAGCCCCTCAGATAGACGGGGATGAAGATCGCCGACCCGACCAGGGTGGCCAGGACCATGGTCGTGATCCAGTAGCCGAGCCTCTGGGGCAGGGGGGCGGCCACGGTGCCGAACGCCCCGGCGTAGGCCAGGAACAGCCCGGCCACGACCGCGATGGCCACCGAGCGGAGTACGCCGATCGCCGTCTGCGCCGCCATCGACGAAGCGCGGGCGGCGGGCGGGCGCCGTTCACGTAGGGCGGACGTCGGTTCGTGCATCGGCGGGTGATTCGCTCGGCCGGTTCCTTCAGGGGTCACAAGGCCACGCCGGCCCCCGCTTCCGCAAGGACCCCGCCATCATGACCTCGACCACCCTCCCGCGCCTGCGCACCTTGCTCCTGCAGGGCGCCGCCGGCTCCCTGATCGCCCTGGCCCTGGTGGCCGCGTCCATCGGGCCGAGGTGGCAGGCCCTGGGCCTCGACCGCCTGCCGCCCCTGCATCTGCACGCCCCGGAGCTCTGGCGCATCGCCGCCGCGCCGCCGGCCGTCCAGCTGCACCTGCTCGGGGTGGCGGTCGCCCTCGTCACCGGCCTGACCCTGCTGGCCGGGGTCAAGGGGACTACGGCGCACCGCGTGCTCGGCTGGACCTGGGTCGTGGCCATGATGACGGCGGCGGTGTCGTCGCTGTTCATCCGCATGATCAACCACGGCCACTTCAGCTTCATCCACCTGCTGTCCGGCTGGACCATCCTGGCCCTGCCCATGGGCGTGGCCTTCGCCCGGCGCCACAGGGTGAAGCTGCACGCCCGCACGATGACGGGCCTTTTCACCGGCGGCCTGGTGCTGGCGGGCCTGCTCGCCTTCATGCCCGGCCGCCTGATGTGGGAGATGGTCTTTGGCTAGGCACGCCAGGCGTCAGCGCCTCGGGAAATATATCCCTTTGGGGGCCGCGTCTTGCGTTGGACACCTTGCGGGCCGATATTCCACTCGCGTCCATCAGGACGTTCAACAAGGGTTTCTGATCCGATGAGCGACTTCAACCGCGGCTATTCGTCGATCCCCGCGGGTCGCGCCGACATGGCGGTGGACGCGGGCCTGCGTTCCTTCATGCTCGGCGTCTACAACAAGGTGGCCCTGGGCCTGGTCCTGTCGGCCGCCCTGGCCTACGCGACCTCGGCCGTGCCGGCCGTCCGCGACCTGCTGTTCTCCGTCACCCCCGAAGGCCGTCTCGCCGGCGTCACACCGCTCGGCATGGCGGTGCAGTGGTCGCCGCTGATCGCGATCCTGGTGGGCATGTTCGCCATGCGCAATCCATCGCCGCGCAGCTCGGGCATCTTCTACTGGGCGATCGTCGCCCTGATCGGCGCCGGGCTCGGCTTCATCGGCCTGATCTACACCGGCGCCTCGATCGCCTCGACCTTCCTGGTCACGGCCGCCTCCTTCGGCGCCCTGAGCCTGGCGGGCTACACCACCAAGAAGGACCTGACCGCCTTCGGCAGCTTCCTGCTGGTGGGCCTGGTCGGCCTGATCATCGCCAGCCTGGTGAGCTTCTTCTTCCACTCCCCGGCCCTGGTGTTCGCCATCAACGTGCTCGGCGTGTTCATCTTCGCCGGCCTGATCGCTTACGACACCCAGCGCCTGAAGATGAGCTACTACCAGCTGGGCGGGAACCAGGCGGCCCTGGGCGTGGCGACCAACTACGGCGCCCTGAGCCTGTACCTCGACTTCATCAACCTGTTCCTGTTCCTGCTGCGCATCTTCGGCAGCCGCCGCTAGGCGCTCCGGACAGGCTGGAATACGAAGGCCCGGGGGCGATCCCGGGCCTTTTTCTTTGCTGTTCGCGCTACCGCTTCGCTGCTTGAGCGCGGCTAGTCCACCACCTTGAACCGCCCGCGGTCGAACAGCTTGAGCACCTGGGCCAGGTCGTGGCCGCGCTTGAGGATCAGGCCGCCCTGACCGACCACGGCCCAGGCGCCCTGGCGGCGGCTGAGGGCGGGCCGCTTCTCGATACGGTAGAGGGGGTTTTCGGACGCGTGGCGGAATACCGAGAACACCGCCACCTCGCGCAGGCCGGCGATCGCATAGTCCCGCCATTCGCCCGCCGCCACCTGCCGGCCATAGAGCCGCAGGAGCTGGTCCAGCTCCCGACGGTCGAAGAACACGACGGCCGAGGCCGGCTCAGGTGCGAAGGCGTCGAAACTCATCGACTCCCAGTTAAGCACGATCCGAAAACTTAGGAAGGGTCCGGACTTAACGGCTCAGCTTCGGCGCAGACGAAAGCGCGCTCGACGGCGGCCGAATCGGCAGCGCCCGCGGGCGAACACTGCGCGTAAGCAGGCGCCGGCCGATCGCGCAAATCCTAATGCAACAGCATCACGGGCTTGTCAGAAGGGCGGGGAAACCACCTTGAAATGGCCGTATTTCGGTCGTTCCACGGCCCCCTTGGGCCCCCATGTTCCAATCGTCGGTCAGCCGGAAGTCGCCGGTCCTAGACCCTGAACAGCCCCCCCAGCCCCCTGGGATCGTGGTTTTCAGCTGGCCGGCATTCCCCCCAAAACAACAGCATCATCGGCCCCCTCGACCGCCCGCCTGCATGGCGGGCGTCGCTTTTTGGGCTCCCCCGCGAGCGGGGGCGGCCGCAGTGGTCAGGGCTTGAGGGCGCCGAGGATCTTGCCGGTGGCGCGCGCCTGCAGCAGCACGGCCAGCTTCAGTTCGCCGCCCTTGCCGGCCCGAAGGTCGGCCAGGGGATAGACGTGCGGGCGGCCGGTCCAGGCCCCCAGGCGCTGCAAGCCCACCGCCACGTTGCGGTAGACCACGGTCACGCCGCGATTCTCGCCGTCCTTGACCTGGGCCTCCTGCGGCTGGGCTTCGTAGCGCACCAGCCACACGTCCGCCCCGCCCTTGGGCGCGGGCCCGGAGCCCACGGCCACCTGGCCCGGCGACAGCTCCATGTCCGGTTCGGGGGCGGCGGCCTTGAGCGCCGCCTTGATCAGCTCGGGGGCCTTGTCCACCGCCGAGCGGTCGGCCTGGGGCGCGCCGTCGACCACCACCTGGGGCGTATAGACCTCGCGCTGGCCGGCGGCCTTCATGTAGGCGCGCTGGCGGGCGGAGAACTCCGGCTTGGCGAAGGTGTCCTTCCAGCCGAGGTAGTCCCAGTAGTCGACCGGGAAGGTGAGGGCCAGCACGTCCCTTCGGTCGGCCAGGTCGGCGATCAGGGCGTTGGCCTTGGTGCAGGCGCCGCAGCCCTGGCTGGTGAACAGCTCCACCACCACAGGGCGTCGAGCCTTGCTGGGAGCGGCGTCCTTGGCGAGGGTCGGTGCGGCCGGCGACGCAAGACAGAGGAGAAGGAGCGCGAGGCGCGGCGCGGACTTGAGCATTGCGCCGCAATTAAGCGGAGAAGTCGGGCCAGCGCCCGTAAACTTTTTGTTGGCTGGCCGGCGCCCCGCGGGCGCCGGCCAGACCTTCAAATGCCTTACTCGGCGGCTTCCGGGGCCCGCGCGAGATTGCGCAGGACGTAGGGCAGCACCCCGCCGTTCTTGAAGTACTCGAGCTCGGTGGGGGTATCGATGCGGCAGACCACCGGGAAACGGGCGATGCGGCCGTCGGTCGGGCGGTAGAGCTCGACCGTCAGGGTGGTGCGCGGCGACAGGTTCTCCAGGCCGCGGATCGAGACGATCTCCTCGCCGGTGAGGCCGAGCTTCTGCCAGCCCTCCTCCTTGAACTGCAGGGGCAGCACGCCCATGCCGACCAGGTTGGAGCGGTGGATGCGCTCGAAGCTCTCGGCGATCACCGCGCGCACGCCGAGCAGCTTGGTGCCCTTGGCCGCCCAGTCGCGCGAGGAGCCGGTGCCGTATTCCTTGCCGGCAAACACCACCAGCGGACGGCCCTCCCCCTGGTACTTCATGGCCGCGTCGTAGATCGCCATCACCTCGTTCGAGGGGAAATGCTTGGTGACGCCGCCCTCGATGTCCGGAGTGATACGGTTGCGGATGCGGATGTTGGCGAAGGTGCCCCGCATCATCACCTGGTGGTTGCCGCGGCGGGCCCCGTAGGAGTTGAAGTCCAGCGGGTCCACCCCGTGCTCGACCAGATAGGTCCCCGCGGGCGAGGTCTTCTTGATCGAGCCGGCCGGCGAGATGTGGTCGGTGGTGATGGAGTCGGCGAACACCGCCAGGATGCGGGCCTCGTTGATGTCGGTCACGCCCGAGGGGGTCATGCCCATGCCCTCGAAGTAGGGCGGGTTCTGCACGTAGGTCGACTCGCCCTGCCAGGCGTAGGTCTGGCCGCCCTTGACCTTGATGCCCTGCCAGTTCTTGTCGCCCTTGAACACGTCGGCGTAGCGGCTGGCGAACAGCTTGTTGGTGACGCTCTCGCGCTGGATGTCGGCGATCTCCTGGCTGGTCGGCCAGATGTCCTTGAGGAACACGTCAGAGCCGTCCTTGGCCTGGCCGAGCGGCTCCTTGGCCAGGTCCATGCGCATCGAGCCGGCCAGGGCGTAGGCGACCACCAGCGGCGGCGAGGCCAGGTAGTTGGCCCGCACGTCGGGGTTCACGCGGCCTTCGAAGTTGCGGTTGCCCGAGAGCACCGACACCGCCACCAGGTCGTTGTCCTGCACCGACTTGGAGATGGCTTCCGGCAGCGGGCCGGAGTTGCCGATGCAGGTGGTGCAGCCGTAACCGACCAGGTTGAAGCCGAGGGCGTCGAGGTCCTTCTGCAGGCCGGACGCCTTCAGGTACTCGGTCACCACCTGCGAGCCGGGGGCCAGCGAGGTCTTGACCCAGGGCTTGGGCTTCAGGCCCAGGGCGTTGGCCTTGCGCGCCACCAGGCCCGCGGCGATCAGCACCGAGGGGTTGGAGGTGTTGGTGCAGGAGGTGATGGCGGCGATCACCACGTCGCCGTTGCCGAGGTCGAACTTCTCGCCGGAGACGGCCGAGCGCGCCGCGTCGGACTGTTTGCCGAAGTCGCCGGTCAGGGCCTCTTCGAACTTGGCGGCCGCTTCCGACAGAAGCACCCGGTCCTGCGGACGCTTGGGGCCGGCCAGGGACGGCAGGACGGTGGAGATGTCGAGCTCGAGGGTGTCGGTGAACACTGGCTCAAGCGAATCCGGCTCGACCCACAGGCCTTGGGCCTTGGCGTAGGCCTCGACCAGGGCCACGCGGTCGGCGTCGCGGTTGGTCTTGGCCAGGTAGTCGATGGTGGCCTTGGACACCGGGAAGAAGCCGCAGGTGGCGCCGTATTCCGGGGCCATGTTGGCGATGGTCGCCTGGTCCTCGATCGTCAGGTTCTGCAGGGCCGGGCCGTAGAACTCCACGAACTTGCCCACCACGCCCTTCTTGCGCAGCATCTGGGTGACGGTCAGCACCAGGTCGGTGGCGGTCGCGCCTTCCGGCAGGGCGCCGTCGAGCCTGAAGCCGATCACTTCCGGAATCAGCATCGGGATGGGCTGGCCGAGCATGGCCGCCTCCGCCTCGATGCCGCCCACGCCCCAGCCCAGGACCGACAGGCCGTTGACCATGGTGGTGTGGCTGTCGGTGCCGACCACGGTGTCGGGATAGGCGAGGTCGCCGTTGGTCCACACGGTCTGGGCCAGGTACTCGAGGTTCACCTGGTGGCAGATGCCGGTGCCGGGGGGCACGACGCGGAAGTTGTTGAAGGCCGAGGAGCCCCAGCGCAGGAAGTTGTAGCGCTCCAGGTTGCGCTCGTATTCCTTGGCCACGTTCTCGTCGAAGGCCTTGGCGGTGCCGAAGAAGTCGACCATCACCGAGTGGTCGATGACCAGGTCCACCGGGGCCAGCGGATTGATCTTCTCGGGATCGGCGCCGAGGGTGGTCATGGCGTCGCGCATGGCGGCCAGGTCGACCACGGCGGGGACGCCGGTAAAGTCCTGCATCAGCACGCGGGCCGGGCGGAAGCTGATCTCGTGTTCGACCTTGCCCTTGTTGTCGAGCCAGGCGGCCACGGCGCGCAGGTCGTCTTCGCTGACCGAATCGCCGTCTTCGTTGCGCAGCAGGTTCTCCAGCAGAACCTTCATCGAGACGGGCAGACGCGACACGTCCTTGAGGCCGGCGGCTTCCGCCGCGGGCAGGCTGTAGTACTGATAGGTCTTGTCACCGACCGTTAGGTCTTTGCGAGTCTGCAGGCTGTCGATAGACGGCATGGAATGAGGATCCTCTCACTGCTCAGGGCCGCCCGAAAACCGGTTGCGGGAACGCGCGCGAAACGGAACGGACACACAGCGTCCGCCCCTGCGCAGCGGTTGTACCGCGCGGCCGCGCCCCTCATAGCCTTCGCCGCTGTCCTCGTCCATGCACGGCGTGTGACGGGCCCCCGCACGGCCGGGACCACTTCGGGGCCTGTGCATGATCGGTAAGCTGACGGTCGCAAACCTGGCCCTGATCCGCGGCGACCGGCTGTTGTTCCGGGGGCTGGACTTCACCCTCGAGGCCGGCCAGGCGATCTCGCTGGTGGGGCGCAACGGGGCCGGCAAGACCTCCCTGCTGCGCGCCATCGCCGGCTTCCTGCGCCCGCTGGAGGGGACCATCGCCTTCGAAGGCGACAGCGGGCCGCTGGACCCCGAGGACGCCCGCTCGCGCGGCCTGCACATGGCCGGCCATCACGACGGGCTGAAGTCGAGCCGCCCGGCCGAGGCGGAGTTCCGCTTCCAGGCGCTGTGGACCGGGGCGAGCGAGGCCGGCATCGCCCGGGCGCGCCAGGCGCTCGATCTCGACGTGCTGTTCGACCTGGAGGTGCGCAAGCTGTCGGCCGGCCAGCGCCGGCGGCTGTCGCTGGGACGGCTGCTGGCCAGTCCCCGGCCGCTGTGGCTGCTCGACGAGCCCCTGGCCCCGCTCGACGCCGACCACCGCCGCACCTTCGGCGCCCTGATGGCCGAGCACCTCGCCGGCGGCGGCATGATCCTGGCGGCGGTGCACGACCCCTTGCCGCTTCAGACCGACACCCTCGATCTCGGCGGCCTGGGCGGCCTCGACGAGGACGAAGTCGAGATGGACCCGTTTGGGGAGGAGCGGCCATGAGCGGCTTTGTCGTCCTGCTCAAGCGCGAACTGGCCATGGCCTGGAACCGGGGCGGCGGCCCGGCCGTGGCCCTGGCGTTCAACGTCGGCGCGGTGACCCTGCTGCCCCTGGCCTCGGGCGGCTCGCTAGACAAGCTGAAGCTCCTGGCGCCCGGCTTTTCCTGGGTGGCCCTGGCGCTGGCCTCCCTGCTGTCGCTGGAGCGGCTGTTCGAGCGCGACTACGAGGACGGGGCGCTGGACCTGCTGGCCCTGGGCCCGGCGCCGCTGGAGCTGGTGGCGGCGGCCAAGTGCCTGGCCCAGTGGATCTGCACCGGCATCCCCCTCGCCCTGTTCGCCCCGGTGGCCGCCACGGCGCTCGGCGCCGACCCGGGACTGGCCCCCCTGACCCTGGCCTGCGCCCTGATCGGCGGCGTCGGCTTCGCCTTCGTCGGCGGGGTGGGGGCGGCGGTCAGCCTCGGCGCCAGAGCCGGCGGGGTGCTGATCGCGGTGATCGTCCTGCCCCTGTTCACGCCCCTGGCCATCTTCGGCGGCGGGGCCATCGCCGGCCTGGCCATGGGCCTGGACTGGACATCCGGGCTGCTGTTGCTGTCGGCCTACAGCCTGTTCTTCGTCGCCATCGGTCCCTTCGCCATGGCCTGGGCCTGCCGGAACGCGCTGTCGTGAAGCCATTCTTGTGCGCCATCGGCCTGACGGCCTACTCGAGCGCTCGCTTGTGCGCTACCGGACTGACAGCCTAGTTGAGCGCTCGCTTGCCCCGTCATCAGGACCCCTCTATCTCACTGACATGATCACGCTGCTGGCCAATCCGCAGAGGTTCCTCGCGTTCTCGCGGGTGGCGGCGCCGAGTCTCGGCGCCCTGGCCGCCATCCTCGGGCTGGCCGCCCTGTGGACGGGGTGGTCGGTGCCCGACGACTACCAGCAGGGTTCCACGGTCCGCCTGATGTTCATCCACGTGCCGGCGGCCCTGACCGGCATGCTGATCTACGCCTGCCTCGCGGTGTCCGCCTTCTTCGGCCTGGTGTTCCGCCATTCCCTGGCCGACGCCGCCGCCCGCGCCGCCGCCCCGCTCGGCGCCGCCGTGTCGTTCCTGGGCCTGGTCACCGGTTCGTTCTGGGGCCGGCCGATGTGGGGGGCCTGGTGGGTGTGGGACGCGCGGCTGACCTCCTACCTGATCCTGTTCCTGTTCTTCGTGGCCTACATGGCCCTGCAGGCCTCGATCGACGACGAGACCAAGGCCGACCGGGCCTCGGGCATCCTGGCCCTGGTCGGGGCCGTCAACCTGCCGATCGTCTATTTCTCGGTGCAGTGGTGGAACAGCCTGCACCAGGGCGAGACCATCTTCGCCGCCGGCGGCTCCAAGGCCTCGCCGGTGTACCTCTTGCCGCTGTTCCTGATGTGGGGCGCCTTCTACGCCGGCTTCGGCGCCCTGTGGCTGGTGCGTATCCGCGCCGAGATCTGGCGCCGCCGGGCCCAGGCCCTGGCCGTGCAAGGGGCCCGCTGATGCCCAATCTCGAGCTCGGCAAGTACGTGATCTATGTCGTGCCGGCCTATCTGATCACAGGGGCGGTGATCGCCGCCATGGTCGCCGACAGCCTGCTGCGCGCCGGCCGCTGGAAGCGCGAGGTCGAGAAGCGCGAGGTCGAGAAGCGCGAGGCGGCCCGCAACGGGCAGAAAAAGAAGAAGGCCTGAGCGTGCGCCGCATCCTTCCCTTCGTTCCGGTCGTAGTGCTGGTGGCCCTGGGCCTGCTGTTCGCCGGCTACGGCCTGCGCCACGACCCGCAGGTGCAGCCCAACGCCCTGATCGGCAAGCCCCTGCCCACCGTCGCCTGGCCGCCGCTGAACGGCGGCCCGCCGGTGCGCACCGCGGCCCTGCTGCACGGCAAGCCGGGGCTGGTCAATGTGCTCGGCTCCTGGTGCGGGCCCTGCATCATCGAGTCGCCGCAGCTGATGCAGCTGAAGCAAGCCGGGATCAACGTAGTCGGCGTCACCTGGATGGACCAGCCCGGCAACACCCAGGCGTTCCTCGACCGCTATGGCAACCCGTTCAGCCAGGTGCTGGTGGGCGGCGAGGATTCGGCGGTGGAGTTCGGCATCACCGCCGCCCCGGAGACTTTCATCGTCAATTCCAAGGGCATGGTGGTGGGCAAGCACGTCGGGATCATCAACGACACCGACGTGCCGAGGCTGGTGCGGCAGGTGAAGAGCCTGGACTAGGCTGAACCAAGGGCGGTCGCGCTCAAGTCGGCGCGAGGCGGTAGCGCGTTAAGCCCGCATTAACCACGCCTGGTCACGCTGCATTAACCCTTCCAGCGTCCCCAGCCATGGCCGTCATCAGACCGTTCAGTCCGCCCGTGGTCACTCCCCAGTCGCCGGCCTCGCCGACGCAGGCGCCGGTCCGCGCCCGCGCCACGGCCGAGGCCAAGGCGGCGCAGCGGGCCTTCTTCCAGCAGGCGCTCGGCGACGCGACGCCGGTGCGGGCGGCGCCTGTGGCCGCTCCGGCCGCGCCGATCGCCCAGACCCAGGCCGCCCGGCCCGCGCCGGCGGCTCAGCCCACGGGCGTCGTCCGCCCGATCCCCGACGAGCGCCCGGCGCGCATGATGCGGCCCGGCAGCTTCATCGACATCAAGGTGTGATCTAGGGCCCTACCCCGCCCCGAACTGCAGCTCCGGCGCCGCCGCGCCCGCCGAGGCCTCTTCCGGCAGGTGGCAGGTGAAGGTCGCGCCCTGGCCGGGCTCGCTCTGCAGCGCCACCCAGCCGCCGTGCAGCTCCACCAGCGCCTTGACCAGCGCCAGGCCCAGGCCCGGGCCGCCGCGGTCGCGGCCGACGAAACGGTCGAAGATGTGGGCCTGGACGTGGAACGGAATGCCGCGGCCCTGGTCGCTCACCTGCAGCTGGATCTCGCCGAGGGTCCGCCGGGCGGACACGGTGACGACGCCCTCCTTGGGCGACTGGCGCACCCCGTTCTCGACCAGGTGTTCGAGCGCCTGGCCGAGCCGGCGCGAGTCGGCGCGGATCACGCCGATGTCCTCGGGACAGTCGATGACGATGCGGACGCCGGCCTCCTCGGCCTCGCGCCGCCAGCGCTCGACGGCGGTCTCCAGCAGCGCCTGCACCGGTGCGTCGCCCAGGCTGAGCTGCATCTCCCCGGCGTCGACCTGGGCCATGTCGAGCACGTCGTCGATCGAGCGCGCCAGGTGCCCGGCCGCCACCCGCACCGCCTGGACATGGCCCCGCACGCGCTCGCCGAGCGCCTCGCCCATGTTGTCGAGCAGTTCCGAGTAGCCAATGATGGTGGTGAGGGGCGTGCGCAGCTCGTAGGACACGTTGCCGACGAACTCGCGCTTCAGCCGCTCGGCCTCCTCCAGGGCCTGGGACCGGTCGACCAGGGCGCCTTCCAGGTTGCGGGTGTCGGTGATGTCGGCGAAGGCGATCAGGGTGGCTCCGTCCGGCAGGGGCCGGCTCTGATAGGCCACGATGCGGCGGTCGGAGGTGCGCACCTCGCCGGTCAGGGGCGCGCGTGCCTGGGGATCGGTGTCGGTGACCCGGGCCTTGAGGTCGTTCCATAAAGCGAGGTCGTGCACGCGGCGCATGCAATGCTCGATCACCCCGTCGAAATCGCCGGCCGCCTGCAGCTGGGCGCCGGACACGTTCCACAGGAAGCAGAACGCCTCGTTGTGCAGGCGCAGGCGCCCGTCCGAACCGAACACGGCGACGGCGTCCGACAGCTTGTCGAGGGTGGCCTGCTGCACCTGGATCAGGCCGTTGAACCGGGCCTTCAGCTTGAGCTCGTCGGTGATGTCGCTGAACAGCAGCAGCAGGCCGCCGCCGGGATGCAGCTGGCGCACGATGCGCAGGGTGCGCCCATCCGGCAGGGGCCAGATCTCGTCGTGGCCCTTGCCCAGCTCCTCGTAACGGCGCAGCTCCTCCGCCTTCCATTTGGCGTAGTCGGCGGTCTCGGGCAGGCGCCGGCGCTGGCGCAGGCGATCGAGGATCTCGCCGTGGGTCGGCTTGTCGGCCAGCCAGGCCGGCTCCAGGCCCCACAGCTCGACGAAGGCGGCGTTGTGGAACAGCAAGGTGCGCTGCGGCGAGAAGATCGCCACCGCCTCGCCGATCTGGTCGAAGGTCTCGCCCTGGGCCTCGACGTGACGGCGCAGGGAATCGCGCGCCTCCTCGGCGTCGGTCACGTCCAGGGCCGACACCGCCACCAGGCCGCCGGGGATGGGACGGGCGGTCAGCTGGAAGGCGCGGCGGCGGCCGGCCATGGGGATCCAGCGAAGCTGCACCTGCGGTTGGCCGGTGACGATCGCCTCGCGCGCCAGGGCGTCGGCGCCCTTGTCGAAGCTGAGCCGGCGCTTCTTGGCCGATTCCAGGGTCGGCGCCTCCACGGCCCTGAGCCAGGCCTGGTTGGCCCAGGCGAGCTCGCCCGACGACCGCGCCAGCCAGATCGGCTCGGCCTGGGCGTCGAGGAAGTCGGTGAGCAGGCCCGCGCTCGGCAGGCCGGAGTCGGCGCCGCGGCCCTCGGCGTCCTGGCGCAGGCTGAGGCGAACCCAGCACATGGCCCCGCCGGAACGGCCCTCGACCTCGACCGCCGCATCGCCCCGGTGCACCTGGCCGATGAAGGGCTCGCCGCCGTCGACCAGGGCCTGCAGCCGGGCGCCGAGCTGGGGATCGGCCTGTCCCAGGGTCTCGAGCACGTCGCGCGGGCGAGGGCGGGAGGCGAACAGGCGGGCGCAGGCGCCCAGCACCTCGGCCCCCGACACCAGGCTCACCTCGTCGTCGGCGATCGCCAGCACCGCGCCGTCGAAGGCGTCGACCGCGCCGCGCGCCGCCTCGGCCTCGAACTCGGCGGCCGTCAGCCGCGCCGACTGGTCGGCGAGGCGCGCGCCAAGGATCCGCCCCTGGGCCAGGGCCCAGAAGGTGGCCGCAAGGGCCAGGCACACCGCCCCGCCGGCGGCGGCCAGGATCAAGTCCGACGCGCCCATGCTCCCAAACTCGGACAACCCCGTCGTCCGCGAATCAACCCACGCCCAGCATAGTGCGATGGCGTCTACTGCGGAAACGGTATGCGCCGACGCCTCCTTCCCCGTTTATATGACGACCCTGTTTGCGGCAGTATGGGCGCGCCCGGCGCTCGAGCAGGCCGCCTGTAGCGCAACGAAGAATGAGCATTCTTTATCCGATCGCATCGGGCGTCGAGGCCGCCCTGTCCGCCCCCCGAGGCCGAGCCGCCCGGGAGCGCGAGGCCGTGCGCATGGTCGCCGAACCGGTCGCCTTCATGCGCGAGTTCACCGGCCCGGCGTTCCGGAACGAAGACGAGGCCCGCGCCCACTGGGCGGGGCGGCTCGACGACGAGCGGCCGGGCCAGCGCGTCAGCATCGTCCCCGAAGACCGCTTCTGCGAGCTCAAGCCGATCATCCAGAGGAGCCGCACGCCGTTCCTCAAGCCGCACACGGTGTGGCGGCTGTCGGTGGCCTACTGGCGGCTCGGCGCCGCGCCCGCGCCGGAGGCCGACAGCCCGCAGGCGCGCAAGGCCCGGCGGCGGAAGGACGGCCCGGCGCCGGACGGCGACAGCCTGGACGCCCTGGCCAACCAGCCGCTGCGCCCGGTCAAGCCGCAGCAGCCGCTGGACATCGGCCTCTTCGAAGTGCGCCTGCCCGAGGCCCCGCACATCGTCGTGCCGGATGAATAGGACCTTGCCGATGAAGAGCTGGAAAGACCTCGCCGCGCCGTCGCTGGACGACTTCGCGGGCCTGGCCGACGAGGCGTTCAAGGCTCTGCCCCAGCCGTTCAAGCGCTTGGCCGGCGACGTGCGCATGACGGTGGAGGACTTCGCCACCGAAGAGGTGCTGGACCAGCTCGGCATCGAGGACGCCTTCGAGTTGACCGGCCTCTACCAGGGCGTGAACCTGACCGACCGCTCGGTGCTCGACCCGGTGCCGCAGATTTCCCAGGTGTTCCTCTACCGCCGCCCGATCCTCGACGAATGGTCCGAACGGGGCGACGTGACCCTGTTCGAGCTGGTCACCCACGTGCTGGTGCACGAGATCGGCCACCACTTCGGCCTGTCGGACGACGACATCCATGCGGCCGAGGACGAGGCCTAGCTGCAGCAGCCGCGCCAGCCCTCCGCCTCGATGGGGAAGGGCTGGATGGCGGGAAGCCCGGCGCGGGCGGCGGCCGCGAACTGATCCTATATGCTGTCGAACAAGCTTTGGAGGAACCCATGCGCGTCGGCGTGCCCAAGGAGATCAAGCCCGGGGAGCACCGGGTCGGCCTCACCCCCACCGCGGTCCGCGAATATGTGACCCACGGCCATCAGGTGCTGGTGGAGACCGGCGCAGGCCACGGCGCGGGCTATGACGACGCCGCCTATGTGCGGGCCGGCGCGGACCTGGCGGCGGGGGCAAAGGCCGTGTTCGAGGCCGCCGAGCTGATCGTCAAGGTCAAGGAGCCGCAGGCGGCCGAGTGGGCGCGGCTGAACGCGCGCCACATCCTGTTCACCTACCTGCACCTGGCGCCCGACCCGGCCCAGGCCGACGGGCTGATCGCCTCCGGCTGCGCCGCCATCGCCTACGAGACCGTCACCGACCGCTCGGGCGGCCTGCCGCTGCTGGCGCCGATGAGCGAGGTGGCCGGGCGCATCGCCGTGTTCTCCGCCGCCGAGACCCTGCTCAAGCACAACGGCGGCATGGGCCTGCTGCTCTCCGGGGTGCCGGGCGTGCCGCCGGCGCGGGTGTGCGTGCTGGGCGGCGGCGTGGTGGGGGCCAACGCCGCGCGCATGGCCGCCGGCCTCGGCGCCGAGGTGGTGGTGATCGAGCGCTCGGTGCCGCGCATGCGGGTGCTCGACGACATCTTCATGGGCCGGGTCCTGACCCGTTACTCCACCCTCGACGCCATCGAGGAGGAGGTGATCAAGGCCGACGTGGTGATCGGCGCGGCCCTGATCCCCGGCGCCAACGCCCCCAAGCTGGTCACCCGCGAGCACCTGAAGAAGATGAAGACCGGCTCGGTGCTGGTGGACGTGTCGATCGACCAGGGCGGCTGTTTCGAGACCAGCCGGCCGACCACCCATGCCGATCCCACCTATGTGATCGACGGGGTGGTCCACTATTGCGTGGCCAACATGCCGGGCGCCGCGCCGCGCACCTCGTCCGAAGCCCTGGTCCACGCCACCCTGCCCTTCGGCCTGGCCCTGGCCGACCAGGGGCTCGACGCCCTGAAGACCGACGTCCACCTGGCCCACGGCCTCAACATCCTGCACGGCCAGGTCACCCACCCGGCGGTGGCCCAGGCGCTGGGCAAGCCGTTCGCCGATCCCTATGGGGCGTGGACAGCATGACCGCTTGAACTTCCGCCGTTCCCGGCGCTTCACTAGGGCAGTCGCGGCCGCCGGTGGGAGGCGCTATGAAGCTCAACTACGCGCCCCAGGCCGGCCTGCGCCGCCGCAGACCCGACCAGCATCGCGAGGCGATGGCGTTCTGGGCGGGCATCGCGATCCTCTGCCTGTTCGAGCTGGTGCTGATGTCCAAGAGCTGGTCGCCGGACAGCGCCGCCCACATCTTCGACTTCCACGCCGACCAGGCGCAGGCGGTGGACGCCGATCAGGGCGACAATTGACCGGCTCAGACCGCGCTCAAGCAGCCGTCAGGCGGTAGCGCCAAGAAAACGTCAGGCCGCCCAGCCGTCGCCGCCGCCGACGAGGGCTTCGGGGTGCTCCAGGGCCATCTCGTCCCAGTCGAGGTCGGGCGGGGCGCTGGCGGCGGCGGCGATCACCGCCTGCAGTTCGGCCGCCGAGGCGACGCCGACGATCACGTGATGGGCCTCGGGCCGCGACAGGGCGAACCACAGGGCCGCCTGCAGGGGGTCGCTGCGGCCCTCGGCGATCAGGCGGCGCACGCGCGACAGCGGCCCGGCGTGGCCGCGCAGGCCCGCGGGCATGCGGTCGGGCGGCAGGAACAACAGGCCTTGCAGGAAGATCGAGCGCAGGTGCACCTCCATGCCCAGGCCGGCGATCTCGGCCAGGGCCCCGGAGACGATCAGGCGCTGGTCGAGCAGCGACACCGGCGCCTGGAGTACGTCGGGTTTGAAGCGGCGGGCCAGGGCCACCGGGTCGTCGGAGGCGAACACCGACACGCCGACGCGCTCGAACAGGCCCTCGTCGCGCAGCTGCTTCAGCCGGTCCCACATGGCCGGGCCCTGGGGCGAGAACAGGTCGCCGGCGCTCTGCACCATCACCGTGTCCGCCTTGTCGAGGCGCAGTCGCCGCAAGGCCTGGCGCAGCTCGTCCTCGACGTGGTCGGGACCACGGTCGGGGCGCACGGCGCGCACGATCACGCGGAACGGGTTGGGGCGCGGCATCAGGTTGCCGATCAGGGTCTCGGCCCGGCCGAACTGCACCTGGGCGTCGAGGATGTTGAGACTGGCGCGGGCGGCGATCTGCAGGGCGTCGGCCGCCTCGCGCTCGGGCGGGCGGCCGCGCGGGCTCGACGGCGGCTGGTCGAGGCCGAGCTGCGAGCAGGCCAGGCCGAGCTTGGCGTGCCCGTGGCGGAAGGCGGTCTGCGGCGGCGGCTTGGCGTGCACGGTCATGGCGTCCTGAGGCCCCGGGGAGCCTCGTCATTCTGGGCGGCCCAAGTCTTCTTGGGATGGTGGGGCCGCGGTTGAGGAACGACCTGGCGCAGGGCCCGGGCCAAGCGATCGGCGGCCTGGTCGAAGGCCGCCAGCAACACGGCGATTTCACGATCGCCGTGCGCGTAGGACATATTGACGGCGCCCAGGGTAAACAGGTGGTGGGCGCGGCACTCGTTCATCCACAGAGATCTGACGGCCTGGGGATCGACGCCGCGCAGGCGGCGAAACTCCAGGCGGCAGGCCGCCGGATCGCCGGCCAGGGCCACGATGCCGTCCAGCCCGGCGGCCTGGAGCCGCGCCGCGGTCTCGGCCTGGACCTCGGCCCCGCCGATGCGCAGGGCCGCCAGCACCGGCTCGTTCCCGATCTTGGCCAGCACCGCCCGCGCGGCGGCCAGGCAGGCGAGGTCGGCGCGCAGCGGCTCGTGCGCCTGCGCCGCCCACACCAGATCGCGCCGGCCGGCCAGGACGCTGAGCGGCATGCCGTTGGCCAGGCTCTCGCCGAACACCACCAGGTCGGCGTCGACGCCATAGAGCGCCTGGGCCCCGCCTTCGTGCACCCGGAAGCCCGAGACGGTCTCGTCGAACACCAGCACCGACCCGGTCCGGCCGCACAGCTCGCGCACGCCCTTGAGGTAGCCGGCCGACGGGGCCGGGCCGCCGCAGGGCGCGAGCACGATCGCCGCCGGGGCCTCGCCGTGCACGGCGATCAACCGCTCGAGGGCCGCAAGATCGTCGAACGGGAAACGGTCGCCCTTCAGCCGCCGGGCCTCGCCGCCCCAAGTCGCGGGCGGGTGGGCCGCCGGGCAGACGAACACCGCCTGGCGGCCGGTGTAGAGCTGGGCGGCGATCGTCGCCGCGCGCAGGGCCTGGCTGACCTCGCCGCCGAAGGCGCAGGCCTCGGCCGACGGCGCCATGGCGCGGATGCGCTCGGCCACCTCCGCCTCGTAGCGCGCGATGCCGCGCCGTTCGTCGCCGGACCTCGCGAGGCGCACCGCGGCGACCACCTGCGGGTCGCGGTGGCCGAGCAGCACGGCGCCGCCGACGTTGTCGAAATCCACATATTCGGCCCCGTCCTCGCTCCACACGCGCGAACCGATGGCCTGGACCATCTGGGGCGGGCTATGCTCCACCACGTCCATGGCCAGGGTGACTTGCAGGTTCGAGGTCGCCCACGCCGAGGGCGCGGGGTCGGGGTACGCTCTGGCTCTGGACTGGGGAACGGGCATCGCGCCGGTCCTTCAGCTTCCGAAGGTCAGAAGCGTGCCCGAAAAGGCTTAACGAACCGGTATCACTAACGGGGGTTAGTCATAATCGCGCAACAAACGGTTGTATGGGACGCCCGCCCACACGCCGCGAAGCCGCTGGGCGACGCCAGCCTGCCCTCAAGCAGCGAAGCGGTGGGGCGACGACGATGAACTCCTTCCCCGCCTACTTCCCGCTCTCGGGCCGGCGCGTGGTGATCGTCGGCGAGGGCGAGGGCGCCGAGGCCAAGGCGCGGCTGTTCGCCGGCTCGCCCGCCGTGGTCGAGCGCCTGTCGGCGGCCGCGGGCGCCGACCCGCGGGTCTACACCGGCGCGGTGCTGGCGTTCGTCGCCGCCGCGGACGATCAGGCCGCCGCCAGCGCCGCCCGCGCGGCCCGCGCGGCCGGCGTGCCGGTCAACGTGGTGGACCGCCCGCAGCTCTCCGACTTCGTCACCCCCGCGGTGATCGACCGCGGCGAGGTGGTGGCCGCCGTCGGCACCGGCGGGACCGCCCCGATCCTGGCCTCCCTGCTGCGCGGCGACATCGAGGCGCGGGTGCCCGAGGGCGCGGGCCGGGTGGCCGCCCTGCTCGGCCGCATGCAGGCCGAGGTGCGCACCGCCTTCCCCGACCTGGCGCAGCGGCGGGCGTTCCTGCGCAGCGTCCTGGACGGTCCAGCCGCCGAGGCCGCCCTGGCCGGCGAGGAGACTCGCGCCGAGACCCTGCTGCGAGACGCCATCGCCCTCGGCCCGGCCTCGGCAGGCTCGGTGCGCGTCATCGATGGCTCAGGCCCGGCCGACTTGCTGACGCTGCGGGCGGCCCGCGCCCTGGCGGAGGCCGACCTGCTGGTGATCGATCCGGCGGCGGACCCGGGGATCGTGACCCTGGCGCGGCGGGATGCGCGACGCGTGGCCGCCGGCGACATGAACCGGGCGGCCCTCGGCGAGGCCGTGGGCGACAGCCTGCAAGTGGTGTGGATCACCGCGCCGGGCGGGGCGGAGGCGATCCGCTTCGACCTTGGCCTGACGCCCTGAGCGCGAGCATCGCCCACGGTTAGCGAAGGCTTATCGATCGCACGTTACATTGGCCCTCAAGCACTACTTGAGGGACGCCCATGAAGGGAATCGTCTTCAATCTGCTACAACAGGTTGTAACAGATGCATATGGCGCCGATGCTTGGGATGATCTGCTGGATCGATCCGGATCCTCAGGCATCTACACCTCTCTGGGCAGCTATCCGGACGAGGAACTGGAAAGCCTGGTGGAAACCGCCTGCGCAATGCTGGGCCTGACGCGCGAGGCGGTGCTGCGCTGGTTCGGGACCGAGGCCATGCCCCTTCTGGCCCAGGCCTACCCGGCGTTCTTCGCCAACCACACGACCGCGCGGACCTTCGTCGCCGGCATCAACCACGTGATCCATGCAGAGGTGCGCAAGCTCTACACCGGCGCGGAATGCCCGCATTTCGACATCCGCGAGCCCGTCGCCGGCGTGCTGACCATGGACTACCGGTCCAGCCGGCGGATGTGCGCCCTGGCCCAGGGCTTCGTCGAGGGCGCCGCCAAGCATTATGGCGAGGCGGCGGAGTTCCGGCACCTGGCCTGCACCGCCTCGGGCGCCGATCGCTGCATGTTCGAGATCCGCTGGCCAGCCCAGATGGTCGTCGCGGCCTGATCCCCACATGAGTGCGCAGCCCGCCGCCGAGGACGAGGTCGCCCGGCTGACACAGGCCGTCGAACGGCTGGAAAAGCGGCTGCAGCGCGAGCAGGCCGCCCGGCTCCAGGCCGAGGCCATCGCCGAGGCCGAGACCCTCAGCCTGTACGAGAACGCCCGTCGTCTCGCCTTGCTCGAGACCATCGCCACGGAGTCCAACGCCTTCGGTTCGGTGGAGGGCATCTTCACCCATGCGCTCCGACTGGTCTGCGAATTCACCGGCTGGCCGCTGGGCCACGTTCTCTTCCGCGACTGGAGCCAGGCCGAGCCGACGCTCAGGTCGAGCGGCTTGTGGTTCAGCGCCGGGCCCCACGATTTCGCGGCCTTCCGCCGGCTGTCGGACGACTCCGCGTTCACGGCCGGCGTCGGCCTTCCTGGGCGGGTGATGTCCCGCGCGGCCGCCGAATGGCTGCCGGACGTGACCGCCCACGCGAACTTCCCGCGCAAGGACGCAGCCCGCCAGTCCGGCCTGAAGGCCGGCTACGCCTTCCCCATCCTGATCGGCGACGAGGTCGCGGCGGTCCTTGAATTCTTCCTCGACCGCGAGCACACGCCCGACGAACGCCTGCTGCAGACCCTGGAGCGGATCGGCGCGGTCCTCGGCCGGGTGATCGAGCGCGACCGCGCCGCCCGCGCCACCGCCGACAACCACGCCGAACTCGAACGGATGGTGCAGGAAGCCCAGGCCGCCAGCCGGGCCAAGACGGCGTTCCTCGCCGTCACCAGCCATGAGATCCGCACGCCGCTCAACGCCGTCCTCGGCCTGGCGGAGGCCTTGAAGCGCACCCCCCTGGACCTGGACCAGCAGGATCTGGTGGCCGGCATCCTGGACTCCGGGGCGATGCTGCTGCGGCTGCTCAACGCCGTCCTGGACATCGCCAAGGTGGAGACCGGCGGGGTCACCCTGGCCCGATCGGAGGTAGACCTCGTCGCCCTGGCCGAGACGGTCGTCCGCCTGTGGGGCGCCACGGCCCAGCACGACGGGGTCGCCCTCGACCTGGCCCTCGACGGCCTGCCGCGTCCCTGCCTGATCCACTCCGACGCGGGCAAGATCGAGCAGACCCTGGTCAACCTGGTGTCCAACGCCCTCAAGTTCTCGCCCCGCGGATCGCGCGTGCGGCTGGCGATCGGCGCTTCCGCCGCTCCAGGGAACCGCCTGCGGGTCGAGGCCGAGGTGTCGGACGAGGGGCCCGGCGTGCCCGAGGACGACCGGGCCCGCATCTTCGAAGCCTACGAACAGACCTCGGCGGGACGGCGGGCGGGCGGGGCCGGGCTGGGGCTGGCCATCTGCGCCGCCAATGTCCGCGCGCTCGGCGGCTCGATCGGGGTGGCGGACATCGAGGCCGGCGGCAGCCGGTTCTTCTTCGCCTTCGAGGCCGAGGCCGTCCAGACGCCGGCCGCCGCGCCGGCGCAGACGGGCCCGGACCTCCCCGCGCCGGCCTCGCGGTTGAAAATCCTGGTGGCGGAGGACAATCCGGCCAACCAGAAGGTGCTGGCGCTGCTTTTGCAGCCGCTCGGCCTCGAACCCGCCTTCGTGGACAATGGCGCCGAAGCCCTGGCCGCGGCGCAGGCCCTGCCGTTCGACCTGATCCTGATGGACGCCAACATGCCGGTGATGGACGGGACCACCGCCGTGCGGCGCATCCGCGCCCTGCCCGGACCGGTCGGCCAGACGCCGATCCACATGGTGACGGCCAATGTCTTCGACGAGGACCGCGAGCGCTATTTCGCCGCCGGCGCCGACGGCATCCTGGCCAAGCCGATCGTGGTGGCCGAGCTCTACGCCCTGCTGACCGGCCCCCTGTCCACGCTCCGCCGGCGGGCCGCCTGAGCGGACGGCCTTACGCCTCGACGTAGAGGTCCTGGCCCTTGGTCTCGCGCAGGAACAGCAGCATCGTCACGGCCGAGACCAGGGCGCAGCCGATCGGGTACCACAGGCCGAAGTACATGTTGCCGTTGATGGCCACGATGGCGAAGGACACGGCCGGCAGGAAGCCGCCGACCCAGCCGGTGCCGATGTTGTAGGGCAGGGACATGGCCGTGTAGCGGATGCGGGTGGGGAACAGCTCCACCAGGCACGAGGCCATGGGGCCATAGAGCGCCGTCGCCCCCACGGCGAGCACGAACATCACCGCGAACAGCAGCGGCCAGTCGATCCGGTCCGGATCGGCCGCCGTCGGATAGCCGCCCGCCTTGAGCGCCGCGCCGATCGCCTTGACCACCTCGGCCTTGACCGCCTTCTGCCGATCGGCCGGCAGGCCGACGGCGGACTTCGCGGCCACGGTCACGCCGCCCACCTGCACAATGGCCGGGCTTCCGGCCGGCGCCGGGCGGTTGGCGTAGGACACGCCGGCCCCCGCCAGCGTGCTCTTGGCGATGTCGCACGACGACAGGAACGCCGCCTTGCCGACGGGATCGAACTGCACCGAGCATTCGGCCGGGTCGGCGATCACCGTCACCGGGGTGCGGGCGGTGGCGTCGGCGAGCGCCGGGTTGGCGGCGCGGGTCAGGAGATGGAAGCCGGGCATGATGGCCAGCAGGGTCAGGACGATGCCGAACAGCATCACCGGCTTGCGCCCGAGCCGGTCGGACAGCCAGCCGAACACCACATAGAGCGGCGCCGACACCACCACGATGGCGATCATGAGCAGGTTCACGCTCGCCCCGTCCATCTTCAGCACCTTCTCGATGAAGAACTGGGCGTAGAAGAACACCGTGTACCAGAGCGCGCCCTGGGCCACGGTGATGCCGAACAGCACGACCAGGACGATCTTCAGGTACTTCCACTTGAAGAAGCTCTCGGCCATGGGCGCCTTGGACTGATGGCCCTCGGCCTTCATCTTCTTGAACGCCGGGCTCTCGGCCAGGCGCGCGCGCATGTACAGCGACACGGCCAGGAGGGCGGCCGAGGTGAGGAAGGGGATGCGCCAGCCCCAGTCGGCGAAGGCCGCCTCGCCGGTGAGGGTGCGGGTCAGCAGGATCACCCCCAGGGCCCCGATCAGGCCGAGCGAGGCGGAGATCTGGATCCAGCCGGTGAAGTAGCCGCGCCGGTGGCTCGGCGCATGCTCGGCCACATAGACCGCCGCCCCGCCATACTCGCCGCCGAGGGCGAAGCCCTGGACGATGCGCAGGAAGATCAGCATGGCCGGCGCTGCAAGGCCGACCTGGCCGTAGGTCGGCAGCAGGCCGATGCCGATGGTCGCCGCGCCCATCAGGGTCACGGTGATGATGAAAGCGCCCTTGCGCCCGAGCTTGTCGCCGAGCCAGCCGAACACCAGCGAGCCCAGCGGCCGGAAGGCGAAGCCCGCCCCAAAGGCGCCCAGCGCCAGGATGAAGCCGGCGGCGTCGCCGACCCCGGTGAAGAAGTTCTTCGAGATCAGCGCGGCCAAGGTGCCGAAGATGAAGAAGTCATACCATTCGAAGGCGGTCCCGGCCGAGGAGGCCGCCACGATGGTGCGCATGTCGTCGGTCTCGCCGGCTCTGGCGGCGGGCGGCGCGTCGGCAACGGCTTGGGTCATGCTCTCTCCCTCCCCCCTTCCTTAGCAGAGGCAAGGGCTTAGCCAAGCGCACCGACGAAGAAAGACGAGGGGCCGCCAAGCTCGCCGAGAACTGCCGGCCTACGCCGGCCGGCCGCCCCGGGCCACGAACCAGCCGTTGCGGAAACCCTGGTCGGCCTTGCCGTAGAGGAAAGGCGAGCCGTCGGGCTGGGCGACGCTGCCGCCGGCGGCGGCGAGCACGGCGTGGGCCGCGGCGATGTCCCACTCCATGGTCGGGCCGTGGCGCGGATAGATGTCGGCGGTCCCGTCGGCGATCATGCAAAGCTTGATCGAGGAATCCATCGCCAGGGTATGGCTGGAGCCATACTGCAGCTTCAGCGCCTCGGCCTCGGCCGGGCCCATGGTGTGGCTGATCAGGCAGACCGGCTCGGCCGGCCATGGCCGCACCGTCACCCGCTCGCCGGCCTCCGCGCCATAGGCCCGCCGGCGGCAGCCCTGCGCCGTCGTGAACCAGGTGCGCGCCTGGGCCGGGGCGGCCACGGCGCCGGCCACCGGAACGCCGTCCTCGATCAGGCCGATGTTGACCGTGAAGTGCGTGTCGCCGCGCACGAAAGCCTTGGTGCCGTCCACCGGATCGACCAGGAAGAAGCGGCGGCCGATCGCCTCGGGCACGCCGAAGAGGGCCGAGCTCTCCTCGGCGATCACCGGGATGTCGGGGTAAAGGTCCTTCAGCCGCGCCACGATCACCTTCTCGCCGGCGTGGTCGGCCTCGGTGACCGGCGAAAAGTCGGCCTTGCGCTCCATGACGAACTCGCCGCGCCAGAACGGCATGATCACCGCCGAGGCTTCCTCGACGATGCCGGCCAGCACCGCCCCGATCTCGCTATTCCCCATGGCCAATTCCCCAGAAAGACTATTTGCGCGGTCTTGTCAGTCTCGCGGGTCGCCCGAGACGAACACCAGCCGCACCCGCGAGGTGTCGATCAGCTGCTTGCCGGCGTGCTCGAAATTGACCGTCACCCGATGGCCGACCACCGTCTGCACCTGGCCCAGGCCCCAGTCGTCCTGGTCGGGATGGCGGACCAGGGCGCCCGGTTCGATGAAGGGATCCAGCACGAGGGTCTCACGCGATAGGACGGCACAATCCGGCGCGGCGGTAAGTGGCATGCCCCTGCCGTTTCCCAAAGCCTCAAATTCCGCCAAGCTGCCGCGCCATGCTGTCTGATTCGCTCGAGACCACCCCCGCCCGGACCAGCCAGTCCGAGCTCGCCGCCCACCTCGCCGGGCGCCTGTGCCACGACCTGATCAGCCCGGTGTCGGCGATCGTCTCGGGCCTGGACCTGCTCGAGGACCCCTCGGCCCAGGACATGCGCGACGACGCCATGAACCTGATCGCCCAGAGCGCGCGCAAGCTGGCCCAGGCCCTGAGCTTCGCCCGGGTGGCCTACGGCTCGTCGGCGTCGGCCGAGACCTTCGATCCGCGCGAGCTGGAGACCCTCACCCGCGGGGTGTTCAGCCACGTGCGCGCCGACCTCGACTGGGCGGTGCAGGCCGACCGGCTGGAGAAGCCGCCGGCGCGCGCCCTGCTCAACCTGGCCCAGATCGGCGCCACTGCCCTGCCGACCGGCGGCGTGGCGCGGGTGACGGTGGATGCGGACGGCGACGAGACGGTGGTCAGGCTCCAGGCCCGCGGCCCTCGCGCGCGCCTGCGCGCCGAGGCCCAGGCCGGCCTGCGCGGCGAGCCCATGACCGAGGGCCTGCCCGGCCAGTGGGTGCAGACCTACTATCTGCAGGCCCTGGTGGCCGACGCCGGCGGGCGCCTCGAGTCGACGATCGTCGAGGAGCTGGTCGAGATCAGCGCCCGGCTGCCGAACCCGCCCCCGACCGGTCAGCCCTGACCGACCTGACCGACCTGACCGAACAGCCTTGACCGACCGGCAAGCTTAACCGCTCTGCACCGGTCCTTAACCACCGACGCGGCACAACTGTGTCGAAAGAGGTGGTGCGTGAGAACCTGCCTGGTGGTCGACGACAGCCGTGTGGTGCGCAAGGTGTCGCGACGCATACTCGAGGAGATCGGCTTCGACGTGGCCGAGGCGGCGGACGGCATGGAGGCCCTCGCCTGGTGCCGCACGGCCATGCCCACGGCGATCCTGCTCGACTGGAACATGCCGGTGATGGACGGGCTTGAGTTCCTCGTCCAGCTGCGCCGCGAACCGGGCGGCCAGGCCCCGGTGGTGGTGTTCTGCAGCGTCGAGAGCGACCCCGAGCACATCTCCCGCGCGCTCGACGCCGGGGCGTCGGAATACATCATGAAGCCGTTCGACAGCGACATCATCGAATGCAAGTTCGGCGAGGCGGGGCTGCTATGAGCCTGCTAAGCCAAGGCTTCGCAGGCCGAGCCCTGCTTGAGGAAGGACTTGTCCTTCGAAGCTCCGAAGGAGCGAAGTAGGATGACCCCCGGCGAGATCTCGTTCCTGGCCGACCTGGCGCGCCGCCGCTCCGGCGTGGTGATCGATGCCGACAAGAGCTACATCATCGAGAGCCGCCTGGCGCCGATCGCGCGCAAGCACGGCTTCATCACCCTGAGCGAGTTGGTCTCCGACCTGCAGCAGCGCCAGGACGAGACCCTGATCTGGGCCGCAGTCGAGGCTTTGGCTTCCACCGAGACCCAGTTCTTCCGCGACCGCACCCCCTTCCAGCAGATCGCCGCCGAGGTGCTGCCCGCCTTCGCGCGCAAGGGCCGTCAGACGGTGCGGGCCTGGTGCGCCGGCTGCTCCACGGGGCAGGAGCCCTACTCGCTGGCCATCCTGGCCGAGGAGGAGCGCGGCAAGCACGGGCCGATGCGCATGGAGATCTCCGGCGCCGACATCTCCGAGCGTTGCCTGGAGAAGGCCATCGCCGGCATCTACACCCAGTTCGAGGTGCAGCGCGGCCTGCCGTCGCGCCTGCTGATCAAGTATTTCGACAAGGTCGACGACCACTGGATGCTGTCGGGCCGCATCCGCCAGGCGGTGCAGCTGCAGCGCCAGAACCTGCTGACCGACATCAACGGCGCGGGGCCGTTCGACCTGGTGCTGTGCCGCAACGTGATCTCGGCCTTCGACCCGGCGATCGCGCGGCAGGTGCTGGAGCAGATCTCCGGCGTCCTGGCCCCCGACGGCTACCTGGTGATGGGCGCCTACGAGACCACGGCCCACCACTCGCCGGCGTTCCGCGCCGTGCCGGGCCTGCGCGGCCTCTACACCCGCGACCCGAACCACCGCGCCGCGGCATAGCCTCCCTAGAGGCCGGCCGTCCGACCGCCGACCGGCGGGGGCTCGGGCGTGCGCCGGCCGCCGGGCAGGAGCGCCTCGAACAGGCCCTGGATCATGCGGCAGACCGCGCCGAACCCGGCGAAGACGAGCACCCCCGTCAGCACCGCCGGCAGGGGGAACGGCGGGCCGTGGGCGAAGGCGCGGATCATGCGGCCGACGAAGCCGGCCACGCTGTCGACCTGGACGCTCGGCGCCAGCGCCGGGGCGTTCCACAGCCACAGGGCCAGCACCAGCAGCGCGGCGCCCATGACCATGTCCATCAGCCCGTGCAGACGCACCTGCTGCGGCCAGGCGGCCAGGACGGCGCCCTGGGCCAGCATCGCCAGGATATAGGCGAGCACCGGCCCGTAGAGGTCGGCCTTCAGGGCGGTCCAGTCGGTGGACGCCAGGGCGCCCGGATCGAACGCCGGACGCAGCTCGGCCAGCCCTTCCGGCCCGAGGACGCGCAGGCCGCCGCTCCACCACAGGAGCAGCACCGCGCTCCAGGCCATCAGCCCCACCCCGCGCGCAGCCGGCCACGGCGGCCGCTGGACAGGGTGCGGCCGAACCCTGTGGGGCGGGCGGGGGGATGGGCCGGCGGACGGGTCCGGCGCCGCGGGCCTGGGCGCTCCTGGACCGCCCGGACCGCCGAAGCCGCGCCAGCCCTCGAAGGCGCCGCCCCAGCCCTCGGCCGCCGCGGTGAAGGCGCGCAGGTCGCGCACATGCCAGGTGTCGAGGTAGCCGATGCGGATCCGATAGCGCTCGATGAGCCAGCAGGCGACGGTGGCGAAGCCGATCAGGGTGGCGGCGCCGGTCACGCCGGTCGCCACCGCCCGGCCGAGGGCCGAGGCCGGGTCGGCATAGCCGATGGCGCCGGTCACGAAGACGATGCCGGCCACCACGGCCTGGATCACCAGCACCGCCTTCACCCCGAACAGCCAGTAGGGATAGAGCATCGGCCCGACGACGTGCTGCGGCCCCTCGCCGTAGCGCGCGGCCACCACCAGGGGATGGCCGATCTCGCGCAGCACCGCCTCGATCTCGTCCGGCGTCAGCGGACGGCCGAGCGCGGCCTCGCGCTCCTCCTGGCGGGTCAGGATGGTGTCGCGCAGCTCGGCGACGATATCGTCACGCTGGGCCTTGGGCAGCAGGGCGGCGACGGCCCTCAGATAGTCCTCGATCAGGTCCATGGTCGGCCTTCCTCAGGAGGCGCTTTCGGCATCGATGATCTTGTCCAGGGAACGGCTGATGCGCCGCCACTCGTCCAGCAGGCGCGCCAGCAGGGCCCCGCCCTCCGGCGATAGCCGGTAGAAGCGCTTCTTGCGGCGGTCCTCGTCGCGCCATTCGCTGGCCAGCAGGCCCTGGGCCTCCAGGCGCCGCAGCAGCGGATAGAGGGTGCTCTCCTCCATCTCCAGGCCGTCCTCGGCGAGGGCCTGGCGCAGGGAGTAGCCGTAGTGCTCCTGGCGCAGGCGCGCGAGCACGCCCAGGGTCAGCGATCCCCGCCGCAGCTCCAGCTTCAGGCTCTCGTAGAGGTCGCCGTCCATGCGGCCCGCACCCTGCGCGTCATACACTGTATGCCGTACAGTGTATGACGTCAGGTATACAGAGAGTCAACGGCCGGCCAACCCCGGTCGCGGCGCCTCAGGTCAGCCTTGGGTCAGGCGCGTTCGGCTTCGGCGCCCGCGGGGATCGCGGCGCGAGCCGGCCGGCGGCGCTTCAGCCAGAGCACGGTCCCGGTCACGCCAAGCAGAGCCGGGGCGAGGCCGGCCACGGCGATGATCGCCCGCCACACGGGCCCCATTTCGCCGCCGTCGTGGACCTGGCGCATCAGGCGCAGCACCGGATCGCCGCCCCCCGGGCCCGGCGGCGGAGCCGGCCGCGCCGCGGCCCGGCCGGTGCGGTCGTCGACCCGCACCTGCATCGAACCGGTCTCGCCCCGCACCTGGATGCGCCACGACGGGCGCTTGCCCGGCCCCGGCAGGGCCACCTGCTGCACCCGGCCCGGCCCGGTCTCGGCCAGGGCGGCGGCCACGGCGGCGTCGACCGTCAGGCGGGGGGCGGCCAGGACGGCGTCGCCGGGGCGTGGACCCTGGGCGCCGGGCGTGGACGCGCCGCTGACCATGCGCACCACCTCGGGAAAGGCGATCGCCGCCCCGGTGAACGAAAGCGCCGCCAGGGGAACGCAGATCCAGAAGCCGGCCATGTGGTGCAGGTTGCTCCAGGCGGTCGGCGAGCGCCGCCAGGCGAGGCCCCGGGCCAAGGCGCCTTTGGCGAAGGCGTTTCGGGGCCACCACAGGATCAGGCCGGTGATGCAGGACACCAGCATGACCAGGCCGAGCCAGCCCACCAACTTGCGGCCGGGCTGGGCCAGGAACAGGTTGCCGTGCAACTGGTGGATCATGCCGCGCAGCTCTTGGCGCGGGGCGCCGACGTCCAGCACCCTGGCGCTGGCCGGGTCGAGCCAGGCGGTGAGGCTGCCGCCCTGCACCGTCACCGGGCCGCCCTGCGGCGCTTGGGGCAGGCGCAACTGGGCCGGCTGAGCGCGGTCGCCGAACGCTTGGCGCGCCGCCTCGACATAGGCGCCGGGGCCCAGGGTCGCGGGGCCGGACGCCGCGTGCCGCTGCGGGTGCATCCAGGCGTCGATCTGGTCGTCGTAGACCAGCCACGAGCCGGTCACCCCCAGGGGCGCCAGAACGAGGACCAAGGCCACCCCGATCCACAGGTGGAAGGTGCGCGACAGGGGGCGAAGACGCAGGCGGGCCATGCCGGCTCCCGAAAGGCTGGAGCTGATTTGCTACTAAGAATAATTCTCATGTGCAAGCAGAACCGCTCGCTCGCCTCGCCCGGCCGGAAACGACGAAACCCCGCCACGAGGGCGGGGTTTCGCCAAGTCCAATGTCGTACAGCGCCTTACTTGGCGTCGCGGGCCGTGTCGGTCACGGCCTTGCCGGCCGAGGAAACGTCCTTGCCGGCGCCTTCGACCGTGTTGCAGGCGGCGATGGCCATGCTGGCGACGGCGGCGGCGAGAATGATGAGCTTGCGCATTTCTGGATCCCCTTGAAGTAAAACGTGAAGCTTAAACGCCGTCCGGCCCGATCGGTTCACCTGAGCCGCAAATGATGAGTCGGGTTTGACAAGCGGCGCCGGCTTCATCATTCAATTGGGGCAGCGCGCACCTGGAGCGCCGCCTGTCCGCGGCAAGGGAGACTCTCCCATCCAGCCTGATCTGATCCTTGCGAAGCCTTCTTCCGGCCACTCGTAAGCGGACGTCTGGCGATGGAAGGAGAGTTTCCCCATGAGCCGCTCGTCGATGAGCCGCGCGCTCACGCCCCGGACGTCCCTCGACAACCTGCGCAAGGAGGCCAAGCGGTGGCTGAAAGCCCTGCGCGCCGGCGACCCCGTCGCCCGGGCCCGCCTGAGAGCGGCGTGGCCCACGGCCCCGGCCGAACCCGGCCTGCGGGACGTGCAGCACGCCCTGGCCCGCGAGTACCGCCAGGAAAGCTGGATCGCGCTGACGAGCGCGCTGGACGACCTGGCCCTGGCGCGGCGCAGCCTGGCGGACCAGGCGGACTACCTTCTGCGGCACGGCTGGGACGGCGACATCGGCGCCGCGCGCCGCCTCTTGCAGCGGCGGCCCGAACTGGCCCGACACAGCCTGTTCACCGCCGCGGCCTGCGGCGACCTCCAAGAGGTGGAGCGCCGCCTCGCCCAAGATCCGGAGGCGGCGGCCCGCACCGGCGGTCCCAGGCCCTGGACCGCGCTGGCCCATGTGGCGTTCGGCCGGCTGGACCATACCAACGCCCTGGCCATCGCCCGTCGCCTGCTGGAGGCCGGGGCCGATCCGAACTTCGGGTTCAGGGACGACTGGGAGATCCCGTTCAAGGTGCTGACCGGCGTGGTCGGCCTCGGCGAGGGGCCCCGGCCCAGCCATCCCCAGGCGGTGGCGCTGGCCCGGCTGCTGATCGCGGCGGGCGCGGATCCCTACGACGCCCAAGCGCTCTACGACGTCTCCATCGTGGGCTCGGACACCGCCTGGTACGACCGGCTGTGGCGTGCCTGCGAGGCTCACGGCAGGCTCGACCGTTGGCGGATTCCCGGCGAGGGGCGGCTCGGCGGCGCCAAGGGCTTCAGCACCCTGGACTACCTGCTCGGCAACGCCGTGGGCCAGAACCACCTGGAGCGGGCCGCATGGCTGCTGGATCGCGGCGCCGACGCGAGCGGGACCGGCTTCTACACCGGCCAGCCGCTGCACGCCCTGGCCCGGCTGTCGGGCTTCCTGGAGATGGCGGCCCTGCTCGAGCGCCATGGCGCGCGGCCCGCGCCGCTCACCGGGGTGCAGGCCTTCCAGGCCGCGTGCATGGCGAGGGACCGGGCCGGGGCCGAGGCGCTGCTGGCCGCAGATCCGTCGCTGATCGAGGCGCCCCAGCCCCTGCTCGCCGCCGCCGAGCTCGGCGCCGAGCCGGCGGTGGAGCTGCTGCTGTCGCTGGGCGCGCGCCCGGACAACCTCGGCGACGACGACATCAGCCCCCTGCACCGCGTCGTGCAGTCCTGCCCGGTGCGGACGGTGCGGCGCCTGGTCGAGGCCGGCGCCGACCCCGACCTGCGCGAGCGCCGCTGGCACGGCACTCCCTTGAGCTGGGCCGTCGTCCTGGACCGGCCCGAGGCGGCCGACTACCTGGCCACGATCAGCCACGACGTGCGCCCGCTCGCCGCGCAGGGCCGACTGGAGCGGTTGAAAGCGGTGCTGGCGGCCCAGCCCTGGCGCGCCAGCGAGCAGGTCGCGGGGACCACGCCCCTGTTCTGCCTGCCCGAAGCGGACGAGGAGACCGCGGCGGAGGTCGCCCGCCTGTTGCTGGCCCACGGCGCTAACCCGGCCTTGCCCGATCCCAAGGGCCGGACGCCCGCCGAGGCGGCCCGCACCCTCGGGCTCGACGACGTCGCCGCCCTGCTGGAGGCCGCCAGCGCGCGCCAAACAACACGCTCAAGCAGCGCGACGTGCGATAGCGCCAAAAAGGACTCCCGCTAGGCCGCCTGTTCGGCCTTGCGCGACTTGCCCTGGGTCTGGCCCTCGGGCGCGGGGAACACCAGGCGGGCGGTGACGCCGCCGCGGCTGTTGGGGGCGATGTCGGCGCGGCCGCGCAGTTGGCGGGCGAAGGCGGTCATCAGGGTGCGGCCCACGCCCTCGGTCAGTTCCGGCGGCTGGCCGCGGCCGCCCTCGTCGGAGATCTCCAGCACCCCCTCCTCGCCCTGCAGGGTGAAGCGCACGTGCAGCGACCCGCCCTGGGGCCCGAAGGCGTGCTTCTGGGCGTTGGAGATGGCCTCCACGGCGAACAGGGCGATGGGCGCCAGCTTGTCGGGGTCGACCACAAGGTCGTCGGCCTCCAGTTCCGTGCGGAAGCTCGGGCGCTGACCGGCGTCGGACGCCAGCACCTGCGCGATCAGCTCCTCGAGAAACGAGCGCAGGTCCACGCGCTTGAGGTCCGGCCCCTGGTAGAGGGCGCGATAGATCAGGGCCAGGGCCCCGATGCGCTGGCGGGTGTTGGACATGGCCGCCCGCGCCGCCGGGTCGCTGAGGGCGCGCTGCTGCATGTTGAGCAGGGAGGTGATCACCTGCAGGTTGTTCTTCACCCGGTGGTGGATCTCGCGCATCAGCGCGTCCTTCTGGGCGAGGTTGTCGCGCAGGGCCTGGTCGCGGCCGGCGATGGTCTCGGCCATGATGTCGAGGGTGTGGGCCAGGGCCCGCACCTCCGGCGGCGCCCGCTCGGCCTGCAGCGGCCGCACGGTGAAGCGCCCGCGGGCGTAGATGGCGGCGATGCGGTCGAGATAGGCCAGCCAGCGCACGATCACCCGGTCAGCGGCCACCCACACGCAGGCCAGGGCCAGGGCGAAGGCGGCGATCGGCAGCAGCAGGCTCGACCAAGGATTGAACTTGGCCCAGTAGAACAGGCCCTGCTCCGGCGCCGACAACACCACCGTGATGTCGCCCAGCAGGGGCGCGGCGGCGTAGACCCGCTGGATCCCGCGCAGGTCGCGCGCCCGGAACACGTCCGCCCCCTTGACCGCGACGGCCAGGTCCGCGGCCGGCACCGGGGCGAAGGCCTCGCGATTGGTCCACAGCAGGTAGCGGCCGGTGCGGTCGGCGAGCGCCACTTCCGAACCGGGCGGCAGGGTGCGGTCGGTCAGGTCGGGCTTGAGCTCGTCGAGCGGAGTGATGGCGACCAGGGCCCCGCCGAAGCCGCCCCCCGTGGTGGGCGCGCGCACCGCCATCAGGGCCGCGGGCGTCCGGGTATAGGGACCGACGTCGATGCGGGCGATGGCCACCTGCTCGCCGCGCTTCAAGGCCACGAACCAGTCTGACTGGGCGCGGCCGAGGTCGGGCCCCACCGCGCCGGCGGCGCAGGAGACGCGGCCCTCGGCGTCCAGGCGGATCAGGTTGGCGAAGCCCTTGGAACGCTCCATGGCCTCGGCCAGGCGTGAGGAGCACTGTGCGCCGATCGCGCCGGGAGTCAGCGTTTCCAGCAGCACTTCGGCGGCCTGCATGCGGGCCCGCGCCCCGGCGGCGCTGCGTTCGGCGGCGGCGACCAAGCTGGTGCGGCGCTCTTCGGCGTCACGGCGGAAGGACACCACCGACTGTACCGCGCCCAGGATGAGCACCGGCATCAGGGCGATGGCGAGGGCCGCACCCAACCTCAATCGGATGGTCAGCGGCCCCCACGCCAACCGACTCATGACCTCACCTCAGGTTCGCTACCTTAGCGCGCTCAGCCGCTCCGCATCGTCCAGGATCGAACGCATGGCCTCGCTGGCCGAGGCCCCGTCGCGCTTGTAGTTGCCGGCTTCCAGGATGCCCTGGAGCGCGCGGCGCGCGCGGCTGACCCGGCTCTTCACGGTGCCCACGGCGCAGCCGCAGATCTCGGCCGCCTCCTCGTAGGCGAAACCGCCGGCGCCGACCAGGATCAGGGCCTCGCGCTGTTCGGCCGGCAGCATGCCGAGGCCCAGGCGCAGCTCGTCCAGCGCCACCGGCGCCTCGGGGTCGTCGACCGCCACCAGGGTGCGCTCGGCCGCTTCCTGGTCGAGCTGGGTCTGGCGCCACGAGCGGCGCTTCTCCGAATAGAACTGGTTGCGCAGGATCATGAAGGTCCAGGCCTTCATGTTCGTGCCCATCTGATAACTGGCTCGGGCGTCCCAGGCCTTCATCATGGCGTCCTGCGCTAGGTCGTCGGCGGAGGTCGGATCGCCGGCCAGGGTCCGGGCGAAGGCGCGCAAGTGCGGAATGAGGGCGACCAGTTCCGCCTTGAACGCCGCCTCTCGCGCGGGATCGGCGGGGGTGTCCTTACGCTTCTCTTCCATTAAACTTGACCCGGCTTGCGGGCGTCGGCGCGTTTGAGGATTTCCAGGAACTCGTCCGGCACGGGTTCGTTTACGACCTGATCGAACATCTGTCGCAGCTTGACGCCGATAGCCTGCTGACGCAACCGCGCCTCGTCGAGCGACGGATCGCTCTTTCGGCGCATGTCCGGACGCATATCCGAGTGCCTTTGTTCGATCATTTTACCGGCGGACGTCTTGGCGACGTCGTCGCCCCCTCTGGTGCTCATGTTCGTCCACAACGTTCCTCGTCAGCGAGAGTTCCATACCGCGTTTGGTGTATCTTGAGAAATTCTGTCTGGGTGCGGAACCCTCCGTACGCGCGTACGTTGACCCCGGAAGCCCCGATTTCCCGGGGCCCTTGGCCGTGCACGACATGTTTTCGCCGCGCCGCGCCGCTGTTCTATCCTGGCCCAGAAGGCCTAGTACCATCGGGGGAGGGTTTCAAAAATCATGAGCCTGCTCGCACGACTCGCGCCGCACCTGCCGTATGTCCGCCGCTATGCGCGGGCGCTCACCGGTGATCAGGCGACCGGCGACAACTATGTGCGCGTGGCGTTGGAGGCCCTGGCCGCCGGCGAAGCGCAACTGGACGCCAACCTCACGCCGCGGGTGGCCCTGTATCGCGTGTTCCACGCCATCTGGTGCTCCACCGGAGCCCAGCTCGAGGCGCCGGACGACGGCGAGGTCAACGACACCGCCCACCGCCTGCTGCGCATCGCCCCGCGGTCGCGCCAGGCCTTCCTGCTCACAGCCCTGGAGGGTTTCACCCCGTCCGAGGCCGCCCAGATCCTCGACGCCGACTTCGAGGAGGTCGAGCGTCTGATCGGCGAGGCCCAGGCCGAGATCGACGCCGAACTGGCCACCGACGTCCTGATCATCGAGGACGAGCCGGTGATCGCCGCCGACATCGAGGCCCTGGTGCGCGAGCTCGGCCATGACGTGGTCGACATCGCCGCCACCCGCCGCGAGGCGGTCGACGCCATCGCCCGCAAGACCCCGGGGCTGGTGCTGGCCGACATCCAGCTGGCCGACGGCTCCTCGGGCATCGATGCGGTGAAGGACATCCTGGCGCGCTACAGCGTGCCGGTGATCTTCATCACCGCCTTCCCCGAGCGTCTGCTGACCGGCGAGCGGCCCGAACCCACCTTCCTGATCACCAAGCCGTTCCAGCCCGAGACGGTGAAGGCGGCGATCGGCCAGGCCCTGTTCTTCCACCCGGCCTCGGCGCGGCAAGCCGCCTAGCGCCCAAGCCGAAGCGCCAGCGCTGGAACGTCCAGGAACAGCCTGGCGGAGCACACGTTCTCCACGGAGGGGGTCGCATCACGCGGCCCCTTTTTGTTTGTGGAGGTTTCGAATGCTCGGCTGGGCCATCACCTTCGCCCTCCTGGCCATCGTCGCCGGACTGCTCGGCTTCATCGCCCTGGCGGGTCTCGCCGCCGCCATCGCCAAGATCCTGTTCGTGATCTTCCTGGCGCTGCTGATCATCAGCTTCATCGTGCGGGCGATCCGCGGGCAATCGGTGGTCTGAGCCACGGGCCTGCACTCAAGCAGCGAAGCGGTGGCGCTATCAATGCGCTCAAGCAGCGAAACGGTAGCGCTATAAAGTAGGGCGGTCCTTGCGGGCCGCCCTTTCCGTTTGCCTTGCGCCGGCGCCTACTGCCCCTGGCTGCGCCCATTGGTGGAGTTGGGCGTCGTCGGGGTGGTCTGCGGGGTCTCCGACTGGCGCGGCGGCGAAGGCGATGTCTGGAAGCCCTTCGCCTCGTTCAGGGTGGCCCGGTCGGCCCGGGTCTGGCCGCCGGGCTGCGACAGCCGGCCGCCCCAGATGCCGCCCACCATCACGGCGTAGATCATCACGATCAGGCCCAGGGAGATGACCAGCACCCACAGGACATGGCGGCCCCGCAGGCCCTGGCGCGCCTGCGTCGTATTGAGCTCGGGCGGATTCTGCGGCTTGGAATCATGAGCAGCGGGCATGGGAAACCTCCTCGGCACCCCATGACCAACGCCCCGGATTTGGCCATGTTCCTGCGGCACAGTCGGGCCATGACGGCTCCCCAAGCTCTTGCCATGGCGTCGGTTTTACTCCCCCATGCGCGCATGAAGCTTCGCCATCGGGCCCTTGCGCTCCTCTGCACCGCCGCCCTGCTCGGGCCCGGCCTGGCCCACGCCCAGGCCTCTTCCGGCGCAGGCGCCCCGCCGGTGGGCGCGGAGGTGCGCGACGGCAAGGGCGCGAACGTGGGCAAGGTCGAGAAGATCATCCTGGGCGCGGACGGCCGCCCCCGGCAGGTGCTGGTACGCGTGGACCGCGTGCTGCGGGCCCTGCCGGTGGAGGCGCTGCAGCGCTCCGGCGACGCCTATGTGGCGGTGCTGACCCGCGCCGAAATCGCCGCCCTGCCCCCTGCGGATTGATCCTCCGCGTCGGTCGACGGCTTCGCTCCGCGGAAGCGGGTCACGCCGATTTCATGATCGGCGCGAAAAAATTCGAAAATTGTGATTTGACCCGGGAACCCGGCCTTTGGCCGCGTGTTTATTGACCTGCGGAGGCGACGACGCCCCCCCGACTTGAGACCGGCCATGCCCGGTCAGTCGCCTCCGCACCCCTATTCTCGATGATGCAAAACCTAAAGGCGGACCCCAAGGCCCGCCTTTTCTTTGTGGCGATGTTGGGCCTGCACTACGCCCAGCACCCGGGCGCGGGCCCAAACGCGCTCGAGCAGCGTGCAGCGCGACAACGCCAACAAACCTCAATGCTCGAAGCGGACGAACACGTCGACGCGACGGCGCTGGGGCGTCGGCCGGGCCGCGCCGCCGAGCGCATCGGCCTGGAAGCCGGCGGCGGGCAGGCCCGAGGCGCGCAACGCCGCGGCCAGGCGACGCGCGCGCTGGCGCGACAGCGGCGGACCGGCTGCGGCAGCATCGGCCCCAGGATCGGCCCCAGGATCGGCCAAGCCGACCACCGCGACCTTGGGATCTCTGCAGCCCTCCGCCTGGCGGCCGGCGTTTCGGATCACGCGCAGGGCCGCGGGGCTGACTTCGGACGATCCGTCGGCGAAATAGACCGGGAAGAAGAAGTCGGTGCAGGGCGGCGAGGCCAGGATCCGCGCCTCGGTCTCCAGGCCCGACACCTGGCCGCAGGCGGCCAGGCCCATGGCGACCGCCGCGACGCCCGCCGCCCCGCCCGCGAATCTCGTCCACGCCGTCGCCACCACGCCTCCTCCGCGACCGCGGTTCAGAAGCGCGGGTCGCCGTTCTCCCAGTAGTACCGGCCGGTCTGCGGATTGAAGTAGTAGTACCGGGCGGTGCGCTGGTCATAGTATTGACGCCGGTCGGTGGGCGGACACCCCACTCCGCCCTTGCTGCAATCCTTCTCCTTGGCCTCGCTCTTGGCCGGCTTGATGTCGCGGCCCTCGCGGAAGTGCGCGACCGTGCTGCAGCCGGCCAGGGCCAGCGCCAGGAGGGTCGCGGCGGCGACCGGCCCCAGGGGCATCGACCTCGCGAACGGAACGGCCTTGGGCATGGGCACTCCTCGAGCTTGCGGCTACGCTGACTGGAACCCGCCCAGCGGCCTCCCGTTGAATCCGGCGGGCTGGGCGGCAAGTCAATTCTCTTCGGCGCGCGAGATGCGATCGGAGGCTGACCAGCGGAGCAGATCATGCAGTTCTTCAGATATCGGCGTCGCGATCCCGACGAGGTGATCGTTACCGAACCCACCCCCGATCCGGCGCGCTCGCCCGAGGCGCGCGAGGCCTTCCGCGCCGGCCGGCGCCTGGGCCAGCACGAGGCGCGCCTCCGCCGTCGCCACCATCCCGTGCTCGGCCTTCTGTTCGGCGTCGTCGCCCTGGCCGGCGCGGCGATGCTGGTGCTGGCGGCGCGCGAGGGCTCCTTCGCCCGCGGCGGCCAGGTGGTCGACCAGAACCTGCAGGTCGCGGCCGACCAGGCCCAGACCGCCGGGGCCGACGCCCTGGCCCGCACCGGCCAAGCCATCCGCAGCGCCGGCGATTCGCTGGAGCAGAAAACCGCGGCTCGCTGAGGCATGGCGGAAGGGGGGGCGCCGCAAGACGTGAGGGCCGGTCCGGCGCGACCGGCCTTTTCGCGCATCGAGATCGTCGCCAACGAGCGCTCCGGCAGCGTCGGACCGGGCGCCTGCGCCGAGGCCGAGGCCCTGGCCCGAGAATTCGGCTTCGACGCCCACGCCCGCGTGCTCGACCCCGACGCCCTGGTCGACGGGCTGAAGGCGGCCCTGGACGCGCGGCCGGACCTGCTGGTGGTGCTGGGCGGCGACGGCACCGCCGGCGCGGCGGCTAGCCTGTGCGGGCCGTTCGGCCCTCTGCTGGCGCCCCTGCCCGGCGGCACCATGAACATCCTGCCGCACGCCCTCTACGGCCGCGGCGACTGGAGGAACACCTTGCGCCTGATCCTGGAAGACGGGCGCGAACGGCCGGTGGCCGGCGGGGAAATCGGCGGGCGAAGCTTCTATGTCGCGGCGGTGCTCGGCGATCCGGCCCTGTGGGCGCCGGCGCGCGAGGCGCTGCGGGCGCGCCAGCTGTGGCTGGCGGTGGACCGGGCGCTCTACGCCTGGCGGCGCTGCTTCCGCCGCAAGCTGCGCTTCTCGCTCGACGGGGCGCCGCACCGCAAGGCCGAGGCCCTGGCCCTGCTCTGCCCCCTGATCTCGCGCAACATCCCCGACGACGCGCCGGGGCTGGAGGCCGCCGCCATCGACCCACACTCCTGGGGCGAGGTCCTGCGCCTGGGGCTGGCGGCCCTGCTCAACCCCCTGATCGGCCCGGTGCTCGGCGGTGACTGGCGCGCCGACCCAGCGGTGACCGTCGACCTCTGCCGCGAGGGCCACGCCTACGCCCGCCGGCACATCAACGCCACCATCGACGGCGAGCCGGTGCGGCTGCCGCGCACGGTGCACATCCGCTTCCGTCCCGTGGCCTTCCGCGCCCTGGTCCCGGCCGGCGACCCGCACCAGCCGCCGTCCGACGCGGCCAAGGCGTAGCCGCGCCCCATGCTGCGCCTGCTGCACCTCACCGACATCCACTTCGGGGCCGAGAACACCCTGGCCGCCGCCGCCGCGGCCGACTACGCCCGCCAGGACCGGTTCGACCTTTTGGTGCTGAGCGGCGACGTGACCCAGGACGGCCGGCCGATCGAGTTCGAGGCGGCGGCGCGCTGGTACGCCGCCCTGCCCGGGCCCAAGATGGTCACCCCCGGCAACCACGACATGCCGCAGGTGCATCCGGCGCGGCTGTTCGACCCGTTCGGCCGCTACGAGCGGCGCTTCGGCCCGGCCGGCAGCGCCTGGTTCGACGGCCCGGGACTGGCGGTGCGCGCTTTCAACACCGCCCGGGGCATCCAATTCCGCCCCAACTGGTCCAAGGGCGCCCTGGCCCCCGGCCAGGCCCGCGCCGTGGCCGCCGACCTGGCCAAGGCCCCGTCCGGCGTGCTCAGGGTGGCGGTCTGCCACCACCCGCTGGTCGAGGTTCCCCATGGGCCCATGACCGGGCGGGTGATCGGCGGGCCGGCGGGGGCCAAGCAGCTGGCCGAGGCAGGCGTGGACCTGATCCTGTCGGGCCACGTACACACGCCGTTCTGCTTCGCCCTGCCGTTCGCCGACGAGCGCACCTATTCGGTGGGGGCGGCCACCCTGTCGCTACGTGAGCGCGGGACGCCGGCGGGCTTCAACGTGATCGAGGCGGAGGCGGACTGCATCCGGGTGATGGCCATGGTCTGGACCGGCTCCCGGTTCGAATCCTCGCGGACGTGGGCCGTGGACCGCCGGCAATCTCTTGCACAAGGCGCTCAACCCGCCGCCAGGCGATAGCGCCAAATAAAAAGCGCCGCAAGCGAGCCTGCGGCGCTTTGATGTCGTCCCGGTCCGGCCGCTAAGGGGCGCGGCCCCTGACCATGTGCATGATCAGCGACACCACCAGCAGCACCAGGAAGACGTAGAACAGGATCTTGGCGATCCCGGCCGCCGCGCCTGCGATGCCGGCGAAGCCGAGCAGGCCGGCGATCAGGGCGATGACCAGGAAGACGAGGGCCCAGGAAAGCATGGGAGCAGCCTCTTGTTGCGTCCGATGGACCGGCTCCGGACTCGTCCACGCGCGGGCTTGCCAGCGCATGTCCTCCGGAACCGGTCTGCAATCGGAACGTGCGAGAGAACCGCGCCGTTCCAGCGGGCGTCTTCGCCCTACCGCTTCGCTGTTCGAGGGCGAGCCCTCAGGCTCAGGGGTGCTTCCAGACGGCGCCCTGGCCCTTGGCGGCGGCCAGCTGGGCGGCGGCGAACGACCAGTTGGGAACGGCGTCGAACCAGGCCTTGAGGAACGCCGCGCGGTCGTTGCGGTAGTCGACGTAGTAGGCGTGCTCCCACAGGTCGCAGACCAGCAGCGGGGTCAGGTCCTTGGTCAGCAGGTTCTCGCCGTCGTGGCTCTGGACGATGCTGAGCGCGCCCGACTTGTCGGCCGCCAGCCACACCCAGCCCGAGCCGAAGTGCGCGGCGCCCTCGTCGCAGAACTTGGTCTTCAGGCCTTCCAGCCCGCCGAAGGCGGCGTCGATCGCCTGGGCCAGGTCGCCCTGGGGCGCGGACTTGTCCGGGGTCATGCACACCCAGAAGAAGGTGTGGTTCCAGGCCTGGGCGGCGTTGTTGAACAGCTTCTTCTCGCCGTCATTGGCCGCCTTGACCACCACGTCCTCGAGGGAGCCCACGTCGCCGCGGTCCTTCAGGATGTCGTTCATGACGGTGAAGTAGCGGGCGTGGTGCTTGTCGTGGTGCAGGTGCAGGGTCTCCGACGACATGGTCGGCTGCAGGGCCTCGTAGCCATACGGCAGGTCGGGAAGCGTGAACATGGGGAGGAGCTCCAAGGTTCGCCGAACGTCCGCCGGCAGGCAGGCGTCCCATTGATTGAGACAGTCTTCAGGCTCTAGCTCAGCCCTTCTTGCTCGGCCGCGGTTTGGGGTCGAGGAACGCCTTCACAACCACGGCCGTCAGGGCAGGGTTGCGGATAGCCAGGAAGATCGCGCCGATCAAGGCGCCAACGGCGATCAGGGGCTTGTCCTGCGCCATGCCCATCAGCCGGTGCAGCAGGTCCTGCTCGTCCTCGGGCTTGTGCGGATGCCCGGGCTTGAGGATCCACCGCTCCAGAATGAGACCGACGATCAGCATCAGCAGGCCGGCGACCAGCACGATCACCGCCGCCGCGCCGGGACCGCCGAGGTATGGCCGCAGCAGGCCGTAGACGGCCATGGCGGCGGCGACCACCATCACCGCTGCCGAGGCCCCGAGCATGGCCGCCCCGATGACGGCGATGATGATCTTGCGGAGGATCGCCTTCACTGCTTGCGGCCGGCCAGCAGGTAGCCGATCAGCACGCCCACGCCGAGCGCGGCCAGGGTGGAGGTGATCGGGCGCTCCTGCACCCGGTCGGTGACATACTGCTGGGCGGTCTCGAACTGCTCGCCGGCGACGTCGGCGTAGTCGCGCGAACGGTCCTTCAGCTCGGCCAGGCCCTCCTTGATCGCCTTCTCGGCGCGGCGGGCCAACTCGGCCAGGGACTTCTCGGTCTGCTCGGCTACGTCGGCGGCGATCTTGGCGACGGCGTCGGCTTCGGCGGCGGTGTCGGCGGACATGTTCAGCTCCCCACTCCAGAGTTCCCTGGGCCCCGGGCGTCATCAGCAACGCCGGCCCTTTCCAGCAGTTCCGACCATAGGACGGACCGGCGGCGGCTTGAAGTGAGGCCGCGCAAATTCACGTTCAGGAAATCGCAGGCGCTGTCGCCTTGGCCGAACGTCGCCGGCCCAGCTTCATCAGAGCATTCATCACGGGGGGCAGCCGCACGATCAGCAGAAGCACGACGATCGCCAGGTAGATCTGCGGCTGGGTGTAGTCGATGTTGCTCTGCCACAGGGCGTGGATGCAGATCATCGGCATGAGCGGATAGACGACCGCGTGCAACCGGCGCCAGGCGCGCGGGCCCATCCGGCGCATCAGGCCGTCGGTGGAGGTGACCGCCAGGGGAACCAGCAGCAGCAGGCACAGGATGCCGAGCGGGATGTAGAGCCGCCGCTGCCAGATGCGCAGCGGGAACTCCCAGACCCGGCCGTAGAACAGGTAGAAGATCCCGTGCGCCGCCGCATAGGTGAAGCCGAACAGGCCCACGGTGCGCTTGTAACGGTGCAGGATCGGCGCCCGCAGCAGGCGCGCCAGGGGCGACAGGCAAAAGCCGGCGATCAGGATGCGGACCGCCCACAGCCCCTCCTGCTTCACCAGGTCGTCCCGCTGGCGCATGGAGCCGAAGACGCCCGTCCACAGCAGGAACGGCAGGGGCAGGGCGAGGCCCAGCCATACCGCCCAGTAGACCAGCCGGTCGCGCGCTGGCCCGGGCGTCAAGGCTCTGGCCCGCAGGATTGACGGCGGCGCCTTCGACAAGCGGCCTCCCCTTTTTTGTCGCGCTACCGGCCTGGCGGCCTGCTTGAGCGCGCTTGATTTTTGTCGCGCTACCGGCCTTGAGGCCTAGTTGAGCACGGTTGGGCGTACGATAGCCAAGCCGCCGCGCCCTCGCCAGGGCCCGGCCCGCCGTCTACGGCGTCTTCTTGGCCGCGGCCGCCGCGGCCTTGGCCGGCGCATTCTCGACGCCGCCGCACAGCTCCGCCTTGGCCATGCGGCCCTTGGCGTCGCGGCACTTGCCTTTGGAATCCAGCCTATAGACGCTGATCACCGCCGGAGCCGGGCCGGCGCCCTTGCAGGCGGAGGCGGTGGCGAACTTGCCGTCGGGCCCGCGGCAGCGGCCATTCTTGTCCGCTGTCTGCGCATGGGCGCTCGGGGCCGTGACGGCCAGGGCGAGGGCGGCCAGGATCAACATGGGGCGCATGGCGATCTCCCTACGCCCCCCAAACCCGAACGTAAGGGAACAACGCCCCCTCGCCGGGCGCAAGGTGAGCAGGAGCCGGGGTCGGCCGGCTCCGGGCCTTTTTCAGGCCAGCCTCGTTCCTAGAGCCGCCTCAGGCGGCGCACTTGGCCTTGGCGGCCATCTTGCCCTTGTTGTCGTGGCACTTGCCCTTGGCGTCGAGCTTGTACGGGGCCTTCGGATCGGCCGTCGCCACGGCGGCGGCGGGCGCACGCTGGGTGGCCGTCGCGGCGGCGGTCGTGGTCGCCTTCGAGCCCTTGCACACGTCGGCCTTGGCGAACTTGCCGGCGGCGTCGTGGCAACGACCGTTCTTGTCGAGGGTCTGCGCTTGAACGGTGGGCGCAAAGGCCATCATCGCCAGGGCGGCCAGAATCATCACGGGGCGCATGGGTGTCTCCCTATTTCCCCAAACGAGGGAGTCGAGGGGAACACCCATGGTCCCGGCAGGCAAGCTGAACAGTAGGGGTACAGCCTTGATTTTGCGAACGAAAGATGAACAAGATCGCGCCATGGAGACCCTCGCCATCCTCACCCTGTCGCGGCCGGAGACCACCGGCCTGGTCACCCGGGGCGCGGGGCGGCTGATGACCGACCTGGGCTACGCGCCCTTGCTCGAGGTTGGCCTGCCCAACGGCCGGCGGGCCGACGTGATGGCGCTGGGGCCGAGAGGCGAGATCGCCATCTGCGAGGTGAAGTCGGGGCCGCAGGACTATCTGGCCGACCGCAAGTGGGGCGACTACCTGCCCTACTGCGACCGGTTCTATTTCGCCGTGGCGCCCGAGTTCCCGCAGGCGCTGCTGCCGGAAGAGCCCGGCCTGATCGTCGCCGACGCGTTCGGCGGCGCGGTCCTGCGCGAGGCCCCGCACACTCCGCTGGCGGGCGCGCGACGGAAGGCGCTGACGCTGGCGTTCGCCAGGCTGGCGGCCATGAGGGCCGCCTAGGCCCGCCCTAGGCTGCCGGGGCCGCCCGGGCGGGGGACGCCATCAGGGGCCGCAGCCTCTCGATCACCTCGGGGCTGCGGGCCAGATCGGCGCGGATCTCGGGGACCTTGCTCAGCTTGAGCGCGGCGTCCTTGGCGCGCTGGGCCGCGGGCCCGAGCGGGGCGGTCTCGCCGGCGGCCATGCGCACCAGCAGGTTCAGCCGCTGCACCGGCGGCAGGGGCGAGCGCATCAGGCTGGCGGTCACCTGGGCGTCCTGCTCCACCAGCCCGCCGAGGTCGCCGAGGCGGCGGTTGAGCATGGTCTTCTCGGACTCCGGCAGGTCCACCCGGGCGATGGCCTTCTGCATCTCGGCCAGGGCCGCGAGCTTGGTCAGGGCCTGGTCGCGGGAGGCGCGCATCTCTCGCTCCAGCTTGAGGGCGGTCACCGCCCCGACCAGCCATTGGGCCGCCTGGTTCTTGTTGGCCGAGCCGGTCACGTTCTCGGCCAGGCGGACGAGCGCGCGCACCTCGTCCTCGGCGGTCTTGGTGTCGGCCACCACGGCGGTCACGAACTCGGCCCCGATCAGCATCGAGGAGCGCTGGATGAAGGCGTCGCGGATATCCTCGGCCGACAGCATCTTGCCCTGGCTGGCGGTGAGGGCCATGGCCAGGGCGCGCAGCAGGTCGATCTCGGCGTTGGTGTCGCTGGGGCGCAGGCGCCGCGCGCTCTTGATCTCGCTGATCACCCGCTTGCCGATGGCCATGCGCACCGGCTGGAAGTAGGCGCCCTCCATCCAGCGCGACAGGCGCTTGGCCGCGCCGTCGAGGGGCGGCATCGAGCGGCCGACCGAGGGATCGACGGTGGCGATGGCGTCGACCACCTGGCCCACGGCCAGGCGGGTGAGGGCGGCCAGGCTGCCGCCGAGGTCGAGGTCGGGCCCCAGGAGCTCGGCCATGCCCTGGCGCGAGCCGAGGATCTCGCCGAGCGGCTGCTCGATCACCTCGAAGGCCAGGGCGCGCGGGCGCGGGTCGGCGGGGGCGGCGTCGGCCAGATCGAGCAGGCGGTCGATCTTGTCGCGCCAGGTCTTGGAATCGGCGAGATGGGCGGCCACGCCGCCGCCGAGCTTGTAGGCCGCCTCCGGGTCCTCCAACAGGCGGGCGCAGGCCACCGCGAACGGCTCGGCCTTGAAATTCGCGAACTTGCCCTGGCGGCCGTCGGCGATGAGCCGGCCGATGGCGCGTTCGATGAGACCGTTGAAGGTGCGGATCACCTCGTGCACCGAGCTGCCCTTGTCCTGGGCCTCGGGGATGGCGATCTTCTGCACCGCGTGCTGCAGGTCGGTGCCGGACGCCTCCAGCTTCTCGGCCAGGTCCGGCCGGTGCAGCAGTTCGAAGGGGGTGGCCTTCTGGCGGCCGAGCCAGCCTTCCAGCAGGCGCACGATGCGCTGGCGCGCATGCATGCTGTAGAGGTCCTGCGGCGTCACGCAGGCGGGACCGGCGTCCTCCAGGCCCACCTTGCTCTTCTTGGGCGCCGCCGTCCCCTTGGTGAGGATGGTGACGCTGGAATATTCGCCGGTCTCGGGATCGAGGACTTCCTTGGACACGCGCACGGCCACCGAGCCGCTTTCCAGCAGCTCCTCGGCATAGGCCATGGCCCGCGCACGGTCCTCCGTCGCCATTTCCAGAACAAGATTTGCGTTCTGATTTCGGCGCGCGAAGACTTCGAAGTGGATTTGCCCGTCGCTCATGGACTCCCCAGGTCCTCCCATCTGCGACGGGTAAGCTTAATATCGCGTTGAAGAGGAACCCCTTGCGTTGCCGCAGGCTTTTCGAGCGCATAGATTTCCCCGTGAACGGCCACCGTGGGGCCCGACAGAAGGCATGAGATGGCGAAGATCACCCTGGTCGACGATGACGAGAACATCGTGGCTTCCGTATCCCTGGCGCTCGAGAGCCACGGCCACCAGGTCAAGGCCTACTACGACGGCGCCACCGGCCTGCAGGCCCTGGAGGTCGACCCGCCGGACCTGGCTATCCTCGACGTGAAAATGCCGCGGATGGACGGGATGGAGGTGCTGCGCCGCCTGCGCCAGACCTCGAACACCCCGGTGATCATCCTCACCTCGAAAGACGAGGAGATCGACGAGATCCTCGGGTTCAACCTCGGGGCCGACGACTACATCCACAAGCCGTTCAGCCAGAGGCTGCTGATCGAACGGGTGAAGGCCGTGCTGCGCCGAGCCGGCGCCGAGGCCGAGGACCGCTCCGCCGCCGGCGGACCGGCCCCGAACCTGAGCGCGGCCGCCCGCGCCATCAAGCGCGGCAAGCTGACCCTCGACCCCGAGCGGCACGACTGCCTGTGGGACGGGCGGCCGGTGAAGCTGACCGTCACCGAGTTCCTGCTGCTGCAGGCCCTGGCCCAGCGTCCCGGCTTCGTGAAGAGCCGCGACAACCTGATGGACGCGGCCTACGAGGATCAGGTCTACGTCGACGACCGGACGATCGACAGCCACATCAAGCGCATGCGCAAGAAGTTCCGACAGGTCGATCCGGAGTTCGATGCGATCGAAACCCTCTATGGCGTCGGCTACCGCTACCGAGAAACCTGACCGCCGCTGGTTCGGAGGCGCGGAGGTGGGCGCGGCGGGAGCCGACGGCCGTCGACGCTGGCTGCCCGGATCGCGCCTGGGCCGGCTGATCATCGCCCTCAACCTGATCGGCCTGGTGATCCTGATCCTGGGCGTGCTGGTGCTCAACGAGTTCCGCCAGGGCCTGATCCAGGCGCGCACCGATTCGCTGCGCATCCAGGGCCAGTTCATGGACGAATTGCTGGTGATCAGCTCCACCAGCGGCGACCCCGAGCCGACCCTGGATGCGGAGGCGGCCAGCCAGTTGCTGCAGGTGGTGATGCAGAGAGCGCTCAAGCTCTCGATCTCGTCCTCCCAGCGGGTCCGCCTGTTCGACCGGAACGCCAAGGTGATCTTCGACAGCGAACTGGTGGCCGACAAGGTCAAGCAGAGCACGCTGCCGCCAGCGCGCAAGCGCGGCGAGACGGCGCCGCAGCCGTTCCACCTGTTCCCTTCCGAGCCCGAGGCCAAGCGCGAGGCCGAGGCGCGCGCGGCCCTCAGTCGCGAGGTGCACACGGTGCTGGCCGGCGGGACCAGCCAGGGCGGCCTGCGCACCACCGCCGCGGGCGAGCGGGTGGTCTCGGTGTCGCTGCCGGTGCAGCACGAGAGGGCCGTGCTGGGGGTGCTGACGCTCGAGGCCGGCGACATCGACCAGATCATCGCCGCCCAGCGCCTGGCCATGATCCCGTTCATCCTGGTGGCCGTGGTGGCCAGCGTGTTCACCTCGCTGCTGCTCAGCGCCCTGATCGCCCAGCCGGTGCTGCGCCTGGCCCGCGCCGCCGACCGGGTGCGCCAGGCCCGCGCCCGCGCCATCTCCCTGCCCGACCTCGCCCGGCGCGACGACGAGCTCGGCGACCTGACCCGCTCGCTGGAGGCGATGACCGACGCCCTGTCGACGCGCATCGACGCCATCGAACGCTTCGCCGCCGACGTCGCCCACGAGATCCGCAACCCGCTGACCTCGATCCGCTCGGCCATCGACACCCTGCCGCTGGTTAAGGACGAGACCAAGCGCGAGCGGCTGAACGCCATCCTGCAGCAGGACATCCAGCGCCTGGACCGGCTGATCACCGACATCTCCAACGCCTCGCGCCTGGACGCCGAACTGTCGCGCGAGCCGCCCCGCGCCTTCGACCTGGAGCGCCTGCTCTCGGAATTCGTCGGCCACTACAACGCCAGCGCCCGCAAGGGCGACGCCAAGGTCGTGTTCCAGGCGACGGGCGAGGACGGCGGCCTGCCGGTGTCGGGCCGCGAGGGCCCGATCGGCCAGGTGTTCCGCAACCTGATCGACAACGCCCGCTCGTTCTCCCCGCCCGGCGGCCATGTGCGGGTGCGGGTGTGGCGCGCGGGCCGCAAGGTGATCGCCACCGTCGACGACGACGGTCCGGGCATCCCGCCGGACAACCTGGAGACCGTGTTCGAGCGCTTCTACACCTCCCGTCCCAAGGGCGCCGCGTTCGGCCACAACTCAGGCCTCGGCTTGTCGATCGCCCGCCAGATCGTCGAGGCCCACGGCGGACGCATCTGGGCCGAGAACCGCCAGGACGCCGAGGGCAAGGTGCAGGGCGCCCGCTTCGCCGTGGAATTCCCCGAGGCGCAAGCCCGCCCGCCGGGCTGGCACGGCCACGACGGGCCGGACCGGCATGGACCAGATCGTCATGGACACGGGCGATGAGCGAGCCGTTCCACGCCGGCCTGATCGCCCTCTACGACCGCGGCCGCTGGAAAGGCGTGCTGATCGAGGGCGCCAGCGCCTCGGGCAAGAGCGACCTCGCCCTGCGCTGCCTGACGCTCGGCTTCCGCCTGGTGGCCGACGACCGCACCCGGCTGTGGGTCTGCGACGGCCGGCTGTTCGGGGCATCGCCCCCGGCCATCGCCGGCCTGATCGAACTGCGCGGCCTGGGCGTCCTGCCCGAGGCGGCCCGCCCCTTCGCCCAGGTCAGGCTGGTGGTGCGCTGCCTGGAGGCGGCCGACGCCCTGGAACGCTATCCCGATCCCGACAGCCGCACCCTGATCGGCATAACCCTGCCCAAGGTGTCGGTGCGGTCGTTGGAAGCGTCAGCGCCCGAGAAGGTGCTTCGCGCGTTGAGTCTGCTTGGAGGCGCGGCCTAAGAGCGCTATCTAGCGCCGCTGCGGCGCAGCGCGGGGGGGACCCGGTGGAAGGTCGTTTATGATCGGGCTCGTGATCGTGACCCACGGGCGATTGGCCGAAGAGTTCGTGCTCGCCATGGAGCACGTGGTCGGACCGCAGCGGAACGTGACGGCGGTCTGCATTGGGCCCGACGACGACATGGAGCGGCGCCGGGCGGACATCCTGCAGGCGGCCAAGGCGGTCGACGAGGGTCAGGGCGTGATCCTGTTGACCGACATGTTCGGCGGCACCCCCTCCAACCTGGCCATCTCGGTGATGGAGCAGACCCGCGCCGAGGTGATCGCCGGCCTCAACCTGCCGATGCTGATCAAGCTCGCCAGCGTGCGCGGGCGCGAGAACCTGCAGACCTGCGTGGCCTACGCCCAGGAGGCGGGCCGCAAGTACATTTCGGTGGCGTCCTACGTCCTGGCCGGCGAGAAATAGGTCTCCATGGCCGAGTCGCAGGTGGTCGAGATCGTCAATGAGCGGGGGCTGCACGCCCGCGCCTCGGCCAAGTTCGTGAAGCTGGCGGCCGCCTTCGACGCCGAGGTCACTGTCACCCGCGACGGGACCACGGTGGACGCCCGGTCGATCATGGGACTGATGATGCTGGCGGCTGGGCTCGGCTCGACCATCGAAATCCTGGCCGAGGGCCCCGAGGCGAAACCCGCGCTGGACGCGCTCGTTGAGCTGGTCCAAGGGCGCTTCGACGAAGACCAGTAGCCTCGGCCGGCGTTTGCGGAGAAAATCAACCGTACGCCGACCCGCGCTCGACCCGCGGAGCGGTGGCGCCTCCAGGGCGCCCTCAAGCAGCGAAGCGGTGGCGCATCACCATGCCCGACCAAGAGATAGAGCTGAAGTTCGAGGTCGACGCCGCGGCCGCCGGCAAGCTGGAGCAAATTCTGCTGGTGCGTCCGGCGGGCAAGAGCGCGCCCCGCGCCAAGAGCCTGGTCTCGGCCTACTACGACACGCCCGACTGCGCCCTGATGAAGGCCGGCTTCGGCCTGCGGGTGCGCGAGGTCGAGGGCCGCCACATCCAAACGCTGAAGGCCGAGCCGGAAGGCCTGTCGGTACGCGGCGAGTGGGAGGTCGAGCTGAAGGGCGACGGCCTCGACCTCGACGCCCTGAAGGACACGCCGGCCGGGGCCCTGCTCAAGGGCCTGAACGGCGACCTCCGCCCGGTGTTCGCCACCCGCGTGGAGCGCACCGCCTATCCGGTGCGCCAGGGCCGCACGAGGATCGAGGCGGCGCTCGACCGCGGCCGCGTGCAGTCCGGCGACCGCAGCCTGGACCTGTGCGAGCTGGAGCTGGAGCTCAAGTCCGGTCCGCACCAGGGCGTCTACGCCCTGGCCAAGCGCCTGATCGAGGCGGCCCCCCTGCGCCTCAGCTTCGTCAGCAAGGCCGAGCGCGGCTACCGCCTGCTCGGCGGCCAGACCGCCGGCGAGGCGATCAAGCAGGCCCGGGTCAGGCTGCAGCCCGGCATGACGACGCGCGAAGCCTTCCAGGCGATCGGCGCCTCGGCCCTGCGCCAGTGGGCGGGCAATGCCGGGGTGCTGGCCGAGGCCCGCCGGCCCGAGGCCCTGCACCAGATGCGCGTGGCCCTGCGCCGGGTGCGCACGGCCATGAAACTGTTCGAGACGGTGGTCGCCGACGACGCCTACGCCCGGCTGACCGGCGAGCTCAAGTGGCTGGCCGGCGAGCTCGACCTGGGCCGCGACACCGACGTGCTGATCGAGGAGACCTTCCGCCCCGCCGCCCGCCGGCTGCACCAGCAGACCGGCATGAGCGGCCTCGGCGAGCGCCTGCTCAAGGCGCGCACCAAGGCCTACGACCGGGTGATCGAGGTGCTGGCCCAGCCGCGCCACCTGATCCTGGTGCTCGACATGGCCGCCTGGATCGATTGCGGCCGGTGGGCCGATCCGGCCGATGCGCGGCACGGCCCCCTGGCCGACCGTCCCATCGAGGCCATGGCCCGCGAAGGCCTCGACAAGCTGCGCCGCCAGGTCAAGACGCGCGGCAAGGCCCTGGCGCGGCTCGACCCCGAACGCCGGCACAAGCTGCGCATCCGCGCCAAGCGCCTGCGCTACGGCCTGGAGTTCTTCGGCGGCCTCTACGGGCGCGACAAGGACCGCCTCAAGGCCATGCTGGAGGCGCTGAGGGACCTGCAGGACGGACTCGGGGAGCTCAACGACGTGGAGGTGGCGCGGGGCAAGGCCCTGGCCCTGGCCGAGGGCGGCGGCCGCGCGGCCGGCGACAGCGAGATCGACGGCGTGCAGGAAGCCTACGCCATCGGCCTGGCCGTGGGCCTGCGCCTGCCCGGCGCCCAGGACCTGCTGGCCAGGGCGGCCAAGGACTACGACGCCCTGATGGACATCAAGCCGTTCTGGCGGTGAGGTGATCATTGGTTGCGCTACCGGCCTCGCGGCCTGCTTGAGCGCGTTTGGTTGCGCTACCGGCCTGGCGGCCTGCTTGAGCGCGTTTGGTTGCGCTACCGGCCTGGCGGCCTACTCGAGCGCGGGACCTGCGGCCTCAATCATATAAAGCTTTCTTTATATCCCCGTTGCGAGCGGGCCCGCGCGCCGCTATAGAGGCAGGCAGACCGAAACAGGAGCCTGCCCTCATGGCCGACTACATCATCAAGGACATCGCGCTCGCCGACTGGGGCCGCAAGGAGATCCAGATCGCCGAGACCGAGATGCCCGGCCTGATGGCCGTGCGCGCCGAGTTCGGCAAGGACAAGCCGCTGACCGGCGCCCGCATCGCCGGCTCGCTGCACATGACCATCCAGACGGCGGTGCTGATCGAGACCCTGCAGGCCCTGGGGGCCGAGGTGCGCTGGGCCAGCTGCAACATCTTCTCGACCCAGGACCACGCCGCCGCCGGCATCGCCGCGGTCGGCACCCCGGTGTTCGCCGTCAAGGGCGAGACCCTGCCGGAGTACTGGGAATACGCCCACAAGATCTTCGAGTGGCACGACGGCGGCTACCCGAACATGATCCTGGACGACGGCGGCGACGCCACCCTGCTGTGCGTGCTGGGCCCGAAGGCCGAGCAGGACCCGTCGGTCCTCGACAACCCCACCAACGAAGAGGAAGAAGCCCTCTACGCGGTGATGAAGCGCTACCTGAAGGAGAAGCCGGGCTTCTATTCGGCGATCCGCGACTCCATCAAGGGCGTGTCGGAAGAGACCACCACCGGCGTGCACCGGTTGTACCAGATGGCCGAGCGCGGCGAGCTGCCGTTCCCCGCCATCAACGTCAACGACAGCGTCACCAAGTCCAAGTTCGACAACCTCTACGGCTGCCGCGAGTCGCTGGTGGACGGCATCCGCCGCGCCACCGACGTGATGCTGGCCGGCAAGGTCGCGGTGGTGTGCGGCTACGGCGACGTGGGCAAGGGCTCGGCGGCCTCGCTGCGCTCGGGCGGCGCCCGGGTGATCGTCACCGAGATCGACCCGATCTGCGCCCTGCAGGCGGCGATGGAGGGCTACCAGGTCCTGACCATCGAGGACGCCCTGCCGACCGCCGACATCTACGTCACGGCCACCGGCAACAAGGACGTGATCACCGTCGAGCACATGCGGGCGATGAAGAACAACGCCATCGTCTGCAACATCGGCCACTTCGACTCCGAGATCCAGATCGCGGGCCTGAAGAACTTCAAGTGGGACGAGATCAAGCCGCAGGTGCACCACGTCGAGTTCCCGGACGGCAAGAAGATCATCGTGCTGTCGGAAGGCCGCCTGGTGAACCTCGGCAACGCCACCGGCCACCCCTCGTTCGTGATGAGCGCCAGCTTCACCAACCAGACCCTGGCCCAGATCGAGCTGTGGACCAACGGCAAGGCCTACCAGACCCAGGTCTACACCCTGCCCAAGAAGCTCGACGAGAAGGTTGCCATGCTCCACCTCGACAAGCTTGGCGCGCGGCTGACCCGGCTGTCGGACGACCAGGCCTCCTACATTGGCGTGGGGCAGCAAGGCCCGTTCAAGCCCGAGCACTACCGCTACTAGACTAGCGCCAACCGACGACGGAACGAATATGGCCCTCCTCCGCCCGGCCGGAGGAGGGCTTTCTTCTTCCTTGTGCGCTACCGCTTCGCTGCTTGAGCGCGATCGTTTGCGCGACCGCTTCGCTGCTTGAGCGCGAGCCTCACTCAACCCGCTCTGCGCCCCCTCGGCGGGTCCGGCTCGTTGAGCCGCTCGGCCGCCGCGCACAGGTCGAGCACGGTCTGGGGCAGCTGGCTGAGGTCGACGTGGGCGCAGCCGAGGCCCGCGCGCAGGCGCGCGTCGGCGTGGGCGACGGCGTCGCGGAACGGCACGCGGTAGAGCGGATCGTCGTCCACCGGCCGGCTGGGGACGGCGGCGCCGGGCGCCTCGGGATCGGCCAGCGTCACGTCGAACGGCGCGGGCTCTTCCGGCAGCGAGATCGGCTGGGAGCGGGGCGCGCTTTCCGGCGTCGCCTGCGGCTGGGGAGCGCGAAGCGGCTGCGGACGCAGATGGATCAGCTGCACGATGGTCAACGGGGCGTACGCGTCGGATGGGCGCGCGCGATCCGGGATGTTCGGCCGGACGACAGGCAGCAGGGCGAGGACGGCCAGCAGGTGCACCGCCATCGCCGCCGTGAGGCCCAGCATCCGGCGTCGCGACCGTCTCATCCGCCTTCCCGCACTTGGATGCGCCACCGCTTGGTTGCGCGAGCGCAGGGCGGCAGCGTGGGCGAGCACAGTATCATCGGACGGCGGAATTGGGGCCTCAACGGCGCCTGAAGGGCCGTGCCGCGCCAGGCGGATGCGGGAGGATGGTGATCGGGCGGGCCTAGACCTCCCGCCCGATCACGCACGGGCCAGCGGCGGTGCTCAGGCCGCCGCGCCCGCCGCGGCCGGAGCGTCCTTCTTGGACAAGGCGCCCGCCACGTATTCGGAAACGATGCCGAAGATCGCGCCGATCACGATCGAGACGATGGTCGGCAGGATCGCCTTTTCCGCCGGGACCTTGCCGACGAGGATCAGGCCGGCGATGGCGGCGAACCCGTAGACGCTGGCCGGGATGGTCGTGAGCAGCGGCAGGGCCGAGGCCAGACAGATCACGGCGGCGCCGAGGCCCACCGCCACCGGAGCGGCGAATTGGCCGAGCGGGCCCAACTGGCCGGCCAACATCACCGCGACCATGCCCACCAGCGCGCCGAAGATCATGCAAACGGTGGTGTTGCGGCAGCCGGTAACCTTGCCCCCGGCATGGAAATGGCAGCCCCAGGCGATGAACGCCTGCCAGACCTGAAGATTGAGGGCGGTGGCGAAGCTCAGGCCGAACAGCCAGGTCGCCACGACCGCGAGCACGCCAACCGATACCGCCAAGGCGGCTAGCTTGGGCATAGGTCCTCCCACGTCTTTCTAGGGCGGTCTCGTTGTGCGGCCGCCGAGGGAAGCCTATGCGAGCCCTGTATACAGGTCCAGGCCATAAGAACGTCGTTCTGACGGTCGGGGCGCGACTCCGATTTCCTCCCGGCGCGTCGTGTTCTAAGACGCGCCCATGCCCCTGCCCGATCTCGCCGACTGCCTCTGCCCGCCGAAGTTCGAGCCGGTGGCGCGCGCCTTCCTGGCCAATTTCGAGGGAGACCTCCCCGAGCTCGGCGCGCGCTTCGTCGCCTGCATCGAGGGCGAGCCGGTGCTGGACCTGTGGGGCGGCCACGCCGACCGCGCGCGCACCCTTCCCTTCGGCCGGACCACCCTGGCGCCGGTGTTCTCCACCTCCAAGGCGATCACCAGCCTGATGCTGGCCTGGCGGGTGGGCCGCGGCGGCATCGCCTACGACGATCTGGCCACGGAGCTCTGGCCGGAGTTCGGCCAGGCCGGCAAGGACCGGCTGGCGGTCGAGCAGGTGCTGTCGCACCAGGCCGGCCTGTCGGGGCTGCGCGGGCCGCTCGACCCCGACATCTGGTTCGACTGGGAGGCGGTGGTCGAGCAGCTGGAGATCGCCGCGCCGCTGTGGCCACCGGGCGCGGCGTCCGGCTACGAGCCCATGACCTTCGGCTACCTGGCCGGCGAGCTGTTCCGCCGCGCCGACGGACGCACCCTGGGGCGGGCCTTGCGCGACGAGGTGGCCGAGCCGCTCGGGCTCGACTTCTGGATCGGCCTGCCGGAGGCCGAGGACGCGCGCGTCTGCCAGGTGCAGCGACCGCCGGCCCTGCCCGACCTCGGCCCGCTGACCGAGGCCAAGCGCCTGGCCTTCCTGGAGCCCTGGTCCGCGGTCGCCTCGCGCGATGTGCGCCGCTGGCGGGCGGTGGAGAGCCCGGGGGCCAACGGCCACGGCACGGCCCTGGCCCTGGCCCGCGCCATGGCGGTGCTCGCCTGCGACGGCGAGGTCGACGGCCGCGAGATCCTGCCTCACGGCCTGGCGCTGGAAGCGGCCGCGGCCCGGATCTCCGGGCCCGACCAGGTGCTGCCCTTCACCCTGAGCTGGGGGGCGGGCTTCCTGAGGAACGAGGGCCTCGGCATCTACGGCCCCTCGGCCCACGCCTTCGGCCATTCCGGCTGGGGCGGCTCCTGCGCCGTGGCAGACCCCGAGCGGCGCCTGAGCTTCGCCTACGTCATGAACCGCCAGAGCGCCCATCTGATCGGCGATCCGCGCTCGCGCCGCCTGATCGACGCGCTCTACGGCTGCCTGTGAGCCCCATGCGCTCAACTAGCCGAAGGCGATAGCGCAAGGAAAACTCTCAGGCCGCGTCGTCGGCCAGTTCGGCCAGCCGCGACGCCGAACGGGTCTGCTCGACCAGGGTGAACAGCTCGCGCACGTCGATCGGCTTCTTCAGCACCCCGTCGGCGCCGGCTTCGCGGTAGCGCCGCACGTCCTCCTCGAAGACGTTGGCTGTGATCATATGCACCGGCGTCCGGGCGGCGGCGCCGGGCAGGACGCGGATGGCCTGTAGCGCGCCGACCCCGTCCAGAACCGGCATCTGCACATCCATCAGCACCAGGTCGTAGTCAGCGCCGGTCACCGCGTCGACCGCGTCGCGGCCGTTCACGACGAACGTCACCGCCACGCCGAGGGGCTCCAGCAGGGCCTGCAGCACCATGCGGTTGGCCGGATGATCCTCGGCGGCCAGCACGCGCAGCGCGGTCGGGCCGCCCACGGGCGTGGCCGGCGGAACCATCGGCTCGTGCATCAGGGCCGGTCCGGGCGTTGTGGCCGGCGGCGGTTCGTCCGCTATCCGAGGGGCGGCGAACTCGGCCGGGAACGCCATGAAGAAGCAGGCGCCGCCGCCCGGGGCGGTCTCGACCCCGATCGTTCCGCCGAGCAGGGCCGCATGGCCGGCGCAGATCGACAGGCCCAGGCCCGCGCCGCCCGCTTCGCGCCCGGCGGCGGTCTGTTCGAACGGCCGGAAGATGCGCTCGCGCTCGCTCACCGGCACGCCCGGTCCCTCGTCGGACACCTCGAGCCGGACCAGGCTGCGGCCGCCCTCTGCGGCGCCCAGGGCCACGCGCACCGCGATGCGCCCGCCCACCGGCGTGAACTTCATGGCGTTGGAGACGAAGTTGATCAGCACCTGCTCGATCTTGCCGCGGTCGGAGACCAGGCCCTGGCCGGGCGCCAGGGGATCCACGCTGACGACCAGGGTCACCGCCCGTTCGGCCGCGCGCGGACGCCAGATCTCCACCACCGACTCGGCGCAGCGGCGCAGGTCGAAGGGCTCGATGGCCAGCTCCATCTTGCCGCTTTCGATGCGGGTCACGTCGAGCACGGCGTTGAGCAGGCGCAGCAGCATGGCCCCGGCGTCCAGCACCCCGTCCACCAGCGCGGTCTGGCGCTCGGTGAGCGGCTCGCTCCTCAGGGCCTCGGCCAGGCCGAGCACCGCGTTCAACGGCGTGCGCACCTCGTGGCTGGTGATCGCCAGGAAGTCGGACTTGGCGCGGTTGGCCGCCTCGGCCGTCCGGCGCGCGGCCTGGGCCTCGGCCACCTGCTCGTGCAGCTGCTCCTCCGCGCGTTTGCGCTCGATGGCCCGGCCCAGCACCGAGCCGATCTGGGCCATGGCCCGCAGCACCGCGCCGTCGGGCGGGACCGTCTGCAGGCAGAAGAACTCATAGATCGCCGCGGTGTCGGAGGCGATCAGCACGGGGAAGGCGAAGGCGGCGTGCAGGCCGCAGCGCTCGGCGCTGGCCCGGCGCGGGAAGTTGTCGTCCTGCGCCACATCCGGCACCCACACCGGCTGGCCGGAGGCCAGCACCCGTCCGGGCAGGCCGCGCCCGCGCCACAGCTGGGCCTCGCCGGTCGAGCGGCGGAAGTCCTCGCGCTCGGGTCCGTCGACCCCGTGCCAGATGCCCGAGGAGTAGAGCTTGTGCTGGTCGCCGTCGACCCAATAGACATGGCCCACCGGCCAGCCCATGAACTCGCAGATGCGGCCCAGGGCCAGGCGCAGGGTGTCTTCCAGCGGCTGGTCGTCGTTGGAGGCCACGGCGATGGCCTCGAGCAGGGCCAGCACCTCCTGCCGGTCGCCCGACGGGCGCAGGGCCGAGGCGTCGGCCGCCGCGCGAGCGTGCGCTTGCTGATCTAGCCGCTGCCGCAGCCAGCGGACCGGCCCGAGCAGGGCGCCGTGGTCGGACGTGGACACTCCCCCCAGAGCCCCCTGACCCGTCCGCCTCAGCGCGGACGAAGCGTTGTATCCAGCAAGTCATAACAACGCGTTACAGAGAACAAGTTATCGAAGGGAAGCTTAACCCTGGCGACGAGGCGTCCGGGCGCGCCACGCGCCTAAGCTGAAGACGGCTACGCCCGCCCAGATGAACAGGAACGACGCGGCGGTCAGCCAGGTCATCGGTTCGCCGGTGGCCATGGCGATGCCGAACAGGGCGGTGGGCATGACGAACTGCAAAAAGCCCATGGTCGACAGCGGCAGTCGGCGCGCGGCGTGGGCGAAGAGGGCCAGCGGGATCACCGTGGCGGGGCCGGTGGCGAGCAGCAGCAAGGTTGCCGGGACGCCCGCGCCAAGGTGGCCGCGCCCCTGCAAGCCGATCCAGGCGAGATAGGCGAGGCCGAGCGGCGCCAGCATCAGGCATTCGACGAACAGGCCCGCCTGCGCCCCCGCGGGCGCCTGCTTGCGCAGCACGCCATAGCCCCAGAAGGTCGTGGCCAGGGCCAGGGCCAGCCACGGCGGATGGCCGACCGCGAAGCCCTGCAGGGCCACGCCGATGCAGGCCAGGACGATGGCGGCGGCCCCGGCCCGGCTGAACCGCTCGCGGAACAGCAGCGCCCCCGCGCCCATGTTGAGCAGGGGGTTGATGTAGTAGGCGAGGCTGGCGTCGAGCTTGTGTCCGCTGGTCGAGGCCCAGATGAACATAGCCCAGTTCACCGACACCAGGGTGGCGCTGGCGGTGAGCCAGGCCAGGGTGCGCGGCGTGCGGACGATGCCCAGCACCTCGCCGCCGCTCCGGGTCAGCATCAGGATGCCGAACGCCCAGGGCAGCGACCACAGGCAGCGCGAGGCCAGGATCTCTCCCGGGCCCGCGCCGTGGGCGGCCAGCGCCATGAACAGGATCGAGAGCCCGCCCCACAGGACGTAGCAGCCGATCCCCGAGGCGAGATCGTAGCGGGATTGGGACCGCTCCCCGGACGCGCTCCGGGAACCAGGGTCCGGGAGCGCGTCCGAGGCGGAGGTCATGCCGGGGTGCGTTCCAGGAGGCCGCGCTCGTGGAGGAGCTGGGCGATCTGCACGGCGTTGAGCGCCGCGCCCTTGCGCAGATTGTCGGCCACGCACCACAGGGCCAGGCCGTGCTCGACGGTCGGGTCCTTGCGGATGCGGCTGACGTAGACCGGATATTCGCCGGCGCACTCGACGGGGGTGATGTAGCCGCCCGGCTCGCGCTTATCGATCACCACCACGCCGGGGCTCTCGCGCAGGATCTCGCGGGCCTCGTCCTCGTCCAGAGGCGAGTGGAACTCGATGTTCACCGCCTCGGAGTGGCCGACGAACACCGGCACCCGCACGCAGGTGGCGACCAGTTCGATGTTCGGATCGAGGATCTTCTTGGTCTCCGCCGTCATCTTCCATTCCTCCTTGGTCGAGCCATCCGGGAGGAAGACGTCGATCTGGGGGATGGCGTTGAAGGCGATCTGTTTGGGGAACTTCTTGGGCGTGGCGTCGCCGAGGCCATAGAGGGCCTTGGTCTGGTCCCACAGCTCGTCCATGCCGGCCTTACCCGCGCCCGACACCGACTGGTAGGTGGAGACCACCACGCGCTTGATACGCGCCTCGTCGTGCAGGGGCTTCAGCGCCACCACCAGCTGAGCGGTTGAGCAGTTGGGGTTGGCGATGATGTTCTTCTTGCGGAAGCCCTCGATCGCGTCCGGGTTCACCTCGGGCACGATCAGCGGCACGTCCGGATGCATGCGCCAGGCCGAGGAGTTGTCGATCACCACCGGGCCCTGGGCGCCGATCTTCTCGGACCACGCCTTGGACACGTCGCCGCCCGCCGACATCAGCACGATGTCGACCTTGGAGAAGTCGAACTGCTCCAGGTCCTGGCACTTCAGGATCTTCTCGCCGAAGGACACCTCGATGCCGATGGATTTACGCGAAGCCACGGCAAAGATCTCGTCCACGGGGAACTCCAGTTCCTCGAGGATCGCCATCATTTCGCGGCCCACGTTGCCCGTGGCGCCGACGACGGCCACCCGGTAACCCATCGCTGTTCTCCATCTCGACTAGGGAAGCGGCAGTTACGCCCTCGACCCGCTTGGCGCAAGGGCCCGGGCGTCACTGTGACGAAGAAACCACGCCGATTAGTTGACTCCGTCAACTATTCGCCTGTTGATAGGCGCATGGAGCCCTTCATCGACCGCGCCCGCCGCTTCAACCGCTTCTACACCCGCGCCATCGGCATGCTGGGCGAGGGCTATCTCGGCTCGGGCTTCACCCTGGCCGAGGCGCGGGTGATCTACGAACTGGCCAACCGCGAGGCCCCCACCGCCCGCCAGATCGGCGCCGCGCTCAAGCTCGATCCGGGCTACCTCAGCCGCATCCTCAAGCGCCTGGAGGCCCAGGGCCTGATGGCGCGGACCCGCGCCGAGGGCGACCGCCGCCAGCATCGTCTGGCTCTGACGGCGGCCGGCGTCGAGGCCTTCGCCGGGCTCGACCAAGGGGCGCGGGACTCGATAGCCGGCCTGGTCGCGCACCTGTCGCCGCCGGCCCTGGAGCGCCTCTCGCAGGGCATGGCCGAGATCGAGGCCCTGCTCAGTCCCAAGCCCTCCGCCCAGATCGGGCTGCGCGATCGCCGCCCGGGCGACCTCGGCTGGGTGGTCGAGCGCCACGCGCGGCTGTACGCCCAGGAATACGGCTGGGACGCACGCTTCGAGACCCTGGTCGCCCGCATCGTCGCCGAGATGACGGCGGCGCCGGAGTCGTCGCGCGAACGCTGCTGGATCGCCGAGCGCGACGGCCAGCGGCTGGGCTGCGTGTTCCTGGCCAAGGACGATGCGGAGACGGCGCGGCTGCGCCTCCTGCTGGTGGAGCCCGCGGCCCGCGGCGAGGGCCTCGGCCGCAGGCTGGTGGAGGCGGCGGTCGCCTTCGCCCGCCGCGCCGGCTATCGCGAAGTGGTGCTGTGGACCCACCGCGAGCTGCACGCGGCGCGGCGGATCTACGCCGGCCTGGGCTTCCGCAAGACCGAGGAGTGGCAGCACCACGACTTCGGCCCGGTCTCCACCGGCGAGACCTGGCGGCTCGTGCTCAGACGGGCGGCGTTCGAAACGGCCGAAGCGCCGGGCGACGGCTGACGGCTGACGGCGGCGGCGCCCGCGCTCAGGACTTGTCGGCGAGATCCGGCCGAGAGGCGAGGAAGGCCGCGCGCTCCTGGTCGGTGAGGACCTTGGCCTTCTTCCGCCGCGACACCTTGGGCGTGGGCCGCGCGTAGGCCCCGGCCGGAGCGGCCGAAGGCTTGAGGTGGGCCAGGCTCTTGATGGGCGGCTTCATGGGTTTTCCGATCGAGAGGCCTGAGGATGACGGGCGGTGCATGATGATCGGGTGAATCGGCCCGCTCAGTAAGGCGGCGGTCGGATCGCGGCCTGCGCCTTGGCCGCCTCGGTCCACCAAGCCAGGTCGTCGGCGAAGCGCGGGAAGGCGCGGGTCAGCGCCTCGCCGCCCTCGCCGCAGGGCTGGGCGTGCTCGTCGAGCGTCGCCTGGATGTTGCCCACGGTGAGGGTGGAGGAAATCACCACCATGCCCATCTCGTTGAGGGTGTTGTGCCAGGCGTAGCTCGACCGCGTGCCCGCCAGGCGGCCGAACGAATAGCTGGCGATGGCGCAGGGCCGCCAGAACCACTCCTCCAGGAAATGGTCCGTCAGGTTCTTGAGCCCCGGCTGGACGCCCCAGTTGTACTCGCCGGCGACGAAGACGAAGGCGTCGGCCGCCTTGATCTTGCCGGCCAGGGTCTCCAGCGCCTCGGGGGCCTGGCCCTTGGGATGCTCCTTGTACATGCGGTCGAGCATCGGCAGGCCCACCGCCTTGGCGTCGATCAGCTCGGCGTCGTCGCCGCGCGCGCGGAACTGGGCCACCAGCCAGTCGGCCAGGCGGATGCCCTTCCGGTCCGACCGGTATGACCCGTAGAAGACGAGGATCCTGTGGCCCATGCCGCCCCTCACGCCGAAGCCGGGACTCTAGGCGGGTTCTGCGCCCGCGGCGAGAGTCGGAACCGGTCCCCGGACGGGGGGTTTCCCAGCGGAGCCTTCAACCCGCGAGGACCCCCCGATGATCGTCAGCGACGCCATGACCGCCCAGGTGGTGACCGCCAAGCCGACCGACACCATCAAGAGAGTGGCCAACATCATGAAGGAGGTCGACACCGGCGCGGTGCCGGTGTCGGACAACGGCAAGGTGGTCGGCCTGATCACCGACCGCGACATCGTCCTGCGCGTGGTCGCCGAGGGCGGCGACCTCAACGGGCCGGTCTCGGCGGCGATGAGCGAGGACGTGCAGACCTGCCGCGAGGACGACAACCTTGCCGACGCCGCCGCCCTGATGGGGAGCAACCAGCTCCGCCGCCTGGTGGTGGTCAACGACGCCGGCCGACTGGTCGGCATCCTGTCGCTCGGCGACATCGCCCAGGACTACGGGGCCAAGAAGGTCGGCCAGACCCTGGAAGAGATCTCGGCGGAGAACCGCTCGATCAGCGAAGCCTAGGCCGCCAGGACATTTTCGTTGCGCTATCGCTTCGCTGCTTGAGCGCGGGTTCATTGCGCTATCGCTTCGCTGCTTGAGCGCGGGTTCATCGCGCTATCGCTTCGCTGCTTGAGCGCGTTCGTTGCGCTATCGCTTCGCTACCCGAGCGCGGCCAGCACCGCGTCGCCCATGTCCTTGGTGGTGTTCTTGCCGCCGAGGTCGCCGGTGCGCACGCCCGACTCCAGGGCCGCCTTGACCGCCGCGTTCAGCCGCTCGTCGAGGTCCGGCCGGCCGAGCGACCAGCGCAGGGCCATGCCGAAGCTGAGGATCGCCGCCAGCGGGTTGGCCAGGCCCTTGCCGGCGATGTCCGGCGCCGAGCCGTGCACGGGCTCATAGAGGCCGGGCTTGCCGGGGCTCGACAGGGCGGCGGAGGGCAAAAGGCCGATCGAGCCTGTCAGCATCGAGGCCTCGTCCGACAGGATGTCGCCGAACAGGTTGTCGGTGACGATCACGTCGAACTGCTTGGGATTCTTGACCAGCTGCATGGCCGTGTTGTCGGCCAGCATGTGCTCCAGCCGCACGTCCGGGTATTCGGCGGCGTGCAGGGCGGTGACCACCTCGCGCCAGAACAAGCCCGAGTCCATCACGTTGGACTTCTCGGCCGAGGTCACCTTGTTGCGCCGGCCGCGCGCCAGCTCGAAGGCCACCCGCGCCACCCGCACGATCTCGCTCTGGGTGTAGACCTGCAGGTCATAGCCGCGCCGCTCGCCGGTCGGGGTGTTGGTGTCGATGCCCTTGTCGCCGAAATAGACCCCCGAGGTCAGCTCGCGCACGATCATGATGTCGAGCCCGGCGACGATCTCGCGCTTCAGGGTCGAGGCGTCGGCCAGGGCCTCGAAGCAGATCGCCGGGCGCAGGTTGGCGAAGGCGTCCATGGCCTTGCGCAGGTTCAGGAGGCCTGCCTCCGGCCGCTTGTCGCGCGGATTGTTCGCCCACTGCGGTCCGCCTACCGCGCCCATCAGCACCGCGGTGGAGTTGAGCGCCAGCTCCTTGGCCTCCTCGGTCAGGGGCGTGTCGTGCAGATCGTAGCTGGTCCCGCCGAAGGCGCGCTCGTCGATGTCGAGCTCGAGGCCGGCGTGCTCGTCCATCCAGGCCGCCACCCGGCGCACCTCGGCGATCACCTCGGGGCCGATGCCGTCGCCGGGCAGGAGCAGCAGGGAGGGGCGGTTGGTCAGGGACATGCGCTTACTCTCAGAGCGGCTTGGACGACACCGCCTCATAGACGGTCAGCTGGCGGTCGTGGACGCCGAGCGCGGCGCCGGCCTCGCGCCAGGCATGGAAGTGCGGGCTGTTCAGATGGGCGCCGAGGCAGGCCTCGTCGCGCCAGGCTTCGGCGATGACGATCAGGCCGGGGTCCAGCACGTCGGCGCCGAAGCTGTAGGACAGACAGCCCTCTTCCTTGCGGGTGGCCTCGATCACCGCCTTCATCAGCGGGCGGGCCTGGTCGAGCTTGTCCGCCGGGATGCGGACGGTTCCGGTCAGAACGATCATGCGGGGTTCCTCGGGCCTAGGCCCCAACAGCTACGCCCACGTCCGGGTCATGCGCCGCTTCTGCTCGAAGCGGTCGATCTCGCCGGCATGCTCCAGGGTCTCGCCGATGGCGTCCAGGCCCTTCAGCATCTTCTCCTTGCGCGCCGGATCGATCTGGAAGTGGAAGGTCTGGCCCGACGGCGCGGTCACCGTCTGGCTCTCCAGGTCCACCGAGAAGACGTGGTTGCCGCCCTTGGCCTCGGCCATCAGGGCGTGCACCTCGTCGGGCTTCAGCACCACCGGCAGAAGGCCGTTCTGGAAGCAGTTGTTGTTGAAGATGTCGGCGAACGACGAGGAGATCACGCAACGGACGCCGAAGTCCATCAGCGCCCAGGGGGCGTGCTCGCGCGAGGAGCCACAGCCGAAGTTGTCGCCGGCGATCAGCATCTTCACGCCCTTGTAGGCCGGCTGGTTCAGCACGAAGTCCGGCTTCTCCTGACCGTCGAAGTCGAAGCGGAAATCGTAGAACAGCCCCTTGCCCAGGCCCTCCCGGTCCACGGTCTTGAGGAACTGCTTGGGGATGATCTGGTCGGTGTCGATGTTGGCGATCGGCAGGGGCGCCGCGGAGCCGTCGAGACGGTCGAACTTCTGCATCACAGGAACTCCCGCACGTCGGCGATGTGCCCCGCGAAGGCCGCCGCCGCCGCCATGGCCGGGCTCATCAGGTGGGTGCGGCCGCCGCGGCCCTGGCGGCCCTCGAAGTTGCGGTTGGAGGTGGAGGCGCAGCGCTCGCCGTTGCCCAGCTTGTCCGGGTTCATGCCCAGGCACATGGAGCAGCCCGGCTCGCGCCATTCGAAGCCCGCGTCGAGGAACAGCTTGTCCAGCCCCTCGGCCTCGGCCTCCTCCTTCACCAGGCCCGAGCCCGGCACGACCATGGCGCGCACGCCGGCGGCCACCTTCAGCCCCTTGGCGGTGGCGGCCTTCACCACCTCGGCCGCCTGGCGCAGGTCCTCGATGCGGCTGTTGGTGCACGAGCCGATGAACACCCGCTGCACGGCGGCGTCAGTGATCGGCTGGCCGGCGGTCAGGCCCATGTACTCCAGCGCCCGGTGGGCGGAGGCGCGCTTGTCCTCGGTGGCGAAGCTGTCGGGGTCGGGCACGCGGCCGGTCACCGGCATGGCGTCCTCGGGGCTGGTGCCCCAGGTCACCGTGGGGTCGAGCTTCGACACGTCGATGGTGATCTCGCGGTCGAACCGGGCGTCCGGGTCGGAGAAGAACCCCTTCCAGTCGGCCACCGCCAGGTCCCAGGCCCCGCCCTTGGGCGCGCCCGGCTTGCCCTGGATGTAGGCGAAGGTGGTCGCGTCGGGGGCGATGATGCCGGCCTTGGCCCCGCCCTCGATGGACAGGTTGCACAGGGTCATGCGCCCTTCCATGGTCAGGGCGGCGATGGCCGGGCCGGCGTATTCGATCACATGGCCGGTGCCGCCGCCGGTGCCGATCTCGCCGATCATGGCCAGGGCGAAGTCCTTGGCGCCCACGCCGGGGACCGGGGTCCCGACGAAGTTGACGCGCATGTTCTTCGCCTTCTCCTGGCGCAGGGTCTGGGTGGCGAAGACGTGCTCGACCTCGCTGGTGCCGATGCCGTGGGCCAGGGCCCCGAAGGCGCCGTGGGTGGACGTGTGGCTGTCGCCGCAGACGATGGTCATGCCGGGCTGGGTGCGGCCTTGCTCGGGCCCCACCACGTGGACGATGCCGTTGCGCACGTCGCCCATCGGGAAGAACTCGATGGCGTTGTCCTTGACGTTGCGGGCGAGGGTCTGCAGCTGGATGCGCGCCTCCTCGTCGGCCACCGCGTCCACGCCGAGCGCCTGGCCCTCGGTGGGGATGTTGTGGTCGGCCACCGCCAGCGTCAGGTCCGGGCGGCGAAGCGGGCGATGGTTGGCCCGAAGACCGGCGAACGCCTGGGGCGAGGTCACCTCGTGGATCAGGTGCAGGTCGATGTAGAGGATCGTCTCGCCGTTCGGCTCGGTGGCCACGACGTGGGCGTCCCAGATCTTGTCGTAGAGCGTCTTACCCATGATGGCCGGCATGTAGGGCCGGCGCCCCATCTCTGTCCAGACTCGCTTATCCACAGTTGACCGGCCTTAGCCGTGGGAACCGCCGACTCCCTGGGGCTTTGGGCCCGGCAAGTGTCGGAGGGCGTGCATGTTCCTGGCTCCGAAGCCGCGCATCAGTGAGGCGGACCTTCGGTGCGGCCTGCGTTGGCTGATGGCCGACGCCGGCTTCGCCACCGCCGTGGGGGCGCTGAACAGCGGGGTGGTGCTGGTGGCCTACGCCCTGTGGCTCGGGGCGCCCAACACGGTGATCGGCCTTTTGGCCGCCCTGCCCTTCTGGACCCAGTTCCTCCAGGCGCCGGCCGTGAGCCTGGTGGAGCGCCTGCGCGCCCGGCGGCTGATCTCGGTGCTCGCCCTGTTCACCGCGCGGCTGGCCCTGCCGCTGATGGCCCTGCTGCCGGTCATATCGGACAAGCATCTCGCCCTCGCCCTGCTGGTGGCCGGCGAGACCGTGCACTGTTCGCTGAACGCCGTGGGCGCCTGCGCCTGGAACAGCTGGATCCGCGACCTGGTGCCCGAACGGCGTCTGGGCGTGTTCTTCGCCCGTCGCTCGATCTGGGCGGCCCTGATCGGCGTGGCCGGCAACCTGGTCGCCGGCCTCGCCCTGCAGAGCCAGCACGCCAGCCAGGGCCGGGGCGACGGGCTGGTGTTCACCGCCCTCTATGGCGCTGGCTTCCTGGCCTCGCTCGTCTCCACCCTGAGCCTCGCCCGGGTCCCCGAGCCGCAGATGGAGACGGCCCAGCCTAGGCAGACCCTGGTGTCGCTGCTCAGCGCGCCGCTGAAGGACGCCAATTTCGTGCGGCTGATCCGCTTCCTGGTCAGCTGGCAGTTCGCGGTGAACCTGGCGACGCCGTTCTTCACCGTGTTCTTCGTGCAGCAGCTCGGCCTCGGCATGGCCCATGTGATGGGCTTCACCATCGTCAGTCAGGCGGCCAACATCCTCGTGCTGCAGACTTGGGGCCGGCTCACGGACCGCTTCTCCAACAAGACCGTGCTGGACGTGGCTGCGCCCGGCTTCCTGCTGTGCATCGCCGCCATGGCCTGGGCGTCGAGCATCCACGACCGGGCGGTCCTGATGGCCTACCTGGCCGTACTGCACTTCGGCATGGGCGTGGCCTCGGCGGGGGTGAGCCTCGCCTGCGGCAACATCGCCCTGAAGCTGGCCCCGCGCGGCTCGGCCACCGCCTATGTCGCCGCCAACGCCCTCCTTACCTCGGCGGCCGGGGGCGCCGCGCCGGTGCTCGGTGGGATGTTCGCCGACTTCTTCGCCCGGCGCGCCCTCACCTTCCAGGTGCTGTGGAAGAATCCCCACGGGGTGCGGGCGTTCACCCCCGTGCAGTTCACCCACTGGGACTTCTACTTCGTCCTGGCCGCGGCGCTCGGCCTCTACGCCCTGCACCGGCTGGCGTTCGTGCACGAGGCCGGGGTGCGCCACCGGCAGGAAATGGTGCAGGAGGTGTTGTCGGGCGCGCGGCGCAGCATCCGCAACCTGTCGCCGGTGGCCGGGCTGCAGCAGCTGGCCGCCGCCTTCCCCGGCGGCCAGCTGCTGGAAGCCCACGGACGGCTGCGGCAACAGCGCCGCGCCCGGCGGGCGCGGCTGAAGCGCGAGGAGAAGCTGGTGGCTTAGCGCGACCGATCAGGAAGGGGTCCTAGACCTGAAGCCTCAGACCACCAGCCCTTCGGTCTCCGGCCGCCCGGTCAACAGGTTGAGGTTCTGAACGGCGGCGCCGGCGGCGCCCTTGCCGAGGTTGTCCAGGGCCGCGATCAGGCGCACCTGGCCGCGCAGCTCGTTGCCGAACACGAACAGCTTCAAGAGGTCGGTGCCCGACAGCAGCTCGGCGTCGAGGGTGGTGTGGCCGTCCTCCAGGCTGGCCACGTCGACCAGGGCCTCGCCGCAGTAGGCCTGGGCCAGGATCTCGTGCACGGCGTGCACCGACGGGTGGCCCTTCAGCGCCCACAGGTGCAGCGGCACCTCCACCAGCATGCCGCGGTAGTACCGGCCGACGCTCGGGGCGAAGATGGGCGGATGCGACAGGTGGGCGTGGACCTGCATCTCGCCCACGTGCTTGTGCTGCAGGGAAAGGCCGTAGGTGCGCACCGCCGTCTCGGTGAAATTGGCCGCGTCCTTGTCCTCGAACTCGGCGATCATGGTGCGGCCGCCGCCGGAGTAGCCCGACACGGCGTTGACCGTGACCGGCATGGATTCGGGGATCAGGCCGGCCCGCGTCAGCGGCCGCATCAGCGCCAGGAAGCCGGTCGGGTAGCAGCCTGGGTTCGACACCCGGCTGGACGCCTGCAGCGCCGCGCGCTGGCCGGGCTGCAGCTCGGGGAAGCCGTAATCCCAGCCGGCCGTAGTGCGGTGCGCGGTGGAGGCGTCGATCACCTTCACCGCGGGGTTGGTGATCAGGCTGACCGCCTCCTTGGCCGCATCGTCGGGCAGGCACAGGATCACCACGTCGGCGGCGTTGAGGGCCTCGCCGCGGGCCTTGGGGTCCTTGCGCCGGTCGCCTTCCAGCTGGACCAGCTCCAGCCCCTCGTGGTTCGCCAGGCGCTCACGGATCTCGAGCCCCGTCGTTCCGGCGGCGCCGTCGATGAAGACCGTGGTCATGGCATTCTCCTGGAAGCTGCTCTGGCCGCACAGCATGAGAGCGGGAAATCCTGCCCTCAAGTAGCGAAGCGGTAGAGCAATTTAAAATGACAAAAGGCCCCGGCGTTTCCGCCGAGGCCCTCTGAAACCGGATGACCGGAGGAGTCCTACTCCTCGGTCTTCGCAGCGGCGGCGGCAGTGGGGGCGGTCATCTGGCGCTCGGCGATACGGGCGGCCTTACCGCGGCGATCGCGCAGGTAGTAGAGCTTGGCGCGACGGACGACGCCGCGGCGCTTCACCTCGATGGATTCGATCATCGGCGACAGCAGGGGGAAGATCCGCTCCACGCCTTCGCCGAAGGAGATCTTGCGGACGGTGAAGCTCTCATGCACGCCCGCGCCGGCGCGTGCGATGCACACGCCCTCGTAGGCCTGGACGCGCTCGCGCTCGCCTTCCTTGATGCGCACGTTGACGCGCAGGGTGTCGCCGGGGCGGAAATCGGGGACGGCGCGCTTGGCCGCCAGACGCTGGGCTTCTTCGCGCTCGAGTTCGGCAATGATGTTCGCCATGGTCATACTCCTTCGGGCTTCACTGGCCCTTTAGCTGTGATTTGGCGAGATGGGCCGCCCAGAGGTCGGGCCGCCGCTCGCGGGTCGTCTGTTCACTCATCGCCTTGCGCCACTTGGCGATGTCGCCATGGTGGCCGCTCAGCAGCACCTCAGGAATGTCCAGCCCCTCGAACGTCCGCGGACGGGTGTACTGCGGATATTCGAGCAGCCCTTCCTCGAAGGACTCACTGTCCAGCGACGCCTTCTGCCCCAACACACCGGGGACGAGCCGCACGCTGGCCTCGATCGCCGTCATCGCCGCCGCCTCGCCGCCGGCGAGCACCGCGTCTCCGACGGAGACCTCCTCGAACCCCCGGGCGTCGAGCACCCGCTGGTCCACCCCCTCGAACCGCCCGCACAGGACGATCAGTCCCGGGCCGGCCGCCCACTCACGCACGCGCGCCTGGGTCAGGGGCCGACCCCGGGCGCTCATATACAAAAGCGGCCGCCCGCCGGGCTCGAAAGAATCGAGCGCTGCAGCGATGACGTCCGCCCTCAAGACCTGTCCCGGACCGCCACCCGCAGGGGTGTCGTCGAGGAAGCCGCGCTTATCTCTCGAAAACCCCCGGATGTCCACCGTGTCCAAAGACCACAGGTTCTGCTCCTTCCAGGCGGTTCCGATCAGCGAAACGCCGAGCGGACCGGGGAAGGCCTCGGGGAACATGGTCAGGACGGTGACGGCGAAGGTCATGGGAAGCTTCTATCACCGCGGACGCCGAAGGGAGCGCTCACTCCTCCGTCTCGGGGGAAGAGGGGTTCTGCGCGGAAACCTCCGCCGGCCTGACCACCGTCACCTTCCCTCCAGCGATGTCCACCTCCGGCGCGCACTCGCGGGTGAACGGCAGGTACCAGGTAGCCCCGCGGCCCGGGTCGATCTCCAGGATGTCGCCGGCGCCGAAGTCGTGCACGGCCTTGACCTTGCCGAGGGCCTCGCCGGCCGGCGTCACGGCGCTGAGGCCGATCAGGTCGGTGAGGTAGAACTCGTCCTCCTCCGGCTCGGGCAGGGCCTCGCGCGGGACGTGCAGCAGCAGGCCGCGCAGGGCGTCGGCCTCCTCCTTGGTGGCGATCTCCTTGGCCCGGGCGACGAGGTCGTCCTTCTGCACCCGGCCCGAGAGCAGGGTCAGCCCCGGCGAGCCGTCCTTCTGGAGCAGCTCGCGATAGGCCAGCAGCGCCTCGGGCCGCGCGGTGTAGGCGGACAGGCGCACCTCGCCCTTGACGCCGAAGGCGCCGGCGACGCGGCCGACGAGGATCAGTTTCTGGGCGGTCATCCATCACCTCCCTTCCCCCTCGATGGGGGAAGGGCTGGGGATGGGGGTGCTTCGGTACGGCCTCAGGACAGACAACGGAGGCGGTACAGCCTCACGCGCAATTCCGGAAACCGATTGCCCGCACCCCCACCCGACCCTCCCCCATCGAGGGGGAGGGCGAGTTGCTTAGCCTTCCGCCGGGGTCTCGGCGGCTTCGGCGGCGGGGGCCTCTTCAGCAGCCGGAGCGGCTTCTTCGGCAGCCGGAGCAGCTTCTTCGGCGACCGGCTCAGGCTCGGGAGCGGGTTGGGCGGCGGCTTGAGCGGCGGCTTCGGCGGCGGCGGCCTTGGCGGCGGCTTCAGCTTCGGCGCGGTCAGCCTCGCGCTGGGCGCGTTCGTCGGCGCGTTCCTTGGCCTTCTTGCCCGGCGTGCCCTTCTGCGGGTTGTTGCCGTGCTGCCATTGCACCAGGCCTTCGTTGGCCAGGAAGCGGGCGACGCGGTCGGTGGGCTGGGCGCCCTTCTTCAGCCAGGCCTGGATCGACTCCAGCTTCAGGTTCACCCGGTTCGGGTCGTCCTTCTTGAGCAGCGGGTTGTAGCTGCCGACCTTCTCGATGAAGCGGCCGTCGCGCGCCGCATGGCTGTCGGCGATCACGATCGAGTAGTACGGGCGCTTCTTGGCGCCGCCGCGGGTGAGGCGGATCTTGAGCATCAGGGTTCCTTTCGAGAGCTCGTCATTATTTCTTGAAGGGGAAGCCGGGCATGCCGCCCAGGCCGGGTAACTTGGGACCGCCGCCGAGGCCGCCCGGCATGCCGCCGCCCTGGCCCTTCAGCTGGTCCATCATCTTCGCCAGTTCCTCCTGCGAGGGCATCTTGCCCCCCGGCATACCGGGCATCCCGCCGCCGCCGCCCATGCCGGGCATGCCGCCCATCATCTGGGCCATGCGGGCCATGGACTTGCCGCCGTCGCGGCTCATGGCCTTGAAGGCGTCGGCCATCTGCCGGTGTTGCTTGAGCAGGCGGTTGACCTCCATCACCTCGACCCCGGCCCCAGCGGCGATGCGCCGCTTACGAGACCCATTCAGCAGGTCGGGCTTCTTGCGCTCGATCGGCGTCATCGAGCCGATGATCGCCTCCTGGCGCTTGAAGGTCTTGTCGGTGATGCCGCTCTCGGCGATCTGCTTCTTGACCTTCTGCACCCCGGGCAGCAGGCCCATGATGCCCTGCATGCCGCCCAGCTTCTGCATCTGGCGCAGCTGCTCGCGCAGGTCCTCCAGGTCGAACTGGCCCTTGGCCATCTTCCTGGCCATCTGTTCGGCCTTGGCGTGGTCGAGCTCGGCCGCAGCCTTCTCCACCAGGGCGACCACGTCGCCGGCGCCGAGGATGCGGCCGGCCACCCGGCGGGCGTCGAAGGCGTCGAGCGCGTCGATCTTCTCGCCCGCGCCGAGGAACTTGATCGGCAGGCCGGTGACGTGCCGCATCGACAGGGCCGCGCCGCCGCGGGCGTCGCCGTCGGCGCGGGTCAGCACCAGGCCGGTGAGCGGCAGGCGCTCGTGGAAGGCCTTCGCCGTGCGCACCGCGTCCTGGCCGGTCAGGCTGTCGGCCACCAGCAGGGTCTCGGTCGGCTGGGCGATGCGGGCGATCTCGGCCGCCTCGGCCATCATGGCTTCGTCCAGCGTGGTGCGGCCGGCGGTGTCGAGGATCACCACGTCGTAGCCGCCCAGGCGGGCGGCCGACAGGGCCCGGCGCGCGATGTCCGGCGCGCTCTGGCCGGCCACGATCGGCAGGACGTCGACCTCGGCCTGCTTGCCGAGCGCCGCCAACTGCTCCATGGCCGCCGGGCGCCGCGTGTCGAGCGACGCCATCAGCACCTTCTTGCGCTCGAGCTTGGTCAGGCGCACCGCCAGCTTGGCCGAGGTGGTGGTCTTGCCCGAGCCCTGCAGGCCGGCCATCAGGATCACCGCGGGCGGGGCGACGTTGAGGTTCAGCCCCTCGGGCTCCTCGCCGCCCAGCATGTCGACCAGGCCGTCGTGCACGATCTTGACGACCTGCTCGGACGGCTTCACGGCGCGGATCACCGCCTCGCCGGTGGCCTCGACCTTGGCCTTGGCGATGAAGTCGCGCACCACCGGCAGGGCCACGTCGGCCTCCAGCAGGGCGACCCGCACCTCGCGCAGGGCCTCCTCGATGTCGCGCTCGCTGAGCACGCCCCGGCCGGTCAGCCGGTCGAATACGCCTGTCAGTCGATCGCCAAGGGTTTCGAACATGGTCGCTCCAATCCCGCCACACGCGCGCAACGCAAAACGCCCCCGTGCACGATCACGTGGACGGGGGGCCTCGCCGTCCTCGTCCGGCATATGGGGGCCGGGGTCGTGACGGAGGAGGGCGCGTTGCTACGAATGCGCCGAGGGTGCGGGGTTATGAGGGGAGAGGGGGTGGAGAGTCAAGGAACACCCGATTCCGCGCATTCGGCGAGGAAACGGCCGCCGCAGCCCTCGCCGCGGCGGCCGATCACGAAGCGGCGGCTAGTTGGTGCGGCCGCCGGTGGTGGAGGTGGCGCTGGCGCCGCCCGAGCCCGAGGTGGTTTCATGGCTGGTCGAGCTGGTCGAGCCGGTCTCCTTCTCCTGGCCCGGCGCGTATTTGCGGGCGCTGGTCGAGCCGTCGCGTTTCTTCTCCTGGCCGGGAGCGTATTCGCTGGCGCCCGGACTGGCTTCGGTGGCGCTGGTCGAGGGCGCCCGCGTGGGGCTCGTGGCCGAGGCGCCGGACACCGAGCGGTCGTCGGTGTCCCTGTGGGTCGACGTCGAGCCCGACCGGGTGGTCGCCGAACCGGCCGTCGAGTCGCGGGTCGAACCGCTTGCCGAACCGCCGGCGGAGCCGCTGGCCGAGCCGGCCGCCGAGCCGCTCGTGGAGCTGCTGGGGGCGCCGCTCGTCGCGCTCTGGGCGAACGCACCGGTGGCGGCGCCGGCGGCCAGGGCCGCCACGGCGCACAGCGTGGTGATCTTACGCATTTTGGGATTTCCTCCATCGCACCCCAGCCGGCCCACAACTGGCGGAAACGCGATAGGTTCGCCCACGGTCGATCAACTTTGCCGACCTTGGCGAAAAATCTTCTTGTTTGTCAATATGATGGCCGAAAGGCGGCCCGCGTCAGGCCTTGCCGGCCTTCTCCGCGGCGGTCATGGCCTGCAGGATCTGCTGGCCGATGTCCTGCACCGCGCCCGGAGAGTGCGACAGGAACAGGGTGTTGGTCTTGTCGAGCTCGCCGATGCTCTTGATGGTGTCGAAGTACTGGGTGACCAGGACCAGCTGCATCACCTCGCTGGTCGAGGTGCCGCCGACCACCGTCTGGAACTCCTTGATGGAGTCCTTCAGCCCCTCGATGATCGCCTTGCGCTGGTTGGCGATGCCGGCGCCCTGCAGGGCCTTGGACTCCGCCTCGGCCTCGGCGCGTTTCACCACCAGGATCTTCTCGGCCTCGCCGCGGGCGCGGGCGGCCACCTGCTCGCGCTGGGCGGCGTTGATATCGTTCATCGCCGCCTTGACCTTGTCGTCGGGGATGATGTCGGTGACCAGGACGTTGACGATCTCGTAGCCGAAGCCGCTCATGTCGGCGTCCAACTCCTTCTTCACCGCCGCGGCGATGCCCGACTGGCTGGCGAACACCTCGTCGAGCGTCATGCCGGGCACGTGGCCGAGGATCACCTGCTCGACGTAGGACTGGATCTGCACCGCCGGGCTGGCCAGCTTGTAGAAGGCGTCGAACACCGCATCGGGCTTGACCCGGGTCTGCACCGAGATCGGGATCGAGACGAACACGTTGTCCTGGGTCTTGGTCTCCATGGTCAGCTTGATCTGCTCGACCCGGAGGCTCACCCGCCCCTGCACGACATCGATCAGCGGCGCCTTCCAGTTCAGCCCCGGCTCGGCCACCCGCAGGAACTTGCCGAAGCGAGCGATCACCTTCGCCTCGGCGGTGGCCACGGTGAAGAAGCTCGACAGCACCATCCACAGCACGATCAGCAGGATGATCACGCCAGGCACGGACATCAGGAACGGCACGGAAGCCTCCTCGGGCAGCATGACCTTTGCTATCTGCGCCCGGTGACGCTTTTCGCACAAGGGCTGATGAGGGCCCGGGCGCCGGGGCCCTGGCGGAGACGCTCCGCATCGCCCATCCTGGCCGCCTGGCCCGTCGCCTCTCTGGGGAGCTCCATGACCAGCCTCGCCGACCGCCGCGCCCGCTTCCGCGCCCTGCACCAGTCCGGCTGCTTCGCCATCCCCAACCCGTGGGACGGCGGCACGGCCCAGCGCCTGGCCAAGGCGGGCTTTCAGGCCCTGGCCTCCACCAGCGCCGGCGCCGCCTGGGCGCTGGGCAAGGCCGACGGCGAGATGACGCTGGACGAGGTGCTGGAGCACCTGCGCTTCCTGGTTGGCGTCACCGACCTGCCGGTGAACGCCGACTTCGAGGCCGGCTTCGCCGACACCCCCGACGGCGTCGCCGCCAACGTCGCCCGCTGCGTGGAGACCGGCGTCGCCGGCCTGTCGATCGAGGACAAGGACCCGGCGACCGGCGGCTTCTTCCGTCGCGAGGAGGCCGTGGCCCGGGTCCGCGCCGCGCGCGCCGCCATCGACCAAAGCGGGCAGGACGTGATGCTGGTCGGCCGCTGCGAGGCCTATCTGATGCAGACGCTGGACCTCGAGGAGGTGATCGCGCGGCTCAACGCCTATGCCGAGGCCGGCGCCGACGTGGTCTATGCGCCGGGCATCAAGACCCTGGAGCCGACCGCCGAGATCGTGCGCCGCACGACCCGGCCGGTGAACGCCAACCTCACCGCCACCGGACTTTCGGTGCAGGACTTCGCCGGGGTCGGGGTGCGCCGGGTCAGCGTCGGCGGCGCCCTGGCGCGCGCGACCTACGACGCCTTCGACGGTTACGCGCGGCTGCTGGCGACGGAGGGAAAGCTGCCCTAGGCTGTTCCCGAAAGGGGAGGGCGGTGGTGATGCGTGGGACGATCCTGGCGAGACTCTTCGCCCTCTCCACCCTGCTCCTCGCCGGCCCGGCCTCGGCCCAGACCGCCCGGCGGACCGCGCCCGAAACCAACGCCGAGATCGTGGCGCGCACGCCCAATGCGCTCGGGGTGTTCAAGGTCCAGGCCGACGGCCGCATCCTGCATCTTCAGAGCGGCTTCCTGTGCCCGGCCGCCCTGCCGTCGATGAGCTTCTGGCACGCCGAGGTGTTCGCCCGCACGGGCGCGGACGTGGGCTGCGACTACGGCCGCGCCGACCTGGCCGGACACAGCATCGCCAAGCTCACCCTGTTCCTGGTCAAGGGCGGCGACCGCCCGCTCGACGCGGTGTTCGAGGGCTACAAGGCTGAGGCCGCCCGGGCCATGCCGACGCTGAGCTACAGGGGTCCGGCCCTGACGGTCGAGAGCGGCCAGCCCGACGCGTCGTCCTACGGCGACTACCGCTCGGCGGAATTCGTCGGCCAGCTCAACGGCGTGGACACCGACAGCCAGTTGCTCGTGGCCATCCGCCGCGGCTGGATCCTGGAGCTGCGCCTGACCTACCGCACCCAGGTCGGCGACATCGCCGACGCCGAGAACCTGGCCAAGGACGCGGCGAGCGCGCCGATCGTCTTCCTGCAGGCGCTCAAGGCGCTGGAAGCCGGCGTCGGCGCGACGATCTGAAGCCAATTCGCCGCCTGTCGCCGGCGCGCTTCGTGCGTTAATTCAAGGCCATGGCGATCGGCGTCTTCGATTCGGGCGTGGGTGGGCTCAGCATCCACCGGGCCCTGGTGAACAGATTCCCCTCGGCGGACCTCGTCTATCTGGCCGACCAGGGTCACGCGCCCTACGGCGGCCTGCCCGGCGAGCGCGTCGTCGAGCTGACGCGCATGGGCTGCGAGCGCCTGTTCGAAGCGGGCTGCGACCTGATCGTGCTGGGCTGCAACACCGCCAGCGCCATCGCCCTGCGCCGCCTGCAGCAGACCTGGCTGCCGGGCGTGCGCAAGGCGCGAGGCGGCAAGCCGGCCAACATCCTCGGCATCATCGTGCCGACCATCGAGGCGGCCACTGGCCTGCCCTGGACCCAGGAGCCGGAAGTGCCGCCGGAGAAGGCCGAGGCGCTGGAGGTGCTAGGCATCTTCGCCACCGCGGGCACGGTCAACAGCCGGGTCTACGAGATCGAGATCGACAAGCGGCGCGGCGACCTGGCGGTGTTCGGCGAGCCCTGCCCGCAGCTGGTGCCGATGATCGAGGACGGCGCCGACCGCCTGGCCCTGGCGCCGATCATCCAGGGCCATGTGGAGGCCCTGACCCGCCGTATCGGTCGCCCGCCCGACCGCGCGGTGCTCGGCTGCACCCACTACGAGATCGTCGCCGACCTGTTCCGCAAGGCCCTGCCGCCAGGCGTCAGCCTTATCCACCAGCCGGGCGCCACCGCCGACGCCCTGGAGCGCTACCTCGCGGCGCACCCCGAGTACGAGCCGGGCTCGTCCGGCCAGCGCCGCTTCCTCACCACCGGCGCGCCCGGCCCGCAGAACGGCATCGTCAGCGCGTTCTGGGGCGAGACCGTGGTGTTCGAGGCGGCGTGATCGACCAACAGGAAAGAGGGCCGCTCTCTCCCTCGAGGGGGTCCTAGCATTCGTATACGAATGCGACGGACGGTTGGGTGAGGCAGAGGCCCTCGACCTCCACGTGGAGCGCCAAAGGCTTGCCGCCTCCAGTGTCCGAATGTGAAGCGCGGCGCGACCACCCTCATCCCTGCCCTTCTCCCTTGAGGGAGAAGGGGTTCTAGCTCTGTAAGCTCACCCCTCCGCCGCCTGCTCGGCCGCGATCGCACGGGAGACGGCGTTGACCACCGAGGCGATGCGCAGGGCGGTCTGGATCTGGGCCGCGGCGACACCGTGCTTGCGCAGCTCGGCCTCGTGGCTGTCCAGGCACATGCCGCAGCCGTTGATGGCCGAGACGGCGAAGGACCACAGCTCGAAGTCGGCCTTGTCCACCCCCGGATTGCCGATCACGTTCATGCGCAGGCGCGCCGGCAGGGTGCGGTACTCGTGGTTCGCGAGCAGGTGCAGGCTGCGGTAGTAGACATTGTTCATGCCCATGATCGCCGCCGCCGCCCGGGCCGCCGTGAGCGCCTCGTTGGACACGCCGAAGGCCTCGGCCGCGGCGTTGATCTGGCGCACCACGTCCGGCTGGCCGACCGCATAGGCGGAGGCCACGAACACCCCCCACTTCTGCTGGTCGTTGAGGGTGGTCTCGCCGGCGAGGGTCGAGAGGTTGAGGCTGAGGTCCTTGGCATAGGCCGGCAGGAGCTCGCGCAGGGCGTCGATCGACATCTTTAGGTGGCTTCCTCGCGCTACCGCTTCGCTGCTTGAGCGCGAGGAAGCGGGTGGGAAGTGAACAGGAACACGCTACGCCGCGATTGGGCGTTCGAGCACAATAACGCGCTCAACCAGCCGCTAGGCGATAGCGCAAACGAAATCAGGAGGGTGACCCGGGGGGCGGGTTCGGGGGGAGGAGGGGCCGCCCCCCGGGTCTTTGGGCGCCGACATTCAGCGGCGCGCTTCCAAACAACGGTCGCGAAGACGATCCGATCCTACCGTCAGGCCGCCTTGCGACGTTTTTGGCCCGCTCAGGCCGCGGCGAGTGTTTCCCCGCCGACCTGACGGTTGCAGGGACAGAGCTCGTCGGTCTGCAGGGCGTCGAGCACTCGCAGCGTGTCCTCGGGGTTGCGGCCCACATTGAGGTTGGTCACGTAGACGTGCTGCACGACGTTGTCCGGGTCGACCACGAAGGTGGCGCGCAGGGCCACGCCCTCGTCCTCGTTGAGCACGCCGAGCGCGCGGGCGAGCTTGCCGCCCGGATCGGCGAACTGCCACATCTTCAGGCCGTTCAGGTCCGGATGCTCGCGCCGCCAGCCGAGCTTGGAGTGCTCGTTGTCGACCGAGCCGCCCAGCACCACCGCGTCGCGGTCGTCGAACTCGCGGTTGAGCTTGGCGAAGGCCGTGATCTCGGTCGGGCAGACGAAGGTGAAGTCCTTGGGATAGAAGAAGATCACCTTCCACTTCCCGGGAAAGCTCTTCTGGTCGACGACCTCGAAGGCGCTGACACCCTTCTCCTCGTGGTGGTTGAAACCGGGCTTCACGCCCGTGATCTTGAAGTCCGGCAGTTTTTGGCCGACGCCCAACATGGCTGTGGCTCCTTTGCAAACACACAAAACGAAAGGGCGCTATCCGCAGCGCCCTGATGGATTGCCGGACGCACGCGTCGTGGGGGAGGAAAGGCGGCGCGTCCGGCCCGTTGAAAAGGCCACGCCGCTCATCAAAAAACAAATCGATAGTTTTTGTGATTCCGATAGATTGAGACTATATCTGGAGCATGCTCCCGACGCTCCGACAGCTGCAGTACCTGCGCCTCCTGGCCGAGCACGGCTCGTTCAGCCGCGCCGCCGACGCCGCCCACGTGACCCAGCCCACCCTGTCTGCGGGCATCCAGGAGCTGGAGCGCGCGCTGGAAGCGCCGGTGGTCGACCGCGCCCGCTCGGGCGTGATCCTCACCGCCGTCGGCGAGGAGGTGGTTCGTCGCGGCAACGACATCCTGGCCCGGACCGAGGACCTGGTGCAGGCCGCCCACGCCGCCGGCCAACCGCTCACCGGCCGCTTCCGCCTGGGGGTGATCCCCACCATCGCGCCGTTCCTCCTACCCCGCGCCCTACCTTTGCTGCGTGATCGCTTCCCCAAACTGAAGCTGTTCCTGCGCGAGGACCTCACCCATCGCCTGATCGAGGGGCTGAAGTCCGGGGCGCTCGACGCCGCCCTGATCGCCCTGCCCTACGACACCACGGGGCTGGAGACCGCGCCGGTGTCGGAGGACGAGCTCCTGGCCATGGCCCCGGCCAACCACCCCCTGACCGCCCGCGCGACAGTCAGCCCCGACGAACTGCAGGACAACGGCTTGATCCTGCTGGAAGACGGGCACTGCCTGCGCGAACAGGCTCTGTCGGTATGCGGCCTGCATGCCCCGCGCGGCGGCGACGAGGGCGGCTTCGCCGCCACCTCCCTCTATACCCTGGTGCAGATGGTCGGTTCGGGCCTGGGCGTGTCCCTGCTGCCGGCCATGGCGGTGGAGGCGGGCCTGGCCGAGGACGCCCCCGTCGCCATCCGCCCGATCGACTTCGGCAAGCCCTCGCGCCGCATCGTCGTCGCCTGGCGCGCGGGATCGAGCCGCGGGGTGGAGGGTCGCCTGCTGGCGGACACCTTGAGGCCGGCGGCCTAGAAGCCCGCCGAGCCCACCAATCTTTGCGCCGTCTTTGACGTCCTTGACGTCGAAACAGTTTTTTTGCCGGCCCCGCCGGGCTAAGGCCTCCCGATGACCGACCAACCCGAAGGCCTGCCTGCCCGCGCCGCCGCGCTCGACCTGCTGCAGGCGGCCCTGTCGCGCCGGGCGGGGCTCGACGACGCCCTGATGCGCCCGCCCTTCTCCGCCCTGCCGCCGCGCGAGCGGGGCCACGCCCGCGCCCTGGTGATGGCGGCCCTGCGCCGGCTGGGTCCGATCGACCGCCTGCTCGACGGCAAGCTGCAGAAGCCGCCGCCGGAAGCCGTGCGCAACATCCTGCGCCTGGGCGCCGCCGAACTGTTCTGGATGCAGGCCCCGGACTTCGCCGTGGTCTCCACCAGCGTCGACCTGGCCGCCAGCCGCAAGGAGACCCGTCCGTTCAAGGGGCTGGTCAACGCCGTCCTCCGGGCCCTCGCCCGCGACGGCGCGCCGACCCTCGAGCCTCAGAACCTCTGCCCCGACTGGCTCTACGCCCGCTGGGCCGCCGCCTGGGGCCCGGACAGCGCGTCGCGGATCGCCGCCCTGATCGCCGAGGAGCCGTCCGCCGACCTCAGCTTCAAGGCGCCGCCCCCGCCCGAGCTGGCGGCCGCGCTCGAAGCCCAGGCGCTGCCCGGCGGCTCCTGGCGCACCGGCCGGGGCGGGCTGGTCACCGAATGGCCGGGGTTCGAGGACGGCTCGTGGTGGGTGCAGGACGCCGCCGCCGCCATCCCCGCGCGTCTGCTGGCCGTGGGGCCCGGCGAGACCGCCGTCGACCTCTGCGCCGCCCCCGGCGGCAAGACCCTGCAGCTGGCCGCGGCCGGCGCCGCCACCGTGGCGGTCGACCGCTCGGCCCCGCGCCTGACGCGGGTGGCCGAGAACCTCGCCCGCACCCGCCTGTCCGCCGAGACCGTCGTCGCCGACGCCGCCGCCTGGACCGACCCACGGACCTTCGACGCCGTACTGCTCGACGCGCCCTGCACCGCCACCGGCACCTTCCGCCGCCATCCCGACGTGCTGTGGGCCAGCCGTCCGGGCGACGTCGCGCCCCTGGCCCGCTCCCAGGCCAAGCTGCTGGAGTCCGCCGCCGGCCGCGTGAAGCCGGGCGGGCGCCTGGTCTATTGCGTCTGCTCCCTGGAGCCCGAGGAGGGCGAACAGCAGGTCGAGGGCTTCCTCAAGCGCCAGCCCGGCTTCCGCCTCGCCCCTATCGCCCCCGGCGAAGGCGGCGCGCCGACCGAGAGCATCACAGCCGACGGCTGCCTGCGCCTGCTGCCCTTCCACATCGAGGGCGGCGGCGACGGCTTCTTCGCCGCGCGGTTCGTGAAAGCCTGACCCGGGAGGTTGCCCCTCCTCCCGACGCTCGGTAATCCAGGGGCATGGCTGGCTCCCCCATCATCGCCCCCTCGATCCTGTCGGCGGACTTCGCCCGGCTCGGCGAGGAGTCCCGCGCCATCGAGGCCGCCGGGGCCGACTGGCTGCATGTCGACGTGATGGACGGCCACTTCGTGCCCAACATCACCATCGGCCCGGAGGTGGTGAGGGCCCTGCGCCCGCACGTCACCATCCCGATGGACGTGCACCTGATGATCACCCCCGCCGACCCGTTCCTGGAGGCCTTCCGCGAGGCCGGCGCCGACATCCTGTCGGTGCATCCGGAGGCCGGCCCGCACCTCAACCGCACCCTCAAGCGCATCCGCCAGCTGGGCGCCAAGGCCGGCGTGGTGTTCAACCCCTCGACCTCGCCCGAGGCCATCCGCTGGATGATGGACGACGTCGACCTTGTGCTGGTGATGTCGGTCAACCCCGGTTTCGGCGGCCAGAGCTTCATCGCCTCCCAGCTGAAGAAGGTCGAGGCCCTGCGCGCCATGATCGACGCCAGCGGCAAGGACATCATCCTCGAGGTCGACGGCGGCGTGAATCCGGAGACCGCGCGCCAGTGCGTCGCCGCCGGCGCCACGGCCCTGGTGGCCGGCAACGCCGTGTTCAAGGGCGGGCCCGAGGCCTACACCGCCAACATCCGCGCCCTTCGAGGCTAGCGAGCGGATCGGGGGGCGGACATGGCCCGTCTGCCCAGATGGACGTACGACGCGACGGCCCTGACCCCGGGCCTGCAGCGCGACGTCCTCTACGTCCAGGCGCTGGCCAGGGTGGCGCGCGACCAGCTCCGCGCCGAATGGGCCGGCTCGCCGCCCCACCTCTGGCTGATCGCCCGGCCCCGGCCCGAGGGCCTCGCCGTCGCCCCGGCCGAGCTGCGTCCGCCGCGCCTGCCCCGCGGCCGGGCCATCGCCTCGGGCCGCTTCGTGTTCGACGGCCTGGTCCTGGAGACCGGCCCCGGCGGCGATCCCTGGAACCGCCCCTCGCCCTCCCGCGCCTTCGCCGAGGCCCTGCACGGCATGGACTGGCTGCCGGACCTGCTGGCGCAGGAGGGCGGCGCGCGCCTGGCCCTGGGGCTGGTGCAGGGCTGGGACCGGGTGTTCGGCCGCTGGAACGCCTTCGCCTGGTCGGGCCGGAGGCTGGAGCGGCGAGTGCACAACCTCGCCTGCGCCATGCGGTCCCTGCTGGCCGCCGCCGGCCCCGCGGGACCGGCGCTGCTGGACAGCCTGGCCCGCCAGGCCCGCTGTCTGCTTCACGACGGCGAGGAGATGCGGCAGGCCGAGCGCGCCGCCGCGGCGGCCCTGGCCGGTGCGGCGCTCGCGGGCCGCGCCGGCGAACAGCTCGTGGACCAGGGGCTGGCGCGGCTGGAGCGGGCCTTGCCGCAGACCGTGTTGCCGGACGGCGGCCACGCCTCGCGTTCACCCGAGGCCGGGCTGGAGCTGCTGCTCGACCTGAAGCTGCTCGACCAGGCCCTCGACCAGCGCGGCCGGCCGTCGCCGCCGGAACTCGCCCGCGCCATCGACCGCCTGGCCGCCGCCGTCCGCCGCCTCACCCTGGCCGACGGCCGTCTCGTCGCCCTGCAGGGCGGCGAGGAATCCGACCCGGCCCGGATCGCCGCCGCCGTCGGCGCGGCCGCCGAACCGCCCTCGATCCAGAGCCTGCCGCACACCGGCTACGAGTTCCTGTCCGGCGGCCATCTGCAGGTGGTGGTCGACGCCGGCGCCCCCGCGCCCGGCCCGTGGAGCGCCACGGCCTGCGCCCAGCCCCTGGCCATCGAGGTCACCGCGGGCCACGACCGGCTGATCGTCTCCGGCGCCTGGTCGCCCCGCGCCCCGACCACCCAGGCCCTGCGCCTCACCCCCGCGGCCTCCACCGCCAGTGTCTCCGACCACAGCTGCGGCGCGCCGCTGCAGGGCTGGCTGGCCAAGGCGCTGGGCTTCCGCCTGCGCGGCGGGCCCCGCGCCGTGACCGTGCGCCGCCAGGACAGCGGCGAGGCCTCGTGGATGGAGCTGTCGCACGACGGCTGGGCCGAGGCTTACGGTCTGACCCACGAACGCCGCCTCTACCTCGACCGCGCCGCGGACGAATTGCGCGGGGAGGACCTGCTCGCGCCCGTCGCAGAGAACGGCGCACCGCCGCCTCAGCGGCCCCAGACTCGCCCCGTGGCCCTGGTCGCCCGCTTCCAGCTCCACCCCGAGGTCAAGGCTTCGGTGGCCCTCGACCACCGGAGTGTGCTGCTGCAGCCTCGCGGGGCCAAGGCCGGCGGCGGCTGGCGGCTGCGCAGCGACGCCGAGGACGTGGGCCTGGAGCCGGCCCTGCGCCTGGAGGACGGCCGGCCGCACGCCGCGACCCAGATCGTGCTCCGCGTTCCGGTCGGCCAGGACGGAACCGCCCGCATCCGCTGGAAGCTGAGCCGGGCCGACGCCGCCTCGGAGAAGACCGCCCCATGAGCGACCTCGTCATCCGCCCCGCCACCGAGGCCGATCTGCCGGCCATCGTCGCCCTCCTGGCCGAAGACATGCTCGGCCGCGAACGCGATGACGCGTCCCTGCCGCTCGACGACGGCTACGCCCGCGCCTTTGCCGCGATCCAGGCGCGCCCCGACCAGCACCTGATGGTGGGCGAGCTGGACGGAGAAGTGGTGGCCACCCTCCAGCTCACCTTCATCCCCGGCCTCGGGCGCAAGGGCGCCTGGCGCGGCATCGTCGAGGCGGTGCACGTGCGCAGCGACCGGCGCGGTCGGGGCCTCGGGGCCCGGATGATCGCCTGGGCCGCCGACACCGCCCGCGCCCACGGCGACTGCCCGTTCCTGCAGTTGACCACCGACAAGCGCCGCACGGACGCCCATCGCTTCTACGAGCGCGAGGGCTTCCTGCGGAGCCATGAGGGCTACAAGCTGCCGCTCTAGGCGGCCGACGCCTTGGCGTAGAGGGCCGAGGCGTTGCGCCAGTCGATCACCTTCATATAGGCGTCGACATAGCGGGCCGCGGCCGAGCCGTAGTCCATGTGATAGGCGTGCTCGTACATGTCGAGCGCCAGGATGGGCGTGCCGCCCCCGAGCGTATGGGTGTGGTCGGCGGCCCAGGTGTTGACCAGCCGCTTCTCGCGCGGGTCCCAGGTCAGCAGCACCCAGCCCGAGCCGCCGCCGAGCGCCTTGCCGACGCCGGCGTATTCGGCCGCCCACTTGGCCTGGCTGCCGAAGCTCTTCTCGATCGCGGCCGCGAGGGCCGGGCTCGGCGCGGTGGGCGCGCCGATCGAGGCGAAATAGACCTCGTGCAGCAGCATGGAATTGTAGGCCATCAGCTCCTCGCGCTTCAGGCCGTTGATCTGGTAGCCCTGGGCGGTGGCCCAATCGAGCTTGGCAAGGTCACCCTGGATCGCGCCCAGCCGCTTCACGGCCCCGGCGTAGTTGTTGTCGTGGTGGCTGACGAGCAGCTTCTCCGACAGCCCCGCCACCGCCTTGGGATCGAACGGCAGGGGTTTCGGGGTGTAGCTCGGCGCGGTCTGAGGGGTCCCTTGGGCGGCGGCGGGTTCGGCGGCGGCCAGGGCCAGGGCGGAAACGGCGGCCAGGCCCAGCATCTCGCGGCGGCCCATCTCGGCGGTATCGGTCATCGGGGTCGTCCTTCACTCGGATCGGCGCGTGGAGTGAAGGGTCGGAGCGACCCTGCACCCACCGCGCACGCGTGGGATCGGGTCTTGGGCAGCCAAACCGGCCGCCTGACCGGGCGCCCGCTTTCGGCCCGGTGGGGGGATGTTATCAAACCCGTGCGGCGCCCGTCACGTTGCGCATCGCCAACCTTGCGGCTCGGTCTGACGGGCGCGCGGCTTGACTCGGCGCAGTCTTGGGGCCTAACCCCTGCGCCGTCCCGTGTGACTGGCGCTGAAGGTGGGAAACCACCGGGGAGCAGGGGACGCATGAGCCGCGCGCCTGGGCACGTAACCCCCTGTGAAGGAGCCGACCGTGCCCGCCGCCCCCGACTTCCCCCCCGCCCCCGACACCGTCCGCGTCAAGCGCGCCCTGATCTCGATCTACGACAAGTCCGACCTGATCGAGACCGCCCGGGCGCTGCACGACCTCGGCGTCGAGCTGGTGTCTACCGGCGGCACCAAGGCGGCCATCGCCAAGGCTGGCCTGCCGGTCAAGGACGTGGCCGACCTGACCGGCTTCCCCGAGATGATGGACGGGCGGGTCAAGACCCTGCACCCGGTGGTGCACGGCGGCCTGCTCGGCGTGCGCGACGCGCCCGCTCATGCCCAGGCGATGGAAGAGCACAATATCGGCGCCATCGACCTGCTCTACGTGTCGCTCTACCCGTTCGAGCAGACCGTGGCGGCCGGCGGCGACTTCGGCCACTGCATCGAGAACATCGACATCGGCGGTCCGGCGATGATCCGCTCGGCGTCGAAGAACCACGGCTATGTGGCGGTCTGCACCGGCCCCGAGGACATGGCCGAAGTGATCGCCGCCCTGAAGGCCTCCGGCGGCCATACCGACCTGGTCCTGCGCAAGACCCTGGCCGCGCGCGCCTTCGCCCGCACCGCCAGCTACGACTCGGCCATCGCGTCGTGGTTCGCGGGCCAGCTCGGCGAGACGGCCCCGAAGCGCAAGACCATCGCCGGCGAGCTGCGCCAGACCATGCGCTACGGCGAGAACCCGCACCAGTCGGCCAGCTTCTACGTGTTCCCCGAGCCGCGCCGGCCGGGCGTGGCCACCGCCCGCCAGTTGCAGGGCAAGGAGCTGAGCTACAACAACATCGCCGACACCGACGCCGCCTTCGAGCTGATCAGCGAGTTCGACCCGGCCGCCGGCGCCGCCGTGGCCATCATCAAGCACGCCAACCCCTGCGGCGTGGCCCTGGGCGGCGACCTCAAGACCGCCTACGAGCGGGCCCTGCAGTGCGACCCGGTCTCGGCCTTCGGCGGCATCGTCGCCGTCAACCGCAAGCTCGACCGCGCCGCCGCCGAGGAGATCGTCAAGATCTTCACCGAGGTGGTGATCGCGCCCGACGCCGACGCAGACGCCATCGCCGTGTTCGAGGCCAAGAAGAACCTGCGCCTGCTGCTGTCGGGCGGCCTGCCCGATCCCCTGGCCAAGGGCGAGGTGTTCCGCTCGGTGGCGGGCGGCTTCCTGGTGCAGTCGCGCGACGACAGCCGCCTGAGCGCGGCGGACCTGAAGATCGTCACCCGGCGCCAGCCCACCCCGCAGGAAGTGCAGGACATGCTGTTCGCCTTCACCATCGCCAAGCACGTGAAGTCCAACGCCATCGTGTTCGCCAAGGACGGCCAGACCGCCGGCATCGGCGCCGGCCAGATGAACCGCCGCGACAGCGCCCGCATCGCCGCCATCCGCGCCCAGGAGGCGGCCGACACGGCCGGCTTGCCGAAGAGCCTGGCCAAGGGCTCGGCCTGCGCGTCGGAAGCCTTCTTCCCGTTCCCCGACGGCCTGATCCAGGCGGCCGAGGCCGGGGCCACGGCAGTGATCCAGCCCGGCGGCTCGATGGGCGACGACAAGGTGATCGAGGCGGCCGACGCCCACGGCCTGACCATGGCCTTCACCGGCGTGCGGGTGTTCCGGCACTAAAGCACGATGGGGCCAGACGGAATCGCCTGGCCGCTGAAGCGTGCTTTACAATTTCGAATTTAGAGCGTGTTGCGGGCGGAACGCTGGCTTCCACCTCTCCTCAACCCGCTCGAGTCACGGGAGCCGAATCGTCCAGGGTCGTGGTATGGCTTCGCAATGACCGCGACCCCGACCCTTCGCGAATGCACGCCCGCCGACGCCGAGGCCCTGGGCCTGGTGGGGGCGGCGACGTTCCTGGAGACCTTCGCCGGGGTGCTCGACGGCCAGGCGATCATAGCCCACTGCGCCCAGGCGCACGACCCGGGCCGCTATGAGCAGCTGATGGGCCTGGGCTGCCGCATCTGGATCGCCGAGACCGAGCCGGACCGCTGCCCGGTGGGCTATGTGGTGGTGGGCCCGAGCCTGCTGCCGATCGCCCGCCCGGGCGAGCTCGACATCAAGCGCATCTATGTGCTGAGCCGCTGGCACGGCCTGGGCGTGGGCGAGGGCCTGATGGGCAAGGCGGTCGACTACGCCCGCGCCGATCACCAGGAACGCCTGATCGTCGGCGTCTACGTGGGCAACGCCCGGGCCCAGGCCTTCTACGAGCGCTGGGGCTTCGAGAAGATCGGCGACCGCACCTTCAGCGTCGGCCCCAAGCAGTACGAGGACTTCGTCTACGCCCTGAAGCTCTAGCTTCGCTGGCCGTCAGGCCGCCGGCGGGCGGCCCAACTCAACCCAGGAGTTTCAGGCAGCTCTCGGTGACGAGGCGGCAAGCCTCATCGCCGCTGCGGCCGGTCTGGAGGGCTTCGAAGCTGCGGTAGCTGGTCAGGGTGAAGATCAGGTCGATCAGATCGCGGTCCGCGCCCCTGCCCATGCGCCCCATCAGCACGGCGATGGCGTTGCGGCGGCGCTCGTTGCGCGCGTTCACCGCCTCGGCCAGCTCCGGATCGACGGCGGCGGCGTCGTGCAGCCGCGCCATCGGCCGCACCTCTTGCCAGAAGGCGCAGAACACCGCGATCAGCTCGGCGAGCGCCGCCCTGGGGTCGGCCATCTGCATCGCGCCCTCCACGCGGGCGGCCAGGCCCGCCTTGGCCGCCACGCTATCGAACACCGCCTCCAAGAGGCCGCGCCGCGAACCGAACTGGTTGTAGACCGTCAGGCGCGTGACTCCCGCCGCCTTGGCCACCGCCTCCACGGAGAAGCCGGCGATGTTGGGCTGGTCGGCCAGGAGCTTGGCCGCGGTCTGCGTGAGCCGGGCGCGGGTCTGTTCGGCCGCGGCGGCGCGCGCGGGGGGACCCCCATGTTGGCGGCCGTAACCATCGTCTTGTCCATCCACGTCCTGTCGGCGGTGTTCTGGACGGGCTCGACCTTCTTGCAGGCGCGCTCGGGCGCGGCGGGAGGCGAGCACCTGCTGCGGCCGCGACTTGGCGGGGCCGCGGTGGCCACGCTGTTCGGCGTGATCCTCTGGGGTCTGCTGCACCGGGGCGGCTTCGGTCCGATGGAGCGGGTGCTGTCGATCGGCGCCCTCGCGGCCGTTCTCGCCGCCGGCGTCCAGGGGGCCATGGGCGGACCAGCGGCCCGCCAGCTGCGGGCCGACGCCGTCGATACCGCCGCCCGCGCCAGGCTGGCGCTCGCCCAGCGGATCGCCGCCCTGCTCCTGGCGGTCGCCCTGATCTGTATGGTGACGGCGAAGTACGCCTGACGCGCCCAAGTGGCCGCGGGCCGGCAGCCCAAACAAAGTCCGTCAGGAAGCGGCCTGCGCCTTGGCGCAGAACGCCTTGCCCGACCGCGTGGGATCGGCGCACCAGGCGGCGATGGCGTCGTAGGCGCCCGGCGCGCCGAGCTTCACGTCCTCAGCGAGGCCGAGCACGTCCGCCGGGCGGGTCTTGGCGTAGTCCACCGCCTTCAGCGCCGGCAGGGGGGCCTCCAGCGTCACCAGCTGGGCCATCACGTCCCGGCCAAAGCGGTTGACTGCCTGGCAGCGGATCGAGAAGCGCACGGTGCGCATACCGGCGAGAGGATCGGACACCCCGCGCTTCAGCGCCTGGCCCACCGCGCTGACCGTGGCGGCGGCCTTGTCGAAGTTGTCGGCGGCGTCCCTGGCCTGGGTCACGTCGGCGTAGATGGTCAGCACCCCGCCCCTGAACTCCGTCAGGCGGATGGCCGGGTCGGCCGACTGCAGCGGCTGGGCGTCGGGCGCGGCCGGCGCGGGCTTGTAGAGCACCGGGATCAGCTGCTCGGCGGCGAGGGCCAGGCCCAGGGTCATGGCGGCGACGCCCAGCCACAGGCGCCAGCCGGTCGGCGCGGGGAGGGCCATCCTAGACGGTGACCTGGGCCGTGGCCGCCAACTGGCGCATGGCCGCGTTGACGATGGTCAGCTTGGGGAAGCTCCAGCCGTCGCCGAGGGCCTCGATGTCGGCGATCAGGGCCGCCGCCTGGTCGACCTGGAGCTGGCGCGCCGGGGCCCAGGCCAGCACCGCCGCCCGGGCGTCGTGCTCGGAGGCCGCGCCGGTGTCGCGCTCGGCCGAGGCCATGACGCTGCGGGTGATCGCCGTCTGCTCGGCCAGCAGGTCCTCGATCAGCTGGCGCACCGCCTGCCGTTCGTAGGGGTCCGCCGCCAGCAGCCCGCCCGCCGCCGCGCGCAGCCGGTCGAAGCCGAACACGGCGCCGGCCTGGTGGTAGATGCGCCCGGCCGCCAGGAACGCCCAGCCGGCCGACAGCGCCAAGTCGGCCACGTCGGAGGTCGAGGTGAGGGGCTGGAGGCCGCCGATGCTGGCCGCCAGGGCCTTGGGGGCCCCGAGGTCGACGAACGCCTGCACGCGCGCCTCGGCGTTCTTGCGCTCCAGCGGCGACAGCAGGGCGAGACCCTGGGCGCGCATCTCGTCGGCGGCGGGGCGGTAGGCCTCCACCAGGGTCTGGACGGACGCCTCGCTGCCCACCACCCGCCGCGCCAGCCAGTAGGTCTGCCGGCGCAGCACCAGGGCGGTCTCCTCGTAGAGCGCCAGCTGGGCGGCCGCCGGGCAGTGGCCGTGATCCAGGGCGGTGACCGCCTTCCACGCCTCGTCCAGGCGGAACACGCGCCACGCCGCCTCGAAGGCCGTCACGAGACCTCGGGTGTCGCAGCCCGTCGCGCTGCGCAGCCGGGTGGGGAAGGTGGGGCCGGCGATGTCGACGATGGCGTTGCTGAGGTTGGTGGCGATGATCTCGCGCCGCAGCCGGTGGCTGTGCATGGCCTCGGAGTAGGGATGCAGGGCCGTGGGGAAATAGGCCGCGAGCGCGCCGCCGAAGAACGGGTCGTCGGGCGCGGCGGAGGCGACGATCTCGGCCGACAGCTCCAGCTTGCCGTAGGCCAGCAGCACCGCCAGCTCCGGCCGCGTCAGGCCCTTGCCGGCCTTGCGCAGCTCGGTGATCTGGGCGTTGCTCGGCAGGCCCTCCACGGCGCGGTCGAGGCGGCCGGCCGCCACGAGCTCGTTGATGAAGTGGGCGTGGTGGTCGAGCTCGCGCGGCGCGACCTGCTCCAGGAGGCTCAGCGCCAGGGTCTGGCCGTGGTTGTGCTGCAGGACGTGGGCGGCCACCTCCTCGGTCATCGACTGCAGCAGGGTGTTGCGCTCCGGCCGGGTCAGCTGCCCCTGCGCCTCCAGCGCCGAGGTCAGGATCTTGATGTTGACCTCATGGTCGGAGGTGTCGACGCCGGCCGAATTGTCGATGGCGTCGGTGTCGATGCGCCCGCCTTGGCGCGCGAAGGCGATGCGGCCGGCCTGGGTGACGCCGAGGTTGGCGCCCTCGCCCACCACCCGCACCCGCAGGTCGCCGGCGTCGACCCGCACGGTGTCGTTGGCCTTGTCGCCCACGTCGGCGTGGCTCTGCTCGTGCGCCTTCACATAGGTACCGATGCCGCCGAGATAGAGCAGCTCGGCCGGGGCCTTGAGGATGGCCTTGATCAGGTCGGCGGGCGTCAGGTCGCCGGCCTCCCCGACGCCCAGGGCCGCACGCGCCTCGGCCGACAGCGGTATGGCCTTGGCCTGGCGCGAATGGACCCCGCCGCCCGGCGAGATCAGCGCGCGGTCGTAGTCCTGCCAGGACGAGCGCGGCAGGGCGAACAGGCGCTTGCGTTCGGCCCACGATTTCGCGGCGTCAGGATTGGGATCGATGAAGATGTCGCGGTGGTCGAAGGCGGCGATCAGGCGGGTCTGCTTCGACAGCAGCATGCCGTTGCCGAACACGTCGCCCGACATGTCGCCCACGCCGATGCAGCTGAATTCTTCCTTCTGGATGTCCTTGCCCAGCTCGCGGAAGTGGCGCTTGACCGCTTCCCAGGCCCCGCGGGCGGTGATGCCCATGGCCTTGTGGTCATACCCCTGCGAGCCGCCCGAGGCGAAGGCGTCGCCCAGCCAGAAGCCGTAGGACTCGGCCATGGCGTTGGCGATGTCGGAGAAGGTGGCCGTGCCCTTGTCGGCCGCCACCACGAGGTAGGGATCGTCGCCGTCGAGGCGCACCACGCCCGCCGGCGGGATCACCCCGCCGGAGGCGTCCAGGGTGTCGGTGATGTCGAGCAGGGCGCGCAGATAGGTGCGATAGGCCTCCACTCCCTCGGCGCGCACCGCCTCCGGCGGGCCCTTGGGCAGGCGCTTGGGATAGAAGCCGCCCTTGGCCCCCACCGGCACGATCACTGCGTTCTTCACCTGCTGCGCCTTGACCAGGCCCAGCACCTCGGTGCGGAAGTCGTCGCGCCGGTCGCTCCAGCGCAGGCCGCCGCGCGCCACCGGGCCGAAGCGCAGGTGCACTCCCTCGACCTGCGGCGACCACACCCAGATCTCGCGGTAGGGCTTGGGCGCCGGCAGGTCGGCCAGGGCCCGGCTCTCGATCTTGAGGCTGATCCAGGCCTTGGGGCCACCGTCCTCGCCGAGCTGGTAGTAGTTGGTGCGCACCGCCGCCCGCACCACCAGGGCCAGGCGGCGCAGCACGCGGTCGGCGTCCAGGCTCATCACCGACTGCAGGGCCTGGTCGATCTCGCCGTAGAGGGCGTCGGCCTGGTCGCGGCGGGCCTGCAGGTCCACCGCCAGGGCCGGGTCGAACTTGGTGCGGAACAGGTCGAGGATCAGGCGGGCGATGGCCGGGTTGTCGGCCAGGGCCTGCTCCTGCACCGCCTGGGTCGGGTCCAGCCCGCTCTGCTGGCGGTAGCGGGCCAGGGCGCGGATGAGGGCGGCCTCGCGCCAGCCGATGCCGAGCTCGAACACCAGGCGGTTGAAGCCGTCGTTCTCCGCCAGGCCCGACCAGACCGCGACGAAGGCCTCCTCGAAGGCGCGCTTCACGTCGTCGAGGTCGACGGTCTCCTGCTCGGCGCGGCGCAGGATCAGCAGGTGCACCCACACGCTGGGTTCGCCGGCGGGCTTCAGTTCGAAGCCGTGCTCGACCAGGGCCATCAGCCCCATGCTCTCCACGATCGGCAGCATGTCCGACAGCGGCGCGGCCTGCTCGCGACGGTAGACCTTGAAGCGGAAGCCGTCCGGCGGGTCGCTCGGGTCGCGGTAGGCGCGCACCGCCACCGGCCGCGCCTCGCTCAGGGTCTCGATCATCTCCAGGTCGGCCAGGGCCTCCTGGGCGCCGAACAGGTCCTGGTAGCCCGGCGGGAAGGCCTGGCCATACCGGGCGTGCACGTCGGCCGCCAGCACCCGGTCGCCGGTGTCGCGCAGCGCCTCCTCGAAGCGGTCGCCCCAGGTGCGCATGCTCTCGGCGATCTCGGCCTCGACCGTCTCGGGCGCGGGCTCCGGGTGGCCGGGCGCCAGGCCGACGATGTAATGGGTGCGCGCCAGAGGCGCCTCGGAGAAGTGCGGATAGTAGGCCGACAGCCGCCCGCCCCAGGCCCGCGCCACGATCTGGCCGGCGTCCCGCGCCAGGCTGGCGTCGAACCGCCCGCGCGGCACATAGAGCAGAACCGAGACGAACCGGTCGAACGGATCGCGCCGGAAGAACACCCTGAGGCGCGGCCGGTCGTAGAGGTGCACGGTGCCCTCGGAGATCGCCAGCAGCTCGTCCTCGGAGATCTGGAACAGCTCGTCGCGCGGATAGCCCTCCAGCACGTTGGTCAGCCGCCGCTGGTCGTGGCTGGCGGGCGACTTGCCGGCCCGCTCCAGGACGTTGGCCACCTTCTGCCGGATCAGGGGCACCTTGGGCGCCGGCTCGTTGTAGGCCTCGGCGGTGAACAGGCCGACGAAGCGCACCTCGCCCACCGGCTTCCCGTCCGGCCCGTAGCGTTTGACCCCCACGTAGTCCATGTAGACCCGCCGGTGCACGCGCGAGACGCAGTTGGACTTGGCCACCACCAGGGGCTCGGCCGCGTTCATCACCTGGCGCAGGGTGGACGCCAGGACCGCCGGTTCGTTGTCGCGCCGGAGCACGGTGCGGGCGGGGTCGCGCAGGATCCCGAGGCCGGCTTCCGGCTCGAACGCCGGCTGCTCGTGCGCCCAGCGCCCGGTCTTGGTCCGCGGATAGTCGTAGACGCGGGCGCCAAGGAACACGAAGCGCTCGGCCTCCAGCCAGCGCAGCAGGGCCAGGGCCTCGGCCTTGTGCGGCCCGTCCGGCGCGGTGCGTTCCAGTTCGGCCACGGTCCGCCCCATCAGGCCGAGCATCGCGGGGAAGTCCTGCACCGCCACATAGACGTCGGCCAGCACCGCCTTCAGCTCGTCCAGCACGCCTTCGCGCTGGGTCTCGTCGAGCGGGTCCATCAGCACGGCGATCACCGAGCGGGCCACGGGCTTGCCCGAGATCACCGGGTGCATCATGGCGCGGATGGCGAGGCCCCGGTCGACCAGCTCGCCCATCACGCTGTCGACGAGGAACGGCCGGTCGCCCTGCACGATCTGCAGCACGTCGAGTCCGAGCGCCCGCCCGCCCTCGCCGCGCGCCTCGGCCAGCCGCATGGCCGGCGCGTCCGGCGCGGGGTTGGCGGCGCAGAAGGTCCAGAGCTCGTGGGCCAGGGCGGCGAAGTCGGCGGTGGTGAGGTGCGGCAGGTCGGCGGGGGCGTAGTCCTCGAGCAGCTGTTCGACGAAGTCCCGCTCGGCCGGGCCGACCGGCTTGGCCTTGGCGTGCGGCAGGGCGCGGGCCACGCCCTCGGGCGAGAACGATCCGCGGGCTGCACCAACCGCCGTGTGGCGACCGTCGCGATGGGAAGGGGCGCCTTCGTCGGGCATGGCTCTGGACTCCCTGTCGGAGCACGACCCTATGCCCGTCGGCGGCCAGATCAACCGCAGCGTTGCGAAGCCCCGTTCAAAAAACGCGCCCGAGCAGCCGCCGCGGGGAGCGCCAAAAATAAAGCGCCGCCGGAGGCTCAGGACCAGTCCGGCGGCGCTGTCCGGCCGAAGGGGCGTTCGGCGTGGACGAGGAGGCGCCATCCGCGGGGACGACGACGGCGCCAGTTGGTGCGGATTGGGGGGGAAATCCGCGGCCAGCACTGAGATAGGAATCCGGGGCGCGGTGTTGAAGGGGCGACGCCTGGGGCTGGCGCCCCAAACTGGGCCATGCGGCTAGGCGCTCCGGGTCACGGGCTCGGCAGGCGCAGCGCCGCGGGGGCTGGGCGCGGCTTCGGACGGGTCGGGCGCGGGCTGGGCCTCGCCGAACGGATCGCCGTCGCTCGACAGCAGGATGGCCACCCAGCGGGTGCTGGGGAACTGGTCGGCCACCACCATCACCATGACGGTCAGGGGCGTGGACAGGAACATGCCTGGCACGCCCCACACCAGGCCCCAGAACGACAGGGCCAGGAGGATCACCACCGGGTCGAGATTCAGGCTGCGGCCCTGCATGCGCGGGAAGATGATCGAGCCGACGATGAACTGCACCACCGTCAGCCCGACCAGGATCAGCCCCGGCTGCCAGTAGTTGTTGAACTCCACCAGGGCGAACATGGGCGGCAGGAACTGGCCGATCATGCCGCCGATGATCGGCACATAGCTGGTGACCAGGATCAGGAAGCCCCAGAAGATCGCATTGGGCATGCCGACCATCATGAGGATGGCGGTGGAGGCCATGGCGATCATCAGGCCGGTGACGGTCTGGACCCACAGGTAGCGCTCGATGCCGTTGCGGATGCGCTCGAAGGCGCCCGCCGCGTTCTCGAGCCTTTCGGAGGTGGGGAACAGCCGCACGGCCTTCTTGCGGAAGCTGGCGCGGGAGGCGAACAGGAAACCCAGGTAGATCAGGATGAAGAGGAACGTCGACACCAGCCCCTGCAGGGTCTGGGCGAGGCCGCCGGCGTATTTGGCCGGGTCGAGCTGGCGGGCCAGGCGCTGCACGCTGGGCGGATTGTGCATGTGCATCCGGTGCGCCACATCGTGGATGATCGCGTTCAGCCGGGGGGTGTCGGCCACCAGCTGGCCAATGAAGCTGGGCGCGTTGCCGGCGATCAGCATCACCGTCACCCCGAAGCTGGCCACCGTGACGAGGATGGCCACGACCAGCGCCCAGCGCTCCGTGAGGACCGGCAGACGGCTGCGCAGCACCCGCGACAGGCCATCGATGATGACCATCAGGAACAGGGCCAGGGCGAAGGGCGTGAGGATCGGGCGCAGGAAAAACAGGGCCACCCCCACCGCCACGGCGGCGGTGATCATCAAGGCGTTGCGCGCGGCGGACGAGACCGTGGGCGGTGGGAGGGTGACCATGCAGAGAGCCTAGATCGCGCCCGGCGAAAGTGTGAGCGGTTTCGCCGCCCGGGTGGGCTCCTGCTCCGAGATTCTTGCCTGGGATTGGCCTCGGCTACGAGTCCGGGTCCAGGGCCGCGAGCGCGTCGCCCGACAGCCTGCGCAGGCGCCAGTCGTCCAGTCCGACCGAGCCGATGCGCTCGTAGAAGCCGATCGCCGGGGCGTTCCAGTCCAGCACCGCCCAGTCGAGCCGGCCGAGGCCTTCGCGTCGGCACCGGCCCGCGAGGGCCCGAAGCAGGGCGAGACCCGCCCCGCGCCCGCGCGCCTCAGGCTCCACGAACAGGTCCTCGATCCAGATCCCGGCGCGGCCGGCGAAGGTGGAGACGGTGTAGAACCACAGGCAGAAGCCCACGGCCCGGCCCTCGAGCTCGACCAGATCGCAGAAGGCCCGCGGCTCGGGGCCGAACAGCAAGGCGGCGAGGTCGGCCTCGGCGGCGGTCACGGCGTGGCGGAGCTTCTCGTACTCGGCCAGGCGCAGGACGAAGTCGAAGACCAGCGCGGCGTCGTCCGGCCGGGCCGCCCGGACGGCGGGATCAGGCATGCTTGGCGAGCATCATGCAGGCGAGGGCCAGAAGCAGCAGGACCGAGGCGATCTTCTGGCCGCGCAGCACCTTGGCCGCGGCCGCCGGGTCCGGCAGGCGGCGCACCTGGCCGCCGACCAGCGCGCCCTGCGCCCCGGCCGCGGCGACCGCGAGCACGGCGCCCAGCGCCAGCACCATCTCCGGCCGACCGAACGTCCCGGAGTGCAGCATGCTCCACAGCCCGCCGCCGGAGAACACCGCCACCGTCGCCGCCACCATCTGCGGCCGGAACAGGCGCGCCGACGCTGCCGGCGGCTGGCCGAAGCCCAGCACCACGCTGGTCAGCAGCCAGAAGAGGGCGCCGGCCATGTGCAGGCCGAGGGTCACGAGCAGGGGGATGGGCATTGGGACCTCCGCCGCCATGGCTAGAGCGCGTCAGGCGAAAGGCAAAGCGGTTTCGCGTCCCCTCCCCCAGCCTGCATCAGGCTGGGCTCACGCCCACCAGTCGTGGCCGTGCTCGTGCGGGCGCTCCCAGGACGGGGCGATGAAGTCGGGCTGGAGCCAGGCGATCGCCTCGGCCGACGGCGCCGCGTCGGCCACGAAGCCGCCGAACATGGCCCCGGCCCCGTGATCCGGATCGGCCAGGGCGGGCGCGGCGTGCTGGTGATGGGCCGACAGGTGCGTGGGAAAGATCTCCGGCACGCCGAGGCCGGCCGCGGTCAGGTCGAGCGAGATGGCGCCCAGGGCCATGGCGACGGCGTAGGGCGCGGGGCCGCGGAACCACGGGCGCACGGGCTTGTCGGTCCGCCAGCTCTGAGCCGGGACGGCGGTCCAGACGGGCTGGAGGATGGCGAGTGCGGGAAGCGTGGAGGCGGCGGGTGCGAGTAGGGCCAGGGCCCCACCCCGCGCGGGTTCATCCGGTAGGACCAGCCAGTTGCGCGGCGCGCCGAGGGCGGCGTCCGCAGGCGCTCGGCGGCCGCTGGCAATCGCCAAAAGGACCGTCGCGCCAATGAGTAACGCCACCCAGATCATCGTCCGTCCCCTCACGATTTGGTCGTTGAATCCGGCCTAGCGTGAGTATGGCCAAGTAGGCCATGTGGCGGATTAGCGCAGCCTTAACCATATCGTTGAGTAACTCGGCCGCGCCGCTCTTGGAAAGAACAAGCGTTACTGTAGTAAAGCAAGTTTTACTTTACGGGCGGACGGACCGCGTTGGTAGGGCCGACGGCGCAGTGGTACGCGGTGGGGGCTGGAGCGCCGCGTCAGTGGGCGTCGGCCACTGTCGTAAGCCTCTGGGCCGCCAGGGCTTGGCTGATCATGGCGGCGCGGGCGGATGCGTCCATCGATTCTGTCGTAGAGGCCCTGCGAGGCGCACTCACAAAGGGGTACGGCGATTAGGATCCGGTGGGCGCGCCGGTGGTGATCACGCTCGCATCCACGTTGATGAACATGCCATTGACCGCGCGCCCGACCATGGTCGCGCCGCCGATGATGGCGATGCCCAGCAGGGCCGCGATCAAGCCGTATTCGACGGCGGTGGCCCCCGATCGACTTTTCAGGAAAAGGCGGAGCTGTCTCATGCGGGCGAGCCTACGCCCGTCTCGCCTAAGGCGCCGTGAACAGACGCGTTTACTTGCGCATTAAGCACGCCGCCTGCGATTGAGCCGCGACCAGAGCCGGATTTGGCTCAGCGATTGAGCGAAGCCGGACCGAAACCGGGGCCGGCAGTCCGCCGGGCCTTGCGCGCCACGCCGTCGGCCAGCGCATCCAGCCGCTCGCGGATGTAGGCGGCCTCGGCCGGGGCGCCGGCCAGGGCGATGGCGCGGTCGAAGGCCTCCCTCGCCTCGGTCTTGCGCCCGAGCTCCGACAACAGGGCCCCGCGCATGCCGTGGAAGTTGAAATAGCCGGACAGCCGCGTTCCCAAGGGCTCGATCATGGCCAGGGCTTCGGCAGCGCCGCGGGTGTGCATGGCGGCGGCCGCCCGGTTGAGCGTCACCACGGGCGAGGGCGCCAGCACCTCGAGGGACGCGTAGAGCGCCTCGATCTCGGTCCAGTCGGTGTCTTCCCAGGACGGGGCGCGGGCGTGCAGCGCGGCGATGGCGGCCTGCACCAGGTAGGGCCCCGGCCGGCGGTGGCGCATGGCCTTGTCGATCAGGGCCAGGCCCTCGGCGATCATCGGCCGGTTCCAGGCGCGGCGGTCCTGCTTCTCCAGCAGCACCAGCTGGCCGTCGGCGTCGAACCGCCCCTTCACCCGGGCGTGCTGCAGCAGCATCAGGGCGGTCAGGCCCATGATCTCCGGCTCGGCCGGGAACAGGCGCAGCAGCAGGCGGCCCAAGCGGATGGCCTCGTCGCACAGGCCCCCGCGCGGCCCCTCCGCCTCCAGCGGGTCGGGCGCGGAATAGCCCTCGTTGAACACCAGATAGACCATGGCCGCCACGGCCGCGAGCCGCTCGGCCCGCTCCACCGCGCCCGGCGCCTCGAAGCGGGTCTCGCCGCGCCGGTTGGCCTCGGCGATCTTCGCTTTCGCCCGAGTGATGCGCTGCTCCATGGCCGCCTCGCTGATCACGAAGGCGCGGGCGATCTGGCGCACCGACAGGCCCGAGACCACCCGCAGGGCCAGGGCCACCTGCTGGATCGCCGGCAGCTCCGGATGGCAGCAGATGAACAGCAGGCGCAGGATGTCGTCGCGGTAGTGCCCGCCGTCGAGCCGCTCGGCCAGGGCGTCCTCGGCATCGTCCAGGTCGGAGATGTGCGCCTCGTCCGGCAGGGCCTGGGTGCGCCCGTTGCGCCGGGCGCCGTCGATGCCGGCGTTGCGCCCGACCATGATCAGCCAGGCGGCGACGTCGCGCGGCGGCCCGTTCTGCGGCCAGGTGCGCAGGGCCCGCAGACACGCCTCCTGGAACGCCTCCTCCGCCGCATCGAGGTCGCGGAAGTAGCGCAACAGGGCCGCTACCGCCCGCGGCCGGGCCCCGGCGATCGCCTGGTCGATGCCGTCGAGTGCGTCCACGGCTACGCGCCCGTGCTCATTGGGCCAGGGCCGGGGCCGGCGCCTCGGCCGCCTCGGCCAGATGCCCGGGCGCGAACAGGGCGATGGGCCGCACCTCATAGGAACCGCCGGGGTTCACCCGGGCCAGGTCGCGGGCGAAGCCGAGCGCCTCCTCCAGGTCCTTGGCCTCCAGCACATAGAAGCCGAGCAGTTGCTCCTTGGTCTCGGCGAAGGGGCCGTCGAGCACCAGGGGCGGATCGGAATCCTTGCGCAGGGTGGTGGCGGCGGTGGTGGGCAGCAGCCGCGCCACCGGTCCCAGCTTGCCGGCGCGGACCCACGGCTCCTGCACGGCCAGGAGCTTCTCCATCACCGCGTCGTCCTCGGCCTTGCTCCAGGCGCAGACTACGTCTTCCTGGTGATAGCAGAGCATGGCGTAAAGCATGGGTGTCGCTCCCTTCGTGCCTAGGACGGGCGACTATGCCGCCTTCCGACACGGGGACGAAGAAAATCCGCCCGCGGGGCGAACCCGCCGAGCCTTCGCCCGAAGGCGATGATCCAGATTGATGCGGAAAAATTGGAGCGGGCGATGAGATTCGAACTCACGACCCCAACCTTGGCAAGGTTGTGCTCTACCCCTGAGCTACGCCCGCGCTCCTGAACGTCCGAGAGGTGTTTGGCCGGACGCCCGTTTTCGAGAGGGGGGCTTATGGCAGAGGCCCCGGCGGTTGGCAAGGGCCTCTGCCGCGTCAAAATTCACGACCGGGCAGGCCGCCTGGTCGACGGCGCGCAAACCGGATTCACAGGCCGACGCGGGGGCCCCGCAGGCGGCGCTTGTTGACGTGCTCCTTGGGGGCCTCGGCGAGGTCCTCGGGGATCTCGCCGCGGAAGTAGTAGCGCTGCCAGGCCTCGCGCACCGTCTCGGGGTCGCGGGCGAACAGGCGCTTGTTGAAGTCGCCGCGCTGCTTGGACCAGGCGTCGTACTGGCCCTTGAGCGGCGGATTGCCCTCCAGCGAGCGCTGCACCACGTCGAACTGCTCGAGCTGCTTGTCCTGCATCAGGGTGAGGAAGCAGAACGGCTCGCCCTTCTCGAAGCGCACCTTGCCCGGGCGGGTGAAGATCCAGTTCATGGTGAAGGGGAACGGCAGCCAATCGGTCTCGACCAGGCCGGTCAGGGGCTGGATGCCGTCCTTGATGTGGTTGGGGGCGCCCGAGATCCACATCGACCAGCGGCCGGGCGTGCGGAACAGGTAGCCCGGGTGGAAGGTCACCACGCCGTGGCTGAAGTGGCTCTTGACGAACTCGTGGAAGTCCGGATGCGGCGTATCCGGGGTCATCTTGATGTCTTCCTGGTTCTTGCCGCCGTTCCACTCCAGGGTCATGCCCATCGGGCACAGGATCTCCCAGCCGGAGCTGTTGGCCATGCTCAGCGGCAGGCAACGATAGGGATGGCGCTGGGCGAAGCGGTCCATCCACTGGCGCTCGGGGCGCCCCGGCACGATCTCCGGCGGCCGCATGGCGGTGGGAAAGCACTCGAGTTCAAGCATGGCGGTCTTCTCGATGAGGTTTCCCATCCCTAGCGCCACCGAGCGGGAAGGGAAACACCTCGACGCGCGTTGAGCGCGCGGACCGGCCTCGTCGCCCGGGTCGCGCCGCCAGCCGCCGGCCGATCCCTTCGTTACCCGACGTTATTTGGCGCCCGCGTCAAAAATACTTGGCGGATAATGCATAATCCATAGCAAAAATGCCCGGCGCGCCCAGGCCGCAGGGCGAAAACTGCCGTCCAACCGGGCAATTTTTCGGTGAACGGCGTTCAGGTTCATTATCTCGGGCTCGGCGTTTAGCGAACGACAGGCCGTTGCGTATCCAGAGCCGCCCGATGCGGGACCAACCCCAGACGGCGTCCTCGGAACCTGTAACCAGCGACGTACAGATGGGTTTGCACAAAGAACTCGCTGCCGCCTTCCGTAAAACCGCGTCGCCGGACATCGGTCACATCAAGGAGAACGACTCCAGCGTCGATGGCTATACTTGGCGGAAGGTAGAGCTGGCGCTAGTGATCAACTCCGCTGGTGAGCTGGTGAACCTGGATCGGCCGCCCTGGCGGATAGGCGCGAGGCGCAGCAGCAAGGCCCTGCTGATTCCGCCGCAGCAATTCACGGACGGCGGCGGCTTTTCCGGCTTCCTGTGGGGACACAGCAGCCACGCGCTGGGCATCGGCCGGCCGAACCGGGAGCGCGGACTGCGCGCCTATCCGGAGGCCTTCAATCGCTTCCGCACCTTCCACCGGGCGGTGCTCGGCCGGGCGGAGAACGCCTCGATCCGCGCCTTCCTGTTGTTCCTGGAACGGTGGGACCCCGAAACGGCCGCGCTCGGCGACGTGATCGACGAAGCCGGGGCGACCGTCGTGTTCCGCTTCCACTACGACGACTGCTTCCTGCACGACAGCCACGCCGCCCGCCTGATCTGGAAACGCCTCGCCAATCCCACCGGCGCTTCGCCCGACGCGGCTGGCGCGGCCTGAATCCCCGTCCATGACCCGCCCGTGACTGGGCCGCGCCTGAAGGAGCTCTCCATGCCCAACCGCCATAGACTGGCCCTCGCGGTCGCGGCCGCCCTGTGCGCCGGCGCCTGCGCGACGGCGCCCGCGCCGCTGTCGCAGCGCGCCGCGGCCATGCCCGTGTTCGCCGCCGGCGAAGTCTCGCCGGCGGTCGCCGAAATGATGGGCGCCGTGAAAACCGACGTGTGCCTGTCGCCGATCACCGGAGCCGCCCTGGACGGCGAGGCCCGCAACGACCTGCGGCGGCGCGCCGAGGCCAAGGGCGCCGATGCCCTGGTGGGCTACCACTACCGGATCCTGGCCGGCAGCCCTCGCGCCACGTCATGCCAGCGGATCGTGGAGGCGGAAGCCGAGGCCGTGATGCTCAACGGGCCGGCCGCGCCCATCCGGGCGGCCGCCAATCCCGGCTGAGTCCCCCGCCCCGCCGGCCGGTTTGAACTCGGCCGGCGGCCCGGCTAAACGGGCCGCATGACCACGCCGTTCGCGACCCCCGCCGATCTCTACGCCTTCCTCGACGCCCACGGCGTGGAGCACCGCACGCTGGAGCACGCCGCCGTGTTCCGCGTCGACGAGGGCCACGAGATCAAGGCGGCGCTGCCGGGCGGCCATACCAAGAATCTGTTCCTGAAGGACGCCAAGGGCCAGATCTGGCTGATCTGCGCCCTGGGCGAAACCCGCGTCGACCTCAAGCGCCTGCCCGAGACGATCGGCTCAGGCCGCCTGTCGTTCGGCTCAGCCGAGCTGATGCACGAGGTGCTCGGCGTCACTCCCGGCTCGGTGACCCTGTTCGCCCTGATCAACGACCCGGCCCGCCGGGTGAAGCTGGTGCTGGACGCCGCCCTGCTCGAGCCCGAGCCGATCAATTTCCATCCGCTGACCAATACCGCCACCACGGCGATTTCGCAGGCCGGCCTGCGCGCGTTCCTCAAGGCCCTGGACATCACCGCCAAGGTCGTGGATTTCGAGCGTCTGGCCCTGGTCGGCGCCGTCTAGACCGCACTCGAGTCGGCCGTCAGGCCGTTCGTGCGAACCGTATAGAGATTGCGGCCTTCAGGCGGCACGACCATGTTAGGCGCCAAACCGAAGGCCGCAGCCGGGAGGCGGACGTGAGCATGTTGTTCGGAGACGCGGGGTCCAAGCCCGCGGGGCCCAATGGTCAAGGACCCGGCGGCCAAGGGTCTGGGGGCGAAGGCGCCCACATCAAGGACGGCTCCGACGCCACCTTCATGGCCGACGTGATCGAGGCGTCGCGCACGACGCCGGTCATCGTCG